>QFCS01000409.1_pt1 | contig 106199 bp, 90 predicted proteins | sample 3576561 | NCBI WGS metagenome assembly QFCS01 | reverse complement strand
TCGCTTCGCGATTTGACCGATTTTGCCCATGGCTTCGTCGAAAAGTCTCGAAATATATTCATATTCCCACGCCTTTCCTCCTCGCCCTGAGCAAAATCGCTTCAAACCTCGAGCGCGGAATTAATGGGTCCTGACCCTAAGAGGCCCTTCGAAGTTCGAAACGTGATTGACTTGGCTCACCATACTTTTCCCGTCAGGGGCTGACCGGCGCATCGTCGTCGTTGCTCGAGATGACGATGATCGCGGCAACGCCCGCGAGCAGGCCGAGCAGGCCGATGAGCCAGCTCGAATTGCCTTCGAGCTCGTTCGTGCCGCTTGTCATCGATACCGCGCGCGCGCTGTCGATGGCCGGTGCGGCCGAAGCGGCGACCGGTGCAGCCGCGATCGACGCGGCGGTCAGGGCAATCGTGGCTCGGGAAATCGGGTGCATCGCATGTCCTCCTGATGGGTGGCTATCGATGCATCAACCGCCGAACGCGCCGAAAGCTCCGCGAATATGGGCCGCAAAGGCTCGGTTCGGCGTCGAATCGGCACGGCCCGAAAGGAAGTGGCGCCGTCAGGCGAAATGCAGGCGCCGGTATTTACCACGAAAATAGAGAAGCGGGTCGCGGTGCGGCTCGAACTGCGCGCGCACGACCCGGCCCACAAGGATGAAATGATCGCCGGCCTCGTGCAGCGACTCGCTCTCGCACTCGAAAGAGACCAGCGAACTTTCAAGCAGCGGAACGCCGGTCTGTCCGGGCGCCCAGGGCAGGTTCGCGAATTTATCCTCGCCCTTCGTCGCGAATCGGTTCGATGCGGGCTGCTGCCCGATCTGCAGCACATTGACCCCGAAATGCACCACGTCGCGCAGCACCGGCGCGGTTCCCGCGGTGTTGGCGATGCAGACGAGCAACAGCGGCGGATCGAGCGAGACCGAGGTGAAGCTGTTGGCGGTGAGGCCGACCGGCATGGCGGCGGCGTCGATCGCGGTGACGATCGTCACGCCCGTCGCGAAACATCCCATCGCGTCGCGCAGCGTGCGCGGGTCCGACCCGGCCTTGAATTCGGTCGCCTTGCGCGGTTGCCGCCGTTCGAGAAATTCGAGGAGCTGGCCGAGCAGCGCCTCGCTGCGATCGGCCGCGAACGCCATGTCAGCGTCTTCGATGTCGGCGTTTTCGCCGATCGGGAGCGCGCCGCGGAAGGCGTCGCTCGCGGGCGTGCATTCGGCGGGGGAGAAGCCGCCGCGCACGACAAGCGTCGGCAATGCGAGACCCGGCGCCGCGATCATCGCCTCGTCGGTCGCAGGCATATCGACCAGCACCAGCCCGGCGGCGAGATGCGCGCCATCGGGGGCAAGCGCCTGCGCCGCGATCCAGCCGCCGCGCCGCGCGGCAACGACGACCGGGCGCGACCCCATCTGGGCGAGCACCGCGCGCAGATCCTCGACATGCGCGACCTGTTCGTCGGGGCTCCAGTCGGGGCCGGACATCGGGCGCGGCTCCAGATTGACGACGCGCCGTCCCGAAAGGACCAGCGCTTCGGCGACCGCGCGCCACGCCTCGCGGCCTTGTCCGGCGTCGGGCACCAGCAGAACGACCGGGTCGTGCTCGCCGCCGATCAGGTCGGCCGAGAGGCGAACGCCGCCAAAGCCCTTATATTCGACGATAGACAAGCCTGCTCCCCGGCTGGGTGTGGAGCCGACTGCATAGCGGCACCCGCAACCCTGCCGCAAGGCGCCGCGTCAGCGGTTCAGGCCCGGAAGCCCGCGAGCCGCTGGTCGATGATCGCCTCGGCATCGCCGATGATGCGGTCGATCAGCTGCTGACAGGTCGGAATGTCGTGGATCAGCCCCTGGACCATGCCCGCCCAGAAAACGCCCTTGGTGAGGTCGCCGGTCTTGAGCAGTTCGCGGCCTGCAACACCCGACACCAGTTCCTGCACGTCGCTGAACTGCGCATCGGGGTTGGCGAGGCGGCGCGCCACCTCTTCGCTGACCGGGCTGCGGCCGACGCGCGCGGTGTTCTTGAAATTGCGAAAGATCAGGAAGCTCCCGCGCTCGTCATTCTCGATATAGGCCTGCTTTACATTGTCGTGGATCGGCGCCTCGACCGTTGCGCAGAAGCGCGTGCCCATGTTGATCCCCTCGGCGCCGAGAGTCAGCGCGGCGACAAGCCCGCGCCCATCGCCGAAGCCGCCCGAGGCGAGCATCGGAATCTTCACCTTGTCGGCGGCGGCGGGGATCAGGATCAGGCCCGGAATATCGTCCTCGCCCGGATGCCCGGCGCATTCGAAACCGTCGATCGAGATAATGTCGCAGCCCGCCTTCTCGGCCGACAGCGCGTGACGAACCGCGGTGCATTTATGGAGGATGGTGACGCCGTGCGGCTTCAGCATCTCCCAGATCTCGCGCACCGCCTGGGTGCCAGCGGTCTCGACGATCTTCACGCCGCCGTCGATGATCGCCTGGGCATAGGCCTTGTAATCGGGTGCGTTGATCGTCGGGAACACGGTCATGTTCACACCGAAGGGCTTGCCGGTCATCGACCGGCAGCGCTCGATCTCGTCGCGCAGCGCCTCGGGGCTCGGCTGGGTCAGCGCGGTCAATATGCCGAGGCCGCCGGCGTTCGACACCGCGCTCGCCAGTTCGGCATAGCCGACGCTCTGCATCCCGCCCTGCACGATCGGATGCTCGATGCCGAGCATTTCGGTGATCCGCGTCTTGAAAGCCATGATCCGTCCTTCCCTTGCTGTTCCTGCCGTTACGGCACCGTTGCCTTCTCCCTTGAATTAACTTGACGCTTACGTCAACGTCGGGTTGAGGCTTCAGAACTGTTAGAGATCGAAGGGAATCGGGATGACGACGGATATGGGCATATCGGATCGGGCGCGAGCGATCGCCGCGAAGGTCGAGGCCTTCGTCCGCGAGACCGTAATCCCCTATGAAAAGGACCCGCGCCGCGACCATCATGGCGCCCCGACCGATGAACTGGTGATGGAGATGCGCGACCATGCCCGCGCCGCGGGCGTGCTGACGCCGCACATTCTGAACGACGGCAGCCACCTCAACCAGCGCGAGACCGCGGTGGTGCTGATCAAGTCGGGCCTGTCGCCGCTCGGCCCCCTCGCCTGCAACACCATGGCGCCCGACGAGGGCAATATGTATCTGCTCGGCAAGGAGGGAAGCCCCGAGCTCAAGACCCGCTTCCTGAAACCGATGGTCGAAGGCCGCGTCCGCTCGGCCTTCTTCATGACCGAGCCCGCCGATGAAGGCGGCGCCGGGTCGGACCCGTCGATGATGAAAACGACCTGCCGCCCCGACGGCAATCACTGGGTCGTCAATGGCCGCAAAACCTTCATTACCGGCGCCGAGGGCGCCCACGTCGGCATCGTCATGGCCAAGGCCGAGGAAGGCGCGTGCATGTTCCTCGTCGATCTGCCCGACCCGGCGATCCGCATCGACGAGATTCCGAACACGATCGACAGTTCGATGCCGGGCGGTCATGCGACGCTGACCATCGACAATCTGCGCGTCCCCGCCGACCAGATGCTCGGTCAGGCGGGCGAAGGTTTTCGCTACGCACAGGTGCGCCTGTCCCCCGCCCGCCTGTCGCACTGTATGCGCTGGCTCGGTTGCTGCATCCGCGCGCATGAGATCGCGAGCGATTATGCCAACCGCCGCGAAGCCTTCGGCAAGCCGCTGATCGAGCATGAGGGCGTGGGCTTCATGCTCGCGGAAAATATGATCGATCTGAAGCAGGCCGAACTGATGATCGACTGGTGCGCGGGCGTGCTCGACACCGGCTCGCTCGGCACCGTCGAAAGCTCGATGGCGAAGGTCGCGGTGTCCGAAGCCTTGATGCGGATCGCCGACCGCTGTGTCCAGGTGATGGGCGGCACCGGGGTCACCGACCGGACGATCGTCGAGCAGGTCTTCCGCGAGGTCCGCGCCTTCCGCATCTACGACGGCCCCACCGAAGTTCACAAATGGAGCCTCGCCAAGAAAATCCGGCGCGACTGGAAAACCGGGCGCGCCTGACACGCCTGTCAGTTGACGCGCGGCAAACCGTAACGTCAAAACAACTTGACGTTTACGTTAACGTCCGGATGATGGACTAACCAAGGGCGAGAGGAATCGGGCCGATGTCGATTTTATACGACGAAGGGCAGCAGGCGATCGCGACCGAGTCGCGCCGCGCGCTCGAAGCGCGGGTCAGCAAGGACGAGCTGCTGCCGCTGCTCCAGACGCAGGGTGCCTATCACCAGCCGTTCTGGACGACCGCGAAGGAACAGGGCTGGACCGCTCTCGCGCTCCCCGAGGCTTATGGCGGACTCGCGCTCGGCCTGATCGAACTCGGGCTGATCGCGCATCAGGCGGGCCGCACGCTGAGCGGCGCGCCCTTCCTGACCTCGAGCTTTGGCACCGCGAAAGCGATCGAGCTTTACGGCAGCGATGAGCAGAAGGCGCGCTGGCTCCCCGGCCTCGCCAGCGGCGAAACGATCGGCGCAATCGCCTTCGCAGCCGGCCCCGACCCCCTGCCCGCCGAGCCCATAGTCACACTGGCCGGCGACCGGCTGACCGGCATCGCGGGCGCCGTTTCGGGCGGCCTGTTCGCCGACGTTGCGGTGGTGCTGGCGAGCGGACCGGCGCTCGTGCTGGTCGACCTGACCGGGGTCGAGCGCACGGCCATCGACAGTTTCGACAATAGCCGCTGCATCGCCGATCTCTCCTTCGCCGATACCCCCGCCGATACGCTGACGACCGGCGATGCCGCCCGCGCCGCCGCGCTCCATATTCTCGCCCTACAAGCCGTCGTCACCGCGCACGAGCAGACCGGCGGCGCCGAGGCGCTGATGGAGATCGCGCGCGACTATGCCGTGACGCGCAAGGCCTTCGGCCAGCCGATCGGTGCCTTCCAGTCGATCAAGCACCGCATCGCCGAACTCTACGGCCTCGTCGAACTCGCGCGCGCAAACTGCATCCACGCCGCCTCGCGCGAGGATCAGGCCGATTTCATCACCGCCGCCGCCGCGGCGCGGCTGTCGGCGACCGAGGCCTATGACACCGCGGCGCGCGACTGCGTGCAGATTCATGGCGGCATCGGGGTGACGTGGGAAATCGGCCTCCACCTCCACATGCGCCGCGCGCGCAGCCTCGCGCTCGAACAGGGAAACAGCTTCTTCTGGGAAGATGTGCTGGTCGACCGCCTTGCAGGAGACGAAGCATGAGCGACCTCGAAGCCTGGCGCACAAGGGCCGCCGCCTGGTGCGAATCGATGGTGCCGACCTTCGGCAAGGCGGCGCGCAAGGGGCTCAGCGTCGAAGAGGATCTCGCGCTCGGCCGTCGTTATCAGAAGGCGAAGTTCGATGCGGGCTTTGCCGGCATCAACTGGCCGGTCGACCTCGGCGGTCAGGGCCTCGGCCATATCGAGAAGATCACGTTCGAGGCGGAGGAGATGAAGCACGGCTTCCCCAACGTCTATTTCGGCATCTCGCTCGGGATGCCGGTGCCGGTGCTGATGCAGTTCGGCCCCGACCGCGATTTCGTGAAGGAGCGCGTGCTCAAGGCGCTGCAGGGCGAGGAAATCTGGTGCCAGCTCTTCTCCGAACCTTCGGGCGGCACCGACCTCGCCGGGCTGCGCACCCGCGCGGAGACCGACGGCAACGGCTGGAAGATCAACGGGCAGAAGGTGTGGACGAGCTGGGCGCAATATAGCGATTATGGCGTCATCGTCGTCCGCACCGACCCGACCGTCGCCAAGCACAAGGGCCTGACTTACTTCTGGGTCGACATGAAGGCGCCCGGCGTCACCGTGCGCCCGATCAAGCTCGCGGGCGGCGACAGCCACGTCAACGAGGTGTTTTTCGACGATGTGAAGATCAGCGACGATCACCGGATGTCGCCGGTCGGCGGCGGCTTCGCGGTCGCGCTCGCGACCTTGATGATCGAACGCTATGTCGCGACCGACAGCGCGGGGTTCGGCCCGCATCTCGACCTGTTCGTCGACCTTGCGAAAGAGGTGCGGCTGAACGGTCGCCCCGCGATCGAGGACGGGCGCATCCGCCAGCAGATCGCGCGCAACTATGCGATGCGCGCCGGGCTCGATTCGATCAACGTCCGCGCGCGGCGCATGATGGAGGCGGGAATGACCCCCGGCCCCGAGGGCTCGCTCAACAAGCTCGTCGCGGTGCGCTCGCGGCAGAAACTGTCCGAACTCGCGCTCGATCTGCAGGGCGCGGGCGGCTTCACCTTCGACGAACATGCCTCGCCCAAGGACGATTGGGCGTCGAGCTGGATCAACGCGCCGACGGGACGCATCGCGGGCGGATCGGACGAGACGTTGCTCAACACCATCGCGGAGCGCATCCTCGGCCTGCCGCAGGATCACCGTCCCGACAAGGGCATCCCCTTCAACCAGATACCAGCCTGAGGAGCCTCCTGCATGAAACTCGATTCCTCCACCGCGGCCGTCGTCACCGGCGGCGCATCGGGCCTCGGCCGCGCGACCGCCGAAGCGCTCGCCGCCGCGGGCGTCAAGGTCGCGATCTTCGACATCAACGACGCGCTCGGCGAAGAGGTAGCGAAATCGATCGGCGGGCTGTTCGTCCATGTCGATATCACCGACGAGCAATCGGTGCTCGATGGCTTCGCCAAGGCACGCGCGGCGCATGGGCAGGAACGCATCGCGGTCCACTGCGCGATGACCTCGCGCCGTGGCAAGACCCTCGCCTACGACAAGGAAAGCGGCACGTTCCGCCGCACCCCGACCGCCGATTATGAATATGGCGTCGCGGGCATATTGACCGCGAGCTACCGCATCGGCTCGATCGCCGCCGAGGGCATGGCGACCCTGCCCGAACTCGAGGACGGCGAGCGCGGCGCGATCATCTTCACCGCCTCGGTCGCGGCGCAGGACGCGCAGATCGGGCAGGTCATCTATGGCTCGGCCAAGGCAGGGGTGAACGGCCTCGTCCTGCCGATGGCGCGCGACCTGATGGACCTCGGCATCCGCGTCAATTCGATCATGCCCGGCGTGTTCGGCACCCCCTTGCTCGGCAACATGAACCCGAAGGTCAAGGAAAGCCTGGAGGCCTCGGTCCCCTTCCCCAAGCGCCTCGGCAAGGCCGAGGAATATGCGAGCCTCGCGATGGAGATGGTCCGCAACACCTATTTCAACGGTCAGGCCGTCCGTCTCGACGGCGCGATCCGCATGGCGCCGCGTTAAATATCTCCCCATAGAAAGGAACCCATCATGTCCGAAGCCTATATCATCGACGCCGTCCGCACCCCGCGCGGGATCGGCAAGCCCGGCAAGGGGGCGCTGTCGCACCTCCATCCGCAGCATCTCGCCGCGACGGTGCTCGCCGCGATCCGCGACCGCAACAATCTCGACACCGCAACCGTCGACGACATCGTCTGGTCGACCTCCAGCCAGAACGGCAAGCAGGGCGGCGACCTCGGCCGCATGGCGGCGCTGTCGGCGGGCTATGACACCAAGGCCAGCGGCACGACGCTCGACCGCTTCTGCGGCGGCGGCATCAGCTCGGTCAACTTCGCCGCGGCGAGCGTGATGAGCGGCATGGAGGATTGCGTCATCGCCGGCGGCACCGAGATGATGAGCTATACCACCGCCTATGCCGCCGAGCAGGCCAACGCCGGGCTGCCGCCGCGCCTGATGGGCTCGGGCCACGAAGCGCTCGACGAAATCCACCCGCAGTCGCATCAGGGCATTTGCGGCGACGCGATCGCGACGATGGAAGGCATCAGCCGCGAAGCGCTCGACGCGCTCGCGCTCGTCAGCCAGCAACGCGCCGACAAGGCGATCAAGGAAGGCCGCTTCGAAAAGTCGGTCGTCCCCGTCCTCAACACCGACGGCAGCGTCGCGCTCGACCATGAGGAGTTCCCGCGCCCCGAAACCACCGCCGAAGGTCTTGCCGCGCTGAATCCCAGCTTCTCCAAAATCGCCGATTTCGACATGGGCGACGGCTTCACCTTCCGGAAGCAGATCAACCGCCGCTATCCCGACCTCGAAATCCAGCATTTCCACCATGCGGGCAACTCGTCGGGGGTGGTCGACGGCGCCGCGGCGATCCTGCTGACGTCGAAGGATTATGCCGACAAGCACGGCCTGAAGCCCCGCGCCCGCATCGTCGCTTATGCCAATATCGGCGACGATCCGACGCTGATGCTCAATGCCCCGGTTCCCGCGGCGAAGAAGGTGCTCGAAAAGGCCGGCCTCAAGAAGGAAGACATCGACGTCTGGGAAATCAACGAGGCCTTTTCGGTCGTCGCCGAGAAGTTCATCCGCGATCTCGATCTCGATCGCGAGAAGGTGAATATCAACGGCGGCGCGATGGCGCTCGGTCACCCGATCGGCGCCACGGGTTCGATCCTGATCGGCACCGCGCTCGACGAGCTTGAGCGTTCGGGCGGCCGCTACGGTCTCGTCACCATGTGCGCCGCGGGCGGCATGGCGCCGGCGATCATCATCGAACGCATCTAAAACCCACCTCGTCATTGCGAGGAGCGGAGCGACGCGGCAATCCAGGGTAGCGTAAACCGCTCTGGATTGCCGCGCGGCTTCGCCGCTCGCAATGACGATGAAGGCATAGGAGACACGACATGGCGGGACCGCTCAGCGGCATCAGGATCATCGAATTCGCAGGCATCGGCCCCGGCCCTTATTGCGGCATGATGCTCGCGGATCATGGCGCCGAGGTGATCCGCATCGATCGCCCCGGCGGCTTCATGGACCCGCGCGACCCGCTGTCGCGAAACCGCACCTCGATCGCGCTCGACATGAAGAATCCCGACGCCGTCCAGATCGCCCGCGATCTCTGCAAGAGCGCGGACGGTATCATCGAGGGCTATCGCCCCGGCGTGATGGAGCGGCTCGGGCTCGGCCCCGACGTCCTGCTCGCCGACAATCCGAAGCTCGTCTATGGCCGCATGACCGGCTGGGGCCAGTTCGGCCCCTATTCGCAGGCCGCCGGACACGACATCAACTATATCGCGCTCTCGGGCGTCCTCCACACCGTGGGCCGCGCGGGCGAAAAGCCGGTGCCGCCGGTCAATTATGTCGGCGATTTCGGCGGCGGCGGCATGATGCTCGCCTTCGGCATGGCGAGCGCCCTGCTCCACGCCGCAAAGACCGGCCAGGGCCAGGTGATCGACTGTGCGATGACCGACGGCTCGGCGCTGCTCGCGGGCATGAGTTGGGGTTTTCTCGCCATGGGCCGGCTGAACGACGCACCGGGCACCAACATGCTCGACACCGGCGCCCATTTCTATGACACCTATGCCTGCGCCGACGGCAAGTTCATCTCGATCGGGTCGATCGAACCGCAATTCTATGCCCTGCTGCGCGAGAAGACCGGGCTCGACGCCGATCCCGCCTTCGACGCGCAGCTGGACCCCGCCAGTTGGGGGCCGCTCAAGGACAAGCTGACCGCTTTGTTTGCGACCAAGACGCGCGACGAATGGTGTGCGATCATGGAGATGACCGACGTCTGCTTCGCCCCGGTGCTCTCGCTGAACGAAGCGCCGCAGCATCCGCATAACGTCGCGCGCGAAACCTTCCTGACCGTCGGCGGCGTCACCCAGCCCGCCCCCGCGCCGCGCTATTCGGCGAGCGTGACCGATATCCCACGCCCGGCCCCGGCGGTCGGCGCCGACGGCGATGCGGTGCTCGCCGCGCTCGGTTACGACGCTGCGCGCATCGCGGCGCTTCGGGACGGCGGCGCGGTCCGCTGATCATCGCGGCGGCCGGGCGCGCCCGCGCGTCCGGCGCCATCGTCATTGGCTTGCAACCAGCGTGCGCGAGGCATAGCCTGTCCGCGTATCGGGAGAGTGTTCATGGGTGAATTTCTGAGTGTCGAGCGGCAGGGCAAGATCGCGATCCTGACGATGATCAAGCCCGAGAGCATGAACGCGATCGGCACCCATGCGGACTGCCACGACATCATCGACACGCTTCGCGCGCTGGGCGAGGACCGCAGCGTCAGCGCGATCATCCTGACCGGCAGCGGCAAGGCGTTCAGCGCCGGCGGCAACCTCAAGTCGATGCAGGAGCGCCAGGGCATCGGCGTCCTCGACCAGCCCGATTCGACCCGCGCCAATTATCGCCGCGGGGTGCAGGCGGTGATCCGCGCGCTGATGGACTGCGAAATCCCGATGATCGCCGCGGTCAACGGCCACGCGATCGGGCTCGGCTGCGACCTTGCCTGCACCTGCGACATCCGCATCGCGGCGGAGAGCGCCAAATTCGCGTGCAGCTTCATCAAGGTCGGGATCGTCCCCGGCGACGGCGGCGCCTGGCTGCTCCAGCGCGTGCTCGGCTATCCGCGCGCCGCCGAACTGTTCCTGACCGGCGACCGCTTCGATGCGCAGGCGGCGAAGGATTATGGCCTCGTCACCGAAGTGGTGCCCGACGCCGAACTACTCGACCGCGCCGTCGCGATCGCCGAGCGCATCGTCTGCAACCCGCCGCGCGCGCTGCGCCTGACCAAGCGGCTGCTCCGCGAGGCGCAGCACAGCCGGATGAGCGATATCCTCGAACTCAGCGCCGCCTATCAGGCGATCGTTCACGAAACCGCCGACAACCGCGAGGCGATCAACGCCTTCGTCGAGAAGCGGCCGCCGGTGTTCACGGGAGAATGACGATGCAGGCCGAACGCGTCCTGCCCCTGTCGGGCGTCCACAATTTCCGCGACTATGGCGGCTATGCCGCCCTGGGCGGCGGGCGGCTGCAAAGCGGAATGCTGTGGCGTTCGGCGCAGCACGAGGCCGCGACCGACGAGGATCTGGCCGCGCTCGATGCGATAGGCCTCGACACGATCATCGACCTGCGCGGCGACGATGAGCGCGAAATGCACCCGTGCCGCCGGTCAGACAATTTCGCGGGCCGCGTCCTGTTCGCGGGCGGCATCACCGCGGGGCTGGCGCCGCATCTGCAGGCGGCGGGCGGCACCATCGACCTCGAAACCGCGCGCGAGCGGATGATCGATACCTATGCGGGAATGCCATACCGTCCTGCACTCGTCGCGACGCTGCGGCTCTATCTCGCCGCGCTCGCCGAATATGACACGCCAAGCCTCGTCCACTGTGTCGCGGGCAAGGACCGCACCGGCTTTGCGGTCGCGATCGTCCATCGGCTGCTCGGCGTGCACGAGGATGATCTGATGCAGGATTATCTGCTCACCAACACCGCCGGAAAGATCGAGGAACGGATCGCGCAGGGCGCCGCGCATATCCGCGCGCGCTACGGCGCCGAGATCCACGACGACGCGATCCGCGCGCTGATGTCGGTGAACCCCGCCTATCTGGAGGCCGCGCTCGCCACGGTGCGGCGCGACCATGGCGACATTCCGAGTTACGCCGAGGCGGTGCTCAACCTGACCCCCGCGATGCGCGAGGCGATGATCGATCGGCTGGTGGTCTGAACCCATATTGATCGTCATCCCGGCGAAGGCCGGGATCTCGACCTCACGTCGTAACGCACCGGCGAGATCCCGGCCTTCGCCGGGATGACGGTGTGAAGAAGGCGTCAGCCCCCCTTCACCAGCACCCCGCCCTTCACCACCGCATCGACATGCTCGAGCTGCCGCACGTCCGCCAGCGGATCGCCGTCGACCGCAATCAGATCGGCGTAGCGGCCGACCGCGATCGTGCCGACGTCGCCGGTCATGCTCAGCGCCTCGGCGCCGTTCAGCGTCGCGGCGCGGATCGCCTGCAGCGGGGTCATGCCCCATTCGACCATCTTCGCGAACTGCCGGCCATTGTCGCCGTGCGGATAGACGCCCGCATCGGTGCCGAAGATCATGCGCACGCCCGCCTTCACCGCGCGCTGAAAGGTCTGGCGCTGCGCGAGGCCGATCGCCTTTTCCTTGTCGAGGCTTTCCTGCTCGGTGCCGTTCGCGGTCCCGGTCGCGAGGATATAATCGTCGTTATAGATATCCATGTCGAACCAGGTGTTGTGCGCGATCGCGAGCTTGATCGCCTCGTCGCTCGCAAGGCTGCAATGCTCGATCGTGTCGATCCCGGCAAGGATCGCGGTCTTGATGCCGTCGTCGCCGTGCGCGTGCGCCGCGACCTTGAGCCCCAGCATATGCGCCTCGTCGGCGATCGCTTTCATCTCGTCGAAGCTGAGCTGCTGCGCGCCCACGCTATCGCCCAACGAAAAGACGCCGCCGGTCGCGCAGATCTTGATGACGCGCGCGCCATATTTGTGCAGCCAGCGCACCTTGGCGCGCGCTTCCTGCGGGCTGTCGACCACCGATGGTCCCTTGCGGTCCATCGACGGCGGCAGGCCGCCCTCGTCGCAATGGCCGCCGGTCGCGCCGATCGCATAGCCCGCGGGAATGATCCGCGGCCCCTGGACATAGCCGCCCTCGATCGCCTGCTTCAGCCCGACATCGCCGAAATCGGCCGACCCGACGTTGCGCACCGTGGTGAAGCCCGCATCGAGCGTCTTCTTCGCGTTGACGACGCCCATCACGGTCCAGAAGCTATCGGTATAGCGCAGCCCCTGATAGCCGCCGACCTCGGCCAGCGAGGTCAGATGGACGTGCATGTCGATCAGGCCGGGAAGCAGGGTGCGCTCGCCCAGGTCGATATGCTTGACCCCGGCGCCCCAGCGCACGGTGCGCGCGTCGGCGATGCTCGCGATGCGTCCGTCGGCGCCGACGAAGATCGCCGGATGCTCGACCATCTTGCCGCTCTGCACGTCGAGATAGCGCGCGGCGGTGATCACCGTCTGCCCCGTCCCGTCCTGCGCCGCCCCGTCCTGCGCCGCTGCCGGCAGCGTGGCCGCCGCGAAAAGCGCGCTCGCGCCGACCGCGATTCCCCGCAGAAAACCGCCAAACTTCACACTGGATTGCATATCCCGCCCCGTCTGTTGCTGTTGCCTGTCCGATAGATGGCAAAACGAGACTGTTCAGGACAGCGGAATTTTCGGCCCGGACGATCTTTCAGGCCGCAAGACCCACCATGCCCCGAGCAGCGCGAAGGCGCCGCCGAGCATCGTCCCGCCCGCAATGTCGCTTGCCCAATGAACGCCCAGCATGATGCGCGAGGCCGCGTTGAGCAGGATCATCGCAGCGGCGAGCGTCCAGGCAAACGGCCGCCAGCGCGCCGGCGCGAGCCAGGCGAGCAGCAGATAGACGACCGCGGCGCTCGTCGCATGGCCGCTGGGATAAGAGGCGCTGTTCACATGATCGAGATGCGCGATAATGTCGGGCCGCGCGCGGTCGAACGCGAATTTGAGCGCGTTCGAGGCGAGATTCGCCAGCAGCGACGCCCCCGCGAGCGCAACCGCGCAGCGCCGCCCGCACCAGCGCCAGACGAGCGCCGAGAGCAGGATGACGATGATCCAGCGCGGCGTGCCCCCGCCGATCCAGCTCGCCCCCTGCATGAAGGCGATGAGCCCCGGATCGCTCTGCCCGACGCGCAGCGACAGCGCGTTCGAAATGCGAAAATCGGCGGCGACGGTCCAGCCCGCGCTGACGATCAGGCCGAGCAGGATCACCGCGACGATGAGCATGATCGCCGCAAGAACAGCTTTTGGCTTGCCGATCATCGCTCTGCCTTTGCCGCCGTCGACCGGCGCCAGGCGTCGACCTGTGCCGCGAAGCGGCGCAATTGCTCGATGCCGCCATCGACGTCATTGTCGATCAGACGCAGTTCGCGGCTCGATCCGTCGGCGCGGTAACGAAGATAGAGGCCGTGCCGCGCTCGCGCGCCGAACCTGACCGATCCCGACATCTCGCCCGGCAATCGGTCGGCGCGATCGCAGATGGCCTCCATGATATCCGCAGCGGGCAAGGGGTTCGGGTCGGCGCCATAGCTCGAATGGAAATGGAGCCGCCCCCCTTCGATCCGGGCTGCCGTCTGCCGCGTCAGCGCGCGCAGACCGTGCCGACCGGCGTAGAAGAGGCAGGTGCCCCCCGCGACGATCAGAAGCGGTATCTTGAACGGCGTCAGCGGGTCGCGATGCGGCGCCGGTGTGGGCAGCACCATATCCGTCGCGCCGACGACGATCGGCGGCGGCGGCATAGGTTCGCTGTGCATCAGCCCCGCGACGGCGAAGGCAATCGCCGCGACGCCCAAGAAGAACAGCGCCTTGACGACGCTGCCCGTCCGGGAAAAATGAAGGATCGCAGGGTTCAAGCGCGCCTAGATATGCAGCGGCCGCCCGAACGCGGCGAGCACGCCCTCATGCATCGTTTCGCTGAGCGTCGGGTGCGGGAAGACGGTGCCGATGAAATCATCCTCGACCAGTTCGGCGGTCTTGCCGATCGTATAGCCCTGGATCAATTCGGTGACTTCGGCGCCAATCATGTGGGCGCCGAGCAGTTCGCCGGTCTTCGCATCGAACACCGTCTTGGTGAAGCCTTCCGCCTCACCCAGCGCGATCGCCTTGCCGTTGCCAATGAAGGGGAAGGTGCCGGCCTTGACCTCGTAACCGAGTTCCTTCGCCTTCGCCTCGGTCAGCCCGACGCTGGCGATCTGCGGGCGGCAATAGGTGCAGCCGGGGATGTTGCGCGGGTCCATCGCGTGCGGATGCCCCCCCGCAATCGCCTCGACCGCGATGATCGATTCGTGCATCGCCTTGTGCGCGAGCCACGGCGGCGCGGTGACGTCGCCGATCGCCCACAGGCCGGGAACATTGGTGCGGCACATCGCGTCGGTATCGATATGGCCCTTGGTCGTCTTCACCCCCAAGGCTTCGAGACCGATATTCTCGGTATTCGGAACGATCCCGATCGCCACGATCGCGTGGCTGAACTCGGCGGATTGGACCTTGCCGTCCTTGCCCTTGATCTTCGCCGAGACGCCGTTGGCGGTGGCCTTCAGTTCCTCGACGCCCGCGCCGGTGTGGATCGTCATGCCCTGTTTCTTGAGCGCCTTTTCGAGGAAGGCCGAGATGTCGGCATCCTCGACGGGCACAAGCCGGTCGAGCATTTCCACGACCGTAACTTCGGCGCCCATGTCGCTGTAGAAGCTCGCGAATTCGATCCCGATCGCGCCCGATCCGATGACGAGCAGCTTCTTCGGCATTTCGGGGGGGACGAGCGCGTGGCGGTAGGTCCAGATGCGCTTGCCGTCGGCGGGCGCGAACGGCAGATCGCGCGCGCGGGCACCGGTCGCGACGATGATGTTCTTCGCGGTCAGCGTCTCGCTGCCCTTCTCGCTCGTCACTTCGAGCTTGCCCGGCGCCGTCAGCTTGCCGGTGCCCATGTGGACGGTGATCTTGTGCTTCTTCATCAGGTGCGCGACGCCCTGATTGAGCTGCTTCGCGACCCCGCGCGAGCGTTTCACGACCGCATCGATGTCGGCGCTGATTTCGGCGGCCTTCAGCCCATAATCGCCCGCGTGGCTCATATAATGATAGATTTCGGCCGAACGCAGCAGCGCCTTGGTCGGAATGCAGCCCCAGTTGAGGCAAATGCCGCCGAGCAGCTCGCGCTCGACGATCGCGGTCTTCAGCCCAAGCTGCGCCGCGCGGATCGCCGCGACATAGCCGCCGGGGCCCGAACCGAGGACGATGAGGTCGTAATTGGTGTCAGCCAAGGTCTGCTCCATTATCAATCCCCTCTCTCCTTGAGGGAGAGGGAGGGGCCCATTGCGCAGCAATGGGAGGGTGAGGGTCCGAAAGCGCGGCAAGGATTGCCGTCAGAACCCCGGACAGGTTTCCAGTCACGTCATTGTTCCAAACCCGCAACACGCGATAGCCCTTATCGATCAGGAACGCGTCTCGGGTGTGATCGCTTGCAGAATTGGCATGTTGCGATCCGTCGACCTCAACGATCAATCGCCGCTCCTGGCAGACGAAATCCGCAATGAACGGGCCAATGGGTTGTTGCTTGCGAAATTTGAAGCCGCCCAACCGTCGATCGAGCAAGGCTCCCCAAAGTTTCTTCTCTTGGTTGGTTAGGGCGCGTCGCAGAGCCTTGGCGCGCTCCAGCGTCTCCTGCGAATAGCCTGCAGCCATCCCCTCACCCTCCCACGCGCTGAAGCGCGCGGGCCCCTCCCTCTCCCTTGAAGGGAGAGGGGGTCATCACGCCACCAGCCCCAGCGGGTTCTCCACCAGTTCCTTGAAGGTCTTCATCAGCAGCGCCCCGTCCGCCCCGTCGATCGCGCGGTGGTCGAAGCTGCCGGTCGCCGACATCACCGTCGCAATCGCGAGCGCATCGTCGACCACATAGGGGCGCTTCTCGCCCGCGCCGATCGCCATGATCATCGCTTGCGGCGGGTTGATCACCGCGGTGAACTGCTTGATTCCCATCATGCCCATATTCGAGATGCTGGCGGTGCCGCCCTGATATTCGTTGGGCTGGAGCTTGCCTTCCTTCGCCTTTGCCGCGAGTTCGGACATTTCGGTCGAGATTTTCGACATCGACTTGCCGCCCGCGTCGGTGATGATCGGAGTGATCAGGCCGCCCGGAATGCTGACCGCGACCGAGATGTCGGCGCGGCTATATTTGCGCATGACATCGCCGCCGAAGCTGACGTTGCACGCGGGCACGCGTTCGAGCGCGACCGCGAGCGCCTTGATCAGCATGTCGTTGACGCTGAGCTTGACACCGCGGCTTTCGAGGCTGGCGTTGAGTTCGCCGCGCAGTTTGAGCAGCGCGTCGAGGCGGATATCGACGGTCAGGTAAATATGCGGCGCTTCCTGCATCGACTGGGTCAGGCGGCGCGCGATCGTCTTGCGCATCCCCGACAATTTCTCGTCCTCGTGCGGAATGCCGAAATCGGGGATCGGGCCGACGGCGGCGGGAGCCGGCGCCGCAGCGGGAGCGGCCGTCGCAGCAGGAGCAGGTGCGGCTGCCGCCGGGGCGCTGGCCGAAACGCCTTCGAGGTCGTCCTTGACGATGCGGCCGCCGGGGCCGGTGCCGGTGATCGTCGACAGGTCGATGCCCTTCTCCGCCGCGATGCGCTTGGCGAGCGGGCTGGCCTTGATACGATCGCCCGACACGGCGGGAGCAGCTTTGTCCGTCGCCCCAGCGGAGGCGGGGGCCGCTGGGGTCGGCACACTACCGCTCGCGGTCTCCGCCTTCGCGGGGGCGGCGTCTTTCTTTTCGGGAGCAGCGGCAGGCGCCGGCGCGGTCTTGGCCGCGCTCGCATCCTCGCCCTCACCCGCGATCACCGCGATCACGGTGCCGACCTTCACATTCTCGCTGCCCTCGGGAACCAGGATCTGGCTGATCACGCCGTCGTCGATCGCCTCATATTCCATCGTCGCCTTGTCGGTCTCGATCTCGGCGAGCAGGTCGCCCGACTGGACCGTATCGCCTTCCTTCACCAGCCACTTCGCAAGCGTCCCTTCCTCCATCGTCGGCGAAAGAGCGGGCATTTTGAGTTCGATCGGCATCGTCGGTTTCGTCCCTCGAAGAGTCTCGCAGGCGGGGCCTGCCGCTACGGATTGTTCCTCGCCATAAGCGCTGGACCGGTCAAGGTCCAGCGCGGCAACCTTGCCTTTCATACGAATGTGACGCACTCTCGCCTCGCAAAATGCATAGCGGGGGTCGGGGCGATGCGGACATATCTGGTGGTGATCGATGACAGCCCGGAGGCAAGCCTCGCGCTGCGCTTCGCGGCGCGGCGCGCGGCGCGGACCGGGGGCGGTATCGTCGTGCTTGCGATCCTTCCAAAGCAGGATTTCGTCGCCTTCGGCGGCGTCCAGGCGACGATCGAAGCCGAAGCGCGCGAACATGCCGAGCAGTTGATCGGGGCGGCCGCCGACGCGGTGATGCAGGAAGCCAACATCGTCGCGCAGACGCTGGTCAAATCGGGCAAGCCGACCGAAGCCGTGTGCGACGTGATCCGCGAGAATGAGGAGATATCGGCGCTGGTGCTGGCGACGGCGGCCAGCGGCGCCCCCGGGCCGCTGGTGAGCTATTTCACCGGACAGGATGCGGGAACCCTGCCCTGCCCGGTGATGCTGGTGCCCGGCGGCATCGACATCGCCCGCCTCGATGCGTTGAGCTGATTCTATCGCGCAATGACGATGGTCAGCGCCGCCGCCCCTGGTGGCGAATATTCGCAGGCCGACCGCGCTTGCCGACGACGTGCTTGCCTTTCCCGTCCCGGCGCGGCGCGCGCTTGGCGGACGGACCGCCCTCGGTGTCGGGAAGCTCGAAGCGGAGCGCGCCGCTGATCGGATTCGCCTCCATCAATCGAAGGTCGAGCCGCTGCCCGACCGAATAGCTGACGCGGCCATGCTCGCTGTCGAGCGTCCGCGCCGCCTCGTCGTAAAAGAAGCGCTCGCTCCCCAGCGTCGATACCGGCACCAGCCCGTCGCCGCCCAGCCCGTCGACGGTCGCGAAGAAGCCGAAGGGCTGCACCCCGGTGATCCGCGCCGCGACGATCTCGCCCGTCTTCGTCGCCAGATACGCCGCGACATAGCGGTCGATCGTCTCGCGCTCGGCCTCCATCGCGCGGCGTTCGAGCGCGCTGATCGCCTCGCCGATGTGCGACAGCCCCTTGCGGTCGGCCTCGCCGAGCCCGGTGCGCTCGGGCAGCCCCTTGGGCTTGCCGGGCACTTCGAGGCGATAGGCGTCGACGAGCGCGCGGTGGACGATCAGATCGGCATAGCGGCGGATCGGCGAGGTGAAATGCGCGTAGCTGCCGAGCGCGAGCCCGAAATGGCCCGCATTGGCGGGGCCGTAGTAAGCCTGCGTCTGGCTGCGCAGGATCGCCTGCATGATTTCGGGCAGGCGGTCGTCTTCCGAAAAACCGTCGATCAGCCGGTTGAACACCGCGGGGGTGATGACCTGTCCCAACGCGAAGCTCTGGTCAAAGGTTTCGAGATAATCTTTCAGGCTGACGAGCTTTTCGCGGCTCGGCGGCTCGTGGATGCGATACATGACGGGCGACTTCTTCGCCTCGAGCGCCTTCGCCGCGGCGACGTTCGCGGCGATCATATAATCCTCGATCAGCCGGTGCGCGTCGAGCCGCTCGCGCACCCGAATCTCGGCGAGGCCGCCCTTTTCGTCGAGGATCACCTGCCGTTCGGGCAGATCGAGGTCGAGCGGCGCGCGGGCATCGCGCGCCTTGGCGAGCAAGGTCCAGCAGGCCCACAAATTCCTGAGCGCGGGCAGAACGTCGTCGTCCCACTCCTCCTTGGGCCCGTCGGCGTCGTAAGCGGCCTGCGCATCCTCATAGGCAATGTTCGCGCGCAGCCGCACCAGCGCGCGCGCGAACCGCCATGACGTCACCTTGCCATGCTTGTCGACGATCAGATGGCACGCCATCGCGGCCCGATCCTCGCCCGCCTTCAGCGAGCAGACGCCTGCCGAGAGCGTCTCGGGCAGCATCGGCACGACCTGATCGGGGAAATAGACGCTGTTGCCGCGCCGCCGCGCCTCGCGGTCGAGCGCGCCGTCGGCGCGGACGTAAAAACTGACGTCGGCGATCGCGACGATCGCGCGGTATCCGCCCTTGTTCTTTTCATCCGCGTCGGGGATCGCCCAGACGGCGTCGTCATGGTCGCGCGCGTCCACGGGGTCGATCGCGACGATCGGCAGGTCGCGCAAATCCTCGCGCCCGTCGGGAGTCAGCGGCAGCTTCGCCGCGCGCTCGGCCTCGGCCAGCACCTCCTCGCCGAAAACATGCGGAATCTCGTGCCGCGCGATCGCGATCATGCTCAGCGAGCGCGGCGCGAAGGGGTCGCCGATGCGATCGACCACGCGCGCCTTGGTCGCGGGGCCGCGCCCCGACAGTTCGGCGCGGACGAGATCGCCGATGCTCGCATCGCCCATGTCGGCGACCGCGAAATCGAAGCGCGCGCGCTTGTCGGCGGGACGCAGCCAGGTCATCTGCTTGCCGCCGGGTCCGGTGTCGGCGACCAGCACGCCGATGACCGCCTCGCCGCCCGCCTGCAATTTCTTCATCGGATGCGCGACATAGCCGCTGCCGCGCTCTTCGGTGCGCGCGAGGATGCGGTCGCCGATGCCGAGCGCGCTCTTGCGCCCCTTTTCCATGACGCGCAGCCGCGGCGCGGGGCCGCTGCCCTCCCAGCGGTCGGGAACCGCCCACACCGCGTCGCCCTCGACCGCCGCGACGCGCAACACGGTCACGCGCGGCAGCCCGCCATGCTTATGAAACGCCCGCCCCGGCGCCATGTCGACGAGCCCCTCGTCGGTCATGTCCTTGAGCAGCGCCTTCAGTGCAATCTTGTCGGCGCCGTGCAGCCCGAAATGCCTGGCAATCTCCCGCTTCCCGATCGCGCCGGGGCTGTCCTGGATGAAGCGCAATATCTGCTCGCGTGAGGGGAGTCCGGGGTGCGGCTTGGGCTTTTTCATCGCGGGTCGTCCGAATGGTTCGCGCGGAGACGCGGAGACGCGGAGAAGACCGCCCGGGCCGGCAGGCCCCTTTCCCGATCAAGCAATGCACCTTGACGCGGCGCCAAAACGGGAAAGCCGCTTCGCGGCAAGCACGATCTCTCCGCGTCTCCGCGTCTCCGCGCGAACAAAATCAATAGGTCCGTCCTATCAGCACCCGCTCCACCGCCGGCTCGCCCGTAAAGAAGCAGACGCCATCGGCCGGCGCGGCGTCGAGCGGCGTATTGCGCATCGTCAGCTTCAATGCCTTGAGCTTCTCGACAATCCCGTCCAGCACGGCGCCGGTCGGGCGCGACCATTGCACCTCGACCCAGCCGACGAACTTGTCGTCGCCGCCGAAATGCGCCGCGAGGTCGGTCACGTCGCGGCGGATGTTCGAATGCAGCCGCTCCTTCGCCTCGGCGTGGAGATTCGTCTGAATCTCCTCCAGCATCGCCACCGCTCCTGCGGCGAAATCAGCCTTCGCGACGAAGGCCGTGTTCAGCTTGCCGCTCTCCTGATAGAGCCGGTCGCGGCGGATCACCGCGACATTGCCGCCGGCGACGTCGCGCGGGCCGATCTCGAGGATGATCGGTGCGCCCTTCTTGACCCAGCCCCAGCGCTTGGTCTGCGCCTTGTTGGCGGTCGCGTCGAGCAGCACGCGCACCGGCTCACGAAAGGCGTCGAGCGCCTTCAACTCGCTTTCGAGCGCGCGGCAATAGTCGAGGATCGCAGCATCCTCCTCATTATCGCGCAGCATCGGCACGATGACGATCTGGTGCGGCGCGATGCGCGGCGGGCAGCGCAGGCCATCGTCGTCGCCATGCGTCATGATCACGCCGCCGATCATCCGCGTCGACGTGCCCCAGCTCGTCGTGTGGCAGAGGCTGTGGCCGCCTTCCTTGTCCTGATAGCGAATGTTCGCCGCCTCGGCGAAGCCGGTGCCGAGATAGTGCGAGGTGCCCGCCTGCAGCGCCTTGCCATCCTGCATCATCGCCTCGATCGAATAGGTCGCGACAGCGCCGGGGAATCGCTCATTCTCGGGCTTCTCGCCCGCGATCACCGGCATTGCGAGGACATCCTCGGCAAAGGCGCGATACATTTCGAGCGCACGCAGCGTTTCCGCCATCGCATCGTCCTTGTCGGCGTGCGCGGTATGGCCTTCCTGCCACAGAAATTCGCTCGTGCGCAGGAACATCCGCGTGCGCATTTCCCAGCGCACGACATTGGCCCACTGATTGACCTTCAGCGGCAGGTCGCGCCAGCTCTGCACCCAGCGGCTCATCGCCGACCCGATCACCGTCTCCGACGTCGGGCGGACAATCAGCGGCTCCTCGAGCTTCGCCTCGGGATCGGGAACGAGCTTGCCCCTGCCTCCCGGACTCCCGTCGGCGATCAGCCGATGGTGGGTGACGACGGCCATTTCCTTTGCGAAACCATCGACATGATCGGCTTCCTTCTCAAAGAAGCTCAGGGGGATGAAGAGCGGGAAATAGGCGTTCTGAACCCCGGCGTCCTTGATCGCGGTATCCATCACCGTCTGGATGCGCTCCCAGATGCCGTATCCCCACGGCTTGATCACCATGCAGCCGCGTACCCCCGATTCCTCGGCGAGGTCGGCTTCGGCAATGACATCCTGATACCAGGCCGCGAAGTCGGCCTGACGCGTTACGCTGAGCGCATGTTTGATCATCTGTCCTGTTTTCTGTGCTGGAGGAGCGAAACACGCCCCACATTATTTCTGTCTGGCGAGCTCGGCCTTGAGCTCGGCGATTTCCGCCTTGAGCGCCGCGATCTCGGCATCCTTGCCCTTGCCGGCGGCCGCACCTGGCATGAAGGCGCCCGCCGCCTGCTGGAACATCTCCAAATTGCGGCGCGTCAGTTCGGCGAGCGGGTTCGACCCGAGCGCACCCTCGAAGGCGGTGCGGACGTCCTGCTGGTTCTTGCGGAACGCGGTCATCGACGCTTCTAGATATTGCGGCACCATCGACTGCATCTTGTCGCCGTACATGCCGATCAGATGGCGCAGGAAGTTGACCGGCAGCAGCGTCTCGCCGCGCGTTTCGGTGTCCATGATGATCTGGGTCAGGACATTGTGCGTGATATCCTCACCGCTCTTCGCGTCGACGACGCGGAAATCGCGTCCGTCGCGGACCATCGCGCCCAGATCGTCGAGCGTGATGTAGCAGCTGCGTTCGGTGTCATAGAGGCGCCGGTTGGCATATTTCTTGATGGTGACGACATCGCCGTCCGCGGCCGTCTTCGACTTTGCCATGCTGCCCTCTGCTCCTGTCGATCGCATCCGATCGCCGCCGGGCGGTTCCCGGCCAGCGGACCTTAACACCAAAGATTGATGCGCCGCAACATGCGAGCCTCGCACACCCGATTCGCAAGTAGCACGCATCGACTTTATGGCAGCGGCATGACGACGGCTCGTCCGATGGCCCGCACGGTCCGACGCGGAGGCGTGATCGAGCGAAAAGCAACTTAGTTACAACTGAAACTTCAAAATTGACATGATTTGACGTGATCTCAATGCGAAGCCATCCGCTCATGTCGCATCGCAACAAGCTTGTTGCGCCGATGGGAGGCGCGCTTTAGCCGCCTTGCGTTGCAAAAATGCAACAACCCACCCCCCTGCAGCCCCGTTACGACAGGAAATGTCTTGCCGGGGCTTGTGCAACCCCCGTTTTCCGTCTTTTAAGAACGTAATCCGTTCATTCTTCACTTTTTTGAACGGCCAACCGGGGAGTTATCCATGAAGAAGTCGCACCTTTTTAAGGGTGCTGCTGCGTTTGCAGTAGCTATATCCGTGTGTCAGCCCGCGTTCGCGCAAGACGCGCAGGATGCGTCTGCCGATCAGGCGGACGAAACCGCCACCGCGGACCAGGGCGCCGCCATCGTCGTGACGGGTTCGCGCATTCGCCGCGACGAGTTTACTGCCGCTGAACCGATCACCGTCATCACCTCGCAGGAAATCACCCAGGCGGGCTTCAACAGCGCGACCGACGCGCTGCAGAGCGGCGCGGTCACCCAGGGCGCCGGCCAGATCAACAACTTCTACGGCGGCTTCGTCACCGACGGCGGCACCGGCGCCAACACGCTCGGCCTGCGCGGTCTTGGCCCGAGCCGCACGCTGATCCTGCTCAACGGCCGTCGCCTTGCACCGGGCGGCACGCGCGGTTCGGTCCTCGCGGCCGACCTCAACGTTCTGCCGACCGCGATCATCGACCGCATCGAAGTGCTGAAAGCCGGCGCGTCGTCGATCTACGGCTCGGACGCCGTCGCCGGCGTTGTGAACATCATCACCGACCAGAAGCTGCGCGGCCTCAATCTCGAAGCGCAGATCAACGTGCCGGAGGTCGGCGCTGGCGTCGACAAGCGCATCGCCGCGACTTTCGGATTTGAATCGGATCGCCTGAGCATCATCGGCTCGCTCGAATATCGCAAGCGCAACCAGCTTTCGCTCCGTGACGTGCCGTGGCTGAAATGCCCGGTCGGCGGTTATCTCACTGGCGAAGGTTCGGCCTTCGGTTCGGGTGACGGCGTCGGTTTTGATGGCAAGCCCTGCTTCACGCTCGACAATGGCGGCGTGACGATCAACACGCTGGGCTATACGACGCTGCAGTCGGGTCCGGACGGTCTGTTCCTTGGCGGCGTTCCTGCAATCGGACGGTCGGACGGTCAGGTCGGCATCTACAACCGTTTCGTTCCGGCTCCGGGTCAAACGACCGGGCCGTTCCCTGGCTTCCTCGGCGTTGGTTTTTATGACCGCGACACCTTCGATCCTGCGTCGCAGCGGGAGCCGCTGATCACGGCGGCGGAAATCTACACCGGCTTCCTGTCGGGCACATACAGCACCGATATTCTCGGCAATGCCGAGATCTACGGTGAAGCCTTGTTCACGCGCCGCAAATCGTCGTCGCCGCTGTATCGTCAGCTTTCGCTCGATTATGTCCGCGGCAGTTCGCTGCTGCCGGTCGCGTTGCGGAATGGCTACACCTTGGGCCCGAATGAAACGTCCGGTGGCAAGATTGTTGCTGCGCGCGCCTTCATCGGCTTTGGCCTGACCGATTCGTCGCAGCAGGTCGATTACGCCCGCATCGGCGGCGGCATCCGTGGTGACTTCGTTGCCCCCGGCTGGCGCTATGACGCCTATGTCGGCAAGTCGTGGAACGACGGCACCTATCAGATCCAGTCGTTCCTGACCGATCGTCTGGCCGCGTCGCTGGACGCCGTGGACAATGGTGACGGCACCTTCAGTTGTGCCACTGCTGCGGTCAACCCGAACTGTGTCGCCGCGCCGGCCCTGTCGGCGGACGTCATCGGCGGCAAGCTGCCCCAGAATTTCAAGGACTGGATCCTCGTCGACACCATCGGCAAGACCCAATTCCGCGAAACGACCTTCTCGTTCAACGTCGATGGCCCGCTGTTCGCGCTGCCTGGTGGCGATGCCCAGCTCGCACTGGGCGCCGAATATCGCAAGCAAAGCATCAACGATCAGCCGGACCCCAATTCGATCAGCGGCAATCTTTATGGCCTCACGGCCGGAACGCCGACGGTTGGCAGCGACAGCGTCAAGGAAGTTTATGGCGAACTGTTCCTGCCGATCCTTTCGGATGTTCCGGGCTTCTATCGCCTCAATCTGACGGGTTCGGCGCGCTATACGGACTATAAGTCCTATGGTTCGGACACGACCTACAAGATCGCGGCCGAATGGGAACCGATCCGTGGCGTCGGTCTGCGCGGCAGCTATGGCACGTCGTATCGCGCTCCGGCGCTTGCGGAGCAGTTCCTCGGCGCAACGAGCGGCTTCCTCAGCAGCACGCTTGATCCGTGCGATGACCCCAGCACGTCGCCGACGGGGCAGATCATTGCGGCGAACTGCCTGTCGATCGGTCTTGGTCCCAGCTTTACCCAGACGAACGGAATCCGAACCTTTACGGTCGGCGGCGCTCAGGCGGGCCTCAAGGCTGAAACCTCGAAGAACTGGTCGGTTGGCGTTGTCGTTCGTCCGGTTCTGCCCGAATCGGTCGGCCAGCTCTCGCTGTCGCTCGACTATTTCAGCATCAAGGTCAGCAACGGCGTTGCTAACCTCGACGCGACGACGATCATGAATCGCTGCTATTCGGATCCCAACTTCGATCCGACCAAGGGGTTCTGCCGGTTCGTCAAGCGCGACGTGAACAACGGGCTCGATGTCACCAGCAGCTATGTGAACCTGTCGACCGATATCGTTAAGGGCTTCGAGTTCAACGCTCGCTATGCTCGCGACCTGTTCGGCGGCCGTTTCACGTTGAATGCCAACGTCACCAAATATACCGAGCAGTCGAGCCGCCTCTTCCCCGAAGAGTTTCTGACCGATCGCAACGGCACGGTGACGAGTCCCGATTGGGTTGGAAACTTCGACGCGACCTACCAGATCGGCGACGTGACTCTGCGTTACGGCATCGACTGGATCGACGGCGATCGTGAAAAGACCTATGAATATTTCGCCTTCGACGAACTGACCGGCATTTCGGATCCGGACCTGGTTCAGGCGTATAAGGATAATTATTATCTCGAAACGGCGAACTATTTCCTCCACTCGGCTTCGGTCCAGTTCAACATTGCCAAGCGCTATGAACTGACCGTCGGCGTGCAGAATCTGTTCGACACCAAGCCACCGCGCATCACCGCAGTCGGCTACACCACGATCGGTAACGCGCCGCTCTATTCGGGTTATGACTATCGCGGCCGCACGTTCTTCGCGAACGCGTCGTTCCAGTTCTAATCGGAATAGCGAACCAACAGGGAAGGGCTCCGGGAAACCGGAGCCCTTTTCTTATGCGAGCGTGACACTCGAACAATCGTCATTGCTGTAATGCGCTGCCATGTCCCGAAAACCGGGACGTCAGGAAACCTCAGGCCCAAACCCGCTCGAACCGCGTCCCCAGCCCCGTGAGCAATTCATATTGCGACAGGCCGCTCCGTGCCGCAGTGACCGGCGGGTCATAATCGAACGCCAGCCAGTCGCCTTCGGCCAAACCATCGACCGCGCTCGCGTCGAAGGCGGTCAGGTCCATCGATACGCGGCCGACGAGCGGCAGGTTTCGTGCCTGCCACGCCGCGCCGCCCTGTCCCGCATGGCAGCGCAGATAGCCGTCGGCATAGCCCATGTTGGCGATTGCGATGCGGCCGTCCGACGGCGCGATCCAGGTGGCGCCATAGCCGACGGGCTCTCCCTTGCGGACCTCGCGCACCTGCAGCACCCGGGCTTCGGGGAAAGCGACCTGGCGGATATGCCCCGCAGCCTCGCGGCGCGGCACGCCGCCGTAGAGCGCCAGTCCGGGGCGCGTCAGGTCGAAGCCATAGTCGGGGCCGAGGCAGATGCCCGCGCTGTTCGCCAGGCTGTAGCGCCGCGCCGGAACGGCCCGCCGCACGGCGCGGAAGGCCGCGAGTTGCTGCGCATTCTGCTCGCTGTCCTCATCGGCCGACGCAAGGTGGCTGAGCAAAGTGTCGATCGCCAGTCCGTCCAGCGCGCCGCCGAGCGCTTCCTCGACCCGCAGGCCGAGGCGGTTCATGCCCGTGTCGACCATGACGTCGCACGGCCGCCCTTCGCCCGCCGCGCGCCAGCGCTGGACCTGTTCGACGCTGTTCAGGACGGGGCGCGCGGGCAGCGTCCGCGCGGCGACCATATCGGCCTCGCCCACGCCATGAAAGACCGACAGCGACACATCGCCGACGAGCGGCATCAGCGCAGCGGCTTCGGCCCAGGTGGCGACGAAGAAATCGCGGCATCCGGCGGCGGCGAGGTGGCGCATGACCTTCGCGGCGCCCAGTCCATAACCATTGGCCTTGATCGCCGCCCCGCACGCGCCGGGGCTCCGCGCCGCCAGCCACTGCCAGTTCTGGACGAGCGCGCCGGAATCGAGGCGAAGGCGGAGCGGAGCGGCGATGTCGATCATGCGCCCGACCTATACGCCTTTGCCGGCAGCGCCAATGGGTCAGCCGGGAGTCGGCTTGTCCCACTGGCCTTCCACCGGCTCCTCCAGCATGAAGGCGGTGAGCAGGAAGGCGACGAGCACCACGCCCCAGGTATACCAGAGGCCCGCATAGGCATTGCCCGTCTTGGCGATGATGAAGCTCGCGATCAGCGGCAGGAAGCCGCCGAAATAGCCGCAGCCGAGATGATAGGGGATCGACAGCGACGAATAACGGACGTGCGGCGGGAACATTTCGGAGAGGAGCGCGGCGACGGGGCCGTAGGTGAAGCCCGACAAGGCGCTCAGCCCCAGCAGCGCGATGAGGATGACGGCGATGCCGAGCGCGCCGGGAACCTGCGGTTCGAAGCTGTAGCCCATCGCCTCGAGCGCGGGCTTGAGCAGCGCCGGGTCGTCGCTCGCGACTTGTTTGCCGCCGATATGGATTGCGACGCTGTCGAAGCCGCTGCCGCTCGCTGCGACCTTGTAGGGCACCCCCAGCTTGGTCAGTTCGCCGAGCGTCTTGCCGCACGCGGTCGCCTGTTCCTTGGCGAAGGGATCGAAGCTGCACTGCGACCCGGTGACGACGACCGGCGCGCGCGCCGCCGCCGCTTCGAGCGCGGGGTTGGCGACGCTGCCCATCCACCAGAACAGCGGGAAGAGCAGCACGAGCGTGACGCCATAGCCCCAGACGATCGGCTTCTTGCGCCCGATCCGATCCGACAGGCGCCCCGCCAGCAGGAAAAAGCCCATGCCGAGCGCCGCCGCCACGCCGACAATGATCTCTGCGGCGGTCTCCTCGACCTTCATCGGCCCCTTGAGAAAGGAGAGGCCGGAGAACATCGCAGTGTACCAGATCACCGTCAGTCCCGCGGCGATGCCGATCATCGCGACAAGGATGCGCTTCGGATTGCCGGGATAGGTAAAGCTCTCCTTGAGCGGATTCTTCGCGAGTTCGCCCTCGGCCTTCATCGCGCGGAACACCGGGCTTTCCGATAGTTTGAGCCGCATCCATAGCGAAACCGCGAGCAGCACCAGCGACAGGAGGAAGGGCACCCGCCAGCCCCAGCTTTCCCAGGTCGCATCGGACATCGCGGCCTTGCAGCCAAGCACGATGATCAGGCTCAGCACGAAGCCGCCAACGACGCTCGCCTGGATAAAGCTGGTGTAGAAGCCGCGCTTTTCGGGCGGCGAATGTTCGGCGACGTAAATTGCGGCGCCGCCATATTCGCCGCCGAGCGCGAGCCCCTGAAGGATGCGGAGCGCGATGACGATGATCGGCGCCGCGATGCCGATCGTCGCCGCCGAAGGGATCATGCCGACCCCTGCGGTCGCGATCCCCATCAGGGTGACGGTGATCAGAAAGGTATATTTGCGCCCCAGCCGATCGCCGAGGAAACCGAACAGCACCGCGCCCAAGGGTCGAAAGCCGAACCCGACCGCGAACCCCGCCCAGACGAGCAGCACCTCGAGCGTCGCATTGTCGCTGGGGAAAAACGCCTTGCCGATGATCGCCGCGAGCGTGCCGTATATGAAGAAATCATACCATTCGAAGATCGTGCCCGCCGACGAAGCGGCGATGACCAGACGAATATCCTGCGCGGTCGGCTGATAGCCCGCGCCGTGATCGGCGACGGCGGCTGCGTCGGTCATAGACTCTCCCCTGCCCCGGTTCGGGCTTTGCGACATCTCTAACCCGCGCATGGCATCGCGCAAGCCTTCTTGGCGCGGCGGCATAACGGTGGCAGACTGGGGCCATGCAGTTCATCGACCTCTCAATCCCGATCACCAACGACGTCGTGTCAGACCCGCCGGTGATGCGCCCGCAGATCACCTATATGACCCACGAAAATACATGGGAACAGATCGCGATGTTCTTTCCCGGCCTGACCAAGGACGACCTTCCCGACGGCGAGGGCTGGGCGGTCGAGAGCCTGACGCTCAGCACCCACAACGGCACCCACATGGACGCGCCGTGGCATTTCCATTCGACGACCGACAGCGGCGCGAGCGCGGCGCCGAGCATCGACGAGGCACCGATCGACCTTTTCTTCCGCCCCGGCGTGAAGCTCGATTTCTCGGATCGCCCCGCGGGCCATGTCGCGAGCGCCGCCGAGGTCGAGGCCGAACTCGCGCGCATCGGGCACGCGCTTCAGCCGCTCGACATCGTGCTCGTCCAGTCGGGCGCGATCTATGGCACCGAACATTTCACCGATCAGGGCTGCGGCATGGGCGCCGAGGCGACACTTTACCTGACGGAGCGCGGGGTAAAGGTCGTCGGCACCGACGCGTGGAGCTGGGACGCGCCGTTCAGCCACACCGCAAAGCGCTGGGCCGAGACGCGCGATCCGTCGATCATCTGGGAAGGCCACAAGGCGGGGCGGATCAGGCCCTATTACCAGATCGAGAAACTGACCAATCTCGCGGCGTTGCCGCCCACCGGCTGGACGCTCTCCTGCTTCCCGGTGAAGATCGAACGCGCGAGCGCGGGGTGGATCCGGGCGGTGGCGTTGGTGGAGTAACGGCGGGCTGGGGGGTCCGCTGTGGGGTGGGGAGCGGATATCTCAAATCCTCCCCGCTTGCGGGGAGGTGGCAGCGCGAAGCGCTGACGGAGGGGGCTTGCTTCCTCGCACAGCGCCGCGTCAGGCCGCGCACCCCCTCCACCGCCTTCGGCGGTCCCCCTCCCCGCAAGCGGGGAGGATTTTCTATGCCCGCAACCGATCGCCTCCAGCCACTCCCTCGCCCCTATCCCCGCCGTTCGTCGATTGCCACTGGAAAGTTGCATCTGAAACCTTAGGGTCGCGGCAACAGAACCGATCACCGGGGGACAATCCATGACCATCGCCGAAGCGACGCCCGATTTCGAGGCGGACCGCAGCGACCGTGCCTTCCTGGGCCATCCGAAAGGACTCGGCTATCTCGCCTTCGTCGAGGGGTGCGAGCGTTTTTCCTATTATTCGATGCAGACGTTGCTCGTCCTCTACATGGTCAAATATCTGCTGCTGCCAGACCATGCGGGCGGCGTGGTCGGGCTCGAAGCCTTGCGCGGCTGGTATGGCGGGATCGACGGCCAGCCCTTTGCATCGAAAATTTTCGGCGATTATACCTCGCTCGTCTATCTGACCCCGATCCTCGGCGGGCTGATCGCCGACCGCTGGCTCGGGCGGCGGACGACGCTGATCCTCGGCGGCCTGTTCATGGCGGCGGGGCATTTCCTGATGGCGTTCGAGGGCGCCTTCCTCTTCGCCCTGCTCGCGCTGATCGTCGGGGTCGGGCTGTTCAAGGGCAATATCGCGAGCCAGGTCGGCGAGCTCTATGCGCCGAACGACCTCCGCCGCGCGATGGCGTTCCAGATCTTCTATATCGCGATCAACGTCAGCGTGATCGCTGCACCGCTGATCTCGGGCACGCTCGGCGAGAAGGTCGGCTGGCACTGGGGCTTCGGCACCGCGGGCGTGGTGATGGTGCTCGGCCTGATCCTCTACATCATGGCGGGGCCGTGGCTGCCCGCCGACAATCGGCCCGGGAAAAACGCCGAGGCGAAGGTCGCCGAACCGATGACGCGGCAGGACGGGCTGCGCGTCCTCGCCGTCATCATGCTGGTGCCGGTGATGGCGGTCGCGCTGCTCACCAACCAGGAAATCTTCAACGCCTATCTGGTCTGGGCCGACCAGCATTTCCAGCTCACCTTCTTCGGCACCACCCTGCCGACGAGCTGGATGATCACGATCGACGCCGCCGCCAGCTTCTCGATGCTCGCCGCGGTCGCCGCCTTCTATGTCTGGTACGGCAAGCGCCACCGCGAGCCCGACGAGCTCGGCAAGATGATCATCGGCAGCGTCTTCACCATCGCCGGCGGGCTCTGTCTGGTCATGGCGGCGGCGACGCAGGGCGACGGCAAGATCGGGTTGTTCTGGCCCGTTATGTTCCATCTGCTCAACAGCATCGGCTTTGCGCACATCCTGCCGGTGAGCCTCGCACTCTTCACCAAGCTGGCGCCGAAGGCGCTCAACGCGACGATCGTCGGCATCTATTATCTCGCCTTCTTCGGCGCGAACAAGGTCGTCGGCGAGGTCGGCACCTGGTATTCGTCGATGCCGACGACCAGCTTCTGGCTGTTCCACGTCGCGACCGCCGCGGTCGGGCTGGTCGCGTTCATCCTGTTCAAACTGTTCCTCGCGAAACGGCTGATGGGCGAAGCCGCGGCGGTCTAAAAGAGGCGCGACCCGTTCGGCACTGCGCGGTCGGGCGCGAAGAGGATCACCTCGCCCGCCTCGTCCGCGAAGCCGAGCGTCAGCACCTCCGACATGAACTTGCCGATCTGGCGCGGCGGGAAATTGACCACCGCCGCGACCTGCCGCCCTGGCAACTCCTCAAGGCCATAGCGCGCGACGATCTGCGCGCTGCTCTTCTTGACGCCGATCGCCGGGCCGAAGTCGATCTTCAGCTTGAACGCCGGCTTGCGCGCCTCGGGAAAAGGTTCGGCCTCGACGATCGTGCCGATGCGGATGTCGACCCGGAGGAAGTCGTCGAAAGCGATGGGGTCGGCCGCAGGGGCTGCGGCGTCGTGATTCAGGTGCATTCCAACTCTCCGTCATTCCCGCGCAGGGCGCGGAGAGACACGCGGCTCTCCAAGCCATCCAGCTTCCTCGCTGCCTTAGCTGGATTCCCGCCTGCGCGGGAATGACGAAAGTGGGTTATTCCATCTCCAATATCACCGCGTCGACCGCCAGGCTGTCGCCCTGCGCCGCGTTGACCGTCTTTACCACGCCGGTCTTTTCGGCGCGGAGAATATTCTCCATCTTCATCGCCTCGACCGTCGCGAGCGGCTGACCCGCCTCGACCGCGTCGCCTTCGCCGACGTGCAGCGCGACGAGCAGTCCCGGCATCGGGCAGATAAGGAATTTGGAGAGATCAGGCGGCACCTTTTCGATCATGTGCGACCCGAGCGGCGCGACGTGCCACGGCAGCACGCGGACGTCGTGGATGGCGCCGCGCGTCGTCATGCGCCATCCGGTGCGCGTCTTCGCGACCTTCACCGCCAGCTCGCTACTGTCGATCTCTGCGACCACCAGCCGGTCGCCCGGCGTATATTCGAGCGCGATGTCGATCTTTTCGCCGTCGACCTTGATATGCTTGTGGCCGAGTTTGACCTTGTGGCTGACGCCGCCGATCGTCACCTGCCATTTCGCGGGCGGGTCGAGCCGGTCGCCGAGCTGGCCATCGGTGCGCCGCGCGCGGTCGGCCTCGGCGCTCGCCATGAAGCCCGCGATCGCGGCGAGCGCGCGCGTCACCGCCTCGTCGGCCGGCGCGCCATGGAAGCCTTCCGGATATTCCTCGGCGATGAAGCCCGTCGTCAGCTCGCCCGAGCGGAAGCGCGGGTGCTGCATGATCGCCGAGACGAAATCGATATTGTGGCCGAGCCCTTCGAGTTCGAAGCGGTCGAGCGCCGCCACCTGCAGGTCGGCGGCCTCGTCGCGCGTCTTGCCCCAGGTGATCAGCTTGGCGATCATCGGGTCGTAGAAGATCGACACCTCACCGCCGTCATAGACGCCGTCGTCGACGCGCACGCCGTCAATGCCGCGACGGCCGCTCTCGGCGCCGTCGTCGGTCCAGCCCGGCACCGGCGGCTTGTAGCGCGTCAGCCGCCCGGTAGAGGGCAGGAAGCCGCGATAGGGGTCCTCGGCATAGACGCGGTTCTCGATCGCCCAGCCGTCGATCCCGATGTCGTCCTGCGTCATCGCGAGCTTCTCGCCCGCCGCGACGCGGATCATCTGTTCGACCAGATCGATGCCGGTGATCGCTTCGGTCACCGGATGCTCGACCTGAAGCCTGGTGTTCATTTCGAGGAAGTAGAAGCTCTCGCCCGTCGGATCGGCGCCCGAGACGATCAGTTCGACCGTGCCCGCGCTGTAATAGCCGACCGCCTTCGACAGCGCGACGCATTGCTCGCCCATCGCCTTGCGCATCTTTTCGGTGACGAAGGGCGACGGCGCTTCCTCGACCACCTTCTGGTGGCGGCGCTGGATCGAGCATTCGCGCTCGTTCAGATAGAGGATGTTGCCATGCTGGTCGCCGAGGATCTGGATCTCGATATGGCGCGGGTTGAGGATGAATTTCTCGATGAACACGCGGTCGTCGCCGAAGCTGTTCAGCCCCTCGCGCTTGACGCTCTCGAAGCCTTCGCGGACGTCCTTTTCGTCATAGGCGAGACGCATCCCCTTGCCGCCGCCGCCCGCCGATGCCTTCATCATCACCGGATAGCCGATCTCATTGCTGATCTCGACGGCATGTTCGGTGTCGCGGATTTCGCCGACGAAGCCGGGGACGACGTTGACGCCCGCTTCCTTGGCGAGCTTCTTCGACTCGATCTTGTCGCCCATCGCGGCGATCGCGTTCACCGGCGGGCCGATGAAGGCGATATTTTCCTTGGCGAGCGCTTCGGCGAAGCTGGTGCGCTCCGACAGGAAGCCATAGCCCGGATGCACCGCCTCGGCGCCGGTCGCCTTGCACGCTTCGATGATCTTGTCGGCGATCAGATAGGATTCCGACGCGGGCGACGGGCCGATATGCACCGCCTCGTCGGCCATCCGCACGAAGGGCGCGCGCGCGTCGGCGTCCGAATAGACGGCGACGGTCGCGATGCCCATGCGGCGCGCGGTCTTGATGACGCGGCAGGCGATTTCGCCGCGATTGGCGATCAGGATTTTCTTAAACACTAGAACCCCACTTCTTCAAAAGAAAACGGTGAAACGCTCGTTCGACGAAAGGGGTGATCACCACCCAAAGCACGATCGCCGGCCAAATCGTCCAAAGCGTCACTTCTTCATCGCTATCGCTTCCTCTCAAAAGGAAGGCGGCCGTCAACAGGGTCAACAGCAGCATGACCGCCGTAACCGTTACCGCGGAGGCAACGCGTAACAACACGGCCCGCTTCCATGTCACTCCGCCGCCTCCATCCGCATCGGTTCCTCGGCCTCCATCGGCCGCAGCCCCAGTTTCGCGAACAGCGCGGCGTCGGCGCTGTCGCCGCGGTTGCCGGTGGTGAGCAGCTTGTCGCCGGTGAAGATGCTGTTCGCGCCCGCCATGAAGCAGAGCGCCTGCGTCGCTTCCGACATGCTCTCGCGCCCTGCCGACAGGCGAACCATCGACTTCGGCATGGTGATGCGCGCCACCGCGACGGTGCGGACGAATTCGATGTCGTCGACCTGCGCCAGCGGCGTGTCGGCGAGCATGTCGCCGAGCACCGTGCCCTTGATCGGGATCAGCGCGTTGACCGGCACGCTTTCGGGATGCCGCGGCAGCGTCGCGAGCGCGTGGACGAAGCCGACGCGATCATCGCGCGTCTCGCCCATCCCGACGATCCCGCCCGAGCAGACGTTGATCCCCGCCGCGCGCACTTCCTCGAGCGTGTCGAGCCGGTCCTGAAAGGTGCGGGTCGAGATGATATTGCCGTAATTCTCCGGGCTCGTGTCGATATTATGGTTGTAATAATCGAGCCCCGCGACCGCGAGCGTCTGCGCCTGCTCCTTGGTGAGCATCCCCAGCGTCATGCAGGTTTCCATGCCCATCTGCCGCACGCCCTCGATCATCTCGACGATCGCGGGCATGTCGCGGTCCTTGGGGTTGCGCCACGCCGCGCCCATGCAGAAACGCTGCGAGCCCGCATCCTTCGCCTCGGCCGCCGCCTGCAGCACCGCGCGCACGTCCATCAGCTTGGTCGCCTTGAGCCCCGTCTCGGCGTGCGCCGATTGCGAGCAATAGCCGCAATCCTCCGCGCAGCCGCCGGTCTTGATGCTGAGCAAGGTGCAAAGCTGCACCTCGCCGCGCGCATGATGGCGGCGGTGGACACCCTGCGCCTCCCACATCAGTTCGTCGAACGGCAGGTCGAACAGCGCGGCGATCTCCTCGCGCGTCCAGTCGGTGCGGGTCTCGGTCATGCAATGGCCTCCAATGCCTGCGCCAGGTCGGCGATGATGTCGTCGATATGCTCGATGCCGACCGACACGCGCACAACGTCGGGGCCGGCGCCCGTCTCGATCAGATCGGCCTCCGAAAGCTGGCTGTGCGTCGTCGAGGCGGGATGAATGATCAGCGAGCGCGTGTCGCCGAGGTTGGCGAGATGGCTGAACATCTTGACCGACGAGACGAGCTTGACCCCGGCATCGTAGCCGCCCTTGAGCCCGAAAGTGAACACCGCGCCGCCGCGGCCGCCGAGGTAGCGCTTGGCGAGCGCATGATAGGGATCGTCCTCCAGCCCGGCATAGGAGACCCAATCGACCTTCGGATGCGCGCGCAGCCATTTCGCGAGCGCCAGCGCATTATCGCAATGCCGGTCCATCCGCAGCGCCAGCGTCTCCATGCCCGTCAGCGCGAGGAACGCGTTCATCGGCGCGAGCGCCGGCCCGAGATCGCGCAGGCCGAGCGTGCGCGCGGCAAGGATGAAGGCGAGCGGCCCGAACGCCTCGGTATATTTGAGCCCGTGATAGGAGGCATTGGGTTCGCTCAGCGTCGGATATTTGCCACCCTTCGCCCAGTCGAAGCTGCCCGCATCGACGATCACCCCGCCGATCGCATTGCCGTGGCCGTTCAAAAATTTGGTCGTCGAATGCACCACGATGTCGGCGCCATGCTCGATCGGGCGGCACAGCATCGGCGTCGCCATCGTGTTGTCGACGATCAGCGGCACCCCGGCGTCATGCGCGACCTTCGCGATCGCCTCGATATCCTGCACGACCCCACCGGGGTTGGCGAGACTTTCGATGAACACGGCGCGGGTGTTCTCGTTGATCGCGGCGGCGACATTGCCCGCGTCGTCGGCATCGACGAAATGCGTCGTCCACGCCATCTTGCGAAAGCTCTGGCCGAGCTGGTTCTGTGACCCGCCATAGAGTTTGCGCGCCGCGACGATCTCGCACCCCGGCTCCATCAGCGTGTGGAAGGCGAGGAATTGCGCGGCATGACCCGACGCCACCGCGAGCGCCGCCTGCCCGCCCTCCAGCGCCGCGATCTTGCCCTCGAGCGCGCCGTTGGTCGGGTTCATGATCCGGGTGTAGATGTTCCCGAACTCTTCCAGATTGAACAGGCGCGAGGCATGTTCGACGCTGTCGAAGACATAGGAGGAGGTCTGATAGATCGGGGTGATCCGCGCCTTGGTCGTCGGATCGGGCGCGGTCCCGGCGTGGATGGTCAGCGTTTCGGGCTTTTGTCCGGTCATGCGGGAAGGCCTTTCAGGAAAAGATAGAGAAATGCGCCAACGCCAAGCGACAGCGCGATTGGTGCGCCCACGCGATAGAAGGTCAGCCATTTGGCTTTGACCTCCCCCGTCGCTTTCTGGCGGACGATTTCACTGGTCCCGCTGAAGGCGAGCAGCGCGGCGATGCCGACCAGCGCGACGACGGCGATCATCGATTCTTTCGAAGCCTTGGCCTCGCCAGCCGCCGTCGAGATCGCAAGCACCCCGCCCAGCGTCAGGATCGACAGCGAGGTCAGATGCTTGAAATAATCATAGAGATAGGCCGAGCTGTCGTGGAGTTCCGGCACCACCGCAACCTTCGCTTCGTCGATATCGTCGCTCATGCGGCATCCTCCAGCGGCGGCATATTGTGGCCGAGGAGGCGGAGGACGTCGGCGGCGCATTCCACTACATTGCTGCCGGGGCCATAGATGCCCTGCACGCCCGCGTCGCGGAGATAATCATAGTCCTGCGGCGGGATGACGCCCCCCGCGATCACCTTGATGTCGGTGCGCCCCGCCTCGCGCAGCTTGGCAATGAGTTCGGGGATGAGCGTCTTGTGTCCCGCCGCGAGGCTCGATGCGCCCACGACGTCGACGCCGCTATCCAGCGCGAGCACGACGGTTTCCTCAGGTGTCTGGAACAACGGCCCGGACACGACGTCGAAGCCCATGTCGCCGAACGCCGACGCGATGACGTTGGCACCGCGGTCGTGGCCGTCCTGCCCCATCTTGGCGACGAGCAGCTTCGGCTTGCGCCCCATGCGCCGCTCGACCGCCGCGACGCCGTCGATCACCGCCTGCCAGCGCGGATCGCCCGCATAGGGCGCGGCATAGACGCCCTTCACCGGGGTCGGCTGGGTCCCGTAGCGGTCGAAGCTTTCTTCCATCGCCGACGAAATCTCACCGAGCGTCGCGCGGGCGCGCGCGGCCTCGACCGCGTGGGCGAGGAGGTTGTTCTCGATCGACTGCTCGTCCGCTGCCGCCTTGCGCAGCGCGTCGAGCGCCGCCTGGCACGCCGCCTCGTCGCGGCTTGCCTTCATCTTGTTGATGCGCGCAATCTGCGCCTCGCGGACCTTGGTATTGTCGACCTCGAGCGTTTCGAGCAGATCCTCGTTGGCGAGGCGATATTTGTTCACGCCGACGATCACGTCGTCGCCGCGGTCGACGCGCGCCTGCCGCGCCGCGGCCGCCGTCTCGATCATCGCCTTGGGCCAGCCCGCGGCGACGGCCTTCGCCATGCCGCCTTCCTTCTCGACCCGCTCGATGATCTCCCACGCCTTGTCGACCAGTTCCTGCGTCAGCGCCTCGACATAATAGGAGCCGCCGAGCGGATCGACGACCTTGGTCATCCCGGTTTCTTCCTGGATGACGATCTGCGTGTTGCGCGCGATGCGCGCCGAAAAGTCGGTCGGCAGCGCGATCGCCTCATCGAGCGCATTGGTGTGGAGCGATTGCGTCCCTCCGAGCATCGCCGCCATCGCTTCGATCGTCGTGCGCATGACGTTATTATAGGGGTCCTGCTCGGTCAGCGAGACGCCCGACGTCTGGCAATGCGTTCGCAGCATCTTCGACCGCTCGTCCTTGGCGCCGAGGTTGGTCATCACGCGGTGCCACAGCACGCGCGCGGCGCGCAGCTTGGCGATCTCCATGAAGAAGTTCATGCCGATCGCGAAGAAGAAGGACAGGCGCCCCGCGAACTTATCGATATCGAGCCCCGACGCGACGCCGTAGCGGACATATTCGGCGCCGTCGGCGATGGTGAAGGCCAGTTCCTGCACCTGCGTCGCGCCCGCTTCCTGCATATGATAGCCGGAGATGGAGATGCTGTTGAACTTCGGCATCTCGCGCGACGTGTAGCCGAAGATGTCCGAGATGATCCGCATCGAGGGTTCGGGCGGGTAGATATAGGTGTTGCGGACCATGAACTCCTTGAGGATGTCGTTCTGGATCGTCCCGTCGAGCAATTTGCGCTCGACCCCCTGCTCCTCGCCCGCGACGATGAAGAAGGCGAGGATCGGGATCACCGCGCCGTTCATCGTCATCGAAACCGACATCTGGTCGAGCGGGATGCCGTCGAAGAGGATCTTCATATCCTCGACGCTGTCGATCGCCACGCCCGCCTTGCCGACATCGCCGACGACGCGCGGATGGTCGCTGTCATAGCCGCGGTGCGTCGCGAGGTCGAAAGCGACGCTGAGCCCCTTCTGCCCCGCCGCGAGGTTGCGGCGATAGAAGGCGTTCGATTCCTCGGCGGTCGAAAAGCCCGCATATTGCCGGATCGTCCACGGCCGCCCCGCATACATCGACGCGCGCACGCCGCGCGTGAAGGGCGCGAAGCCGGGCAGGCCGGGATCGGCGGTCACGTCCTCGGCCGTATAGAGCGGCTTGACGTCGATCCCCTCGGGCGTCGCCCAGGTCAGGTCCTTGCCCTTCACTTCCTTCTCGGCGGCGGCGGCCCATTGGTCGAGGGTCGGTTTGTCGGTCATATGCAGTCTCGTTCTTTCATTCGATCTCTCAAAATCGTCATGCTGAACTTGTTTCAGCATCCATGGCCCGAGTTCGAATTTTACGCCGCGTCGAAGGAGGCGGCAGGCCATGGACCCTGAAACAAGTTCAGGGTGACGAAGAAAAACAGGTCAATGCGCCCCCTTCGGCGTCTCCATGATCTCGGTCAGCACCCCGCCCATGTCGCGCGGATGGACGAAGAAGATCAGCGTCCCATGCGCCCCGATCCGCGGTTCGCCCAGCACGCGCTTTCCTTGTCCCTCGAACGCGGCCTTGGCGGCGTGAATGTCGGGCACTTCATAGCACATATGATGCTGCCCCCCCGCCGGGTTCTTTTCGAGGAAGCCCGCAATCGACGTGTTGCCCGGCAACGGCTCGACCAGTTCGATCTGCGTGCCGTTCAAAGCGCCATCGGCGCCGGGCGTATCGACGAAGCAGACTTTGACGCCCTGATCGGGCAGATCGAACGGCTCGTGAATCTTCGTCGCGCCCATCACGTCGCGGTAAAAGACGATGCTGTCGGCGATCGACGGCGTCGCGACGCCGATATGGTTGAGGCGGCCCAGTTTCATCATCTTCTCCTCAGCAACCCGGAACCTGATCCTTGCCGACCAGCGCATATTTGCCGTCCTTCAGCACATATTGCTGCTTGAACGACCGCGTGCCGGTGTAGGCGACGGTAAAGCTCTTGTCGGGAACGGCAGCGACGATCTGCCCGTCATAGGTCTGTTCGGTCTGTCCGATCCCAGCGCCCGAACTCATCGAATCGGTGAAACCGCCGCGATCGACGGGGCCATCGGGGGTCAGTTCGGTAACGACCGCCGTGCCGATCGCGCAGCCCTGCCACACGCCGCCGCCTTCGGTGACCAGATAGGGATTGCGGCCGAGCAGGCTGGTAAAGGCCCAGCTCGTCGCGCCATTCCCCACGGTGCCGACTGCGCCGACGTCGATCCATTCGCCCTGCTTCACCCAGCCCGCCGGGCTCGATTTCAGATAATGGATCGCGTTGAGGCCGCCCTCGCTATGTCCTGCATCGTCGAGCCCGCCGACGCTCAGCAGCACGCCCGTATTGTCTTCGAGCAGATGGAGCGCGACGGGGCGGAAATGATAGCTGCGATCGTCGATCACCCGCTCGGCCTCCGCCCTGGCGCCTTTCGGAAGCGCGAAGGCGGTGCGAAACGCGGCGTCGATCGTCGTATCCTCGTCATCGCCGAGCGCGACCGGAAACGCTTCCTTCGTCGCCCCGACCGGCGTGTCGGGATCGAACGCCGATGCGGCGGGCGCAGCCAGCAGGGCCGGAGCCATCAGAAGAGCGAGAAAGGCGTTACGCATTTTCAAACCTCATTGGAAAATCAAGACCATCGCGGCAGCCTAGCCGCTTGCTGCTCTTGCCTCCAGCCCGGCGCATCGGATGTGCCGGTCGTCACAATCGAACTCGCCGGCTTCGTCACCCCGGACTTGATCCGGCATCCATTCCTCCGACGCCGGGAGAATGGACCCCGGATCAAGTCCGGGGTGACGACAGGGATTACAGTGGAATATTGTCGTGCTTCTTCCACGGGTTTTCGAGCTGCTTGTTCCGCAGCTTCCGCAAACCCAGCGCGATCCGCCGCCGCGTCGAGTGCGGATAGATCACCTCGTCGATATAACCGCGCTGCGCCGCGACGAACGGGTTCGCGAAGCGGTCCTCATATTCCTTCGTGCGCTCGGCGATCTTCTCCGGGTCGCCGATGTCGCTGCGGAAGATAATCTCCACCGCGCCCTTCGCGCCCATCACCGCGATCTCGGCGGTCGGCCAGGCATAGTTCAAATCGCCGCGCAGATGCTTTGACGCCATCACGTCATAGGCGCCGCCATAGGCCTTGCGCGTGATCACCGTGATCTTGGGCACCGTCGCCTCGGCATAAGCGAAGAGCAGTTTCGCGCCATGCTTGATGATGCCGTTATATTCCTGCGCCGTGCCGGGCAGGAAGCCCGGGACGTCGACGAAGGTGATGATCGGAATCTCGAACGCGTCGCAGAAGCGCACGAAGCGCGCCGCCTTCTTCGACGAATTGATGTCGAGCACGCCCGCGAGCACCAGCGGCTGGTTCGCGACGATGCCCACCGTGCGCCCCTCGATGCGGCCGAAGCCGCAGATGATGTTGCCCGCGTGCGCCGGCTGCACCTCGAAGAAATCGCCCTCGTCGACCGTCTTGCGGATCAGTTCGTGCATGTCATAGGGCTGGTTCGCATTGGGCGGGATCAGCGTGTCGAGGCTCGGCTCGGCGCGATCATAGGGATCGCTGGTCGGGCGGGCCGGAACGCCGCTGCGGTTGTTCTCCGGCAGATAGTCGAAGAAATCGCGCGTCGCGAGCAGCGCCTCGATGTCATTCTCGAACGCGATATCGGCGACCGAGCTTTTGGTCGTGTGGGTGATCGCGCCGCCGAGTTCCTCCTGCGTCACCACCTCGTTGGTCACCGTCTTGACGACGTCGGGGCCGGTGACGAACATATAGCTGCTATCCTTCACCATGAAGATGAAGTCGGTCATCGCGGGCGAATAGACCGCGCCGCCCGCGCACGGCCCCATGATCAGGCTGATCTGCGGCACGACGCCGCTTGCAAGAACGTTGCGCTGGAACACGTCGGCATAGCCGCCAAGCGAGGCGACGCCCTCCTGGATGCGCGCGCCGCCGCTGTCGTTGAGGCCGATCACCGGCGCGCCGACGAGCATCGCCTTTTCCATCACCTTGCAGATTTTCTCGGCATGGCGCTTCGACAGCGAGCCGCCGAAGACGGTGAAATCCTGGCTGAAGACATAGACGAGGCGGCCGTTGATCGTCCCCGACCCGGTGACGACGCCGTCGCCCGGGATCTTCTGGTCCTGCATCCCGAAATCGACGCAATCATGCTCGACATAGGTGTCGAGTTCCTCGAACGAGCCATGGTCGAGCAGCACATCGAGCCGCTCGCGCGCCGTCAGCTTGCCCTTGGCGTGCTGCGCGTCGATGCGCTTTTGTCCGCCTCCCAAAGCTGCGGCGGCGCGGCGGGCTTCCATTTCGGTGATATTGGCGGACATGCGGCTCTCCACGATATTGAAGAGCCTGCCCCTGCCCTGTTCGGCGCGCCTGCGCAAATGTGAATTTGCAAAGTTGCAAAGTGAGTGTTTGCAAACTAAATACTCTCTCCCCTTGAGGGAGAGAAAGACTTGGCTTGGCGGCTTGCCGCCTAGCAAGTCTTGTGAGGGCCGCGATGCCGCCGCCCTCACCAACTCCGGCTAGCCGGCTTCGCCGCCAAGCCTGCGTATCCTCTCCCTCAGGGGGAGAGGAATTGGAGCCGCCATGTCTCGCCAACGCATCTTTGCCGGAAGCCGCCTGCGCCAGCTTCGCCACGAGCGCGGCATCCGCCAGGCCGATTTCGCCGCGACGCTCGGCATCTCGACCTCCTATCTCAGCCAGATCGAGCATGACGACCGTCCGCTGACCCCGGCGCTGCTCGACCGGCTGCAAAAGCTGTTTCCGCTCGAATGGGAGGAGGTGGCCGCCGACGCCGGCGACCGCCGCGCCGGGGCGCTGCGCGAGGCCGCGGCCGATCCGCTGTTCGCCGCATCGCCGCTGCCGCCCGACCAGCTCGAACGCGCGGCGCTGCAACAGCCGCAGCTCGCCGATCAGTTCGTCGCGCTCCACGCCGCCTATCGCCGCGCGGGGCAGCGGCTGCAGATCATCGACGAAGCGCTGACCGGCGGCACCGCCGAGGGCAGCCGCCTGCCGTGGGAGGAGGTGCGCGACTGGTTCCACGATGCGGGCAATTATGTCGACAGCATCGACCGCGCTGCGGAAACATTGGCGCTCGGCCTGCGCGGCGGTGCGCCCTCCCCCGCGATCGAGACGATCGAGCGACGGCTGCGCGATGCACTCGGCATCTCGATCGTCTACAATCAGGCGCAGTCCTTGCGCGACTATGACGCGACGATGCGCCACCTCGTCATCGATCCGTCGCAGCCGCCCGAAAGCCGCCGCTTCCAGCTCGCGCATCAACTCGCGGCGCTGGCGCTCGCGGGCGAGATCGCGGCGGTGGTCGAGGCGTCGCCGCTGCGCACCGCGGCGGCAAGGCAGCTCCTGCATGTCGGGCTCGCCAATTATGCCGCGGGCGCGGTGCTGATGCCCTATGCGCCCTTCCGCGCCAGCGCCCGCGCGGTGCGGCACGATATCGACCGGCTGCGCCTCGAATATGGCGTCAGTTTCGAACAGGCGTGTCATCGCCTCTCGACCCTCCAGCGTCCCGGCGCGCGCGGCATCCCGATGTTCTTCTGCCGTGTCGACATGGCGGGCAACATCACCAAGCGCCACAGCGCGACGCGCCTGCAATTCGCGCGCTTCGGCGGCGCCTGTCCTTTGTGGGTCGTCCATGAAGCGGCGGCGATCCCCGACCGCATCCTGTTTCAGCTCGCCGAGACGCCCGACGGGCTGCGCTACGTGTCGATGGCGAAAGGGCTGGTGAAGCCGTCGGGCAGCTACGCGCGCGCGCCGCGCCGCTACGCTGTCGCGCTGGGATGCGAGGCGCAATATGCCAGTGATTTCGTCTATGCCGACGGGGTCGATGTCGACGCACCGCAGGCGGCGGCGAGGATCGGCCTGTCGTGCCGCATCTGCCCACGCGACGATTGCGACCAGCGCGCCTTCCCGCCGAGCGACCGCCCGATCCTCGTCGACCCCGACCGGCGCGGGGTGGTGCCTTACCGCATCGGATAATGAAATGTCATTGCGAGCGGAGCGAAGCAATCTCCAGCTATCGACCTTGCGCAGGGACGATAGCTGGAGATTGCTTCGTCGCTACGCTCCTCGCAATGACGAAGATGTTCACAGCTTCACAATCCCCCGCTCGATCAGACTGTGCGCCGTCGCAAGGATCGCCTCCTCCGGCGGCCGCATCGTCCAGCCGAGCGTTTCCATCGCGTGGCGGCTGTCACCGCCGCGGACATTGCCGAGTTCGGCGACGAGCTGCTTGAGTTCGGGCCGCACCAGCGCGAACAGCTTGAGCAGCCAGTCGGGCATCCGGCGCGTCGGCACCTTCCGCGCCTGTTCACCGAGGTTGGCGGTCAGGATGTTCGCGACGTCGATCATCTTCAGGAACGGCCCCGAGCAGACATAGCGCTCGTCGCGGAGGCCGGGTGCGGTCAGCGCGCGATAATGGAGGTCGGCGACGTCGCGCACGTCGATGATGCCGAAACCGATGTCGGGGCACATCGGCACCTTGCCTTCCAGAAGCTGTTTCACCAGTTCGATCGAGGTCGACAGATCGTCCGACAGCAAAGGCCCGAACACCGCGGCGGGATTGACCGAGGCGAATTCCATGCCGCCGCCGTCGGTCGCCACCCAATCGCGCGCGCAGCCCTCGGCGACCGTCTTCGAGCGCGGATAGGGCATGACGGCGGGGTTATCGAGATCGGTCCAGTCGGCTTCGGTATAGATGCCGCCGCCCCTTTTATGCCCATAGGCGATCGCGGCCATCGACGAGGTGAGGACGAAGCGCGTCACCCCCGCCGCCTTGGCGAAGCGCAGCGCGCGGAGCGCGCCCTCGCGCGCGGGCACGATCAGTTCGTCGGCGTGCTTCGGCACCCCGAGCGGAAAGGGCGACGCGACATGCGCGACATGGCTGCACCCCGTCATCGCCTCGGCCCAGCCGGTATCCTGTTCGAGGTCGGCGGCGAAAAAGCGGAGCTTGCCGGCGGGGACCTTCAGCCACCCGCGAACCTCGCTTTCGCGCTTGAGGTTGCGGACGGTCGTGTGGACCGTCCAGCCGTTCTCGATCAACTGCCGGATCAGGAAGCCCGCGATATAGCCGCTGCCGCCGGTGACCAGTGCCGTGCCCGCCATCTGTCCGCTCCCCTGCAATGGGAGGAACATAGCAGATAGATTGCGCACCCACACGCTCCATTCATCATCCCGGCGAAGGCCGGGATGATGCAACGGTTGCTTTACTTCATCAGCACCAATTCTTCCGCCATGCTCGGGTGCAGCGCGACCGTCGCGTCGAAATCGGCCTTGGTCAGGCCCGCCTTCACCGCGATCGCCGCCGCCTGCAAAATCTCGGGCGCGTCGGGGCCGATCATGTGGAGGCCGACGACCTGGTCGGTCGCTTCATTGACCACCATCTTGTAGAGCGCGCGCTCGTTGCGGCCGGCGAGGACATTCTTCATCGCGCGAAAATCGCTGGTGTAGATGCGCACCGAGCCCAGTTCATTGCGCGCCTGCGCTTCGGTCATGCCAACGGCGCCGATCGGCGGATGGCTGAACACCGCGCTCGGGACGTTCGCATAATCGACGCGCGTCGGCTTGCCGCCGAAGACCGAGTCCGCAAAGGCCTGTCCCTCGCGGATCGCCACCGGGGTAAGCTGGATGCGGTTGGTGACGTCGCCGACGGCATAGAGGCTCGGCACCGACGACTGGTTCGCCGCATCGACCTTGATCGCGCCCTGCGCGTCGAGGTCCACGCCGATCGCTTCGAGTCCTAGCCCGCTGGTGTTCGGCACGCGCCCGGTCGCCATCAGCACCGCATCGGCCTCGATCGGCTCGCAATTTTCGAGATGGACGGTCAGCGAGCCGTCCGCATTCTTCTCGATCGACCGGAACGGCGCATTGAATTTGAAATCGATCCCCTTGGTCATCGAAATCTGGAGCAGGCGGTCGCGAATCTGCTCGTCATAGCCGCGCAGGATCGTGTCGCCGCGATTGACGATCGTCACCTTGCTGCCGAATTCGTTGAAGATGCCCGCAAACTCGTTGGCGATATAACCGCCCCCCGCGATCACGATCCGCTTCGGCAGCGTGTCGAGGTGAAAGACCTCGTTCGAGGTGATGGCATGGTCGCTGCCCGGAAATTCGGGAACGTGCGGCCAGCCGCCGGTCGCGATCAGGATGCGTTCCGCCGTCAGTTCCTGCCCGTCGGCGAGCCGCACCTTCTGCGGGCCGATCACGGTCGCGCGCGTGCGGAACAGGGTGACCTTGTGGTTGTCGAGCGTCTGGCCGTAAAGCCCTTCGAGCCGGTCGACCTCGGCGAGCACATTGTCGCGCAGAACCCGCCAGTCGAATTTACAGTCGGCGACATCCCAACCGAACTTGCGCGCGTCGTGGATATCCTCGGCGAAATGCGCGCCATAGACGAGCAATTTCTTGGGCACGCAGCCGCGGATGACGCAGGTGCCGCCGACCCGATACTCCTCCGCCACCGCGACGCGCGCGCCGTGCGAGGCCGCGACGCGCGAGGCCCGGACGCCGCCCGATCCGGCACCGATGACGAAGAGGTCGTAGTCGAAATCGCTCATGGATTACCCCTGACATGGACAGGCCGCTATTCGCGACGGTCGCCTATGTGGTTACGCGGCGCCGGCTTGCCAATCGAATTTTGCGTTCAGCGTGAACCACAGCGTCATTGCGACCCCGGCGAAAGCCGGGGGAAGCAATCTCCAGCCATCGGCCTTGCGCAAGGCCGATGGCTGGAGATTGCCGCGTCGCCTTCGACGAAGTCGAAGTTTATCCTGAGCGGCCGGCCTGCCGGCCAGCCGAAGGGGCTCCTCGCAATGACGGATGTAGGGCTATTCCCCCAGCGCCGCCTGCATCAACGCCTGCGTCGCGGGGTCGAACTCCACCGTTCCCTCGGCCAGCCCCTTCGCCATTTCCTTGCCCAGCTCGACGCCGAACTGGTCGAACGGGTTGATGCCGAGCAGCACGGCATTGGCGAAGACGCGATGCTCGTAGAAGGCGATCAGCGCCCCCAGGCTGCGTGGGCTGACCTGATCGAGCAGGATCGTCGTCGAGGGACGATTGCCCGGATAGGCGCGCGCGCCCTCGTCGCTCGCGCGGCCCGTCATCAAGGCCGCGCCCTGCGCGATGCAGTTGGCGACGAGCGTTTCTTGATGCGCATCGTCGAGCAGATGATCGGGTTCGCGCGCGACCACGAACTCGACCGGCGTCAGATGCGTGCCCTGATGGAGCAATTGGAACACCGCATGTTGCGCGTCGGTGCCGACCCCGCCCCAGGTGATCGCGGCGCTCTGGCGCCCGAGCGGCGCACCGTCCAGCGTGACCGACTTGCCGTTCGATTCCATTTCGAGCTGTTGCAGATAGGCGGGCAGCAGCCGCAGCCTTTCGTCATAGGCAAAGACCGCGCGCGTCTGGCAACCGAGCCGGTTGGTATAGAGCTGATCGGCGAAGGCCGCGAGCAGGCAGATATTGTCCGCGCCGTCGGTCAGCCGGAAATGCCGGTCCATCTCGGCCGCGCCCTCCAGCAAGTCGGCGAAGGCATCCCAGCCGAGCGCGAGCGCCGCGGGAAAGCCGATCGACGACCAGAGCGAATAGCGCCCGCCGACCGTCTCGCTGAACGGCAGAATGCGCGTCTCGTCGATTCCCCACTCCATCGCCTTGCCGGGATTGGCGGTGAGCGCGACGAAGCGGCCGAGCGGATCGTCGACGCCCGCCTCGTCCAGCCATTGCAGCGCCGAATTGGCGTTGAGCAAAGTCTCGGTGGTGGTGAAGGTCTTCGACGCGACAGCAACGAGCGTATATTGGGGGTCGAACTTCGCGAAGGCTTCGGCCAGCGCCGCGCCGTCGACGTTGGAGACGACCGCGACGTCATAGCGCCCGCTGTGCCGCCCCAGCGCATCGACGAGCAGGTCGGGGCCGAGCGCCGAGCCGCCGATGCCGATATGAAGCAGGTGGCGGATTTCGCCGAACGCGCCCGCCTCGATCGCGTCGGTCATCATCCGCATCCGCTGGTGCAGCGCCTGCGCGATATGGACGGACTCGGGCGCGCCTTCACCGCGCTCAGCGCTATGCTCGGCAGCGCGATCCTCGGTCGGGTTGGCGATGCCACCCGAAAACAGCGTCTTGCGGCGGCCTGCGAAATCCTGCGCCTCGGCAAGGTTCGCCAGGATCGCAACCGCGCGATCGTCGAGATGGGTCTTGGCGAAGTCGAACCGGATATCGGCGACGCTCCGCACCAGTGCATCGAGCCGCGTCCCGGGGTCGGCGGCGACGAGGTCGGAGAGGGTTTGAGGCTGCCAGTCGGCGAGCGCTTGCCACGCTTCGGATGGGGTGGTCATTCGGTGCTTCCTTATGTCCTTGATCGGGACTTTCATAAGCCCGCCGCGGTCCCCGCGCCAGCGCCATCCGCCGATATTCGCTTGACGTGCAGACCTATTCGTCGCCAATGCGCGGCATGACCGACGCCAGCTTTACCGCCGATAATTCGCCCGCGAGCGATCCCAGCCCCGCCAAACCCGAACCCACGCCCCTCTCGGCCAAGGAAGAAGCGGTCGATACGATCCGCTTTCTTGCGCTGCTCGCGGTCGCGGTGCTGATTTTCCGCAGCTTTTTCCTGTCGCCCTTCAACATCCCATCGGAATCGATGCAGCCGCGCCTGCTGATCGGCGACTATCTGCTCGTGAACAAGATGGCCTATGGCTATTCGAAATACAGCCTGCCGTTCAGCGTGCCGCTGATTCCGGGCCGCATCTTCGCGCGCACGCCCGATCGCGGCGACGTCGTCGTGTTCAAGGCGCCGCCGGTCAACGACAATGATTATATCAAGCGCGTGATCGGGCTTCCCGGCGACACGGTCCAGGTCCGCGACGGCATCGTCTGGCTGAACGGCAAGCCGCTGAAGCGCGAGCCGATGGCCGATTTCGTCATCCCGGTGACGCAGAATATGATCGACGCATCGCGCACCACCGGCACCCTGCCCTGCTACGCCCCGCAGTTCGAGGAAGTGACCGCGGCGGGCCAGCGCGAATGCCGCTACCCGCAGTTTAGGGAAACGCTGCCCAGCGGCAAAAGCTATGCGATCCTCGACATCACGCCGATCGCGCAGGACAACACCCCGCTGGTCACCGTGCCCGAAGGCCATTTGTTCCTGATGGGCGACAATCGCGACCGCAGCGCCGACAGCCGTTTCCCGGCGGAGGAGAATGGCGGTATCGGCCTCGTCCCCGAAAAGAATCTGGTCGGTCACGCGCTCGTCGGCATGTTCTCGACCGACGGGTCGGCAAGCTGGTTCAATCCGATCAGCTGGTTCACCGCGGCGCGGTGGAGCCGGATCGGGGAAGGCTTTTGAGCGAACGGCCGTCCGCGGCGACGATCGCGGCCCTGACCGGCGCCGACCCCCGCGACCTCGCGCTTTATCATGAGGCGCTGACCCATGGCAGCAGCGGCGCGGGCGATTATCAGCGGCTCGAATTTCTGGGCGACCGCGTGCTCGGGCTGGTGATCGCGTCCGAACTCTTCCGCCGCTTCCCGAAAGCGGCCGAGGGCGAATTGTCGTCGCGACTCCATGCGCTGGCGTCGGGGGAAACCTGCGCGGCGATCGCGCAGCGGCTCGACCTCAACGCGCATGTCCGTTTCGGCAGTCAGGCGATCGGCGACGGCGGGCGGCACAGCGACAATATCGCCGCCGATGTTCTGGAGGCGCTGATCGGCGCGCTCTGGCTCGACCATGGCGAAGACGCGGCGCGCGCCTTCATCGTCACCGAATGGGGCGACATGATCGCGGGCCAGACTGCCGCGCCCAAGCACCCCAAGGCGGCGCTTCAGGAATGGGCGCTCGCCCGCAAGCGCAAGCCCCCCGAATATCGCCTCGTCCGCCGCGAAGGCCCCGACCATGCCCCGCGCTTCCGCGTCGCGGTCGCGGTCGGCAAGCTCGCCGAGGCCGAGGGCGAAGGCGCGTCGAAGCAAGCGGCCGAAAAGGCCGCCGCGACCGCGCTGCTCGAACGATTGACACAGGAAGAAGCGAAATGACCCAGCGCTGCGGTTTCGTCGCCGTCGTCGGCGCCCCCAACGCGGGCAAGTCGACGCTCGTCAACGCGCTCGTCGGCCAGAAGGTCGCGATCGTCAGCCCCAAGGCGCAGACGACGCGCACCCGGCTGATGGGCGTCGCGATGGCGGACGACGCGCAGATCGTCCTGATCGACACGCCGGGTATTTTCGCCCCGACGCGCCGCCTCGACCGCGCGATGGTCGCCGCCGCGTGGGGGAGCCTCGAGGAAGCCGAGGCGATCCTCGTCATGGTCGATGCCGCCGCCAAGCTGACGGGCCGCGTCGAACGCGTGCTCGAAGGGGTCGCGAACCGGCCCGAGAAAAAGTTTCTCGTCCTCAACAAGGTCGACCTGACCCGCAAGGACAAGCTGCTCACTATCGCGACCGAGCTCGACGCGCGGCTGGCGTTCGACGAAACCTTCTTCATCGCCGCGAGCAGCGGCGACGGCGTGCCCGAACTCAAGGCGCACCTTGCGGCGCTGATGCCCGAAGGGCCGTGGCATTTCCCCGAGGACGAGGTCAGCGACGCGCCCGAGCGGATGCTGGCGGCGGAGATCACCCGCGAGCAGCTCTATCGCCAGCTCCACGAGGAACTCCCCTATCAGTCGACGGTCGAGACCGAGCTGTTCAAGACGCGACCCGACGGCAGCGCCGAAATCCACCAGCAGATCTTCGTCGCGCGCGACAACCAACGCGCGATCGTACTCGGCAAGGGCGGCAGCCGGATCAAGGAAATCGGCGCCCGCGCGCGCGCCGAACTGACCGAACTGATGGGCCGCAAGGTCCATCTGTTCCTGCATGTGAAAGTCAAGGAAAACTGGGACGAGGACCGCGGCGTCTATCGCGACATGGGCCTCGACTGGGTCGATTGAGGGGAAGCAAGATGGCGCACGATCCGTTCAACACCCCCGCCGATCGCCTGCGCGGCGTCCTCAAATATTGGATGTGGTATCTGGCGATCGCCGCGGTGCTCATCGTCCTCACCGAACGCAATCTGATCGCGCGCGAAAACAAGGATCATCTGGTGAGCGGCGAGGTCGAGCGCATCGACCGGGTCGGCGACAAATCGCGCGCGACCGTGCGCCTCGGCGAAGCGCAGGAGACCGTGGTCGTGCTGCCGAGCGGCACGCCCTGCCACCCCGGCTCGAAAATCCGCCTCGTCCGCCACGACAATGTAAGCCAGCACGATTTCCGCCCCGCCGATCCGCCCTGCGCGGGTTAGGATACCGGGCGAAATAGCACAGCCTCAATTCCGTTCGTGTCGAACGGGACGTTGGGTCAGATTAAAGGCTCGTCGCTCTAAATTCGCCGGCAATCGTCCGGCGGCGGCTGTCCTGCAAAGCGGGCGTCGATCCAGTCGAGCGTCTCGTCGGTTCGCGGGCCGCGCGCGCCGTCGATATGGCTGCCGCCGGGAATCTCGATCCAGCGCACCGCGATCCGGCGCTTGCACACCGCCTTCGCGAAGGCGCGCGTCACCGCCGGTGCGACCAGCGTATCCTTGCTTCCCTGCGAGATCAGCAGCGGCCCCGGAACCCTCGCCGGATCGACGCTGTTCGCGCGCATCGCGCTGGCGAACGGCGCCATCCGGGTCACGTCCTTCTTCTTGATCGCCTGCCGCACCGACAGGATACCGAGGATGGTGCCGAGCTTCGGCTTGCTGTCGAGATCGATGCAATTGTTTTCGGCGAGGCGGTAGATGACGCCTTGCGTCGCCTTGTTGGTGAAACCGTCGAGCGAATAGCCGAAGCGCTCGGACCAGCTATGCAGCGTGAAGGCGAGCAACAGGGCGCGCGCATTGGGATCGCTCGCCTGCCGCATATTGGCGGCAAGGTCGGTCGGCGGCACGGCGGCCGCGGTGGCGATCAGCGTCAGGTCGGGCGCATAGCCGCGCGCCGAAATCGCGGTCCACAGCGCGGCATGACCGCCCTGCGATTCGCCCCAGACCGCGAAGCGCGTGCCCGCCGCCGCGCCCGGAATCGCTCGCGCCGCGCGCACCGCGTCGAGCACCGAATGGGCGGTATCGGCGCCGACCAGATAGGGATGCGGCATCGCGCTGCCCAGCCCCGGATAGTCGGGTGCCGCAACGACATAGCCGCGCCGCGCCATCGCCTCGACCATCGGGTTCGAGGCAAAGAAAGCGGGATTGTTCGACGGCGCGCATTTCTGCGCCACTCCTGAGGTGCCGTGCGCCCAGGCGATCACCCGGCGCGGCTGCGCGGGCGCGGCCTCGCGCGGTGCGACAATCATGCCGGTCACCTCCTGCCGCTGGCCATCCTGGTTCGCGGTCCAGTAGCGGATGCGCCACGCCTGCGTGCCGGGCGGCGTCTCGACGACGGGATCTGCGGAAACGAGCGTCCCGACCTGCTGCGCGGCGGCGGGAACTGAAAGAAGGGCGAGCGACAAGGCAAGCAGATGGCGCATCGAAAATCCTCCCGATGCGCCACCCTAACATGCCAAGATATAATCGTCATCCCGGCGAAGGCCGGGATCTCGACATGGCATTGTGACGCACCGGCGAGATCCCGGCCTTCGCCGGGATGACCTATTCCTTCTTTGCCGCGGCCTTCTTCTTCGCCGGCGCCTTCTTGGCGGCAGCCTTCTTCTTCGGCGCCGCCTTCTTCTTGCCTTTCGCCGGTCCCTTGGCCGCGCGCGCGTCGATCAGCGCGATCGCTTCCTCTTCGGTCAGTGCGTCGGGTTCGATCGTCTTTGGCAAGGTCGCGTTGGTCGTGCCGTCGGTCACATAAGGGCCGAAGCGCCCGGCCATCAGCTTCATCTCGCCGCCGCTCGTCGGGTGCGCGCCGAAGGTCTTGAGCGGTTCGACCTTGGCCCGCCCGCGCCCGCCGCCGCTCGCCGCCTCGGCGATGCGGACGACCGCGGCGTTCATCCCGATGTCGAAGATTTCGGAGGTGCCGGTCAGCTTTCCATATTTGCCGTCGTGCAGCAGATAGGGGCCATAGCGCCCCAGCCCCGCGAGGATCGGCTTGCCGCTTTCGGGGTGCACCCCGACCTCGCGCGGCAGGCTGAGGAGCCGCAGCGCATAATCGAGATCGAAATCCTCCGCCGGAATATCCTTCGGGATCGACGAGCGCTTCGCCTCCTTGCCCTCGCCGAGCTGGATATAGGGGCCGAAACGGCCGCTGCGCTTCGTCACCTCCAGCCCGCTTTCGGGGTCGGTGCCCATCGCCTCCGGCCCGGTGTCGGCTTCGCCATTGCCGCCCGGCTGCGCGAACTTCCGCGTATATTTGCACTCGGGATAGTTGCTGCACGCGATGAACGGACCGAACTTGCCGCCGCGCAGCGCGAGCCGCCCGGTGCCGCAATTGGGGCAGAGCCGGGGGTCGCTGCCGTCGCCCTTGTCGGGGAAGAGATAGGGGCCGAGAAATTCGTCGAGCGCGGCGGTGATCTCCGACGGCTTCTGCTCCATCACCTCGCCGGTGCGCGGCTTGAAATCGCGCCAGAAGCGGTCGAGCACTGCCTGCCATTGCGCACGGCCGCCCGACACGTCGTCAAGTTCTTCCTCGAGCCCGGCGGTGAAATCATATTCGACATAGCGATTGAAGAAGCGTTCGAGAAACGCGGTCAGCAGCCGTCCGCTCTCCTCGGGAAGGAAGCGGTTCTTCTCGACGCGCACATAGGCGCGGTCCTTCAGCACCTGGAGGATCGAGGCATAGGTCGACGGGCGCCCGATGCCGAGTTCCTCCATCTTCTTGACGAGGCTCGCTTCCGAATAGCGCGGCGGCGGTTGCGTTTCGTGTTTTTCGACCTCGACGCCGGTCTTGGCGGGCGCGTCGCCCTTGCTCATCGCGGGGAGCAGGCGCGAATCCTCATCGTCGTTACTGTCGTCGCGGCCTTCGTCGTAGAGCGCGAGGAAGCCGGGGAATTTCACCACCTGCCCCGTCGCGCGCAGTACGGTCTTGCCGGTGCCGTCCGACAGGTCGACGCTGGTGCGTTCGAGCCGCGCCGACGCCATCTGGCTCGCCAGCGCGCGCTTCCAGATCAGTTCGTAAAGGCGCGCATGATCGCCGCCGCCAACCTTGTCCTTGCCGAAATCGGTCGGGCGGATCGCCTCATGCGCTTCCTGCGCGTTCTTCGCCTTGGTCTGATATTGCCGCGGCTTATCGGGGACATAGCCGCCGTCGTAGCGGTCGGCGATGGCGCGGCGCGCGGCGCTGATCGCGCTGCCGTCCATCTGGACGCCGTCGGTACGCATATAGGTGATCGCGCCGTCCTCATAGAGGTCCTGTGCGACGCGCATCGTGTGGCTGGCCGAGAAGCCGAGCTTGCGCGCGGCCTCCTGTTGCAGGGTCGAGGTGGTGAACGGCGGCGGCGGGTTGCGCGTCAGCGGCTTGGTCTCGACCGCGTCGACGGTGAAATGCCCCGCCTTGACGTCGGCTTCGGCGGCGCGCGCATCGGCCTCGGTGCCGATCGACAGCCGCTCGATCTTGTCGCCGCGCCAGCGCGCCAGGCGCGCCTTGAACGGCGTGCCGCCCATCTCGAACAGCCCGGTCACCGACCAATATTGCTGCGCAACAAAGGCCTCGATCTCGCGCTCGCGCTCGACGATCATGCGCAGCGTCACCGACTGCACGCGGCCCGCCGACTTGGCGCCGGGCAGCTTGCGCCAGAGCACCGGCGACAAAGTGAAACCGACGAGATAATCGAGTGCGCGGCGCGCGCGATAGGCGTCGATCAGATCGTCGTCGAGCGCGCGCGGATGCGCCATCGCATCGGTGACCGCCTGCTTGGTGATCGCATTGAAGGTCACGCGATCGACGCTCTGCGGCAACGCCTTTTTGCTGCGCAGCAATTCCTGCACATGCCAGCTGATCGCCTCGCCCTCGCGATCGGGGTCGGTCGCGAGGATCAGGCGGTCGGCCTGCTTCGCCGCGTCCTGAATTTCCTTCAGCCGCTTCGCCTTGTCGGGATAAAGCTGCCACTGCATCGCGAAGCCGTCGTCGGGGTCGACCGAGCCGTCCTTGGGCGGCAGGTCGCGGACGTGGCCATAGCTTGCCAGCACCTTGAAATCACGGCCGAGATATTTCTCGATCGTCTTCGCCTTGGCGGGCGATTCCACAATCACCAATTGCATTGAAAATATGATCCCCGATTACTCTCACGTACACGCGCGAGGGTGGCGGGCGCTCCGGCCCTCCGTCAAGCGGATTTAGGGAGCGCCCGCGCCGGGGTCAACGGAGAGCGCTCAGTCGCCCGAGCAGCATCTCGCTCGCGAGGCTCGCGGCCTTCGCGGCGCCCTCCTCGTAATTGCCGGGCTTGGCGGTGAAGGCGAACTTGCGCGTCTTGCCGAAACGCAGCCCGCCGAAGCCCATCGCCGCGGCAACGCCGCCCGCGACGTTCGCGCCCGATTGCAGCGCCTTGTCGGTCCCGCTCGATGCGTCGCTCTTTTCGATGAATTCGCCTTCGACCGCGACCGGCGCCTTGATGGTCATCACCGCCTGCTTGCCGCTCGGCGCAATCAGCGTCATGCGCGAATAATCGGCGCTGACCGACAGCGCGCTGTTGACCTGAAGCCCGCCGAAGCTGAACGCGCCGGGGCGTTTCTGCTGCGAAAAGTCGATCAGATAGACGACGTCGATCACCCCGACCCCGCTGTCGCGCGCATAATTATTGAGCGCCATGCTCGCCTGCCCTGCGGCCATGTTGATGCCCATGCTGCTCATTCCCGAGCCAAAGAAATCGCCCGGCACCATCAACAGCGACGGCAGCGCGGTCGGTTTGAAATAGGTCGCCTTGCCCTTGCTGCCCTTTTCGAGTGCGATGTTGATGTCGAGCGGCACCTCCTGCGACATGGTCTTGGCGAGCGCCGCATGGCCGAACAGGTCGGTCGCCGGCTGGACGGTGTAGCCGCCCGCGGTCAGTTGCGCGACGAAATCGGCATAAGCGGCGTCGGTGATCGCCTGCATCATTTCGGGCGTCACCCCGACCAGTTCGCTCTTGGCCTTGGTCGTGCCGCCGAATGCGCCCATCAGCCCGCCCGACGCCGCGGTCTGGTCGATCGATTCGAAGATGAAGCCGACGTTGAAGGCGCCGATCGCGACGCTGGTGACGCCCTTCGCATTGGCCGGTCCCGAAATCTTGACCGGCTCCCGGTCCTTGGCGAAGATGGTGGCGGGCTGGGCCAGCAGCGCCAGCGCGGCGGCGGCCGACAGCAATTTCCTCATGGGTATTCCCTCCGCCCCCCCGCCCCGCCAGCCGACCCATCAGCCGGAGAGGGAGGTTAATCGAAGCAACCCACGCCCCCCGCATCGTTCAGATGCGGGGGCGAGTCAATTCCCTACCGGTTCTGCCACCGGAAATCGGCGGGCAGGATGCATTTGCCCGCGTCATATTTGCCGACGCTGCGGATGATCTCCTTATCGTTCGGCTCGATGCGGCGGCCGCTGATCTGGCTGTCGATCACCCGGCGGACAAGCGCGTCGAGGCGGGTGACGAGGTAGCAATCGATCGCGGGCGGCGCGTGCGGATTGCCGACGCCGCTATCGTCGGTCAGGAACAGGTAGCGCGACTGGGTCGCCGCCGCCATCGCGCGCATCGCATATTCGGCCTTGTCGGCGACACCCGACGCGGCGACCGGGGTGATGTGGATGCGTTTCGCGCGCGCCGCTTCGGCGGCGGCCCAAGTCTGCCCGAACAGCTCGTCGTGCGGCGGCGCGTCGGCGACGAGCAGCAGCGATTTCACCGCATCGGAGCGCCAATCCTGCCCGACCGCGCGGATCATCGCCTGATCCATCGCCTCGGGATAGTCGCCGCCGCCGTTTGCGTCCTGCTGCGCGAGCGCACCCTGCGCGCGTCCGATGTCGCGGTCGAAGGCCACGGTGCGCGTCACATAATCGTCGCCGAGGTCGCGGTAGAAGACGAAGCCGACGCGGATGTCGAGATCGCGGTGCTTGGCGGTGATCGACGAAATGATCGAGCGCAGTTCGGATTGAAGGTAGCGGATCTCGTCGCCCATGCTGCCCGTGGTGTCGACGACGAGCATCAGGTCGAGCTTCGTCGCTTTCGTGGCCGTCTGGTTCGCGGTCAACCCGACCGTCTGGCCGCCCGGCGCATCGGCGACGAGCACGGGCCGGGCATCGGCGATGGTGCGCCCGGCCTGTTTCGCCGACACGGTGATCCGCTCGCTCAGCCGGTCGAGGCCGGGGAAGAAAACCGCGCTGCCGTCGGCCTGCGTCGCCATGGTGATGCTGTTTCCGTCGCTGCACGTCACGACGACGTCGGCGAAGGGGATCGGCTGGCCGCTGCGGTCGTTCACCTTGACGGTGACGACGCGCATCGTGTCGACGCGCGGCAGGTCCCGCACCTCCTGCCCCAGGTCGCCGCTGCGATTGACATAGGCGGCATAGAGTTCGGGATTGAGCAGATCGTCATGCTCGCCCGCGGTGAGGATGCCCGATTGCGGCTGCGGGCGCGGATAGGGGCCGGGCATCGGCGGCGGATAGGGACCGGGGCGCACGACCGAGCGTTCGCTTGCGCCGACCGCCGATCCGCTGACCGCGACATCGGCAACGGCTTCGACGGGCGCCGCCATCACCGGCGGTGGAGGCGGCGCGGGCGGCGGAGGGGGTGGCGGCGCATCGATCTCCACCTCGGCGCGGTCGCGCTCGACGCGATCGCTCGCATATCGCCTGACGTCCTGCTGCGGACGTGGCGCCGCTTCCGGGCCGAGGCGCGGCAGCGAGGCGGCGTTGCGGCAAAAGCCCTGCTGGCCATCGGCGGCCCGTGCCTGCGCGATCGCCACCGGCAGCGGAGCGGGCGCCGCGGCCAGCACCGCGACCATCGTCACACCCGTCAAATATCGGCTTCGCATCGTTCCTCTCCCCGGCATGAGATAGAATATCATCAACCTGTCGGCGCACCTCTGAACCGTGGCTGAACCGAGAGGAGTCGTTATATTACCGGAGCTTGACGGTCAGTGCGGGCAATCACAGCAGCGAGATTCGCGCGCCCGCGTGCCGTTCGATCCGCCCCGCCAGTTCGAGTTCGAGCAGGACGAGCTGCACCGCGGCGGCGGGGCGGCCCGACTGGCGGACGAGTTCGTCGACCGCCACCGGCGTCGGGCCGAGGAGGCCCGCCACCGCGTCGCGATCGCCGTCGCCCATCGGCTCGGCCGCGACCGCCGGAACGAAATCGCGCCGCGGCTCGCGCGCCATCCGCGTGTCGATCGGCCCGACCGCCTCCAGCACATCATCGATGCTCTGGATCAGCGTCGCGCCTTCGCGGATCAGCAGGTTGCAGCCCTGCGCGCGCGGATCGAGCGGCGAGCCCGGCACCGCCATCACCTCGCGCCCATAATCGCCCGCGCGGCGCGCGGTGATCAGCGATCCCGATTTCGGCGCCGCCTCGATCACCACCGTGCCGTGCGCGAGCCCGGCGATGATCCGGTTGCGCGCCGGGAAATGCCGCGCGAGCGGCTCTGTGCCCGGCGGCTGTTCGGCGATCAGCAGATGATCGCTGGCGATCTTTTCCTGCAAGGCCGCATTCTCGGGCGGAAAGGCGATGTCGATCCCGCTGGCGATCACGCCCGCCGTCGCGCCGCCGAGCGCGCCGACATGCGCCGCCGTATCGACCCCGCGCGCCAGCCCGCTGACCACGGTGACGCCGCGTGCCGCGAGGTCGGCGGCAAGTTGCCGCGCGAAACGGCAGGCGATCGCCGAGGCGTTGCGCGCGCCGACGATCGCGACGCACGGACGCGCGAGCATCGCGGCGTCGCCGCGCACGACCAGCACCGGCGGCGCGCCCTCGACCGCGCGCAGCAACGGCGAATAATCAGCCTCGTCGATAAAAAGATGCCGCGCGCCGAGCTCAGCGACGCGCTCGCATTCGCGCTCGGCTGCCTCGGCCGAGGCGATCCGCAGCGTCGCGCGACCGCCGCGCAGCGCGAGGTCGGGAAGCGCGTCGAGCGCCGCTTCGCCCGAACCGAAACGCTGCATGAGCTGCCGCCAGCTCACCGGGCCGATATTCGGCGTGCGGATCAAGCGTAGGCGCGCGATCCGCTCGGCGTGGGTCATGCGTCCTTCTTTCCGCCGATCCGCGGCTCGGTCCCCGCGCGCAGCCGCGCGATATTCTGACGGTGCCGCCACATCACCACGACCGCAAGCGCGGCAAGCCCGACAGCATAAGTCTGCTGCCCCAGCACGAGCGCGGCGATCGGCGCCGCGACCGCCCCCGCCATCCCGCCGAGCGACGAGATGCGGCTGAGCAGCGCCGTGCCGAGCCAGACGAGCGCGAAGATCACCCCGATCGGCCAGGCGAGCGCCAGCGACAGCCCGAGCAGGGTCGCGACCCCCTTGCCGCCGCGGAATGTCAGCCAGACCGGATAGCAATGGCCGATCATCGCCGCCGCGCCCGCGATCATTGCGGCGTCGGCGCCGAGTTCGGGCACGCAATGCCGCGCGAGCAGCACCGCGACCGCGCCCTTCGCGCCGTCGAGGATCAACGTCGCCGCGGCCAGCCCCTTGCGCCCGGTGCGCAGCACATTGGTCGCGCCGATATTGCCCGACCCGATCTGCCGGAGGTCGCCGGCGCCGAACAACCGCGTCAGGATGACGCCGAACGGGATCGATCCGAGCAGATAGCCCCCGAGGACCAGCCAAATTATCGTCATGAAACCCCCTGCTCCGTTCGGGCACAGTGTGGCGATGTTGGGCGATGCAATCAACGGGTTCGAGATGGATGATCGCCAGAATGGCGACAAATCTCCGCCCCCCCCCCTTCGTCATGCTGAACTTGTTTCAGCATCCATGGCCCGCCCTCTCGTTCCGCGCTACGCCGAAGGAACCGACACCTGAAACAAGTTCAAGGTGACGACGTGGGACAGGGCTATCATCGATTGAGACCCACGCGCGCGCCTGCTAACCGGCGCGAATGACCAACCCCGCGGCGCACGCCCCCATCCTCTTCTTCGACAGCGGCCTCGGCGGCCTCACGGTCCTCGGCCCGACGCGCGCTTTGCTGCCCACGGCGCCGATCGTCTACGCCGCCGACTATGCCGGCCTGCCCTATGGCGAGAAGAGCGACGACGAACTTGCGGCGCGCGTTCCCGCGCTGCTCGGGCGGCTCGTCGAGCGCTATCAGCCGCGGCTCGCGGTGATCGCGTGCAACACCGCCTCGACGATTGCGCTCGCGCATGTCCGCGCCGCGCTCGACCTGCCGATCGTCGGCACCGTCCCCGCGATCAAGCCCGCCGCCGAAATGACGCAAACCGGCGTGATCGGCGTCCTCGGCACCGAAGCGACGGTGCGCCAACCCTATGTCGACGACCTGAGCGCAAAATTTGCGGGTAACAAGACCGTGCTCCGCCACGGCAGCCCCGCGCTCGTCGCCGCGGCCGAAAACAAGCTCAACGGCCGTCCTGTCGATGCGGCCGCCGCCGAGCGCGCCATCGCGGGCCTTCGCAGCCAGCCCGGCGGCGAGGCGATGGACGTGATCGTCCTCGCCTGCACCCATTTCCCGCTGCTGTCGGCCGAATTGCAGGCCGCCGCAGGCCCCGGCGCGCACCTGATCGACGGATCGGCGGGCATCGCGCGGCGTATCGCGCACCTCACCGAAGGCCAGCCGTGGCCCGCCGAAGCCGCGCCCGGGATCGCCGTCTTCACGCGCAGCGACGCCAACCCGCCACCGCCGCTCGCCGCGCTCGCGCCCTATGGCATCGGCCGCATTGAGACAATTTGACCTATCTGCTGCGAATCGTTCGCACTGGCCTTCGCGGTTTTTCGGCGGTATTGCGTCCTCCACTGTGTCGCCGGAGGGAGCGGCGCCAAAAGCCAACATGCGGGGCTGAGACGTGAACTATAACGATATTTTCGCGCGCGCGATCGACCGGCTGCACGAAGAGGGACGCTATCGCGTCTTCATCGACATATTGCGCAACAAGGGCGCCTTTCCGAACGCGCGCTGCTTTGCGGGCCACAACGGGCCGAAGCCGATCACCGTCTGGTGCTCGAACGACTATCTGTCGATGGGCCAGCACCCCAAGGTCGTCGCCGCGATGGAAGAGGCGCTGCACGACGTCGGCGCGGGCGCCGGCGGCACGCGCAACATCGCGGGCAACACCCATTATCACATCGACCTCGAAGCCGAACTCGCCGACCTGCACGGCAAGGAAGGCGCGCTGCTCTTCACCTCGGGCTATATCTCGAACGAGGCGACGCTCGGCACGCTCGGCAAGCTGCTGCCCGGCTGCATCATCTATTCGGACGAGCTCAACCACGCCTCGATGATCGCGGGCATCCGCAATTCGGGCTGCGAAAAGCGCGTGTGGCGGCACAACGACCTCGATCATCTGGAAGAACTGCTCGCCGCCGACGATCCGCAGGCGGCGAAGGTCATCGCGTTCGAGAGCGTCTATTCGATGGACGGCGACATCGCACCGATCCACGCGGTCTGCGACCTTGCCGAGAAATATAACGCGCTGACCTATTGCGACGAGGTTCACGCCGTCGGCATGTACGGCCCGCGCGGCGGCGGCATCACCGACCGCGACGAGGCGGCGCACCGCGTCGACATCATCGAAGGCACGCTCGGCAAGGCGTTCGGCGTGATGGGCGGCTATATCGCCGCCGACAAGAATATCATCGACGTCATCCGCAGCTATGCCCCCGGCTTCATCTTCACGACCAGCCTGTCGCCGGTGCTCGTCGCGGGCGTGCTCGCCAGCGTGCGCCACCTCAAGCAGTCGAGCGTCGAGCGCGACGCGCAGCAGGCCGCCGCCGCCTATCTCAAGCAGAGCTTTCGTGACGCGGGCCTGCCGGTGATGGATTCGACGACGCACATCGTTCCGCTGATGGTCGGCGATCCGGTGCGCGCAAAGAAGATCAGCGACATCTTGCTCGCCGAATATGGCGTCTACGTCCAGCCGATCAATTTCCCGACCGTGCCGCGCGGCACCGAACGCCTGCGCTTCACCCCCGGCCCGACGCACGACGAGGCGATGATGCGCGAACTGACCCAAGCGCTCGTCGAGATATGGGACCGGCTCGACCTGGAGCTTCAGAAGGCGGCGTGAGCGAGGCACCGCGTTACGACGAGGTCGTTCTGGGGCGCCGCTCGATCCGCGGCTTCCTCGACAAGCCCGTTCCGAAGGAACTGATCGCCGAAGTGATCGGGGTCGCGATGCGCGCACCCTCCTCCTTCAACAACCAGTGCTGGAATTTCTCGGTCGTCACCGGCGCGCCGCTGGCGGCGATCCGCAAGGGGAACACCGAAGGCATATTGGCGGGCAAGCCCGACAGCCGCGAGTTCCGCCGCTTCGACGGCATCGCCGACGACCATCGCGCCCGGCAGATCGAGATCGCAAAGCAATTGTTCGGCGCGATGGGCATCGCGCGCGACGACAAGGACGCGCGGCAGGATTGGGTGCTGCGCAGTTTCCGCCAGTTCGACGCGCCGGTCAGCATCGTCGTCACCTATGACCGCGTCCTGCTCGGCGGCGACATCGCACCTTTCGATTGCGGCGCGGTGACCAACGCGCTCGTCAACGCCGCCTGGTCGCGCGGGCTTGGCTGCGTGATCAACAGCCAGGGTATCATGCAAAGCCCCGTCGTGCGCGAACAGGCGCGCATCCCCGATGACCAGGTGATCATGATCTGCGTCGCGATGGGCTGGCCCGACGAGACATTTCCGGCGAATGCGGTGGTGTCGAACCGCAAACGCGTCGACGAGGCGGTGCGGTTCGTGGGGTTCGGCGATTAGGGCGGATCGACTTTGATTGTCGGTCTTATCGATGCGTCCCCGCGAAGGCGGAGACCCAGGACAGCTTAGCGCGAGGCCGCTCTGGATCCCCGCCTTCGCGGGGACACATGCAGGGCCATAGTTGCAACTCTACACCGCACGCCGCATCATCCCCCAGAAGTGCGGCCCGCCACCCGGCACATCCCATTCGACTTGCGTCACGAACCCCAGCCGTTCGTAGAGCGGCACGTTCGCGGGCGTCGCGGTCTCCAGCCAGCACGGCAGGCCTTCGCGGTCGGCGACCGCGGTCCGCGCGCGGATGATCCGCCCGCCATGCCCCTTGCCCTGATGCTCGGGCCGCACCCCGACATAGTGGAGATACCAGAAACGCCCCCTGGGCCGGTGCGCGTCGATCCCGCCCTGCACCTTCAGCCCACGCGGCAGGGCGGTGCCGAAGGTCGCGACCAGCGGAACGACGGTGCGCAGAAATTCCAGCGTGCCGCTGTGCGCCTGCCCCGGCGCGCGCCACAGCGATGCGGCTTCGTCGCCCTGCGACCGCAGCGCGATACCGGCTCGCCGGTCGGCGGGCACCAGCACCCGGAACAAGCTCCGCAAGGCGCGCGCGCGATGATCGGGATCGGGCAATATCCACGACAGCGCGGGATCGGTCTGGAACGCCTGCGCCAGCGTTTCGATCAGCGCCGATTGATGGGCGTCTTCCGCCTTTGTGATGCCGCTCATGCCCTTTCCCCCCTTGTCATTCTCGCTCCCCCGTTCGTCATTCCCGCGAAAGCGGGAATCCAGCTTTTCCTTCTTCGCGCCTTTGCGCCTTTGCGTGAGATTTTCAAAAGACTCACGCAAAGGCGCAAAGGCGCGAAGAATTAAGGGAGAAAGAAGCTGGATTCCTGCTTTCGCGGGAATGACGAAGTATCGGCTAATCCCGGCAATATCCCTCGCCGGGTTTGACGATCAGACAGTCCTTCTTGCCCGCCAGATATTTGAGCCCCGTCTCGTCGCCGCTGCCACGGCGGAGCGACAGTTCTTCGCTACCGCGCTTGAACTTGATGCCATGCTCGCTGTCTTCGCCGTCATAGCTGCCCTTGGTGTCGAGGTCCGACTGCATCTCCAGCTTGTATTTTCCGGGCTCGGCGGGCGTGATGGTCGCATACATGCCCTCGACCCCGGTCCATTTGCCGGCCCAGTCCGCGAAGCGATGCGACGCAGTCGCCGAATCGTCGGGCATCGTCTCGTCGGGAACGGTTTCGACCGGCACCTCGGTGGTCGTCGTCTGCGCGGGCGCCGGCGCTTCGGCCTTTCCGCAGCCGGTCAGCAGCACCAGCGCCGCGGCGCCCGTCAGGATCATGATCTTCTGCATCTCGCGTCTCCTTATCCCTGTCAAACACGCCCCGCGCTCGATAAGTTTCCTATTCGGTGATGATCTCGGCGAACTTCTGCGGATCGACATTGCCCCCCGACAGGGTGACCAGCGTCGCGTCGGTAACGTCGACCTTGCCCGCGAGGATAGCCGCCAGCGCCGCCGCGCCGCCCGGTTCGACGACAAGGTGCAAGCGCTCGAAGGCCACCCGCATCGCGTGGCGCACCTCGCCCTGCGTCGCGACGACCCCGCGCACGCCGCGCGCCTGCAGCACCGCGAAATTGATCGGCCAGGTCTCGGGCGTCTGGAGTGCGTCGCATTCGGTGGGCCAGGTCCTATCCTCGACCGACAGGATTTTCCCCGCCGCCAGGCTGCGCGTCACATCGTCCCAGCCCTCGGGCTCGACCGCGACGACCTCTGCGTCGGGGCAGGCGAGCGCGAGCCCCGCCGACAAGCCCCCGCCGCCGCAACAGGCGACCACCAGATCGGGCTCGCCCAGTCCGCGCGCCGCCATCTGCGCGCGCGCCTCGATCCCGGCCGTCCCCTGCCCCTCGATGATCCAGGGATCGCCATAGGCGTGCACCAGCGTTCCGCCGCGTTCTGCGATCAGCCGCGCGGCGACCGCATCGCGCGATTCGGTGACGCGGTCGTAGAGCACCACCTCGGCACCGAGCGCGCGCGTCGCGGCGAGCTTCATCGCCGGAGCGTTGCCCGGCATCACGATCGTCGCCCTGATGCCCAGCCGCTTCGCCGCCCAGGCGACCCCCTGCGCATGATTGCCGCTCGACACGCCGATGACGCCGGCCGCAGCCTGTTCGGGCGTCAGGTCGGTCAGCCGGTGCCAGGCACCGCGAATCTTGAAGGCGCCTACCGGCTGCAGGCATTCGGCCTTGCACCAGATCGTCCGCCCGTCGACCTTAAGCGGCAGCAGCGGCGTTTGCGGCAGGATGGCAGCGACTTTCGCCGCCGCGCGTTCGACACCCGCGAGGGTCGGCGCGCGATCGGGGCTCAGCAAATCATCGGCCCTTTGTTCCATCCCGCCAATCTCCTAAAGCCGCTGTATATCGAATCATGTTCCCCCGCGAAGGCGGGGGTCCAGGCGGCAAAGTGCTGGGTCCCCGCCTTCGCGGGGACACACGGATATTTAGGAAGAACAATATGAGCAAGATATTGGTGATCGGCGCGGGCGGCGTCGGTTCGGTCGCGGTGCACAAGATGGCGATGAACGCCGATATCTTCCCCGACATCACCCTCGCCAGCCGCCGCAAGTTCAAGTGCGACGCGATCGCCGCGTCGGTCAAGGAACGCACCGGCGTCACGATCAGGACCGCCGAGGTCGACGCCGACCATATCGACGCGACCGCCGCACTGATCCGCCAGATCGGCGCGACGCATGTCGTCAACCTCGCGCTTCCCTATCAGGACCTCACCATCATGGAGGCGTGCCTCTCGACCGGCGCCCATTATCTCGACACCGCCAACTACGAGCCGCGCGACGAGGCGAAGTTCGAATATCACTGGCAATGGGCGTATCAGGACCGCTTCAGGGAGGCCGGACTGATGGCGCTGCTCGGTTCGGGCTTCGACCCCGGCGTGACGAGCGTCTTCACCACCTGGCTCCGCAAGCATCATTTCGACCGCATCGACACACTCGACATTCTCGACTGCAACGGCGGCGACCACGGCCAACATTTCGCGACCAATTTCAATCCCGAGATCAACATCCGCGAAGTGACAGCAGTCGCGCGCCACTGGGAAAATGGCGACTGGGTCGAAACCCCGCCGATGTCGGTGAAGCAGCCCTTCGACTTCGAGGCTGTGGGTCCGAAGACTATGTATCTCATGTATCATGAGGAGATCGAAAGCCTGAAGACCCACCTGCCCGAAATCCGGCGCATCCGTTTCTGGATGACTTTTGGCGACGCCTATATCCAGCATCTGACCGTGCTCCAGAACGTCGGCATGACGCGGATCGACCCGGTGATCTACGAAGGCAGGGAGATCATTCCGCTGCAATTCCTGAAAGCCGTGCTCCCCGAACCGTCGAGCCTCGGCGAGACGACCAAGGGCAAGACCAATATCGGCGTCATCGCCACCGGCCTCGGCAAGGACGGAACCGAAAAGACGCTCTACCTCTACAATATCTGCGACCATGAGGACGCCTATGCCGAAACGGGCAATCAGGCGGTCAGCTACACCACCGGCGTCCCCGCGATGATCGGCGCCGCGATGATGGTCAGCGGCACCTGGTCGGGCAAGGGCGTGTTCAACATGGAGCAGATGGACCCCGATCCCTTCATGGACATGCTGAACAGGCACGGCCTGCCGTGGCAGGTGAAGGAACTGGACGGGCCGCTGGACTTCTGACGTCAAACCCCTCTCCCTTCAGGAGAGAGGGTTGGGAGAGGGGGACTCCCCAAACCTTTTCATTTCGCTCGGGCCGGCGCGAGACCCCCCTCTCCCCGGCCCTCTCCCCTGAAGGGGAGAGGGAGGCCATATGACCGCCTATCTCGCCCCCATCGCCCTGCTCTGCCTCTCGAACATCTTCATGACCTTTGCCTGGTATGGCCACCTCGGCGACCTTTCGCGCCCGACGTGGCTCGCGATCCTGATGGCGTGGGGCATCGCCTTCTTCGAATATTGCCTCGCGGTCCCGGCGAACCGCATCGGCCACGGCGTCTACAGCACCGCCGAACTCAAGACCTTGCAAGAGGTGATCACCCTGATCATATTCGCCGGGTTCGCGGTCTTCTGGCTCGGGGAGAAGCTGACCGCGAATCATCTCGTCGGCTTCGCATTGATAGCGGCGGGGGCGTTCTTCATCTTCAAGGGGCCGATCGCGGCCTGACAGGAACAACAACGACATGGAAACCCGTGCCGGCGACCCCGGATCTTTTGCCCGCTTCGACCTGACTCGCGTCCCCTCGCCCGCCTTCGTCGTCGATGCGGCCAAAATTCGCGCCAACCTGGCGGTGCTGCGCCAGATCGGCGATGCGTCGGGCGCGCGGGTGCTCGCCGCGCTCAAGGCCTTTTCGATGTGGTCGCTGGGGCCGGTAGTGGCGGGCTATCTCGACGGCGTCTGCGCGTCGGGCCTCTACGAAGCGAAACTGGGGCGCGAGGAATATGGCGGAGAGGTCGCGACCTATTGCGCGGGCTACAAGGAGGCCGACCTGCCCGCAATCGCGGCGCTCTCCGACCATCTCATCTTCAATTCGCCGGGCCAGATCGCGCGCTTCCGCCCCTGGCTCGACAACCTGCGGGCAAAGGGCGAGACGTTCGACATCGGCCTGCGCATCAATCCGATGCACAGCGAGGGCGAGACGCCCAAATACGACCCCGCGGCGCCGTGCAGCCGCCTCGGCTTCCCGGTCACCCAATTGCTCCCCGAACATATGGAGGGGGTCGACGGCGTCCATATGCACAGCCTGTGCGAACAGGATTTCCCGCCGCTCCAGCGCACCTGGAACGCGGTGCAGCCGATGCTGCGCCCCTTCTTCGGCCAGCTCAAATGGATCAACTTCGGCGGCGGCCACCACGTCACCCGCGCCGACTACCAGGTTGACGAGCTGATCGCCTTCCTGAAGCAGGTGCGCGCCGCGACCGACTGCGACGTGATGATCGAGCCCGGCGAGGCGGTCGCGCTCGACGCGGGCATCCTCGTCGGCGAGATCCTCGACCTGTTCGACAATGGGATGGCCGTAGGCATCACCGACATTTCGGCGACCTGCCATATGCCCGACGTGATCGAGGCGCCTTACCGGCCCGCGATGCTGAACGAGGGCAGCGAGGGCATGGCGACGCGCCTCGGGGGCCCCTCGTGCCTCGCCGGCGACGTGATCGGCGACTATCGCCTTCCCGGCGGCGCGCGTATCGGCCAGCGCTTCGCTTTCCTCGACCAGGCGCATTATTCGATGGTCAAGACGAACAGCTTCAACGGCGTGCCGCTGCCGTCGATCTGGCTGTGGGACAGCGAGACGGACGAGCTGAAGCTGGTCCGTGAGTTCGGCTATGATGATTTCAGGACGCGCCTGAGTTGATCGCGTGGCTCCAGCCTCGCCTTTGGGCGCGCCTCAGCCCCGTTTCGACGCTTGCGCTGCCGCCGCATTACAAAATTGCGCGATAGGGTCTTTACAGGGGGGACCCCCCTCAATATATCGCCCCCGCTGCCCCAGGGGGACTTCCAATAACCGCAAGGCAGCCTTTGTGTTTAACGTTATTTTTGGGGGTCCCTTGAGTTGCACCAGCATCATAGCGCCCACGGGCTGATTCAGGCACTTTCGCCGGTCGAACCTGTTACGCTTGTCCGTCCGCACGCCGCGGCGCGCGCAGCGCGTTTCTTCATCGAACGGTTTCCCGGCACGACCATGTACGCGGTCAAGGCGAATCCGTCGCCCGACCTGCTGCGTATCCTCTGGGATTCGGGCGTCACCCATTATGACGTCGCCTCGATCGCCGAGGTGCGGCTCGTTGCGCGCACGCTGCCGCAGGCGACGCTCTGCTTCATGCATCCGGTGAAGGCCGAGGAAGCGATTTCCGAAGCCTATTGGAAGCATGGCGTGCGCACCTTCTCGCTCGACACGATGGACGAGCTTCAGAAGATCGTCCGCGCGACCGAGGGTGCGGCCGACCTCAACCTGCTCGTCCGCCTGCGCGTCTCGTCCGATCATTCGAAGCTCAGCCTCGCCGCCAAGTTCGGCGCCGAGCCCGAGGAGGTCGCCGAACTGCTGATGGCGACCCGTCAGGCCGCCGACGCGCTCGGCATCTGCTTCCATGTCGGCAGCCAGGCGATGACCCCGCACGCTTATGCGCAGGCGATGGAGCGCGTCCGCGCCGCGATCGTCGCGGCGGCGGTGACGGTCGACATCATCGATGTCGGCGGCGGCTTCCCCTCGACCTATCCGGGCATGGAGCCTCCGCCGCTCGGCGCCTATTTCGACACGATCCACCGCAGCTTCGAGAGCCTGCCGATCAGCTATTCGGCCGAGCTCTGGTGCGAACCGGGCCGCGCGCTGTCGGCCGAATACAGCTCGCTGATCGTGCGGGTCGAAAAGCGCCGCGGCGACGAGCTCTATATCAACGACGGCGCCTATGGCGCGCTGTTCGACGCCGCGCATGTCGGCTGGCGCTTCCCGGTGACGCTGCTTCGCGAAAGCGCGAGCGAGGCCGAGATGACCGCGTTCAGCTTCTATGGCCCGACATGCGACGACCTCGATCATATGGCAGGACCCTTCTTCCTGCCGTCGGACGTCAAGGCGGGCGATTTCATCGAGATCGGGATGCTCGGCGCCTATGGCTGCGCGATGCGGACGAAATTCAACGGCTTCGGTGCCGAGGAAATCCACGTCGTCAGCGACGAACCGATGGCCAGCCTCTACACCGGCGAAGTCGAACAGGAACGCCGCAGCGCGACGGTGACCAAGCTTTTCTGACGTCCGCCGCATAGCCGTTCCAAAAGGCCGGTTCGCCTTGCGCGGACCGGCTTTTTTGGGCTCGCAGCGCGATCACCCCCGCTGCTATCGTCATCCCGGCGAAAGCCGGGATCTCGCCATCCCTGCCCGACGCACTGGCGAGATCCCGGCCTTCGCCGGGATGACGAGAAGAGGGAACGCGGCGCTTCTGCCTGAACAGATAGCGTTCCAGAGCCTTCGGCTTTTCGGCGAACAGGTTCCAATCAAGCCATTTTATTGCCCCGCAACCTTGCGACCTCGCGCAGCATCGTCCACACGCCGGTTCGATTCATGCGGTCAGGAGGATGTTTTGAGCAAGATTGATGAAAAGTTGCAGCCGGTTCTTGATGAAGTATTGCGCCGTAACGCCGGGGAAGCCGAATTCCACCAGGCGGTCCACGAAGTGCTGGAAAGCCTCGGGCGCGTCGTCGCCAAACATCCCGAATATGCGAATCACGCACTGATCGAACGGATTTGCGAACCGGAGCGGCAGATCATCTTTCGCGTTCCCTGGGTCGACGACAGCGGACAGGTCCAGATCAATCGCGGCTTCCGCGTCCAGTTCAACTCGGCGCTCGGCCCCTATAAGGGCGGCATCCGCTTTCACCCGTCGGTCAACCTCGGCATCATCAAATTCCTGGGGTTCGAGCAGATTTTCAAGAATGCGCTGACGGGTATGCCGATCGGCGGCGGCAAGGGCGGCTCCGACTTCAACCCGCGCGGCCGCTCGGACGGCGAGATCATGCGCTTCTGCCAGGCCTTCATGACCGAGCTTCAGCGCCACCTCGGCGAATATACCGACGTCCCCGCGGGCGACATCGGCGTCGGCGGGCGCGAGATCGGCTATATGTTCGGCCAGTACAAGCGGCTCACCAATCGCTATGAAGCCGGTGTGCTGACTGGCAAGGGCCTCGTTTATGGCGGGTCGCGCGCGCGAACCGAGGCAACCGGTTTCGGCCTCGTCTATTTCGTCCAGCAGATGCTGGCGACCAAGGGCGCGACGCTCGACGGCAAGCGCGTCGTCGTCTCGGGCTCGGGCAATGTCGCCATCTATGCCATCGACAAGGTGCGGCAGTTCGGCGGCAAGGTCGTCGCCTGCTCCGATTCCAACGGCTATGTCCTCGACGAGGACGGCATCGATCTCGACCTTTTAAAGGAGGTCAAGGAAGTCCGCCGCGAGCGCCTGTCCGACTATGTCCGCATGAAGGGCGCCGGCGCCCATTATATCGAGGGCGGCTCGATCTGGGACGTCGCGTGCGACGTCGCGCTCCCCTGCGCGACGCAGAACGAACTCACCGGCAAGGATGCGACGACGCTGATCGGAAACGGCGTTCAGGTCGTCGGCGAAGGCGCGAACATGCCCTCGACCCCCGATGCGGTCGACCTGTTCCACCAGAATGGCGTGATGTTCGCGCCGGGCAAGGCCGCCAACGCCGGCGGCGTCGCGACCTCGGCGCTCGAAATGCAGCAGAACGCCTCGCGCGACAGCTGGACCTTCGATCAGACCGAAGCGCGGCTGGCGCAGATCATGCGCGGCATCCACGACAATTGCGCCGCGACCGCCGACGAATATAGCGCGCCGGGCAATTATGTCCTCGGCGCCAATATCGCGGGCTTCGTCCGCGTCGCCGAAGCGATGCAGTCGCTCGGCGTCATCTGATTCCCCCAATCTGATTCCCTGCGCGGGGTGACAAAGCCCCCGCGTTCGGGCATCGCCATTCGAAACTCCGGGAGAAGGAACGGCGATGGCGATGCTCGAGGGAATCAGGATCATCGATCTCACCACGGTCATCTTCGGTCCCTATGCGACGCAGATGCTCGCCGACCTCGGCGCCGAGGTGATCAAGGTCGAGACGCCCGGCCTCGGCGACGTGTCACGCTATCTCGGCCGCGGCAGGACCGACCCGACGATGGGGTCGATCCACCTGACCGTGAACCGCGGCAAGCGCTCGATCGCGCTCGACCTCAAGCAGCCCGAGGATGCCGCGACGCTGCGCGAGTTGATCGCGACCGGCGACGTCCTGTTCCACAACATCCGCGGCAAGGCGATCGCGCGGCTCGGCTTCGATTATGAAAGCTGCAAGGCGATCAAGCCCGACATCATCTATGTCCACGGCACCGGTTTCGGCCAGGACGGCCCCTATGCCGACCTTCAGGCCTATGACGACGTGATCCAGGCGGCGAGCGGGACGACCAGCCTGCTTCCGCGCGCCGACGGCAACCCCAGCCCACGCTATTTCCCCTCGCTGATCGCCGACAAGGTGGCGGGCCATTTCGGCGCGCAGGCGATCCTCGCCGCGCTCATCCACAAGCTGCGCACCGGCGAGGGGCAGGAGGTTGCGGTGCCGATGTTCGAATGCTTCACCGCCTTCATGCTGACCGAGCATCTGTGCGACGCGACGCTCGACCCCGCGATCGGCCCGACGGGCTATCCGCGCCAGCTCGACCCGACGCGGCAGCCCTTCCCCACCAGGGACGGCCATATCGCGATCGTCCCCTATACGCCCACATCGACTGCGCGACTGATGGGCCTGCTCGGCAGCGAGGATCTGCTCGCTTCGCCAGCCTATGAGGAGGCGAAGGCGAAGGGCCAGCCCATGGCGTTGATCTATACGGAGATCGCGCGCCGGACGCCCGCCCGGACCACCACCGAATGGCTCGAGATCTTCGCGGCCAACGACATTCCCGCGATGCGGGTTCGCGACCTCGACGATATCCGCAACGACCCGCATTTCGCCGCGACCGATTTCTTTCGTCCTCGCGAACATCCCGAGGTGGGCGCCTTTTTCGAGATGCGGCCGCCGATCCGATATGGCGCCGCGCCGCCGCGCGACCTTGGCTATGCGCCGCGCATCGACGGCGATGGCGAGGCGATCCGCGCCGAACTGGCGGCGCGGCGCGACTGAATATCGCCCGTTGCATATTGGCGCACGCGCCCTAGCATCCCTGCACATCGAAAAGGGGGATGCTCATGTCACAAAGCCTGCTCGCGCCCGGCGCGATTCTCGTCCTGTGGACGCTCGTGATGGCCGCTTGGGTCGCCGCGACGCGCCTGCCGGCGCTCAAGAAAATGGGGGTCGATCTCAAGACCGCACCGCCTGGCGGCCGCGGCGCCGATCTGGAAGGCGTGCTGCCACCCGCGGTGAACTGGAAATCGCACAATTACACCCATCTGCTCGAACAGCCGACGATCTTCTATGCGACGATCATTTTCCTGCACCTTTCGGGCGGCAACACCGGCCTGACGCGCGGGCTCGCCTGGGCCTACGTCGTCATCCGCATCGTCCACAGCCTCTGGCAGGTGACGGTGAACCGGATTCCGGTGCGCTTCACCCTGTTCCTGCTGTCGACGCTGTGCCTGGCCGTTCTGGCATTGCTCGCCGTGATCGCAACCTTGGGCTGAGGGGGAAAAGAAAATGGAATCGAACGCCATATTGGGGCCGGTCGCGACGCTCGCGCTCTGGTCGATGGTCATGTGGGTATGGATGTATGCGACGCGCATACCCGCGATGGGCCGCGCCAAGATCGACGCGAAGAATCTCGTCGGCACGACGGGCCGCGGCCTCGACGAGGTGCTGCCCGCCGAAGTCCAGTGGAAGGCGCATAACTACAACCATCTGATGGAACAGCCGACGGTCTTCTACGCCGTCGCGCTGGCGCTCGCGGTCGGCGGCCTGGGCGGCGGGCTCAACGCGCAGATCGCCTGGGCCTATGTCGGCCTGCGGATCGTGCACAGCCTGATTCAGGCGACGGTCAATCGCGTCATGTGGCGCTTTGCGGTGTTCGCGCTGGCGAGCCTTGCGCTGATCGCGCTCTGCCTGCACGCCTTCATCGGTTTCGTGGTGCATTGATCGGAAACCCCTCCTCTTCAGAGGAGGGGCTTCATTCATCGGCTGAACCGCCCCACCAGCTCGACATGCGTCGACCAGCGGAACTGCCCGACGGGCCGCACCCAGTCCAGCCGGTAACCGCCCTGCACGAGCAGCTTCGCATCGCGCGCAAAGCTGGCGGGGTTGCAGCTCACATAGGCAATCGCGGGCACATTCGATGCCGCGATCTGCTTCACCTGCTCCTCGGCTCCCGCGCGCGGCGGGTCGAGGATCACCGCGCCGAAGCGATCGAGCTCGGCGGGCACCAGCGGCCGCCGGAACAGGTCGCGATGCTCGGTCGCGACCAGCGCCCGCGCCCGGTTCGCCGCGCCGGTCAGCGCCGCGATCGCATCGCGCGCGCCCTCGGCGGCATAGACTTTGCGCCCGGCCTGCACCGACAGCGCGAAGGTGCCGACCCCCGCGAACAGGTCGGCAACCGCCGCCGCATCGCCGATCGCATCGCGCACCGCCTCGACAAGCGCCGCCTGCCCCGCCGCCGTCGCCTGCAGGAAAGCGAAGGGCGGCACCTCGACGCCGATGGCCCCGAAATGCGCGGTCGGCGGCTCGGGCTGCCACACGGTTTCCAGCCCGTCGCCCTGATCGATCGCGAGGCGCGCGAGCGCATGATCGCCCGCGAAATCTTGCAGCGCCATCGCCGCGTCGAGCCCCTCGGCGCGCACGCCCTCCAGCACCACCTCGGCGCCCTGGTCGAGCATCTGCAGCTTGACCTTCACCGGGCGCCGCTGCGGCGCGATGCCGTCCAGCAGGGCGCGGATCGGGGCGACAAGCGCGAACAGTTCCGGCACCAGCAGCGGACACATGCGCATGTCGACGATCTGGTTGCTCTGCGCCGCGTTGAAGCCGAGCGCGACCTGCCTGCCGGTCTTGAGCGCAGTGAGCGCCGCGCGGCGGCGACTCTGCGGCGGCGACAGCAAGGCGGGGAGCACCTCGCCCGCCGCGACCTGCTGCCCCTCCAGCGCGCCCAAGACACGATCGCGCACGAAATCGGCGAGAGCGACTTCGGACACATGCTGCAACTGGCAGCCGCCGCATTTGCCGAAATGGCGGCACACCGGCTCGGCGCGGTTCGGGCCCGGCACCAGCGTCCCGTCGGCCAAGACACGATCGCCGGGCACCGCGCCCGCAACATGGCGCCCGTCGGCGGTCACGCCATCGCCGCGCGCGGCGATGCGCTCGATCAGCGCGCTGTCGTTCATATCAGTCCCACATCAGATCGTCGGCCACAAGGCCGGGGCCTATACGGCGGGCGGCGGCGATATGCCAGCCCACCGCCGCAACCGCCGCGTCGAACGCGTCGCCGCCGCGCGCAAGCATCGCCCCGCACGCCCCAGCCAGCACATCGCCCGTTCCTGCGGTCGCAAGCCAGGGGCTGCCCGGCCACGCCGCGACGATACGCCCGTCGGGGGCGGCGATGACGGTATCGGCGCCCTTGTAGATCACCACCGCACCCGTGCGCGCGGCCGCGGCCCGCGCCCGCTCGATCTTGCTTCCGGCGCAATCGGGAAAGGCGCGCGCAAACTCACCCTCGTGCGGGGTCAGGATTGCGGGTGCTCCCGCCAGACGCGGCAGCGCCGCATCAATTGCCGCCGCGTCGAGCACCAGCGGCTTGCCCGCATCGAGCGCCGCGGCGACGTCGCGGTCCAGCGCGTCGCTCGCCGGATAGCCCGGCCCGATCACCACCGCACCGAGCCGCTTGTCGTCGAGCCGCGCGGCATAGCCTGCCCCATCCTCGACGATGATCGCCGAAAAGGGCGCGCCATCGCCGCCGCTGAGCACGACATAGCCCGCACCCGCGCGTAGCCCCGCCGCCGCCGAAAGCCTCGCCGCCCCCGCCATCGGCCCGGCGCGGACCAGCATCATCCCGCGGTTGAACTTGTGCGAATCCGCTCCGGGCGACCGCGCGGCCAGTCGCGGCAGGCTCCGCATCGCCCGATCAGCAGCGATTCCGATCGACGCGAGCAGCACATCACCGCAACAGCGAGCGGCGGGAAGCAGGACGTGCGCGGGCTTAAGCGCGCCCAGCGCGAGCGTGACATCGGCGGGCAGCGGCGGCTCCCAGCCTTGATGACCGTCGGCGTCCACGCCGCTCGGCACATCGACCGCCAATATCCGCTTATCGGCCAAGCCGCGCAGGCGCCGGGCCAGATCGTCGGCGAGCGGGCGCGTCAGTCCCACGCCGAACAGCGCATCGACGATGACCGGCGCGGGCGACAGATCGTCATCGATCGCCTCGGCCTCGCTCGCCCACGCCTCGCGCGCCGCCTTGGCGAGATCGGTCGCGGGCGGCGCCAGCGCCGCCACCCGAACCGCCGCGCCGCGTTCGCGCAGCAACCGCGCGGCGACATAGCCGTCGCCGCCATTGTTGCCCGGTCCGCAAAGGATCAGCACCGGCGCCCCCGCCGCTATCCGCCACGCGCAATCGGCGACCGCCGCGCCCGCGCGCTCCATCAGGGCGGACAGCGACGCCCCCGCCGCGACCTCGGCGGCGCGCATTGCCGCACTGGTCAGGATCGGGGCATCGGCGGGGATGGGCATGACTTGGTTTTAGGGCATCGGGCCATTCAAGGAAATCGTCATTGCGAGCGCAGCGAAGCAATCCAGAGTGTGCGTAAACCGCCCTGGATTGCTTCGCTGCGCTCGCAATGACGAGTTGATTATTTCGTCCCGCCCGTATTCGCGGGCAGCCGATAACGGTCGGCGCCGATCGCGACCTCGATCATCCCGTCGCCGACGATCGTCACCTTCGCGGGCTCGGCGCCATCGGCCGACACCACTCCGCGCCCATCGCTCGCGATTTGCAGGCGGCGGTATCCGACGTCGGCCTTGCCGACCACCAGCACAGTGCCGTCGGCGCCGCTCATTTCGGTGATCGTGCAGTCGCGCTCGAACGCTTTCGCGCCTTCGAGCGCGCAATCGATGAGGCCGTCGAGCGCCGCTTCCTTGCTGCCGCGCGCTTCGGCCTCGGCGAGCGTGCCGTTGTCGGGGCTGCCGTTGCAGCCCGCGACAAGCAAGACCGCGATCAGTCCCCCGAGTGCCTTCATCTTTTGCCCTTCAACTGCGACAGGTCGCGCACCGCGCCGCGCGCGGCGCTGGTCGTCATCGCAGCATAGGCCTGAAGTGCTACCGAAACCTTGCGCGGGCGCGCCTTGGCGGGTTGCCACGCCTCCTCGCCCTTCGCCTCCATCGCCGCGCGCCGCGCCGCGAGTTCGGCGTCGGACAGGGCCAGCTTGATGCTCCGCCCCGGAATGTCGATCTCGATCAGGTCGCCATTCTCGACCAGCCCGATCGCGCCGCCCTCGGCGGCTTCCGGCGAGACATGGCCGATCGACAGGCCCGAGGTGCCGCCCGAAAAGCGTCCGTCGGTGATCAGCGCACAGGCGGCGCCGAGCCCCTTCGATTTCAGATAGCTCGTCGGATAGAGCATTTCCTGCATCCCCGGTCCGCCCTTCGGCCCTTCGTAGCGGATGACGACAACGTCGCCCGCCTCGACCTGTCCGGTGAGGATACCCGCGACCGCGGCGTCCTGGCTTTCATAAACTTTGGCAGGCCCTGCGAATGTCAGGATCGATTCGTCGACCCCGGCAGTCTTCACGATGCAGCCGTCGAGCGCGATATTGCCCGACAGCACGGCAAGCCCGCCGTCCTTGCTGAACGCATGCTCTGCCGAACGGATCACTCCGCCCTCGCGGTCGAGGTCGAGCGAGTCCCAGCGCCGGTCCTGGCTGAACGCGGTCTGCGTCGGCACGCCGCCGGGCGCCGCCATGAAGAAGGTCTGGACATCGGGGTCGTTGGTGCGCGAAATATCCCATTTGTTGAGCGCATCGCCCAGCGTCGCGCTATGAACGGTCGGCAGATGCGCGTGGAGCAGCCCCGCGCGTTCGAGTTGGCCGAGGATCGCCATGATGCCGCCGGCGCGGTGAACGTCCTCCATATGGACGTCGTTCTTCGCCGGCGCGACCTTCGACAGACAGGGGACGCGGCGCGACAGCCGGTCGATGTCGGTCATGGTGAAATCGACCCCCGCCTCGTGCGCGGCGGCGAGCAGGTGAAGCACGGTGTTGGTCGACCCGCCCATCGCGATGTCGAGGCTCATCGCATTCTCGAACGCCTCGAAACTCGCGATCGTGCGCGGCAGCACGCGGTCGTCGTCCTCTTCATAATGGCGGCGGCACATCTCGACGATCATCCGCCCCGCGCGCAGGAACAGCGCCTTGCGGTCGGCGTGCGTCGCCAGCGTCGAACCGTTGCCCGGCAGCGACAGCCCCAGCGCCTCGGTCAGGCAGTTCATCGAATTGGCGGTGAACATGCCCGAACAGCTTCCGCAGGTCGGACACGCCGCCTGCTCGATCGCGGTTACGTCGGCGTCGCTGTATGTCTCGTCGGCGGCGGCGACCATGGCATCGACGAGATCGAGCGCAACTTCCTTGCCCTTCAGCACGACCTTGCCCGCCTCCATCGGCCCGCCCGACACGAACACGACCGGGATGTTGATGCGCAGCGCCGCCATCAGCATCCCCGGCGTGATCTTGTCGCAGTTGGAGATGCACACCATCGCGTCGGCGCAATGCGCATTGACCATATATTCGACGCTGTCGGCGATCAGGTCGCGGCTCGGCAGCGAATAGAGCATCCCGTCGTGCCCCATCGCGATGCCGTCATCGACCGCGATCGTGTTGAATTCCTTGGCGACGCCGCCCGCGGCCTCGATCTCGCGCGCGACCATCTGGCCGAGGTCCTTGAGGTGAACATGGCCGGGGACAAACTGGGTGAAGCTGTTGACCACCGCGATGATCGGCTTGCCGAAATCGCCGTCCTTCATCCCCGTCGCGCGCCAAAGCCCGCGCGCGCCGGCCATGTTGCGGCCATGGGTGGTGGTGCGGGAACGATAAGAAGCCATTTGGAGAGTTCCTGATAATATTATTTCACAAATTAACGAATGGAAGCGCCTCTACACGCCTATGCGGGCAGTTTCAACGATAGCTTCCTGCACGTCCGCGCCAGCCTCTCGGCGAACAGCGCCTGCCCCGCAGCATCGCCGACCAGATCCTGCCGCATCTCGATCCCCACGTAAGGAATGGCGTTCGCTTCGGCATGGCGATTCATCGTCGCGTTGAGCAATTTGCCCGAATAGGGAAGCTGGTCGCCGACGATCAACCCCTCCGCCGCCAGCGCGGCAATCGCAGGCCCCGCAAGCCGGTCGTCCGCATTATAGAGCACCCCGACCTGCCACGGCCGTGCCTGATCGGGGTCGCTCGCCAGCGATGGCGTGAAGCTGTGCAGCGACAGGATCATTGCCGGGGGATGCGCCGCGATCGTCGCCGCAATATGGTCGTGATAGGGGCGGAAGAAGCGCGCCATCCGCGCTTCGCGCCCCTCATGATCGATCGCATTGCCGGGGATCGCGTGACCGTCGCTGGCGATCGGGATCGCGCCCGGCGCATCCTCGTCGCGGTTGCAGTCGACGACGAGCCGCGACACGCCGCCGAGGATCGCGGCATCGACCGCGCCCGCCTCGACCAGCAGCGCCGCCACCTCGGCAACCCCGATATCGATCGCGATATGATTGGCGAGCAGCGCCGCCTCGATGCCGAGATCGATATCCTCCGGCACATGCGCCGAGGCATGATCGCCGATCAGCAGCACACCGCCCGCGCGCGCGGTTCCCAGTTGCCGCCACGCCTCGCTCATCGGAGCGCTCCTGCAAGCTGCCACCAGTGCGGGTGACTCGCCGCGAGCCGCGCCGCCGCCGCATCGCGCTCGGCGGGCGCGTCGAACAACGCAAAGCAGGTCGCGCCCGATCCCGACATGCGCGCGAGCCACGGCCGAAGCGCCCCCAATTCGGTCAACACGTCCACGATCGCCGGACATTGCGCGATCGCGGGGCGCTGCAAATCATTGCGCGAGGCAAAAAGCTGCGCGCGCAGATCGGCGCCGGTGAACAGGGGGCCGCGGTCGACGCCGTCCCACGCCGCGAACACCGGCCCCGTCGCGACCGGCTGGCGCGGATTGACGAGCAGGACCGGCGTTCCGCTCAGCGCGAGTTCCGGCGCCGCGCTCAACTGCTCGCCGACGCCGGTGCCGAGGCAGGTGGCGCTCGCGACACAAGCCGCGATATCGGCGCCGAGCGGCGCGACCAGCCGCGCCAGCGGCGCGTCGCCGATTTCGGGCAGGAAATGCCGCCGCACCAGCCGCGCCATCGCCGCGGCATCGGCCGACCCGCCGCCGATCCCCGCCGCCACGGGCAGGGTCTTGGTCAGCCGGATATCCAACGGCGGCACGCGGTCCGCGCCGTGGCGTTCGCGCGTCAGCGCCAGCGCGCGCAGCACCAGATTGTCGGCGCCGTCCGACAGTCCCTCGGCAAATTCGCCGTCGAGGGTCAGCCGGTCGGCATCGGCCACCTCGGCGGTGATCGCATCGCCCGCATCGACGAAAGCGAACAGCGTCTCGATCTCGTGATAGCCGTCGGCGCGCCGTCCGCGAATGTGCAGCGCCAGGTTGATCTTCGCCCAGCCGGTTTCGCGCAGGATAGCCATCACGGCGCCGTCGTCGCGCTGGTCAGCCCGTCGCGCAGCTTCGCGGCGAGCCGCGCCGCCATGTCGGTCTCGGCGAGCAGCGCCGCCGCGCGCCACGTATAGCGCGCCTGGAACTTGCGCCCCGCCTGCCAATAGGCATCGCCCAGATGCTCGACGATCACCGCATTGCCGGGATCGCCCGCCTGCGCCTTTTCGAGCAGCGGCACCGCATCGGCGGTGCGCCCGGTAAGGAAATAGGCCCAGCCGAGCGAATCGGTGATCGCGGCGTCCTGCGGCTCGGCCTGCCACGCCGCCTCGATCCGCGCGAGCGCCTGCGCGACATTCTGGCGCCGCTCGATCGCCGAATAGCCCGCGAAGTTGAGCACCGCCGGATCATCGGGGCGCAGCCCGACCGCCTGCTCGATCAGCGCCGACGCGCCATCCCAATCATCGGCCTGCAATCGCAGTTCGGCGCGCGCGATGAGCAGATTCCCGCGCAAGGCGCGATCCTCGGGGCCTTCGCCCAGCGTCGCCTCGATTCCCGCATAAGCGCGCGCCGTGGCCTCACGGTCTTCGGCGCGCCGCGCGATGTCGGCGAAGCGCGCGAACATGCTGCGCGCCGGAGAGGCCTTCGCCGCCGCTTCGGCAAGCGCGGTCGCCCCCGCAAGCTCGCCCGCGTCGGCCATCAGTTCGGCGCGGCGCATCTGAAGCACCGGCGGAAGCGCCGTTCGGTCGCCTGCCAACAGCGCCATGGCGTCACGCTCCCGATCGCCGCGATCGAGCGATTCGACGAGCGCCGAACGCACGGCCCAATCACCATCGTCCAGCCAATAGGCGGCCCGGCCGAACAGCAGCGACAGCTTGGCGCTGCCGTTCGGCATCCGCGCAAAACCGTCGCCGAGCAGCGCGAGCCAATGCGCCATCCCGCCGCGCGGCGTCGATACCGGCTGGTCGGGCAGCAGCAGCATCGGGTCCTCGCGCCCGCCCGCCGCCAGCGCGATCCGCCCGCGCAGCGCGTCGGCGGCCTCCCCCTCACCCGCCGCGGCGAGCGTGGCGGCGAGGCGCAGCGCGACAAGCTGGCTGAGCCGGTCGGTCGGGGTGGTCCCGGCCGCCAGTGCGACCGCGTCGGCCGGGCGCTTGGCCGCAAGCTGAACGAGCGCCGCTTCCAGTTCCAGCGCGGGTTCGGGGCGCCCCTTCCCGGCGGCGGCGAGCAGATGCCGCTCGGGCGCCTTTTCGCGCGCGCCGACATCGATCCAGCTCTGAAAGGTCGGCACGATAAGCCGGGAGATCGGGTCGCCACCGGCCTTGTCGGACCGGCCGTTCAGATAGTCGCGCGCGCCTTTCCAGTCCGCGCGCCGCATCGCATCGACGATAAGCACGAGTTGGGCGTCGAAACGCCGGTCGCCACCCTGCCACAGCCGAAGCGCGGCGCTGCGCGCGGCGGGCAGGTCGCCCGCTTGAATCGCCTGTTCGAGCATCCGGCCGCGCAGCCCGGGCAGATCGGGCGCCGCGCTCGCGACGCGGGTCAGCGCCGCCAGCGCCGCGGCCGGATCGTTCGCTTCCTCGGCCAGCCGCGCATCCGCCAGCGCCGCGAGCGTGGCGCCATCGTCGACGGCCGCCTGCACGGGACCGGCAGCGGCGAGCGCGCCGACGGCGAAAATCAGGCGAACGGACTTACATATTGGGGTAATTGGGGCCTCCGCCACCTTCAGGAGTGACCCAGTTGATATTCTGGGTCGGGTCCTTGATGTCGCAGGTCTTGCAATGGACGCAATTCTGCGCGTTGATGACGAAGCGCGGATTGCCCTCGTCCTGCCCGACGACCTCGTAAACCCCCGCCGGGCAATAACGCTGCGCGGGCTCGTCATAGAGCGGCAGATTATATTCGATCGGGATCGACGGGTCCTTCAATTGCAGATGGACCGGCTGATCCTCCTCATGATTGGTGTTCGACAGGAACACCGAGGACAGGCGGTCAAAGGTCAGCACGCCATCGGGTTTCGGATAGTCGGGTTTCTTCATCTGGTCGGCACGGTAGAGCGTCGTGTTGTCGGGGTGATGCTTCATCGTGAAGGGCACGCGGATACCCAGCGTTTCGAGCCACATCGTCATGCCCGACAGTATCGTTCCGGCGAGATCGCCGAACTTTTCGACCAGCGGCAGCACGTTGCGGACGACGCCAAGTTCCTTCTTCACCCAGCTTTCGTCATAAGCATCCTGATAGGCGGTGAGCACATCGCCCTCGCGCCCCGCGGCCACCGCCGCGAACGCCGCTTCGGCCGCCATCATGCCCGACTTCATCGCCGTATGCGTGCCCTTGATGCGCGGCACGTTGAGGAAACCCGCGGTGTCGCCGATCAGTGCGCCGCCCGGAAAAGCGAGCTTTGGCACCGACTGCCAGCCGCCATCGCTGATCGCGCGCGCGCCATAGGAGACGCGCTTGCCGCCCTTGAGGATCTTCGCGATCTCGGGATGCGTCTTCCATTTCTGCATCTCCTGAAAGGGGGAGATGTGCGGGTTGCGATAGTTAAGCCACGTCACGAAGCCCAACGCGACCTGCCCGTTCGCCTGATGATAGAGGAAGCCGCCGCCATTGGCATTCTCGTCGAGCGGCCAGCCCTGCGTGTGGATGACGCGGCCCGGCGCATGGTTTTCGGAATCGATGTCCCACAGTTCCTTGACCCCGATGCCGTAGACCTGCGGCTCGCAATCGGCGTCGAGCGCGAATTGCGGCTTGAGCATCTTGGTGAGGTGCCCGCGCACGCCCTCGGCGAAGAAGGTATATTTCGCGTGGAGTTCGAGGCCGGGGGCATAGTCGGGCTTGTGGCTGCCGTCGCGCGCGATGCCCATGTCGCCGGTCGCGACGCCCTTCACCGATCCATCGTCGTTATAGAGGATTTCGGCGGCGGCGAAGCCGGGGAAGATTTCGACCCCCAGCCCCTCGGCCTGCTCGGCCAGCCAGCGGCAGAGATTGCCGAGGCTGCCGGTGTAGGTGCCCTTGTTGTGCATGAAGCCGGGGGTGATGAAGTGCGGCACGCCGAACTTCTTCTTTTTGGTCAGCACCCAATGCTGGTTGTCGTTCACCGGCACTTCGGCGAGCGGGCAACCCTGGTCGCGCCACTCGGGCAACAGCTCGTCGAGCGATTTGGGGTCGATCACCGCCCCCGACAGGATATGCGCGCCGACTTCGGAGCCTTTTTCGAGGACACAGACCGACAATTCGCTGCCCGCCTCGTTCGCCAGCTGTTTCAGCCGGATCGCCGCCGAAAGCCCCGCAGGCCCCGCCCCGACGATCACGACGTCATAGGGCATCGATTCCCGTTCGCTCACCGCAAGTACCTTTCTGCCGTCCCCGCGCGGGATCATTCATCGTGTCCCGCGCTCACTCTGTCACATATTGCGATGCCCGCCAATTGACGGCCCCGTCAACTGCCTGTTTGAAACAAAATCATGGGTGGGCGCAATTCAACCTTGCTGGCGACAAGCTATCACGACTGGTGGTCGCTGGCCGGCGTGGATTCACTCGTCGGCGAAGCGCCGGCGGGCTGGCTCGACGTCCGCGTCGCCAATGACGTTGCGGCAAGGCCGAAACCATCGCCGGTCGCCGAGCCCGAAGCCCCGCCGCTTCCTGCCGCGCTCCAGCGCCGCGAAGCGCCCGCCGAAGCCACCCCCGAAGGCCCGGTCGCGCTTCCGCACGGCTGGGACGCCTTCCAGACATGGCTCGCCGAAAGCCCCGATGTGCCGGGCAGCCAGTGGGACGCGCGCCGCGTGCTTCCCGAGGGACGGACCGAAGCGCCGCTGATGCTGCTCACCGCCTGGCCGGAGATCGACGACCAGCGCGACGCCACCCTCTTTTCCGGCCCCGCCGGCCAGCTTCTGGACGCGATGCTGCGCGCGATCGGGATGGCGCGCGCCGACTGCTATCTCGCTAGCCTTGCCGTCACGCGCCCGCCCGGCGGCCGCTGCGATGAAAAGGACAGGGGCGAGCTCGACCGGCTGCTCTGGCATCACCTCGGGCTAGCCAGACCGCAGCGGCTGCTGCTGATCGGCAGCGACATTGTGCAGATGGCGGCGGGCCTGTCGCTCCCCGATGCGCGCGGAAGGTTACTCGATCTTAACCAAGATGGCGGCAAGATGGAGGCCGTGGCAGTCGCGCACCCCGCGATGCTGCTTGCCCGGCCAGCGCAAAAGGCGGCGGCCTGGGACAGCCTGAAACTGTTGAACCGGGGACGTTGACAGAGATGAAGATTATGACCGCAAAATTGCTTTCGGGCGCGCTTCTGGCCCTGGTCGCGACGGCCTCGCCCGCACTCGCCGCCGATACCGGCACGCCCGACCTGCTCGCTGCGCCGCAGACGGTGCCCGAGATTCTGTCGTCGAAACAGAAGCAGCTTTATACGCAGGTGCTCGCCGCGATCCGCGGCCAGCGCTGGGCCGAAGCGAAATCCTTGCTCGGCGACGACAACGGCCCGCTCGCTGATTTCCTGCGCGCCGAACTGCTCACCGCCGCGAACAGCCCGCGCGCCGAAGTCGCCGACATCATGCCGATCCTCGCGCGCTCGCCCGAACTGCCGCAGGCCGAACAGCTCGGCCGCCTCGCGACCAAGCGCGGCGCGACCGACATTCCGACGCTCCCCTATCAGAACCGCCTGAGCTGGTCGGGCACCGCGCCGCGCCGCGTCGGCGCCGACAGCGTCAGCGACCCGTTCGCCGCGGGCCTCGCGCGCTCGATCCCCGACCGGATCAAGAATGACGACCCGGCGGGCGCCGAATCGCTCTATATGGCGGTCGCCGACAAGCTGACGCCCGAGGCGCGTGACGAATGGCGGCAAAAGATCGCCTGGTCCTATTATATCGAGAATGACGATCAGAATGCGCTGCGCCTGTCGCAGGCCTGCACCGAAGGCCGCGGCGCCTGGGCGACGCAAGCCGCGTGGGTGCAGGGCCTCGCCGCGTGGCGCCTGCGCGACTATCCGACCGCGCTCGTCTCGTTCGACCGCGTTGCGCGCGAAGCCCCCGACAGCGAACTGCGCGCCGCCGCTTATTATTGGGCGTCGCGCGCCGCGATCGCCTCGGGTCAGCCGCAGTCGGTGCAGGCGCGCCTGCGCGCCGCCGCCGCGAACGAGGAAACCCTCTATGGCCTGCTCGCCGCCGAAACGCTCGGCATCGAGACCGGCAGCCAGCGCGAGAATGTCCGTCCCGACCGCAGCGCCTGGCGCGCGCTCGAGGATCTGCCCAACGTCCGCGCCGCCATGGCCTTCGCCGAGATCGGCGAGGACGCCTATGCCGGCGAACTGCTGAAGCATCAGGCGCGCATCGGCAATCCGAACCAGCACGCCCAGCTCGCCGGCATGGCGCAGGCGCTCAGCCTTCCCGAAACCCAGCTCTATCTCGCGCATAACACGCCGCAGGGCCGCAAGCTCGCAACGGCGGCGCGCTATCCGCAGCCCAAATGGGAACCCAATGGCGGCTGGCGGGTCGACCCGGCGCTCGTCTTTGCCCACACGCTCCAGGAATCGCGGTTCCAGCGCGCAGTGGTCAGCCCGGCGGGCGCGATGGGGCTGATGCAGGTGCGCCCCGGCACCGCATCCGACCTTGCGCGCTGGAACGGCGACGGCCGCGCCCCCGGCGACCTCAAATCGCCCGCGGTCAACATGGATTTCGGTCAGCGCTATCTCGAATATCTCAGCAAGGACGGCTCGACGGGCGGCCTGCTGCCCAAGGTGATCGCTGCCTATAACGCCGGACCCGCGCCGATCGCGCGCTGGCAGAGCGAAATTCGCGACAATGGCGACCCGCTGCTCTACATCGAATCGATCCCCTATTGGGAAACGCGCGGCTATGTCGGGACGGTCCTGCGCAATTACTGGATGTACGAAGCGCAGCAGGGCAAGCCCTCGGTCAGCCGCGCGGCGCTCGCGCAGGGCAAATGGCCTCGCTTCCCCGACAGCAAGGACCGCACCCGGCTGAGCTGGGCCGGCGGCCTCGCCGATGCCAATTGACGTCGATGCCGATTGACGAAAGCCTGCCGTTCCGGCCGGTTCGCATTGCGATTCTGACGATTTCGGACAGCCGCAGCGCGGCCGACGACAAATCGGGCGACAAGCTGGAGGCGTTGCTGACCGATGCGGGCCATATCCTCGCGGCACGCGCGATCATCCGCGACGAAAGCGACCTGATCGTCTCGCGCCTCCACAACTGGATCGACGATCCGGAGGTCGATGTCGTCATCACCACCGGCGGCACCGGCCTCACCGGCCGCGACGTCACGCCAGAGGCGCTGCGCCGCCTCGACGGCAAGGACATCCCCGGCTTCGGCGAATTATTCCGTTGGCTGAGCTACCAGACGATCGGCACCTCGACGATCCAGTCGCGCGCCTGCGCGGTCGTCGCGCGCGGCACCTATATCTTCGCGCTCCCCGGCTCGACGGGCGCGGTGACCGACGCATGGGAAGGCATATTGGCGACCCAGCTCGACAGTCGTCACCGTCCCTGCAACTTCGTCGAGTTGATGCCGCGGTTGACCGAATAGCCTCTCATTCGTCATCCCGGCGAGGGCCGGGATCTCATCGCATCACTTCCGGACCGAGGTCGAGATTCCGGCCTTCGCCGGAATGACGAAACAGTATAATGTTCTTTCTTTGTTCCATTCGGCGCGATACTCTCGTCAAGTGGAATCGCCGAAACCCCTTCCCCCGCTATCGGGCCGCGGCGCGCCGACCAACTTGCGCCCGACACGCACAGGATCGGCCGAACGCGAGGCCGATGGCGACTGGCTCGACGCCGCGGAGCACATCGATGGCGCCCCGCCACCGCTGCGGACGACGGTGACCGTCGAGCATCCGAAGACGATCATCGCGCGTAACAGTTCGCCCGACATCGGCTTCGACCGCTCGATCAATCCCTATCGTGGCTGCGAGCATGGCTGCATCTATTGCTTCGCGCGGCCGACCCACGCCTTCCACGACCTGTCGCCCGGCCTCGATTTCGAAAGCAGGCTCTTCGCCAAGCCCGATGCCGCGAAACTGCTGCGGCAGGAACTGGCGAAGCGCAATTACAAAGTCGCGCCGCTCGCGATTGGCACCAACACCGACGGCTATCAGCCGATCGAGCGCGAATGGGGCATTACCCGCTCAGTGGTCGAAGTTCTGGCCGAAACGAAGCACCCGCTGCTCATCACCACCAAGTCCGACCGGCTGCTCCGCGACATCGACCTGCTCGCCGCGATGGCGCGCGACGATCTGGTCGGGGTCGCGGTTTCGGTGACAACGCTCGACGCGGCGCTCGCGCGCACGCTCGAACCCCGCGCGCCGCATCCGCGCCGCCGCCTCGCGGCGATCCGCAGCCTCATCGACGCCGGCGTGCCGACGCAGGTCAATATCTCGCCGATCATCCCCGCGATCACCGATCACGAGATTGAGGCGATCATGGCCGCCGCCGCAGCCGCTGGCGCGATCCGCGCCTCCTACATATTGATGCGTTTGCCCTATGAGGTCGCCCCGCTCTTCCGCGTCTGGCTCGCGGCGCACTATCCCGATCGCGCCGACAAGGTGATGCACATGGTCCAGGACATTCGCGGTGGCCGCGACAACGACCCCGGCTTCTTCACCCGCATGAAAGGCCAAGGCATCTGGCCGCAGCTCATCCGCCAGCGCGTCCGGCGCGCCGCGCGCGAACACGGCATGGACCGCCGCTTCCCGCCGCTCCGCTGCGACCTGTTCCGGCCGCCCGAGCGCGATGGGCAGATGGAGTTGTTCTGACCGACCGCCCAGCCCAAGCCGTCATTGCGAGCGAAGCGAGGCAATCTCCAGCTATCGTCCTGAATGAACGTGAGCTGGAGATTGCTTCGTCGCTATGCTCCTCGCAATGACGCTATGCCTCCACCAGCGACCGCAGCTTGTAATCCTTGTAATCGTCCCGGATCTGCCGCTTCAGGATTTTCCCCGTCGCGGTGTGCGGCAGGTCGTCGACGAAAACGACCTCGTCGGGCAGCCACCATTTTGCGACCTTGTCCTTGAGGTAATCGACGATGCCCGCCTCGTTCACCTCGGCACCCGGCTTTTTCACGATCAGCAGGATCGGCCGCTCGTCCCATTTCGGGTGGAACACGCCGACCGCCGCCGCTTCCTGCACCCCCGGCGCGCCGACCGCGGCATTTTCGAGCTCGATCGACGAAATCCACTCGCCGCCCGACTTGATGACATCCTTCGCGCGGTCGGTGATCTGCATGACGCCATCGGGATGGATCACCGACACGTCGCCGGTGTCGAACCAGCCGTCGGCGTCGGTGGCATCGGCGTCGGCCTTGAAATAGCGCTGGATGATCCACGGCCCGCGGCATTGCAGCCGCCCGCTCGTCACCCCGTCGCGCGGCAACTCCTTGTCCTCGTCGTCGACGATGCGCAGTTCGACTCCGAACGGCGGGCAGCCCTGGTGGCAGATGACGTCGACCTGCTCGTCGAAGCTCAGGCTGTCCCAGTTCCACGGGCGCCGGCCCATCGTCCCGATCGGGCTGGTTTCGGTCATGCCCCAGGCATGACCGACATAGACGCCCGCCTTCATGAAGCGTTCGACCATCGCACGCGGCGCCGCCGATCCGCCGATGTTGACCTGCTGGAGCGCGCCATAGCCGATCCCCGTCGCATCCATATGCGCGAACATCGCGAGCCACACGGTCGGCACCCCCGCGCTGTGCGTCACCCCCTCGGCGTGCATCAGGTCGCACAGCGCCTGCGCATCGTTGGTTGCCGAAAAGACCATCTTCGCCCCCACGGTCGCCGCCGCGAAGGGAACGCCCCAGCTGTTCGCGTGGAACATCGGCACGATCGGCAGGATCACGCTGCGGTTCGACAGGTCGAAAGCGTCGGGCTGAACCTCGGTAATCGCGTGCAGGACGTTCGAACGATGCTCATAGATCACGCCCTTGGGATTGCCCGTCGTGCCGCTGGTATAGCAAAGCCCGACCGGATCGCGCTCGTCGAGCTCCACCCAGGCGAAACTGCCATCCTCGGCGGCGATCAGGTCGCGATAGGACAGATAGCCGCCCTGCGCGGGCGCATCGAACAGCACGAAATGCTCGACACTCTTCAGTTCGGGCCTGAGCCGCTCGACGATCGGCAGGAAGGCCGCATCGAAGAACAGCACCCGATCCTCGGCATGGTTGATGATATAGACGAGTTGCTCGTCGAACAGCCGCGGATTGACGGTGTGCAGGACCCCGCCCATCCCCGCGGTTCCGTACCAGCTCACCAGATGATGGCCGTGGTTCATCGCCAGCGTCGCGATGCGGTCGCCCTTCGTCATGCCCAGCTTCACCATCGCGGCCGCGAAGCGGCGCGCATCGCTGCCCACCTCGCCCCACGTCGATCGCGTCATGCTGCCGTCGGCCCAGCGCGAAACGATCTCGCGCGCGGCATGTTCGCGCGCCGCGTGGTCGATCAGGCTCGTGACGAGCAGCGGCTGGCCCTGCATTCCCATTTCAGACATCCCTCGATTATCGTTGCAGTTCAGGGATAGGGCCGAAAATGCGGGCGATGCAAGGGCGAAGCCGGTTATCGCACCCGGAAATCGCGCGGCGCGACGAGCGTGAGCGCGGCTTCGGTTACACCCGCAACCATTTCGAGGCGCGAGACGGTATCGGGGCCGAGCGCGAAGCGGTTGCCGAGCTCGATTCGGATATCGGCATCTGTCAGCGGGTCGCGCGTGGCGATGACGACCTTGCCGCGCGCATCGTCGCGCCGTTCGAGCAGCCCCGCAATCTCCGCCACCGCGTCGGCCAGCTCGACCCGGCACGTCAGCTGCAGCGCCGCGGTCGCGGCAATGTCCGCCAGCGACTGCGCCCCGCGCACGGTCACCCGCGGCGTCTCTTCGCCTTCGAGCAGGTCGAGCTCGACCGACAGGATCGCGCAGCCGCCTTCGGCCGCCAGCGCTTCCAGCACCTTGCCCGCCTGCTCGTCGAAACAGCTCGACTGGAACTGCCCGCTGCGGTCCGACAGCGTCAGGTTGAGGAAGCGGTTGCCGCGCTGCGACACGCGCGGGCGCGCGCTTTCGACCATCGCCGCCATCACCATCGGGATGCGCGTTCCCGGCGTCATTTCGACATTTTCGCAAATGTCGCCATAGCTGCGCGCGCCGCGCGCCTGGACGATCGCCTCATATTGCTCGACCGGGTGCGCCGAGAAATAGAAACCGAAGGCCTCTTTCTCGCGCGTCATCCGCTCGGCCAGCGTCCACGGCTCGGCGGCGGGAAGCTGGAGCACGGGCGCGATCGCAATGTCGCCGCCGAACAGTCCGCCCTGCCCCGTCGAGCGCTCGTGCGCCGAACTGTTCGCAGAGGCGAGCAAGGCCTCGGCCCCGGCAAAGGCGCGCGGCCGGTCGGGCTCGACGCAATCGAACGCACCGCCGCCCGCCAGCGCCTCGATCTGGCGGCGGTTGAGCTGCTTGGGATCGATGCGGCTCGCGAAATCGTCGAGGCTGGCGAACTCGCCCTTGGCGTGGCGCTCGGCGACGAGCACCTCCATCGCCTTTTCGCCGACGCCCTTCAGCGCGCCGAGCGCATAGCGCACCGCCAATCCATCCTCGCCGCGCCCGACCGAGAAATCGGCCTCGCTGTCGTTGATCGACGGCGGCGCGACCGCAATGTCCAGCCGGCGCATATCGTCGATGAAGATCGATAATTTATCGGTCTGATGGCTGTCGAACGACATCGATGCCGCGAAAAATTCGTGCGGATAATGCGCCTTCAGCCACGCGGTCTGATAGGAGAGCAGCGCATAGGCCGCGGCATGGCTCTTGTTGAAGCCGTAACCCGCGAACTTGTCGATCAAGTCGAACAGTTCGTTCGCGGTCTTCGCGTCGATCTGGTTATGTTCGCCGCAGCCCGCAACGAAGGTCTCGCGCTGCGCATCCATCTCGGCCTGGATCTTCTTGCCCATCGCGCGGCGCAGCAGGTCGGCGCCGCCGAGGCTGTAGCCGGCGAGGATCTGCGCCGCCTGCATCACCTGTTCCTGATAGACGAAGATGCCGTATGTTTCGGCGAGGATACCCTCGAGCAGCGGGTGCGGATAGGCGATTGCCTCGCGCCCGTTCTTGCGTGCGCCGAACAGCGGGATATTGTCCATCGGGCCGGGACGATACAGCGCGACGAGCGCGATGATGTCGCCGAAATTAGTCGGCTTCACCGCCGACAGCGTGCGCCGCATCCCCTCCGATTCCAGCTGGAACACCCCGACCGTCTCGCCGCGCTGGAGCAAGGCATAGACGTCCTCGTCGTCCCACGCGAGCTGGTCGAGATCGACGTCGACCCCGCGCAGCGCGAGCAGCCGCCGCGCTTCCTTGAGCACCGACAGCGTCTTGAGGCCGAGAAAGTCGAATTTCACCAGCCCCGCCGTCTCGACATATTTCATGTCGAACTGGGTCACCGGCATGTCCGAACGCGGGTCGCGATAAAGCGGGACGAGCTGGTCGAGCGGCCGGTCGCCGATCACCACCCCCGCGGCGTGGGTCGAACTGTGCCGCGGCAGACCTTCGAGCTGGCGCGCCATGTCGAACAGACGGCGGACGCCATCGTCCTGCTTATATTCGGTCATCAGCTCGGCAACGCCGTTCAGCGCGCGTTCGAGCGTCCAGGGGTCCGTGGGATGGTTCGGCACCAGCTTCGCCAGCCGGTCGACCTGACCATAGCTCATCTGGAGCACGCGGCCGGTGTCCTTCAGCACCGCGCGCGCCTTCAGCTTTCCAAAGGTGATGATCTGCGCGACGGTGTCGCGGCCGTATTTCTCCTGCACATAGCGGATCACTTCGCCGCGCCGCGTTTCGCAGAAGTCGATGTCGAAGTCGGGCATCGACACGCGCTCGGGGTTCAGGAATCGCTCGAACAGCAGGCCGAGCCTCAGCGGATCGAGATCGGTGATCGTCAGCGCCCAGGCGACGACGCTGCCCGCGCCCGAGCCGCGCCCCGGCCCCACCGGAATATCGTGCGCCTTCGCCCATTTGATGAAGTCGGCGACGATCAGGAAATAGCCGGGGAACCCCATCTGGGTGATGACCCCGACCTCGAAATCGAGCCGTTCGGCATAAGCCTGCCGCTCCTCCGCGCTCAATTCGGGATAGAGCGCGAGCCGCGCCTCCAGCCCCGCGCGGGCATCGGTCGCCAGCTGCGCCGCCTCGCCTTCGCGGTCGCCCGCGAGGCTGGGCAGGATCGGCGCGCGCTTGGGCGCCATGAAGGCGCAGCGCTGCGCGACGACCAGCGTGTTGCGGATCGCCTCGGGCAGGTCGGAGAAAGCGTCCTCCATCGCCTCGGCGGGCTTCAGCCACGCCTCGGGGCTCGACACCCGGCGATCCTCGCTTTCGACATAGGCCGATTGCGCGATGCACAGCATCGCGTCGTGCGCGGGGTGGAATTGCGGTTCGACGAAATTGGCGGGGTTGGTCGCGACGAGCGGCAGCGCGCGCGCATAGGCCATGTCGATCAGCGCCTCCTCGGCCGCCGTCTCGGTCGTATCGCCGCGCCGCGACAATTCGATATAGAGCCGCCCGCCGAACAGCGCTTCCAACTGCTCGACATAATCCTCCGCCGCGCTCTTCTGCTCGCCCGCGAGCAGCCGCGCCAGCGCGCCCTCGCCGCCGCCGGTCAGGCAGATCAGCCCGTCGGTGCGCCCCGCGAGGTCGGAGAGCGCGACATGCGGCTCCTGCTCGACCGGCCGCCCGAGATGCGCGTGCGAGACGAGCGCGCAGAGATTGTTGTAGCCGGCATCGTCCTGCGCATAGAGCGCGAGCCAGTCGACCATCGGCGCGCCGTTCGCGAGCCGCTGCCCCGGCCGCGCGACGCTCAGCAGCGCGCCGATGACCGGCTGCACCCCCGCCGCCTTGCACGCCTCGCCGAACGCCATCACGCCATAAAGCCCGTTGCGATCGGCAATCGCGATCGCCGGAAAACCCCGCTCGCGCGCGGCCTTGGCAATGGCTTTCGGATCGATTGCCCCCTCCAGCATGGTGAAACTGGAAAAGACGCGCAGGGGAACGAAGGGGCTGTATGCCATGCGAGGGACGCTAACGCGGCGCGGGCGATTCGACTATGGCAGGTTTCACAAAATCGTCATTGCGAGGAGCCGAAGGCGACGAAGCAATCTCCAGCCACCGGCCTTGGGGAAGGCCGGTGGCTGGAGATTGCTTCGCTACGCTCGCAATGACGAAATACGGGTGCTAGCCCAGCAATTCCTCAATCTCTTTGCGCAGCAACTCGGGTTTCGTCGTCGGCGCGTGGCGCGACACGGTCTTGCCGTCGCGGTCGACCAGAAACTTCGTGAAATTCCACTTGATCCCGCTACCGAGCAGGCCGGTCTTCTCTTCCTTCAAATGCTTGAAGATCGGATCAGCGTCCGATCCGTTGACGTCGATCTTCGCCATCACCGGAAAGGTCACGTCATAGGTCAGCGAACAGAAATTCGCGATCTCCGCCGCATCGCCCGGCTCCTGCGCGCCGAACTGGTTGCAGGGGAAAGCCAGTATCTCGAACCCGCGATCCTTGTAGTCGCGGTAGAGTTCCTCCAGTCCTTCATATTGCGGGGTGAAGCCGCATTTCGACGCGGTGTTGACGATCAGCAGCACCTTGCCGCGATAATCGGCCAAGGATTGCGACCCGCCGCCGGGCAGCTTCGCCGAAAGATCGTAGAGCGTCATAAATTCTTCCTCCCCCCTCTGCCGTTCGTGTCGAGCGAAGTCGAGACACCCATTGGCACGGCGCTGCCCCGATGAGTGTCTCGACTTCGCTCGACACGAACGGAAATCAGGGGAAGCTTACCCCTCTATCCGCCCTTCGTGCAAGCGCAGCACGCGGTCCATCTTCGCTGCCAGCCGCTCGTTGTGCGTCGCGACCAGCGCCGCCGAGCCATGGTCGCGCACCAGCTTCACGAACTGGTCGAACACCCGGTCGGCGGTCGCTTCGTCGAGATTACCCGTCGGCTCGTCGGCGAGGACGAGCAAAGGCCGGTTCGCGAGTGCGCGCGCCACCGCGACGCGCTGCTGCTCGCCGCCCGACAGCTTGCTCGGCTTGTGATGCAGCCGCTCGGCGAGCCCCAGCCGCCCGAGCAGGTCGGTCGCGCGCTCCTCGGCCTCCGCCTGCCCCGCACCGCGAATAAGCTGCGGCAGGACGACATTCTCGATCGCGGTAAAATCGGGGAGCAGATGATGGAACTGATAGACAAAACCGATCTTCTCGCGCCGCGTCTTCGTGCGTGCGCCCTGGTCGAAGCGCGTGACATCCTCGCCGTCGATGCGGATCGTGCCGTCGAATCCGCCTTCGAGCAGGCCGACAGCTTGCAGCATCGTCGACTTGCCCGACCCCGACGGCCCGAGCAGCGCGACGATTTCGCCGCGGCGAAGATTTGCGTCGATCCCGCGCAGCACCTCGATGGTGACGTCGCCCTGCGTGAAGCTGCGCTTGAGCCCCGTGAGTTCGAGGAGAACGTCACTCATAGCGGAGCACCTGCACCGGATCGGTGTTCGCCGCCTTATAGGCCGGATAGAGCGTCGCAAGGAAGCTGAACACGATCGTCATCACCGCGATCCCGGCGATTTCGAACGGGTCGGGTTTCGAGGGCAGCTCGGTCAGGAAGCGGATCGACGGATCCCACAGCGACTGCCCGGTAATGATCTCGAACCCGCGCAGGACATTCTGGCGGAAGAAAAGCAGGCCGAAACCGATCGCCATTCCCATCAAGGTTCCCGCGACCCCGATCGCCAGCCCGATCGCGATGAAGATGCGCATCACCGAATCGCGCGATGCCCCCATCGTCCGCAATATCGCCATGTCGCGCATCTTGGCGCGCACCAGCATGATCAGCGACGAGATGATGTTGAACGCCGCGACCAGGATGATCAGCGACAGAATGATGAACATCGCGACGCGCTCGATCGACAGCGCCTCGAACAGGCTCGCGTTCATCGATCGCCAGTCGGATATCACCGCCTTCGCCGCGACCTTCTCAGCGAGCGGCTGCAATATGTCGCCGACATGGTCGGGATCGGTCACCTTGACCTCGATCATCCCGATCTGATCGCCGCTGAGCAGCAAAAGCTGCGCATCCTCCATCGGCATCACGACATAGGCCTTGTCGAAATCATAGACGCCGATCTCGAAGATCGCCGACACGCGATAGGCGATTTCGCGCGGCACCGTGCCGAAAGGCGTCGAGCGCCCCTGCGGATTGATGATCGTCACCGTCGACCCGACCGTCGCCCCCAGATTGCGCGCCAGCTCGCTGCCGAGCGCGACATTGCCCGAACCCGGCGTGAGCGAATTGAGACTGCCCTGCAGCACCTTGCCGCCCAGCACGTCGTTCTTGCGGATGTCGGGCACGGTCATGCCGCGCACCAGCACGCCCTCGACGCGCCCGCTGAACGTCACGAGCAGCGGCTGTTCGATCAGCGGCGTCGCCGACGTGACGCCGGGCGTCGCCTTCGCCTGCTTCAGCACGTCCTGCCAATCGTCGAGCCGCCCGCCGAAGCCCTGCACCACCGCATGGCCGTTCAGCCCGACGATCTTGTCGAACAGGTCGGACCGGACGCCGTTCATCACGCTCATCACGATCACTAGCGCCCCGACCCCCAGCGTCACCGCGATGAAGCTGAACGCCGCGGCGACGAAGATGAAGCCTTCGCCGCGCTGGGGGAGCAGGTAGCGTTTGAAGATGGCGCGTTCATACGCACGCAGGATCATGGGGCGAGCGGCCTTTTCGGCGCAATGCGCGGTGCGGTCATGGCCTCGCTTTAGGCAGCGGCGGCGATGCTGGCAATGGGGCGACGCGCCGCCCTGTTGCGAACGATTCGCATAATATGTTGCTCATCGGCCACAGGCCGGGCCAAAAGAAACGCGGCAGGCGTGCCGAAGGGTGACAAATTCCCCCCTTGGCCCTAGCCCACACTCTCTGGTTCAACGCGGCCCAAAGGCCCGGCTCCAGGGAGTGCAGGCCTTTCGCCGGGCTTGCAACAAAGGGGGATGGCGAGTGTTCGTCACAGGCGCCCGGGTCTCGCAAGAGGCCCGGGCGTTGTGATTCTGCGGCGAAGCGTCGGCTGGGCTGCAAGTTTCCAACTTCGTCATTCCCGCGAAAGCGGGAACCCAGGGTGGGTCAGCCTACGCACGCTCTGGGTTCCCGCTTTCGCGGGAATGACGAAGATAAGAGATGCTGAGTGCGACTTTCAGACTCTCGTCATCCCGGACTTGATCCGGGATCCACTTATCCAGCGCTGAGAGAATGGATCCCGGATCAAGTCCGGGATGACGATATAAGGTAGGTCAGCTTCCGGTCGTCAGCCAACGTTCGTCGACCTACCCCTCGCTCTCGCTGATATCCTCGAGCATATCCGCATCGAGCACGCGCACTCGCCCCTGCTCCAGCGAGATCACGCCCGATTCTTCCCAGCTTCTGAGTTGGCGATTGATATGCTCGCGGCTCATCCCCGCGAAATTGCCGAGCTCGGTCTGGCTGAGCTCGACACGATGCGTTTTCTCGGTCGCATCCTTGCGGATCAGCCGCTTGAGATAGCGCGCAAGCCGCGGGCCCGAGGCATAGGCGCGGTCGCTTTCGATCGTCTGGTCGGCGGTGCGCAGCCGCCGCGCGAGCTGCTGCATCAGCGACCAGGTGAATTCGGGATGGCTCGCCGAAAAATCCTTGAGCGCGTTGCGGCCGAGCTGAAGCGCGCTTCCGGCGCTGGTCGCGGTCACCGACGCGGTGCGCTCGCCGCCGTCGAGCAGCGCGATCTCGCCCAGCACCGCGCCGGGCTCGGCGTAGGCCAGCACGATCTCACGGCCGCCCGCGGTCAGCATCGACACGCGCGCAGTGCCCTCGGTCAGGATCAGCATCATGTCGCCGGGGTCGCCCTGGACGAGCAATTCCTTGCCCTTGGCAAAGCTGATCTGCACCGACCGGCTGGCAATCTCCGCCCAATCCTCGACGGTCAGGCCGGAGAATATGCTGTCGGGGTCCTGCAGTGCGGCGAGTTTCGCGTGATCCATGCCCCTGTCACCCCTTTGCTTTGCGTCAGACGAGGCGGCTCTGTTTCACCGCGGCTTCGATGAATCCCTTGAACAGCGGGTGCGGATCAAAGGGTCTGGATTTGAGCTCGGGGTGGAACTGCACCCCGATGAACCACGGATGGTCCGGTCGCTCGACGATTTCGGGCAACATGCCATCGGGCGACATTCCTGAAAAGACCAGACCGCCCTTTTCGAGCGCTTCGCGATACGCTCCGTTAACCTCATAACGGTGCCGGTGACGTTCGCTGATGTCGTTCGCGCCATAGATACTCGCGACATGGCTGTTCGGCGACAGCTTCGCGTCATAGGCGCCGAGCCGCATCGTGCCGCCCATGTCGGTGTTCGCGCCGCGCTTCTGCAGCCCTTCGGCGCTCATCCATTCGGTGATCAGGCCGACGACGGGCTCGTCGGTCGCGCCGAACTCGGTGCTCGATGCCTTGGCGATCCCGCTCGTGTTCCGCGCGCCCTCGATGCACGCCATCTGCATCCCCAGGCAGATGCCGAGGAACGGCACCCCCTGTTCGCGCGCGAAACGGACGCTCGCGATCTTGCCTTCCGACCCGCGCTCGCCAAAGCCGCCGGGGACCAGGATGCCATGCATCGGCTCCAGCTTGGCGGCAAGGTCGCCTTCCTCGAACATTTCGGCATCGAGCCAGCGGATGTTGACCTTGACGCGGTTCGCCATCCCGCCGTGCGCCAACGCCTCGTTGAGCGATTTATACGCATCGGGCAGCGAGACATATTTGCCGACGACGCCGATCGTGACCTCACCCTCCGGGTGCTGCTTGCGGTCCATGATGTCGTACCAGGCGGTCAGATCGGGTTCGGGCGCGTCGTGGATGCCGAAAGCGCGCAGCACCTCCGAATCGAGGCCCTCGCCATGATATTGCACCGGCACCGAATAGATCGAATCGGCGTCGAGCGCCGGAATCACCGCTTCCTTCCGCACGTTGCAGAATTGCGCGATCTTCGCGCGCTCGCCCTCGGGCAACGGCTTTTCACAGCGGCAGAGCAGCACGTCGGGCTGGACGCCCAGCGAGGCGAGTTCGCGCACGCTGTGCTGGGTCGGCTTGGTCTTGAGCTCGCCCGCGGCGGCGATATAGGGCACCAAAGTGACGTGGACGGACAGCGTATTCTCGCGCCCCTCCTCGTTGCGAAGCTGGCGGATCGCCTCGATGAAGGGCAGCGACTCGATGTCGCCGACGGTGCCGCCGATCTCGCACAATACGAAATCGAGGTCGTCGGTCTCAGCGCGGGCAAAGGCCTTGATCGCGTCGGTGACGTGGGGAACCACCTGCACCGTCGCGCCCAGATAGTCGCCGCGGCGCTCCTTGGTGATGATCTGCTGATAGATGCGGCCCGAGGTGACATTGTCGCTCTGCCGCGCCGCGACGCCGGTGAAGCGTTCGTAATGGCCGAGGTCGAGATCGGTTTCGGCCCCGTCGTCGGTCACATAGACCTCGCCATGCTGATAGGGCGACATCGTCCCCGGATCGACGTTCAGATAGGGGTCGAACTTCCGGATACGGACGCGATAGCCTCGCGCCTGCAACAGTGCCGCAAGGCTAGCCGCCATCAAACCTTTGCCAAGGGAGGAGACCACGCCGCCGGTGATAAAAATGAACCGCGCCATGGGAGGAAAGACTTACTCAACAGGAGGGGGACGGCGCAAGCCGTCGAATCGCACGACGCGGAAATATTTCCGCAACCGCGCGCGAAGCCGGAAAGCCGAGGCCGTCCGGTATTTTACGGATTTATTTCTTGGCGGGTGCTTCGGCCGGAGCCGGAGCCGCCTTCTGGCTGGCCGCGGCGGACGCGGCGGCGAGCGGATCGTCCGAGACGGGGGCGCTCTGGGTCGGCGCCTGCTGCGCCGCGCCGGTCAGCGACGAAGCCGGCGCGCTGCTCTGCTGCGCGGTCTTCGACAGCGACGTATCGATCGTCGAGCCGCCGGCACCGCCCACCGAGGCCAACGCAGCGAGAACGATCGACAGGCCGACGAACAAGGTCGCGAGCACCGTGGTCGCCCGGGTCATGAAATCGGCCGCACCGCGCGCCGAGAGCAGCCCCGCGGGGCTGCCGCCGACCCCCAGGCCGCCGCCTTCCGACTTCTGCATCAGGATGACGCCGATCATCACCGCGGCGATCAGCGCCTGGACGACGAGCAGGAAGGTGAAGAGACTGGACATGATATTTCCCGGACTTTGCGCGGCCCCATACGGACCACGCCCGCGGCGCACATAGAGACGAAGCGGCAGGGGTTCAAGCCGTCTTGACCCTGCATTATTAGCATGGTCATCCCGGCGGAGGCCGGGATCTCGCCGGTGCGGCCCATCGTGCGGTCGGGATCCCGGCCTTCGCCGGGATGACGAATAATGGGCTTAAAGCCCTGCCGCCGCTTCGACGATCGGCACGAACTTCGCCGCGGTCAGGCTCGCACCGCCGACGAGCGCGCCGTCGACGTCGCCCGCGCCCAGCAGCTCGGCGGCATTGTCGCCATTCACCGACCCGCCATAGAGAAGGCGCATGAGGCTCGCCGCTCCGGCGCCCGCCTGTTCGCCCAGTTTCGCGCGGATCGCACCGTGCATGTCGGCGACGTCGGCGACCGTCGGCACCAGCCCGGTGCCGATCGCCCAGATCGGTTCATAGGCGACGGCAAGCCGCGCCGGATCGAATTCGCCGGGCAGCGATCCCGCGACCTGCGCCAGCACATAAGCAATCGCCCCGCCCGATTCGCGCACCTCGCGCGGCTCGCCGACACACAGGATCACCGACAGCCCCGCCGCGAGCGCCGCCTCAGCCTTGGCGCGGACGTCGGCGTCGCTTTCGCCGAAGCCCTCGCGCCGTTCGCTATGCCCGACGATGGCGAGGCGCGCGCCCGCATCGGCGAGCATCGGCGCCGCCACCGATCCGGTAAAGGCGCCCGAGGCCGATGCATGGCAATCCTGCCCGCCGACCGCCGCGCCGGGCGCCGCGGCGGCCATGGCGCCGATCAATGTGAACGGCGGGCAGAGCGCGACATCGACCGAAGAATGCGTCTCGGCGGCGGCGAAAATCGCCTTTGCCTCACCCAGCATCGCCGTCAGCCCGTTCATCTTCCAGTTGCCGACCACATATTTGCGCCGCGTCATCGCCCTCTTCCTTGTTCATCGATCCAATGGCTTCCCCTAGCGGCGCAGAAGCCGCCAAGGCAAGCCGTCGCCAACCCTGTCGTCACCCCGGACTTGATCCGGGGTCCCGCTCAGCAACGCCGGCAAAGCGGGACCCCGGATCAAGTCCGGGGTGACGAGGAGGGCCAATGCAGCCTTCCAGAATGAGAAGCGGCCAACCGCCCGCTTATATTTTCCCGCCTTGATGCGCTCTCCCGTCCCGCCTAAAGCAGCGCGCGATCGCGCACATCCGCGCCTGCCGAAAGACTGACCGCTTCATGATCACGAACCTCCGCAACCTTTTCAGTTCGACGATCGGCAAGTTCACCGCGCTCGCCTTCATCGTCCTGATCGGCATATTGTTCGCGCTGGGCGACGTGACCGGCAACGCCTCTTTCGGTGGACTCGGCGGCGCCAATGTCGCCAAGGTCGGCGATCGCGAGATCGGCCTCGGCGAGTTGCGCGACCGGGTGCGCCAATCCTATAATCAGGCGCGCCAGCAGCAGCCGGGCCTTACCATGGCGGCCTTCGTCGAGGGCGGCGGGCTCGATCAGGTGCTGGGCCAGCTCGTCGACGGCCTGGCCTTCGATCAGTTCGCGACCAAGATCGGCTTCAGCGTCAGCAAGCGTCAGATCGACGGCCGCATCGCCGACATTCCCGCCTTTTCGGGCGTGTCGGGCAAGTTCGATCAAAAGACGTTCGAGAATTTCCTGCGCCAGAACGGCATGACCGAAGCGCAGCTCCGCCAGGAGCTTCGGCAGCAGTTGCTGCTCGAACAGATCGGCGTTCCGATCGGCACGATTCCTCGCCTCTCGCCCGGCGTGGCGCGCCCTTACGCCGCGCTTCTGCTCGAACAGCGGCAGGGCCAGGCGACCTTCATTCCGGCGAGCGCCTTCGCGCCGGCCGGCGACCCCGGCGACGCCGCGCTCAAGACCTTCCTGAAACAGAATGTCTCGAAATTCACGGTGCCCGAGCGCCGGGTGGTGCAATATGCGCTGTTCGACCGCAGCGCCGTGCCCGTCCCTGCCGTCAGCGACGCCGAAATCGCCAAGGCCTACAAGGACAATGCCGCGCAATTTGCCGCGAGCGAGACGCGCCGTTTCGCACAGGTGATCGCGCCCGATCAGGCGACCGCAAACGCCATCGCCGCGAAGGTCCGTGGCGGCGCATCGCTCGCTGCCGCCGCGCAGGGCGCGGGGCTTTCGGCCTCGACGACCGGCGAACTGACGCAATCCGCCTATGCCGCGACGACAAGCGACGCGATCGCCAGGACCGCTTTCGCGGCAAAGCAGGGCGATCTTATCGGCCCGGTGCAGTCGGGCCTCGGCTGGGTCGTCGCGCGCGTCGAAGGCGTGACGGCCAAGCCCGCCCGCGATCTCGCCGCCGCGACGCCCGAGATTCGCGTCGAGCTGGGCAAGAACAAGGCGAACGAGGCGATCGTCGATTATTACAACGCGATCCAGGACGCGGTGAACAGCGGCGCCTCGATCGAGGAGATCGCCGCCGATCGCAAGCTCAAGGTCGAGGAAACCCCCGCCCTGCTCCCCAGCGGCCGCGCGCCGGGCACGCCGGGCTTCGCGCTCGCCGCCGAATATGCACCGATGATCAGCGGCGCCTTCCAGACCAGCGGCGAAGGCGAAGCGCAGCTCGCGACACTGGTCGAAAATGAGAAATTCGCCGTCTATTCGGTGAAGTCGATCGTCGCCGCGGCGCCGCCGCCCTTCGCGCAGATTCGCGGCGACCTGCTCGGCGAATGGCGCTTTGCCGAGGGCCAGAAGGTCGCCCGCGACAAGGCGCGCGCCATCGTCAAGGCGGTCGAAGGCGGCAAAAGCCTGACCGAAGCCGCGAAAGCCTCCGGGCCCAATGCCGGCGTCCAGACGATCGGTGGCCGCCGCGCCGAGCTCGGCCAGGACGGCAAGCCGGTGCCGCCCGAACTCGCGCTGCTCTTTTCGATGGCGAAGGGCAGCGTCAAGACGCTCGAAATCCCCGGCAATCGCGGCTGGATGGTGATCGCGCTGACCGAGGTCGACCGCCCCGATCCGAAAGCGATCGACCCCGCCCGCGTCGACGCGATCGCCCAGCCGCTCGCCCCCGCTTTCGGCAACGAACTGGTCGAACAATTCGCCGCCGAGGCCAAGCGCCGCGTCGGGGTCAAGATCAACAAGGATCTGCTCGAAACGCTGCGCAAGGAACTGGCCGGCACCGCGCCGGTCGGCGAATAAGTGACGCTGGAAGGCAGGGCTGCCGCGCTCGAGGCGCTGGCCGGCGGCCGCGGCGCGGTCGTCTGGCAGCGGCTGATCGCCGATATCGAGACCCCCGTCTCAGCGGCACTCAAACTGATCGAGCCCGGCCGCGGCGACTGGGTGCTCGAATCGGTCGAAAGCGGCGAGACGCGTGGGCGTTACAGCCTGATCGGGCTCGACCCCGACCTGCTGTTCGAGGTGACCGGCGATACCGCGCGGATCAATCGCGACTGGCGGCACGACAAGGACGCCTTCGCGCCCCTGGAAACCGGCGCGCTTCAGGCGCTGCGCGACCTCGTCGCCGAATGCCGCTTCGACGTGCCCGACGGCCTGCCCAAGGCGCTGGCGACGCTCGTCGGTTTCTTCGCTTATGAAACCATTGGCCTCGTCGAGCGCATCCCGCGCGCGCCGGGCGCCGGGCTCGGCCTGCCCGACATGGTGTTCGTGCGCCCGACGACGATCCTCGTCTTCGACCGGCTCGCCGACGAATTGTTCCTGATCGCGCCGATCTGGCCCGATGGGGGCGCACCGATCAACCGGATGATCGACGCCGCGGCCGACCGCCTCGACGCCATCGCCGCGCGCCTCGCGACTGCCAGCGCCCACGGCGAGCGCGCCGTCACCGAGACGCTGCCCGCCGACATCGCCGCGATCCCCGCAACGACGCCCGAACGCTTTGCCGAGATGGTCGCGGCGGCGAAGGATTATATCGCCGCGGGCGATATTTTTCAGGTCGTGCTGTCGCAGCGCTTCTCCACCCCCTTCGATCTGCCGCCCTTCGACCTCTACCGCGCGCTGCGGCGCATCAACCCGTCGCCTTTCCTCTATTTCCTCGACCTGCCGGGCTTCGCGATCATCGGCTCGTCGCCCGAGATCCTCGTGCGCGTTCGCGACGGCGAGATCACGATCCGCCCGATCGCCGGCACCCGCCCGCGCGGCAAGACGAGTGCCGAAGATGCCGAGAATCGCGAATCCTTGCTCGCCGATCCCAAGGAGCGCGCCGAACATCTGATGCTGCTCGACCTCGGCCGCAACGACGTCGGCCGCGCCGCGACCGGCGGCAGCGTCACCGTAACCGACAGCTATACAGTCGAATTTTACAGCCACGTCATGCACATCGTGTCGAACGTCATCGGCCGCATCGCGCCCGACAAGGATGCGATCGACGCGCTGTTCGCGGGCTTCCCGGCGGGCACGGTCAGCGGCGCTCCTAAAGTGCGCGCCTGCCAGATCATCGCCGAACTCGAAACCGATGCGCGCGGGCCTTATGCCGGCGGCGTCGGCTATTTCGCTCCCGACGGCAATATGGACAGCTGCATCGTGCTGCGCACCGCAATCGTCAAGGACGGCGAAATGCACGTCCAGGCCGGCGCCGGCATCGTCGCCGACAGCGAGGCCGCCTATGAACAGCGCGAATGCGAGGCGAAGGCCGGCGCGCTCTTCGCGGCGGCGCGCGAGGCGGTGCGCATCGCGGGCCAGGCAGACTACGGGCAATAGAAGCCCGCGTTGCCAGCCCGATAGCTTCTATCCCTTCCCCCCGCGCGGCAAAACCGTTAGGGCGCGGCCATGATCCTCGTCATCGACAATTATGACAGCTTCACCTTCAACCTCGTTCATTATCTGATCGAGCTCGGGGCCGAGGTGCGCGTCGAACGCAACGACGCGCTGACCGCGTCGCAAGCGCTCGCGACCGATGCAGCGGCCTTCCTGATCTCCCCCGGCCCCTGCACGCCCAACGAGGCGGGAATCAGCCTCGATCTCGTCGCCGCCTGCGCCGACGCGGGAAAGCCGCTACTCGGCGTCTGCCTCGGCCATCAGGCGATCGGCCAGCATTTCGGCGGCACGGTGCAGCGCGGCCATCTGATGCACGGCAAGACCTCGCCGGTCTGCCATGACGGCACCGGCCTTTTCGCCGGCCTCCCCTCGCCGCTCACCGCGACGCGCTATCACAGCCTTGAGGTCGTCGACATTCCGCCGGTTCTCGCGATCAACGCGACGAGCGACGACGGCGCGGTGATGGGCTTCCGCCATGTCGAACTGCCGATCCACAGCGTCCAGTTCCACCCCGAAAGCATCGCCACCGAGCACGGTCATGCGATGCTCGCGAATTTCCTCAGCCTTGCAGGATTGCCGGTCGCGGCGCGCCACGCAGCATGAGCCGTTTTGGTCCGCTCCCCGACCCCACCGCGCTACTGGGGCATGACGAAGCGGGCGCCGCGTTCGCGGCGATCCTCGACGGCGGCGCGAGCGACGAGCAGATCGCAGGCTTCCTGATCGCGCTCTCGGACCGCGGCGAGACGATGGTCGAGATCGCCGCCGCGGCGCAGGCGATGCGCGACCGGATGATCCCGATCGATGCGCCGGATAATGCGATCGACGTTTGCGGCACCGGCGGCGACGGCCACCACACGCTCAACGTCTCGACCGCGGTCGCAATCGTCGTTGCAGCGTGCGAGGTTCCGGTTGCAAAGCACGGAAATCGCGCGGCTTCATCAAAATCGGGCGCCGCCGACACGCTCGAAGCGCTCGGCCTCAATATGGAACGTGCGGGGGCGATGGCCGAGGCGCAGCTTGCCGACCTCGGCATCTGCTTCCTCTTCGCGGCGAACCATCACCCTGCGATGAAGCGCATCCAGCCGATCCGCAAGGCGATCGGACAGCGCACCATCTTCAACCTGATGGGCCCGCTCGCCAATCCCGCGCGCGTTTCGCGCCAGCTCGTCGGCATCGCGCGTCCCGCCTATGTCCCCGTCTATGCCGAAGCGCTGCACCGGCTCGGCACCGATCACTCGCGCGTGATTTCGGGTGACGAAGGGCTCGACGAACTATCGCTCGCGGGTGGTAACGAGGTCGCGGTCGTCACCCGCGAGGGGGTGCGGATGCAGCGCAGCACGGCCGCCGACGCGGGCCTTCCCAGCCATCCGATCGAAGCGATCCGCGGCGGCGACGCAGCGGCGAACGCGGCGGCGCTCCGCGCGCTGCTGCTGGGCGAGCCTGGCGCCTATCGCGACGCGGTCCTCTACAACGCCGCCGAAGCGCTGGTCGTCGCGGGCGCCGCCGAAACGCTCGCCGACGGCGTCGAGGAAGCCGCCGAAGCGATCGACAAGGGGCTCGCCAACGCCCTGCTCAACTGCTGGATCGCCTATACATGAACAAGCTCACCGAAATCCTCGCCACCAAGGCGCAGGAAGTGGCGCAGCGCCGCCAGGCCTACTCGATTCCCGACCTCGACGGCATCGATGCCGGCGCTCCGCGCGGCTTTACCGCGGCGCTGCGGGCAAAGATCGGTGCAGGCGGCTTCGGACTGATCGCCGAAATCAAGAAAGCTTCACCATCCAAAGGATTGATAAGAGAAGACTTTAATCCCACCGAACACGCCCGCGCCTACGCGGCAGGCGGCGCGGCCTGCCTGTCGGTGCTCACCGACGCGCCTTATTTTCAGGGGCATGAGGAATTTCTGATCGCGGCGCGCACCGCGTGCGACCTTCCCGTCCTGCGCAAGGATTTCATGATCGATCCGTGGCAGGTCGCCGAGGCGCGCTCGATCGGTGCCGACGCGATTCTGATCATCGTCGCCGCGCTCGAGGATGGCCCGATGCGTGAGATCGAGGATGCGGCGATCGAACGCGGTATGGACGTCCTCGTCGAGGTGCATGACGAGGCCGAGCTCGACCGCGCGCTGACCGGGCTTCGTTCGCGGCTGATCGGGGTCAACAACCGCGATCTGCGCACCTTCGAAACCGACCTCGCGGTGACCGAGCGGCTGGCGAAACTGGTGCCGCCCGGCACGCTTCTCGTCGGCGAAAGCGGCATCGCCAGCCATGCCGACTGCCACCGCCTCTCGCAAAGCGGCGTCCACGCCTTCCTCGTCGGCGAGAGCCTGATGCGTCAGGCCGATGTCGAGGCGGCAACAAAGGCGCTGCTGGAAGGGTAAACGCCATTTCCGCTTTGGGGTGGGAAGCAGACATTCCCAGCCACTTTCGTCATCCCGGCGAAGGCCGGGATCTCACCCTATCGTAATGACGCACCGGCGAGATCCCGGCCTTCGCCGGGATGACGGAGTTCG
>QFCS01000497.1_pt1 | contig 106268 bp, 94 predicted proteins | sample 3576561 | NCBI WGS metagenome assembly QFCS01 | reverse complement strand
CGGCAAGGAACCGCGCAAGGACGTGAACCCCGACGAAGCCGTGGCCGTGGGTGCCGCCATCCAGGGCCAGGTGCTCTCCGGCGACCGCAAGGACGTGCTGCTGCTCGACGTGACCCCGCTGTCGCTGGGCATCGAGACCATGGGCGGCGTCATGACCAAGATGATCGCCAAGAACACCACGATCCCGACCAAGTTCGCGCAGGTGTTCTCCACCGCCGAGGACAACCAGCCGGCCGTGACCATCAAGGTGTTCCAGGGCGAGCGCGAGATCGCTTCGGGCAACAAGCTGCTCGGCGAGTTCAACCTCGAGGGCATTCCGAGCGCGCCGCGCGGCATGCCGCAGATCGAGGTGTCGTTCGACATCGACGCCAACGGCATCCTGCACGTGGGCGCCAAGGACAAGGGCACCGGCAAGGAAAACAAGATCACCATCAAGGCGAACTCGGGCCTGTCGGAAGACGAGATCCAGCAGATGGTGAAGGACGCCGAACTCAACGCCGCCGACGACAAGAAGAAGGTCGAGCTGGTGCAGTCGCGCAACCAGGCCGAAGCCATGGTCCACAGCGTGAAGAAGTCGCTGGGTGAGCACGGCGACAAGCTCGAGGCCGCCGAGAAGGAAGCCATCGAAGCCGCGATCAAGGACGTGGAAGAAGCCGCCAAGGGCGACGACAAGGAAGCCATCGAGGCCAAGACCGAAGCGCTGATGTCGGCCAGCCAGAAACTGGGCGAGAAGGTCTACGCCGCGTCGCAGGCCGAGGCCGCCGCCGCGGGTGGTGCCGAAGGCGCCGAGCAGCAGGCGGGCAGCAGCAAGCCGGCCGACGACGACGTGGTCGACGCTGAAGTCAAGGAAGTCAAGAAGGGCTGATCGGGAGCCCGCCTCCGATCATCACTCGCCGCGTCCGGGCAACCTGACGCGGCGTTTGTGTTCCACACAAGCTAGTTAGAGACCATGGCTAAACGCGATTTTTACGAAGTGCTGGGCGTGCCCAAGAACGCCTCGGACGACGAGATCAAGAAGGCGTATCGCAAGCTGGCGATGAAGCACCACCCTGACCGCAACCAGGGCGATGCGGCCAAGGCCGCCGAAGAGAAATTCAAGGAGGCCAAAGAGGCCTACGAGATGCTGTCCGACCCGCAGAAGAAGGCCGCGTACGACCAGTACGGCCACGCGGGTGTGGACCCCAACATGCGTGGCGGCCCGGGTGGCGCGGAAGGCTTTGGCGGCTTTGGTGACGCCTTCGGCGACATCTTCGGCGACATCTTCGGAGGCGCTCGCGGCCAACGCGGCGGCCGCCAGGTGTACCGGGGTGCCGACCTCTCCTACGCCATGGAAATCTCGCTGGAGGAAGCCGCCGCCGGCAAGGAAACGCAGATCCGCATCCCCTCGTGGGACAACTGCGAAACCTGCAGCGGCACCGGCGCGAAACCGGGCACCAGCGTGAAGACCTGCACCACCTGCCATGGGCAGGGTTCGGTGCAGATGCGCCAGGGCTTCTTCAGCGTGCAACAGACCTGCCCCACCTGCCACGGCCAGGGCAAGATCATTCCCGAGCCCTGCACCACCTGCCATGGCCAGGGCAAGATCAAGCGCCAGAAGACGCTGGAAATCAAGATTCCCGCCGGCATCGACGACGGCCAGCGCATCCGCAGCACCGGCAACGGCGAGCCCGGGCAGAACGGCGGGCCATCGGGCGACCTCTACATCGAAGTGCGCCTGCGAAAGCACGACATCTTCGAACGCGAGGGTGACGACCTGCACTGCCAGGTGCCGGTGAGCATGACCATCGCGGCGCTCGGCGGCGAGATCGACGTGCCCACGCTGGCGGGCAAGGCCACCATCGACCTGCCCGAAGGCACGCAGAGCGGCAAGACCTTCCGCCTGCGCGGCAAGGGTGTCAAGGGCGTGCGCAGCAGCTACCCCGGCGACCTGTACTGCCACGTGGCGGTGGAGACGCCGATCAAGCTCACCGAGCACCAGCGCAAGCTGCTCAAGGAGCTGGACGAGTCGTTCAAGAAAGGCGGCCACAAGCACAGCCCGAACGACAAAGGCTGGTTCGAGAAGGCGAAGTCGTTCTTCAGCTGATCCCGTTCTCCCATCAGACAAAGCGACGCCATGGCGTCGCTTTTTTTCATTCAGGGACGGTGACCACCAGCATTCCCGCGAATGGCCCTGAGCTGTTCACCCAGCCACTGCCGGCTTTCGACCGGCGCAGCACCTTCGCAGCCGACCTGATACGCCCGTCCCGACAGGCTGCTGCGCGATGCCGCCAGCTCGATGAACTGTTCGGCGTTCCGCAAGGTGCCGCGCTTCTCGATGTACTCGAGCTTGTCCAGCAGATGCGCCTTGGCGCGGGCGCCGTCGTGCCAGCTGCCGTTGCGCTGGAACCGGCAGCCCGAGGTCTCCAGGCGGTTCAGCATGGCGTCGATCTCTGCGCGCACCGGAGCGGGTGTGGACTGCGCGAAGACCGTCGCACTCCACACCAGGGCGGTGGTCAACACAATGGCGAAGCGGTGGCGTCTGGTCATCGAAAGGGCTCCTGAAGGCCACTGTATCGCCGTCGCTATGCCCTTCATTGCCAACATCCATTGGCCTGCATCGATAGTTTTTGACAAACTGAACGCTCTTTTCGATTCACACAGGAGCGCCCCATGGCCGAACTGATCCGCCAAGTCCGCCCCGTCTGGGCCCAGATGCAACAACGGGAACTGCCCCTGCCGCCACACACCCTGCGCACCGCCCTGCTCGCGCTGGGCACCGCCCTGTTGCTGATGGCCGGCCTGGCCTCCCTCAGCACCTTCTGGGCACCGACGCGCGCGTGGTGGGAGGCGGCCGAACATGGCGGCGCCATGGCGGCGGGCGTGCAGGCGTCCCTGCTCGCAGCGGTGGCCACTGCGGTGGGCGCGCTGCCGGTGTTCCTGGTGCAACGCGTGAGCAAGCTGCAGGAGGCCGCACTGATGTCGTTCTCGGCTGGTGTGATGCTCGCGGCCGCGATCTTCGCGTTGCTGCTGCCCGCGCTGGACGCAGGTGAAACCCTGTTCGGCGCACGCACCGCGGCCACCGCGCTGAGCGGCGTCGGGCTGGCCCTGGGCATGGGCCTGATGCTGCTCATCGATCGCCTGCTGCCGCACGAGCACGCGGTGCTGCCGCCGGCCGCACAAGGCCATGCCTCGCACACCGTGGATGGCGCGACCGCACAACGTGCGTGGCTGATGGTGCTGGCCATCCTGATCCACAACGTGCCCGAAGGCCTGGCGGTGGGTGCGGCCTACGCCGGCCCGCAGGATGCCAACAGCGTGCAGGCCGGTGCCTCGGTCGCACTGGCCATCGGCCTGCAGAACATGCCCGAAGGCCTGATCGTTGCCATGGCTTTGCGCACACTGGGCCGCAGCGCAGGCCAGGCCTGGGGCGTGGCCGCACTCACCGGTCTGGCCGAACCGCTGGGGGCCATTCTCGGCCTCGCGGTGCTCGGCAGCCTGCCGGTGTTCTACCCACTGGGCCTGGCCCTGGCCGCGGGCGCCATGCTGTTCGTGGTCAGCCACGAAATCATTCCCGAGACACACCGCAATGGGTTCGAGACCCTCGCCACCGGCACGCTGCTCGCGGGGTTCGTGTTCATGCTGCTGCTCGACGCCATGTTCGCCTGAAGCTCGCGCAACACCCCGGCGCTGAATGGGAGTGACTCGGCCGGACGGCCGGTCTTGGCGCAGCCATAGGTACTACCTTATGCTGTAACCAGACGTTTCTCCCTATTGGCTTGCAGACCCGCAACCTTCGGCCGTCCCCGCGCGGCGGGTTGCAGGGTTTCTTTGCGCTTCGGCGAAAGGTGACAGATCGTGCTCGACTGGCCTGGTTTGATCCTCAAACTGCTCCCCGTGGCAGAGAACACGCTGATGCCGGGCAAGTTCAAGGAAATACAAGGCCGGGTGAGCTGCCACGCGCTGTTCCACGACATCCGCAAGAACCACCATCTCAAGCGGGCCCTCCGGCTTTCCTGGATCTCGGCCGCGCAAGTGATCGTGAACGCCACCGAGGCGGACATGCGGGACTGCCCCGACCCCGAACTGCGCAAGGACTTCGCGCGCTTCCTGCCCGTCTACACAGGTGCCATGAACCAGGTGCGCGAGGCGGCCTGCAACCTGTCCAGCAAACAGGATCTGCCGGACTCCCTGATCGACGATTTCATCTACCACTTCGTGGAGGACATGCCCGCGCATCTGGCCTTCAACGAGGGCCAGGAGGGCAAGAACTATGTCACCGGCCGCTTCCTGAACGACCTGCGCAACATCACCTGCGCGCCCGATGAACTGCCTCAGGCGCTGGTGAACAGGGCAAATGCCGGTGTCTCCAACGGCACCGACCAGCCCAGGACGTTCGGCACATTGATGTTCGACGATTTCGCGTGCGTGCTGCAGGACCCGGCGGCCTACCCCGCCGCCCGGGCCAGCTTCCTGCAGGTCCAGCACGACGTCCACAAGGAACTCAGCCGCGAGAACCTGCTGGTCAGCCAGCGCATCGTCAAGCTGGTCGAGGGGGTCGACGAGCGGATGGACCGGCTGCTGGCACAGGACCCGCTGGCCTGGCTCAAGGGCGCGCTCCTGGATCGCCTTGATACCGTCTCCGGCCAGGTCTCCGGCGTGGGCGTTCAGGTTCAGGACGTCCATGAGGCCGTGCGGGGCGTCCATGCGGATGTCACCGGCATCCAGGACGATATCCATCGGATGCACACGGCGCTCACCGCGATGCCCGAGCAGCTCGCCAGCACCCTCAAGACCAGTTTCGGGGAGGCAGGCATCCGGGGTTCCAGCCTGGTGGAATGGCACGACCCGCTGATGCATGGGGCCGACCTGGATCAGACGCGGGTCATCCACTACTGCATGTCCGAAGACCCACCGCGGTTCCATCAGATCCGCAGCACATTCCATCGGATCCAGGAGGACATGCGGATCGTCGAACCGCTGGATCTGGTGCCCTGGCACGTCCCGTCGATCGAGCGGTGCGAGCAGCAGGTACCCCGCTACTTCCAGAACGCGCTGGCCTCACTCTGCGGCGATGCCCATTGCGCCACGGTGCTGGAACTGGGCGCCAACCTCGGCGCCAGCATGGCGTGCGAGCCGAGCTTCGCGGACAGGCTCGACGACCTGCGCTGGCAGGAGGATGGCATGCCCGGCGTGGACATCGACCTGCCCAGCGACATCGGCCGGCGCAGCAAGGCCGCCAGACAAGGCTTGTTCCCATTGACGGTGGAAACCCACCTCGCGCTCTCCACATTGATGAACCGCAAGCACCTGCGCATCCTGCTGCACGAGAAGCCGGACAAGCTGTCCCGGCCGATGGCGTGTTTCCTGTCGTTCATGGCCGCCCAGGGTGTGGTGGTGGAAGACGCCGAGGCCGTGCAGAAGGACAAGACCTGGGTGCTGCGGTATCTGCAGACGCTGCTCGGCATCACCCCCACCTACATCGAAAACCCGTACCCGCGCCTGGAGCACTACACGATCGACGACGCCGACCGGTACCACGGCAGGGAAACCGAACGCGATGCCGCCCTCGCCCTGCTGGCCCAGAGACGACGGGAGGGCAGGCCCGCCGTGCTGGGCGTGCGCGGTCCCAGCGGCTGCGGCAAGTCGTCCTTCGTTCAGGCCTGTCTGGTCGCGGCGCTGGCGAAGAAAGGCCACAGGGCGCTCACGCTTCGCCGCACCGACTTCCTGGGCACCGATGGCGAGACGGTGGAAGCCGCGCGGCTGCTGACCGAGAAGATCCGCTTCACGCTGGGTGTGCCCGAGGCGGGAGAGCTGCCCACGCTGTACCAGGGTCAGCCATCCTTCGTGGTGGCCAGCTGCTGCCATCAGCTCTCCATGCTGCTCCGAAAGGCCGGCGAGCCGCGCCTCGTCATCTGCCTGGACCAGTTCGAGGAGGTCATCGACGACATCGCGGATGGCAAGTCCATTCTCGAATGGATGTCGCTGCTGGGGATCATCGACCAGCTCGCGGCGATGCCGGGCATCACCATCCTCTTCACCCTGGAAGACAGCCGCTTCGACAAGCTGGCATGGGTGGCCCGGAACACGGTCATCGCTGATCCGGCCTGGCTGCGGCTGGACGACGGCCATCCCGGGTTTCTCCGCACGATCGTGCAGGCGCCCCTGCGCGAGGCCGGCTTCGAACTGGACGAGGCCATCGTCACCCGATTGGTGAACGAGGCGATCGAGCTGGACCAGAGCAATGGCGACATCGGTTCACCCCTGCCACTGCTCTCGCTGAAGATGCACAACCTGTTTCGCGAGATCCGGCGACGGGGCATGGATGGCAACGTCGATGCACCCGAGAAGATCAGCGCTCATGCACTGGTCGGCCTGTCCCTCTCCATCGCCGAGGAAATCGAAGCGCTCGCGGAAGAAGCCTGGAACCGTTCGGGCGCCGACGACAGCGACCTGGCCCACTTTCTCAGGCCGCTCGTGCGACTTTCGCAAAGCACCGTGGAGGGGGCACGCACCAACATCGTCCTGGGCACCGTCAAGGCACGCGAATTCGCCACCGAACGCCAGGTGGACAAGGCTTTCACGCGGCTGCGATTGCTGGTGCCGGCTGCCGGTGGCTGGCGCCTGGTGCACGAGAGCGTGATCCACCGCTGGAAGCGCTCGGCCCAGTGGTTCGCGACCAACAGGGACGAGCTGGCGCGAGAGGCCGCCATGCGCAAGGACGCTGAAGCATGGCATGAGCAAGGTCGTCCTGCCTTCACCGAGGCGCCACCGGAACAGCTGGAAGCCGCCGCGCTGGTGCTGCAGGCGCATATCCGCAACTGGGCCACGGACGTGCAGCTCAGCCTGCCGGACGCCGAGGCCCATCTGCGCGACTACGCACTGGCCCTGTTCGACCTGTCCGACACCCCTCTGCAACCCATCCCCACATCGACGCGCGGAGGCCTGTTCGTGCACCTGGCGGCGTCATACGGACGGACGGACCTGCTGCGTCGCTACGCCCTGGCAGACCCCTCGTCGCTGCACGCGAACACCCGGGAAAACCGCTCACCCCTGATGTGCAGCGCGTTCTCCCAGCTCGAAACCACGGCCTACCTGCTGGAGCAGAACGCCGATGTCCACCAGACGCAGGAAGGCAATGGCGCCACCGCACTGGACATCGCGACATGGGTACAACGCGAAGACATCGTGGACATCCTGCTCGCGGCGATCACGAAGTCGCCCGGGGGCCAGCGACCTGGTGCGCCCATGATCTCCGCGGCGCTCGTGGGCCACCTCGGCATCGTGCAGAAGCTGGCTGCGGCGGGATACAGCCACACGCAGGCCGATGGCGAACGCTGGACACCACTGCACGCCGCCGCCAGCACCGACAACATCGAGGTCTTCCGCTACTTCCTGTCCAGGGGCGACCTGGAGGCGGAGAAGGACGGCGGCCACACCCCCATCGACGTGGCAGCCGCCAACGGCCACTGGAACCTGATCCGCATCGCGCTGATGGAACACGTCGCCACCGGCCAGATCCTCAAAGGCAAACGGTCGAACGGCTGGACCACACTGGCTTTCGCCGCCCTGTACAAGTGGTACAAGACCGTCGAGATGCTGACCCCCATCTGCGCACCCAACGCCACCATCGACGCGCCTGGCGCCTACGACGGATACACGGCGCTCCATGTGGCGCTGCACGAGTACCACAAGGACCCTGAAAGCGCTTCGCAGCGCCTGCGCAGCCAGACCACCATGACCGTCGAAGCGCTGCTGTCGTCGGAGCAGACCGATGTGCTGATCCGGGCCAAAGGGAAAAGCGCATACGACATGGCCACCGGCCTGCCGGCGGTGCAGTCGGCCATCCTCGCCCACCCCAGCTTCGACCCCCTGCGACCGATGGACAAGGGGTGGACGGAGCTGATGTTCGCGGCGAACGCGAAAGACCGCGCGCGGGTGATGATGCTGTTCGACCACATCAAGAGCCGCGCGAACATCGACCACGTTTCAGACGACGGCACCTCGCTGGCACTGCTGCTGCTGGAGGCGGGCATGGCAGATCTGGTCGAACCCATGCTGGCCGCTTCAGAGGTGGACCCGTGGAAGGAAGAGAACGAATACCCTGGCTTGCTGATCGCGGCGGACACCCCGGCCACACAAGACCTGTTCCAGCGCATCCTGGCGGCCATGCCCCATCGGCTCTCGCCCGCCGCAACCGCGCGGATTCTGACCACCCTCATCAGCCGCAACAAGGCCAGGGACAACGACGGCGCGCTGGCGCAGCAGCTGCTATCGCACACCGACCTGACGGGCGACACCGCGCCGATGGGCCGGACCATGATCACCGCCGTGCAGCTCGGCCGGCTGGAAATGTTCCTGCTGCTGGAGCGGCATGGCCTCGAGCCCGATCTGCCCGACGCCTGGGGCCGGCAGATCGAGGACCTGGCCAGCGACGTCGTGCGCGAGGCATTGCTCAACCGGCGCAGGCTGCTGTCCTGATATCGAAAGGCCAGGCGATGAGCATCTTCCATCCCTCCAGCCCGTCCTGGGAACAGGTCAAGGGCCATCCATCGATCAGGGCCCGGCTCCAGGAAGGCGCGTGGCGCCAGGAGCACGACGCGGACGTCGTCCTCCACAGCATGGCCCTGCCCTTCTACCCCGGCCACCGGCTGATCATGGCCACCTGCCATCACTGGAAGCCGCAGTCCACCGCGCTCTACTGGCTGGTCGGCGCCGACACGACCTATCGGCTCAACGGCGTGTCGTCACCGATCCACGAAGCCAACGCGAAGGTCGGCCAGCGCATCACCGAGGACACGGCACTGGCCTATGTGACCTTCTTCTGCTTCTTCGTGCGCGGCAACGAAGGGCCTTTTGCCGTCGTGGGCTCACTCGATGACCCCTATCTGCCCCCCGCGCTGCGGCATGCCCGCGATCCTTATGACGAAACGACCGAGGAAAGGCGACTGCTCGCGCTGCGGTACCAAAGCCCGCGATACCACGGCATCAACGACGACGGGCAGATTCTCTACTCGGCCCTCATCTTCTATTCCAACGCCATGTTCGTGGCGGATTTTCTGATCCATCCCAATGGCATGGTGGACATGAGAGAAGACACGCCCGTGATCGCCGATCTCTCCTGCCGGGTGGACGCTCCCTTGACGCTATCGACCGAGTTCCAACCCTGAGCCCGGGCCCCGCCGTGTGCAGACTGTTACCGTATGCCACATCCGGCCGGCCTCACGCTGCAGGTGCATGGCTAAGATCGGGCGGATGAATGCACGATCCCATGCCCCTTCCCTGCTTGCTGCGCTGGCAGCCGCCCTGATCGCATCCACCGTCCACGCGCAGGCCCCGACACCCACCCCGCCACCCGCGCCCGGCGAGTTCGAGAGCTGCATGAACTCGTTGCGCGCGCCGGCCCGCGCCGTGGGTGTGAGCGACGCCACTTTCACACAGCACACGCAGGGCCTGCAACCCGACATGAGCGTGATCGACAAGCTGAACTTCCAGCCCGAGTTCCGCACCGCGATCTGGGACTACCTCGCCGGGCTGGTGGACGACCAGCGCGTGGCAGAGGGCCAGGCCCTGCTGGCGCAACACGCCGACACGCTCAGGCGCGTGCAGGAACGCTACGGCGTGGACCCGGCCACCGTGGTGGCGGTGTGGGGGGTGGAGAGCAACTTTGGTCAGACCTTCGGCAAGTCGCCACTGGTGCAGTCGCTGGGCACGCTGTCGTGCTTCGGCCGTCGGCAGGCGTACTTCCGCACGGAGTTCTACGCCACGCTGCGCATCCTGCAGGCCGGGCACATCACGGCCGACCGGCTGGTGGGTTCGTGGGCGGGCGCGTTCGGTCACACGCAGTTCATGCCCAGCACGTTCGAGCGACTCGCCGTGGACTTCGACGGCGATGGCCGCGCCGACCTGATGGACAGCACACCCGACGCGCTCGCCTCGACCGCGAACTTCCTGGCCAAGGCCGGCTGGCAGAGCGGCCAGCCCTGGGGTTTCGAAGTGAAGCTGCCGCAGGGCTTCAACACCAGCGGCGAAGGCCGCCGCACCAAGCGCACCATGGACGACTGGGCCGCGCGAGGCGTGAAGCGCGTGGACGGCAGCGCACTGCCCCCCTCCGGAAGCGCCGGCCTGCTCACCCCCGCCGGGCCACAAGGCCCGGCCTTCCTGGTCCTGCGCAACTTCGATGCCATCTACAGCTACAACGCCGCCGAGAGCTACGGTCTGGCGATCGCGCACCTGGCGGACCGCCTGCGCGGCGGCGGCCCCTTCGTGACGCCCTGGCCCACGGACGACCCCGGCCTGTCGCGCGCCGAACGGCGCGAGGTGCAAACGCTGCTGATCGCGCGTGGGCACAACATCGGCGAAGTGGATGGCATGCTGGGCGAAAAGAGCCGGGTCGCGATCCGCGCCGAGCAGCAACGCCTGGGCCAGGAGGCCAGCGGGCGTGCTGGCCAGAAACTGCTGAAAGCGCTGCGCGGCGGTTGACCTTCAGGCACCCGCGCGGGCCAGGTTGCGCGCCAGGCGCTCGCCAGCCGCACGCATGCGCTCGTGCAATCGCGGGGGCTCAAGCACGTCGAAGTCGACGTCCATCGCCATCAGCCAATACACCAGCGAGTCCAGAGAATCCAGCTGGCCCACACCGCAGCGCATGAGGCAGCGGGCGTCGTCAATGGTTTCCAGCGTGGCGGCAGAGGGCGGGATGATGCGCGCCATCACCTCGCGGGGCCGGTGCAGCACCACCTGCGCCTCGTCGCCATGCTGCACACCCGCCAGGGTGCCTGAGACATAGGCGCGCAGGTCGCCTGCCGGCGGCGGGCGAGGTGCGAAATGCGACCCGGCGCTCGGTGCGCCTTCCACCCGGTCGATGCGGAACGTGCGCCAGTCGTCGCGCCCCGGGTCCCAGGCCACAAGATACCAGCGGCTGCCCGTGTGCACCAGGCCTTGCGGCTCCACCGTGCGCACGCTGCTCTGGCCGCGCATGTCGCGGTACCGGAAGCCCACCTGCAACTGGTCGCGGCACGCGGTGGCCAGTGTGGCGAGCACGCCAGCGTCGATGGTCGGGCCCGGGCGCTGCATGGGCAGGATGGCCGAACGCAGGGCATCGGTGCGACGGCGCAGGCGCGTGGGCATCACCTGCTGCAGCTTCACCAGCGCGCGCAACGAGCCCTCTTCCACGCCGCTCACGGTGCCCGAGGCCGCCACCTGCAGGGCTATCGCCACGGCCAGCGCCTCCTCGTCGTCCAGCAGCAGTGGCGGCAGGGTCTGCCCGGCACGGAACGCGTAGCCGCCTGCCACGCCACTGCTGGCGTGGATGGGATAGCCGAGCTGGCGCAGGCGGTCGATGTCGCGCCGCAGGGTGCGCGGGTTCACCTCGAGCCGGTCGGCCAGTTCCTGACCAGACCAGTGCGCACGCGTCTGCAACAGCGACAGCACCCGCAACAGCCGTGACGATGACGTAAGCATGCCGACACTCTACCTCTTATCGAGGGCCGATTCTGTCCGCAATGGCTGCGACATTGCCCACCTGCCCGGCGCGGTGCCGGGCCGAAACCCAACCCAGGAGCCCACCATGTCCAAAATCGTTCTCTACTGGCACCCCATGTCCAGCGCCACCCCCATCGCCTGCGCCCTGACCGAACTTGGCCTCCCGCACGAGCGCGTCAAGGTCGACATCCATGCCGGCGAACAGCGCAAGCCTACGTATCTAGCCCTCAACCCGAACGGCAAGGTGCCCACGCTCACGGTGGACGGTGCCCCGATGTTCGAGGCCCTCGCCATCCACCTCTGGCTGGCGGGGCAATACGGTGTGGAACGCGGCCTGTGGCCCGCCGAAGGCACGCCCGAGCGCCTGCAGGCCATGGCATGGAGCACCTGGTCCTACGTGACCTACGGCGCCCAGCTGGTGCGGCTGCAGACGGCTCGCGACATGGGCACGCCCGACGACCCACACGGCCAGGCCGGCCACAAGGCCATGGACGAACTGCTCGCCCTGCTCGATCAGCGCCTGGCCTCGCAGCCCTGGATGCTCGGCGCGAACTATTCAATGGCCGACCTCATCGTCGGCTCGGTGATCGGCTACAGCGCGTACATCGGCGCGCCGGTGCAGAAGCACCCGCACGTGCTGGCCTGGCTCGGCAAAGTGCAGGCGCGGCCGGCGATGCAGATCGACGCCTGATGTGGAGCGGCCAGAGGCCAGAGGCCTCAGGCTTCGAGCCGAAGGCGCGAAATGCGTGCGCGTACCTCGGCTTCTGGCAAACGCATCTGCATGGCCTTCATGCACCTTGGCAGGCGGCCCTCTCGCTCGAGCATCAAGGCCTTGCCGCGCGTGAACGCCTTGTCGATGCCGCTGCCATAGGCGCGTCGGGCCTTCGCAACACCGGCTGCATTGAGCACCGCGTTGTCGGCCAGCATGGAGAGATCGATCAGATCGCGGCTCATCACGGCGTCGTCGGCATACCGGTCCGCGTTGGCCATGAGCTTGGTGGCCACCAGGTCTTCGGTAGACATGGTCCACACGCCACAGATCCTGTCCTCCTGCACCGGGTCCAGAAAGTCGATGCGGCCTTCGAACGTGACCTCCAGTTTGACGGGAACCGCGTCGACCGCGACCGCCATCCGGATGCCGTACTGGTCGACACGGGGTTCGCGAACCAGTTCAACGGAACGGGCAAAGAGCCAGCCCAGGTTCCGCGTGTCCACCGTTTCGCGCAGACCCCGGTAACCGTCAACCGACGGACATATGAAATCGATGTCGACAGATTCCCGGTATTCCCCGTGGGACAACGCGATGGCGGTACCCCCGCCGAACAGGCACCGGTGCCTGAGCAACACCTGGACATCCAGGCGCTCGAGGATGGCGGCAATGCGCTGGTGAGGCTCTCGTTCAAACAAGCAGCACCCCCTTGCCCACCGTTTTCGTCAGCTTCTTGAGCACAGCGGCTTCCTTGCCCACGATCTTCTCGGGTTCGATGTACCGCCAGTTGCGTTCGTAGAGATTGAACACTTCCTCGGGCGTGAGCCGGGTGTCTGCATCGGGCAGGTGCCAGGCCGCCACCGTTCGCAGGCAAGGCAGGTCCTTCAAGGCGATGAGCCTGGGCAGTGCCGGCTTTCTGGGTTCGAGCAAGCTTGCGTCGCGCAACTGATGACCTGCACGGTCATCGCGGGCCAGCAGCATCAAATCGCCCGCCATGCCCAGCGCCCCCATCACCTTCGTGAGCGTGCCCAACGTGGCCGCCGCCGGCTCGCCCACTTCCAGTCGGTTGAGCGTGACGCGCGTGATGCCCGCCAGCTCGGCCAGCTTCTCGGCGCTCAGGCTCCGGCGCTTCCTTGCCAGGCGCAAGCGCATACCCAGCTCCTTCAGGAGCCGAGCGTCTTCATCGAGAACTTTGGTATAGGTCGGCATGATTCGTATTTTATACAAATCATACTGAATTTGACCCTCAAAATGCACAAAACCAATTGATGCGCAGTTCTACAGCTTCACCGCCGTGCCACTGACGGCGACCATCATCATTCCGTTGGTCTCGCCCAGCACCTCGTAGTCGAAGTCGATGCCAATCACGCCGTTGGCGCCCATCTCTTTGGCCGATTCGATAAGGTCTTCGAGGGCTGCGTCGCGCGCGCCCGATAGCGCGCGCTCGTAGCCGCCGGCGCGGCCACCCACCACATCCCGCACGGAAGAAAACAGGTCGCGGAAGATGTTGGCACCGATGATCGCCTCGCCATGCACGATGCCGAGGTACTGCGACCGCTCGATGCCCGGCGGCAGCGTGGTGGCGAGAAAGAAACCGTCCTTGCTTTTCGAGAACCAGCCCATGCGAAAACTCCGCTGACGCACCGCCCGGCGGGTGCCCGCACATCGTAGCGCGGCAACAAGCGAAGTGCCCCCATCCAGAGGCATCCAGGGTCCGGCTACGCCGGCCCGGGATGCCGCCCTCCCTCGACGCGCCGAAGGCGCGCCACCGAGGGGGGAAAGCCGCGCAGCGGCGCAGGGGGTGTCCCTGTCAATGCGCCCCGCCGCCGTCCACGGCCGCTCCGTGGGCGGGCTTCGCGAACCAGATCACCGCCACCAGCACGAAGAACAGCACGGCGGAGAGGTAGAACAGGTCCGTCACCGCCAGCGTGAATGCCTGCTGGTTGATCAGGCGGTCGATCGTGCCCAGGGCCTGATCGCGGCTCATGCCGCTGCCCATGAGCTGATCCAGCGTGGCCATGGCGGTGGCGTTGCCGGTGTTGATCGATTCGACCAGCTGGGCATGGTGCAGCGAGGCGCGGCTCTCCCACAGCGTGGTGAACAGCGACGTGCCCACCGCACCGGCCGTGATGCGCACGAAGTTGGACAGGCCCGCGGCCGACGGCGTCTGCTGCGGCTGCAGGCCCGAGAACACGATCGCCTGCAGCGGGATGAAGAAGAAGGCCATGGCCGCCCCTTGCAACAGCGTGGGGATGAGGATGGTCATGAAGTCGGCCTGGGTGTTGAAGTGCGAGCGCATCCACAGCACCGCCGCGAAACCGAGGAACGCCACGGTCGCCAGCTTGCGCGGGTCTATGCGGCTCACGTTCTTGCCCACCCACGGCGACAGCACGATGGCCAGCAGGCCCACCGGTGCTGTGGCCAGACCGGCCCATGTGGCCGTGTAGCCCATGTGCTGCTGCAACCACAAGGGCAGCAGCACCACGTTGCCGAAGAACAGGCCATAGGCAATCGACAACGCCAACGTACCGGCCACGAAGTTGCGCCGCGCGAACAGCCGGATCTCCACGATGGGATGCTTGTCCGTCAGTTCCCAGGCCACGAAGAACGCGAAGCTCACCGCGGCGACGATGGCCAGCATGATGATCTCGCCCGACTCGAACCAGTCCAGCTCCTTGCCCATGTCGATCATGATCTGCATGGCGCCGACGAAGAGCACCAGCAGCACGAGACCGATCACGTCCAGCGGCACGCGGCGCGGGCCGGGGTCGCGGCTGCGGTAGATCGACCAGGTGAGCGCCGCGGCCAGCAGGCCCACGGGAATGTTGATGTAGAAGATCCACGGCCAGGCGATGTTGTCGGTGATCCAGCCCCCCAGCAGCGGCCCGGCGACCGGTGCCACCAGAACGGTCATGGCCCACATCGCCATGGCAGTGCCCGCCTTCGCCCTCGGGTAGCTCGCGAGCAGCAGCGTCTGCGACAGCGGGATCATCGGCCCGGCCACCAGGCCCTGCAGCACGCGAAAAGCGATCAGCGAACCGATGTTCGGGGCCAGGCCGCACAGCCATGAAGCCAGCACGAACAGCAGCACGCTCATGGTGAACAGCCGCACCTGGCCGAAGCGCTGCGTGAGCCAGCCGGTGAGCGGCACAGAGATGGCGTTGGCCACGGCGAACGAGGTGATGACCCAGGTGCCTTGCGCCGGGCTCACGCCCATGTCGCCCGCGATGGCCGGAATCGACACGTTGGCGATGGACGTGTCGAGCACGTTCATGAAAGTGGCGAGCGACAGGGCGATCGTGCCCAGCACGAGTTGCGCCCCCTTGAGTGGCTCGAACACCTGCGGCGCGGCGGGTGGTGGCGCCGGTGGTGGTGGCGTGGCAGGCAAGTCGCCCGACGCTGTCAGAGCGTGGCTGTCGGCCATGGTCGGTCTACCGCGTTCAACGGGCCAGGGCCACAGCGCCAGCGTTCCCCGCCGGCGTGTTCGAAGCAGGCGACGCCGACGGTGCGCGCGACGCCACCGCGCGGGCCGCGCCACCACCGTGCTGACCAATGATCTGCTGCACGCGGGCGTCGGCCTCGCGGTTGTCCTGCTCGAACACGGCGGTCTGCACCTCCTGCGGCGCGGTGGCGGCATCGGCCAGCATGCGGCCATCGGTGTTGCTCACGTCCACGCGCGCTTCCATCGAGAGGCCCAGGCGCAACGGGTGTTCGGCGAGTTCCTTCGCATCGAGGCGCACGCGCACAGGCACGCGCTGCACCACCTTGATCCAGTTGCCGGTGGCGTTCTGCGCCGGCAGCAGCGCGAACGCAGCACCGGTGCCCGCGCCCAGGCCGTCGATGGTGCCGCGGTACTTCACGTTCTTGCCGTAGACGTCGGCGCTGAGTTCGACCGGCTGGCCCAGGCGCAGGTTCTTGAGCTGGCTTTCCTTGAAGTTGGCGTCCACCCAGACCTGGTCGAGCGCGATGACCGAGAGCAGCGGCGATCCGGCCGGCACGCGCTGGCCGAGTTGCACATTGCGGCGCGCCACGTAACCGCCCACGGGTGCCTGCAGTTCGGCGCGCTTGAGCGCCACATAGGCCTCGCGCACACGGGCCGAGGCGCGCAGCACGTTGGGGTGCTGGTCCACGGCGATGCCTTCGGTGAGCGTCTGGCTGGAGGCGAGCTGCTCACGCGCGGCCAGCACCGCAGCGCGCGCGGCCTCGGCGCTGCTGCGCGCGGCGGCGAGCTGGGCCGTGGCGTGCTTGAACTCTTCCTGCCCCACCGCGCCCGAAGCCACCAGCGGCTCGCGCCGCTTCACATCGTCCTGCAGGCGCTGCAGGTCGGCCTGCGCACGCGCCAGGTCGGCTTCGCGCAGCGCGATCTGCGCGCCCTGGGTGCGGTTGTTGGCGTACAGCGTGCGCACCTCGCGCACCGTCTGCGCGAGCTGGGCCTCGGCCTGCTCCAGCGCGATCTTCGCGTCGGTCGGGTCCAGGCGCACCAGCCACTGCCCAGCCTGCACGTGATCGTTGTCGTTGGCGTTGATGGCCACCACGGTGCCCGCCACCTGCGGCGTGATCTGCACCACGTTGCCCTGCACGTAGGCGTTGTCGGTGGTCTCGTAGTGGTTGAGCACCAGCGCCCAGTAGGCGCCGTAACCCAGGCCAGCGGCGAGCACAACCGCGCTCACGGCGGTCAGCGCCTTCTTGCGGGCGGGGTTGCCCTGGGGTTGGGTGGTGGTATCGGATGTGGCGTTCATGGAAGGCTCCGGAATCGGTGAGCGGGTCAATGCAAGAAATGAAGAAGTTCAGTGGGCGGACACGGCATCGAAGCCGCCACCCAGGGCACGCATCAGCGCGACCTGCGTCGACAGCGCGCGCGCCTGCAGGTCCACCGTCTGGCGGCGCTGGTTGAGCAAAGAGGTTTCCGCGCTGAGCACGGTGAGGTAGCCGCTGAGGCCGGCCTCGTAACGCTGCCGGGCGATGTCGTATGCCGCCTCGGCGGCGCTGCGCGCCTGCGTCTGCTGTTCGCGCTGGCGCACGATGGACTGCTGCGCGTTGAGCTGGTCGGCGGTCTCCCGCACGGCTTCGAGCACGGCACCGTTGTAGCTTTCCACCGCGGCGTCCAGATCGGCGGTGCGCGTGCGCAACTGCGCGCGCAGCCGACCAGCGTCGAAGATCGGCAAACGGATGGCCGGGCCGATGCCGTACTGCTGGCTGCCCGAATTGACGAGGCGGTCCAGCCCGATGCTGGACAGCCCGACGAAGGCGGTCAGGCTCACGTTGGGATAGAACTGCGCCTTAGACACGTCCACCCCTTTCGTGGCCGCCTCCATGCGCCAGCGCGCGGCGGTGATGTCGGCACGGCGCGCCAGCAGATCGGCGGGCAGCACCTCGGGCAGCGGCAACGTGCGCAGCTTCTGCAGGTCGGGTCGGAGCTGGTCATAACTCTGCGGCGGCAGCGCCGCGAGCGCGGCAAGCGCATGGCGTGTGGCCGCGATCTGTTCATCTAGCTGTTCGATCTGCACGCGGGCATCGGGCAAGGCGCCCTCGCCCTGCTTCAACTCCACGCGCGTGTCCAGGCCGGCATCCACACGCTGGCGGATCAGGCCCAGCATCTGCTCGCGCTGTGCCAGAGCCTGCTGCGCCACGTCACGCTGCGCGATCAGGCGACCGAGTTGCACGTAGGCCTGGGCGATGTTGCTGGCCAGCACATTGCGCGCGGCCTGCAGGTCGGCGGCAGCGGCGCGCTCGGAACCCACGGCGGCTTCGATGGCCGAACGGTGCAGGCCGAAGAAGTCGATCTCCCAGGTGCCTGCAATCTGCGCGTTGGCCAGCGTGCGCGTGGACCCACCCAAGGGAGCGGGGTAGATGCTGTTCGCGCTGAAGCGCTGACGCGTGGTGTCCGCACTGGCGGTGATCATCGGGCCATCGGCCGCCTCTTCGCCCGCGGTGGCCGCCTCGGCGCGCCGCAGACGGGCCTGAGCCACCTTGAGGGAGGGTTGCGCCTTCAATGCCTGATCGATCAGACCGGCCAGAGCGTCATCGCCCCAGTGGCGCCACCAGTCGGTGGGCACGGCTTCCACGGCCGTTGCGTTCGTCGCGAGCCCCACGGCCTGTGGCGCCAGCGCGGTGGCTTGCGACTGGATGCCCGCGCTGCTTGCGCAGGCCGCGAGCACGGCGGCCATCGCCAGAACGGAGAGCGACCCCGCCACGCGGCGTGTCTTAAATATTTGATAAGGCTTCATTTGCTCAGGCAAGTAATTGGGTCAACAAGCGACGGTCAGGTGGTGCGGTTCGGGCCATGCCTCAGCCGGTGTCCTTCAGCGCCTCGCCCGTCTCAACCATGCGGCGCAGGTAACCCAGCAGCGCCTGCCACTCGGTCTTGCTGAAACCGGCCAGGTGCTGGTTCATCACCTCGGCCAGCACCTCGGGTACATGTTCCATCGCGGCCTTGCCCTCGGACGTGAGCTCCACCAGCACCACACGGCGGTCCTCGGTGGAGCGCACCCGCGTGCACAGGCCTTTCTTTTCCAGGCGATCGAGCAGGCGCGTCATGGCACCGGCGTCGATCTGCGACCAGCGCGCCAGCTCGGCCACGGTGGCCGTGCCCTGCATGCGCAGCTTCATCAGCGGGCCCCATTGCGCGGTGGTGAGGTCGTGCGTGCACAGGCGCTTGTCGGCCTGGTAGACGATGGACATCATCACGCGCTTCATGAGGTAGCCAACGCTCTGGTCGGGCGCGAAGTTGTGCCCGTCATAGAACGTGGCAGGAGTGGGCGTGTGAGGCATGGGCGCCAATATAACTGCCTAGGCAGTATTTATCATGGCAATTTCTGCATTGCCCATGGCACAGAGAGGGTTTTGCAGCCCACAAAAAAAGCCCCATGCAAAAGGCCCGCGATGCGGGCCTTTTGCATGGGGCTCGGCCGGGAGGACCGACGGGCGATCAGCCGCCCTTTTTCGAGCGCTTGCCGGGGTTCTTCTTGCTGCGCGTGGCCACGCCGCGCTCCAGGCTCACGCGCTGCCCACGGCCCGGGGTCGGCAGCGACACGCCATTGGCGGCTTTCGGACGGGGGGTGGCTTTGCGGTCGGCTTCGGTGACGATTTTGTTGCCCATGACAGTTTCCTGAGAGAGATTGCAAAAGCCGCTATTAGGCCATAGACGGCGGCCCCTCTTTTTCACCCCCCTCATGCACCCCCGCCGGGCCACTGCCCACATGCGCCAATACCCCGTTGCGCCAGTAGGTTTTTGCAGACAAAGCCCCCCGACAGGCCTAGCATTGATTCCGTAATGAATCACCGTTTCATATACGGAACAATAACCGCACACCGCAGGTCCCCATGAACGACGCACTTCACGGCTCCCGCGCAACCGCCCCGGCCCACGGCGGTCTGCACCCCGCGATCGAATTCATCGGCGTCGACAAGCGATTTCCCGCCCGCGGCAAGAACCCCGAAGTGATCGCTGCGCGCAACGTGACGCTGTCCATCCAGCCGGGTGAGGTGGTCTCGCTGATCGGACCATCGGGCTGCGGAAAAAGCACCTTGCTGAACATGGGCTCGGGCCTGGCCAGGACCTCGGCCGGCACGGTCAAGGTCAACGGTGAAGAGGTGACGGGGCCGAACAAGCACGTCGCCTTCATGCTGCAGAAGGACCTGCTCATGCCCTGGCGCACGATCGCCCAGAACGTGGAGTTCGGCCTCGAGCTGCGCGGCGTGAAGGCCGCCGACCGCGCCGCCATCTCCACGAAGCTGCTGGCGCAATGCCACCTCAAGGGCTTCGGCAACAGCTACCCGCACCAGCTCTCCGGCGGCATGCGCCAGCGCGCGGCCATGGCGCGCACGCTGGCGGTGGACCCGCTGGTGCTGCTGATGGACGAGCCCTTCTCCGCGCTGGACGCACAGACCAAGATGATCCTGCAGCAGGACCTGGCGCGCACCGTGGCCGAGCACAACAAGACCGTGCTCTTCATCACCCACGACCTGGCCGAAGCCGTGGCGCTGTCGGACCGCATCCTGGTCATGAGCGAGCGCCCCGGCACCATCGTCGAAGAGATCGTGGTGGACATTCCCGGCCGCGACAACCCGATGGCGCGGCGCAAGCACCCGGCCGTGGGCGACTACGTCACGCGCCTGATGGACCTGCTCAAGCTCGACGCGCAGACCGACGTGCACTGATTTCCCCTCCCTCCCCATCCACGCCCACCCGCCCCAGGAGTTGCCATGAAGATGACCCGCGCTTTCAACGGAACCCGCCGCGCCTGCCTGAGCCTGTTTGCAGCCGCCGCGCTGGCCTCCCCCCTGGCCGCCCACGCCCAGCTGCAGGAAGTCACCTACCTGCTGCCCGCGCCCGGCACGCTGCCGGCCTTCGGCCCGTGGATGCTGGCGCAGGCCAAGGGCTACTACGAACAGGAAGGCCTCAAGGTCAACTTCGTCACGGCGCGCGGCGGCGTGGACGTGGCCAAGCAGATCGGCGCGGGCAATGCGGTCATCGGGGGCGCCATCGGCGACACGCCCATCATCGCGCGCGCCCAGGGCATTCCGGTGAAGGCCGTGGCGGTGCTGGGTGCCGGTTCGCTCACGCAACTGGTGAGCCACAAGGACGAGAAGATCGAGAGCCCGCGCGAACTCAAGGGCAAGACGGTGACCGTGCTGGCCTACACCGACACCACCTACTACGCGCTGCTGGGCATGCTCAGCAAGGTCGGCCTGACCAAGAACGACGTGAACATCCAGGCCGCCGGCCCCGCTGGCGTGTGGCAGCAGTTCGCCGCCAAGAAGGCCAGCGCCATGGCCGGCGTGCCCGACTGGACGGTCAGCGCCATGGAAGCCGGTGCGCAGGTCGACATCCTGCCGGCCGACATCTACTTCAAGAGCATGGCGCAGGCCATCCTGGCATCCGACGACACCATCGCGAAGAACCCGCAGCTGATCCAGAAGCTGGTGCGTGCCACGCTCAAGGGCATGAAGGACATCATGGCCGACCCCAAGGCCGCCACCACCGCCTACGTGGCACACGTGACGGTGCACAAGGGCAAGGAAGCCAGCATCCAGAAGGCCTTCGAGCTGTTCAACAAGTACGTGTACGCCGCGCAGAAGGTGCCGGGCACGATGGACGAGGCGCGCCTGGGCGAGCTGCAGAAGTTCTACGTCACCAACGGCGTGGTGCCGAAGGAGACGCCGCTGAAAGAGCTCTACACCAACCAGTTCGTGACGGGCAAGTAAGCCCCCGCCCCTCCCTTCCTGCCATTGAGAGTCGCGAGATGAAAGACGTATTGCAGCGCTACAGCACAGCGCTCTGGAGCCTGCTGGTCCTGGTGGTGTTCATGGCCGCCTGGGAATTCGGCCCCGGCGCGCTGGGCGTGCCCGAATTCGTGCTGCCGCCGTTCTCTCGCGTGTGGGAAGAGGCCATCCGCATCTGGGGAGCCGAGCGCCTGCTGTGGCACTCGGGCATCACGGCCTTCGAGGTGGTGATCGGTTTCATCCTGGGCTCGCTGCTGGGCGCGGTCATCGGCTACGCGCTGGGCCTCTCGCCCAAGGTGGAAGCGGTGCTCTCGCCTTACCTGCTGGCCCTGCAGATCGCACCCAAGGTGGCGTTCGCACCGCTGTTCGTGATGTGGCTCGGCTACACCATGTCGCCCAAGATCCTGGTCGCGGTGCTGATCGTGTTCTTCCCGGTGCTCATCAACGTGCTCTCGGCCATGCGCACCATGGACCACGACCTCATCAACCTGGCGCGCTCGTTCTCCGCCACGCGCTGGCAGGTGTTCCGCATGGTCGAGTTCCCCACCACGCTGCCGCCGCTGTTCTCGGGCCTGCGCATCGCCAGCACGCTGGCGGTGATCGGCGTGGTCGTCGGTGAACTCGTCGGCGGCAACATGGGCCTGGGCTACCTGCTGGTGTTTTTCGAGGGCCAGGGCAACACCGCCGGCGTGTTCGTGGTCATCGGCGCGCTCACGGCGATCGGCATCGTGGCCTATTACGCCGTGGTCATCGCCGAGAAGCACGTGCTGCACTACCTGCCCAGCGCCGAGCGGCGTGTGGCATGAAGACGATGAACACCCCCCTGCGCCGCTGCGCGGCTTCCCCCCTCTCTGGCGCGCCTTCGGCGCTGGGAGGGGGGACGGCATCTCTGGCCGGCGTAGCCGGACCCTGGATGCCTCTGGCCGGCGTTGCCGCGTGCGCAGCGCAACGAGCACCGGGATGAACACCATGTCGACCGAAATCATTCTCACCGGCCGCCGCGTGCTCGTCACCGGTGCCGCGCGCGGCCTGGGTGCGAGCTTCGCGCAGGCCCTGGTGGACGCCGGTGCTCGCGTGGTGATCAGCGACGTGCTGCACGATGCCGGCCAGCAACTTGCGAAAGACCTCGGCGCGAACGCGCACTACGTGCCGCTCGACCTGCTGGACGCCGACAGCGTGCGCGCCGGCGTGGACGCCGCCGCGCAGTGGCTCGGCGGTCTGGACGGCCTGATCAACAACGCGGCCATCACCAACTCCGGCGGCAAGGGCATGAACGAACTCAGCCCCGACACCTGGGATCGCGTGATGGATGTGAACGTGCGCGGCACCTGGCTCGTCACCGCCGCCGCCCGCCCTCACCTGGCGGCCAGCGGCAGCGGTCGGGTGGTCAACATCGCATCGGACACCGCGCTGTGGGGCGCCCCCCGCCTGCTCGCCTACGTCGCCAGCAAGGGTGCGGTGATCGCCATGACGAAATCGCTCGCGCGCGAGATGGGCGAGGACGGCACCACCGTCAACGCCATCGCCCCCGGCCTCACCCTGGTGGAGGCCACCGCCTATGTGCCTCAGGAGCGGCACGAACACTATCTGAAGGGCCGCGCCGTGCAGCGGCCCCAGGTGCCCGAAGACGTCAACGCCGCGGCGCTGTTTTTGCTGACGCAAGCCAGCGGCTTCATCACGGGTCAGCTGCTGCCGGTCAACGGCGGCTTTGTCATGAACTGAGAAGGAGAAACCATGAGTACCGCCACCATCGACAAACCCGCAGCGGCCAATGCGCCGGTGTTCAACGAGCGCGGCCTGATGGACGCCAACATCCCGCCCGAGGCGGAAACGCAGCGCGTGATGATGCGCCAGGAAGGCCAGACCTTCGCGCAGTGGATGGAAACGCGCGTGGCGCGCAAGTCCACCCGCAGCTACGACTGGGACGCGCTGAAGTTCCAGGCCGACTTCGACCCCAGGTACCGCCGCGCGCAGATGCGCTACGTGGGCACCGGCGGCACCGGCGTCAACAAGGACACCAACACCGTGCCCGCCGCGCACTTCACCTTCTCCACCATGGTGATCCCGGCCGGCAACATCGGCCCTTCGCACATCCACTACGACGTGGAAGAAATCTTCTTCGTGATGCGCGGCGCCATGAAGGTGGTCTGCGAGAAGGACGGCGAGCGCTGGGAAACCATCGTCGGTGAGCGCGACCTCATCTCGGTGCCCCCCGGCGTGTACCGCGAGGAGCACAACGTGGGCGACGAGGACGCGCTGATGTGCGTGATGCTGGGCTCGCCCAAGCCCATCACGCCGACGTACCCGCCCGACAGCCCCCTCGCCAAGATCAAGCGCTGAAAGGGCTCCCCCCCGCGCCGCTGCGCGTCACCCCCCACGGGGCAACACCAGCGGCCCGGCAAAGCCGGTTCCGCGGTGTTTCTGGTTCAACTTCCCCTCCATCTTCATGACGCCTCTTCAAGCCCTCGCCTCCCATCCGCTGCGCAGCATCGCGCTGGCGGATGGCGCGCGCGTGTCGTACCGCGAAGCGGGCGATGCGGCGGCGGTGACGCACGTGCTGCTGCATGGCATCGGCTCGGCCTCGGGCAGCTGGGTGCGCCAGCTCGATGCCGCCGCGAAACAGCGCGTGCTGGCCTGGGACGCGCCGGGCTACGGCGGCAGCACCCCGGTGAAGACCGACTGGCCGCGCGCCGACGACTACGCCGAACGCCTCTGGGCCTGGCTCGATGCACTGCAGGTGCAGGCGCCGGTGACGCTGGTCGGCCACTCACTGGGTGCGCTGATGGCGGCGCGCGCCGCCCTGCTCGCACCCCAGCGCGTGCAACGCCTGGTTCTGCTCTCACCTGCCGCCGGCTACGGCAACGCGGAGCCGGCCGTGCGCGAGCAGAAGCTGCGCGACCGCCTGGCCACGCTGGAACGCCTGGGCCCGGAAGGCATGGCCGATGCCCGCGCGGCGGCCATGCTCTCACCCGGTGCACCGACCGAGCTGGTGGACGCGGTGCGCGAGAGCATGTCGCAGGTGATCCCCGCCGGCTACACGCAGGCCGCTCGCCTGCTGGCCCACGGCACGCTCGCCGCCGACCTGAAGCAGGTGCGCGCACCCATGGCGGTGGCCAGCGGCAGCGCGGACGGCATCACCACCCCGGCTTCATGCCAGGCCGTGGCGCAGGCGGCCGGCGTGGCGTGGAATGATCTGGGTTCCGTGGGCCACGCGTGCCCGCTCGAAGCCCCCAGCGCGGTGAACCACCTGCTGGGTCTCAACTGAACGAGGAGAAGACCATGGCCACCGAAAAGAACGACGACCGCTACACCGTGCCCGCGCTCATGCGCGGCCTGCAACTGCTCATGCTGTTCAACCGCGACGAACGCGAGCTCACCGGCGCCGAGATCTCGCGCCGGCTCGAACTGCCGCGCGCCTCGGTGTTCCGCATGCTGCAGACGCTGGAGCAAGGTGGCTTTGTCGAACGCGTGGGCGACGGCGCCTATTACAAGCTCGGCCTGGCCGTGCTGCGCCTCGGTTTCGAATTCCTCGCGTCGATGGAGCTCACCGAGCACGGCCGCCCTGTCATCGAGGCGCTGCGCGACGAGTGCGGCTACTCGGCCCACCTGGTGGTGCGCGACGCGCGCGAGGTGGTCTTCATTGCCAAGGTCGCCGGCCGCAGCGCCCTCTTCCACTCCATCCAGGTCGGCGCACGCCTGCCCGCGCACGCCACCGTGCTGGGGCGCCTGCTGCTCAGCGACCTGGACCTGCATGCCCTCAGGCAGCTCTACCCCGAGCCCGAACTGCCCAGCTACACACCCAAGACGCCGACGACGGTCGAGCAGCTCAAGAAGCTGATCGACCAGGACCGCGCCAACGGCTATGGCGTGAGCCAGGGCGGCTTCGAGACCGGCATCTCCACCATCGCCGCGCCGGTGTTCAACGACCGGGGCGAAGTCGCCGCAGCCATCAGCATCACGGTGCCGTCACAGCAGGTGCAGCCGGGCGAACTCGAGGTTCTCGTCAACCAGGTGCGCCAGGCCGCGGCCCAGCTCACCGAACGCATCAGCCACTCGCCCAACCGCGGTGGCTGGCAAACCAAACCGACCGAAAAGAAAGTCGCATGAGCCCATCTACGCAACGCATCACCGTGGGGGAACTCGCCGCCCGCTTCCTGGAGCAGTGCGGTGTGCGCGCCGCCTTCGGCGTGATCTCCATCCACAACATGCCCATCCTCGACGCGTTCCACACGCGCCAGAAGATCCGTTTCGTCTCCGCACGCGGCGAGGCCGGGGCATGCAACATGGCCGATGCGTATGCGCGGGTGAGTGGCACGCTGGGCGTGTGCGTCACCAGCACCGGAACGGGCTGCGGCAACGCGGCGGGCGCGATGGTCGAAGCCATCACCGCCGGCACGCCGCTGCTGCACCTCACGGGCCAGATCGAGTCGCCCTTCCTCGACCGCGACCTCGGCTACATCCACGAGCACCCGGCCCAGCTGGCCATGCTCAAGTCGGTCGGCAAGGACGCCTTCCGCATCCGCAACCCCGAGACCGCGCTGGCCACGCTGCGCGAAGCCGTGCGACTGGCGCAGACGCCGCCCTGCGGCCCGGTGAGCATCGAGATCCCGATCGACGTGCAGAAGATGAAGCTGGACCTGCCGGCGGACCTCTCGCCGCTGGCCGTGCCCCCGGTGCAGCCGAACCTGGCCGCCGTGGACCAGCTCGCCGAGCGCCTGCTGAGCGCCAAGCGCCCCCTGCTGTGGCTGGGCGGTGGTGCACGCGGCGCCAGCGCGGCGGCGCAGCGGCTGGTGAAAATGGGCTGGGCCGTCGTGTCCTCGGTGCAGGGCCGCGGCATCGTGCCCGAAGACCACCCGGCCTCGCTCGGTTCCTACAACCTGCAGAAGCCGGCGGAAGAGTTCTACGAAACCGTGGACGCGCTGCTCGCCGTGGGCACGCGCCTGCGCAGCAACGAAACGCTGAACTACAAGCTCAAGCTGCCCGCCACGCGCTACCGCATCGACGCCAATGCGCTGGCCCACAACCGCGGCTACACCAGCGAACTGTTCGTGCACGGCGACGCCGAGATCACGCTCAACGCCCTGGCCGACCGCCTCGAAGGCCGCATGCAGATCGACCCGAAGCTCGCGGCCGACGTGAAACGCGCGCGCGCCGAGGCCGCCTCGCTCGTGGACGGCACGCTGGGCCAGTACGTGAAGCTGAAGAACACGCTGGCCGAGGTGGTCGGCAAAAACCTCTGGTGGGTGCGTGACATCACACTGTCCAACAGCATGTGGGGCAACCGCGCCCCGGTGCTGGACCACCCGCGCGCCGGTGTGCACGCGCTGGGTGGCGGCATCGGCCAGGGCCTGGCCATGGGCGTGGGCGTGGCCGTGGCCGACGCCGAACACCAGCTGGGCCGCCGCACCGTCTCGCTCTGTGGCGACGGCGGCTTCATGCTCAACGTGGGCGAACTCGCCTGCGCCGCGCAGGAGAAGGCCAACGTGGTGTTCCTCGTGATGAACGACCAGCGCTATGGCGTCATCAAGAACATCCAGGACGACATCTATGGCAGCCGCCACGCCTACGTGGAACTGCACACGCCCGACTTCGCGCAGCTCTGCGCCAGCCTGCAGGTGCCGCACTTCAAGCTGGCCGACCCGGCCGCCACCAAGGACACGCTGCAGAAGGCCCTCGCCCACGGCAACGGCCCGGTGGTGGTGGAAGTGGACATGAACGCCTGGGGGCCCTTCGCGGTGAAGTTCGCCGGCCCGCCGAAGAAGAAGGAAGAGGTATGAGTTTCCAGCAGCAGGTCACGCTCATCGGCTGCGGCGCCATCGGCCGCACCCTGATCGCACGCATGGCGGACCACCCCACCGTGCGCATCACGCACGTGGTGGTGTCCGAAGGCCACACCGCCGAGTGCCAGGCGGCGATCGGCAACGGCGTGACCGTCTGCAGCGAGGTGCCCCCGGAAACCGAACTGCTGGTCGAGGCCGCTGGACATGGTGCCATCGGCAAACACGTGCTGCCCGCGCTGGAGCGCGGTATCGAATGCGCGGTGCTGTCCATCGGTGCGCTGTCTGAAAACGGCCTGCCCGAACAACTGGCCGACGCGGCCCAGCGCGGTGGCACCCATGTGCACCTGCTCGCGGGCGCCATCGGTGGCATCGACGCGATTGCCTCGGCCCGCCTGGCCGGCCTGGACAGCGTGACCTACACCGGCCGCAAGCCGCCACAAGGCTGGCGCGGCAGCCCGGCCGAGCAGGTCACGAACCTGGACACGATCACCGAACCGACGGTGATCCTGGAAGCCACGGCGCGCGAGGCCGCGCACCTTTACCCCAAGAACGCCAACGTGGCAGCCACGGTGTCGCTCGCCGGCCTGGGCCTGGACGCCACGCGCGTGCGCCTGATCGCGGACCCGACCGTGACCGAGAACATCCACGAGATCGACGTGCGCGGCGCCTTCGGCGAAATGCGCATCACCATGCGCGGCAAGCCACTGCCCGACAACCCCAAGACCTCGGCGCTGACCGTGCTGTCCGCGCTGCGTTTCCTGAACAACCGCACCTCGGCCCTCACGATATGACCGAAAAACTCCAAAGCTATTTCGCGGGCCGCTGGCGCGATGCCTCAGGCCCCGAATACACCACCGAATACCCGCACGACGGCAGCACCGTGGCGAGCCTGCACGCGGCCACCGCCGCCGACGTGGACGAAGCCGTTCAGACCGCCGAGCGCGCGCGCCAGCAGCCCGCCTGGGCCAAGCTCAAGCACCACGAACGTGCGGCCCTGCTCTACCGCATCGCCAGCGGCATCCGCGAGCGCGGCGAAGAGCTCGCGCAGCTGCAGCGGCTGGACAACGGCAAGCCCATCAAGGAGTGCCGCGCACTGGTGGCCAGCGCGGCCGGCACCTTCCAGTTCTTCGGCGCCGCCGCCGAAACCTGGGAAGACACCATCACCCCCTCGCGTGGCGACTACCTCAGCATGAGCGTGAACGAGCCGCTCGGCGTGGTGGGGGCCATCACCCCCTGGAACAGCCCCATCGCCAGCGAGGCCCAGAAGCTCGCGCCCGCCCTGGCCGCCGGCTGCGCCGTGGTGTTCAAGCCGGCCGAGATCACCCCGCGCATGGCCATCGAGCTGGCGAAGATCGCGCAGCAGGCCGGCGTGCCCGACGGCATCATCAGCGTGCTGCCCGGCAAGGGCAGCGTCGTGGGCGACGCGCTCGTCAAGCACCCGCTGATCAAGCGCATCGCCTTCACCGGCGGCACCAACGTGGGCATGGGCATCCAGCGCCTGGCGGCCGAGAAGCTGATGCCGACCTCGCTCGAGCTCGGCGGCAAGTCGCCCACCATCGTCATGCCCGATGCCGACCTGGACCACGCCGTGGCCGGCGTGCTCTACGGCATCTTCAGCTCCTCGGGCGAATCCTGCATCGCCGGCTCGCGCGCCTTCGTGCACGAGAGCGTCTACGCCGCATTCAAGGCCCGCCTGCTCGAAGGCGTGAAGCAACTGCGCGTGGGCGACCCTGCACTTGAGAGTACGCAGATGGGCCCGCTGGTGAACCTGGGCCACCGCGCCTCGGTGGAGAAGTACGTGCAGATGGGCCGTGACGAAGGCGGCACCGTGCTCTGCGGCGGCGAGCGCCCCAGCGGCGGCTACTTCGATGGCGGCAGCTACTACCTGCCCACCATCTTCGAAGGCCTGCCCAACCGCGCGCGCATGTGCCAGGAAGAGATCTTCGGCCCGGTTCTTGCGTTGCTTCCGTGGAAGGACGAGGACGACCTCATCGCCCAGTGCAACGACAACATGTTCGGCCTGGCCTCGGGCATCTGGACGCGCGACTTCAAGAGCGCCTGGCGCATCGGCCGCGCGCTGCAGACCGGCACCGTCTGGATCAACACCTACAAGGTCTTCTCCATCAGCACACCATTCACCGGCGTGAAGATGAGCGGCTACGGCCAGGAGAAGGGCCGCCTCGGCATTCTTGAATACACAAGCCAGAAGAGCTTCTATTGGGGACTGAACGAATCGCCCATGCCATGGGCGACCTCCTGAAACTTTTTGCCAAGCAACTCCATGTCAACCCGCAGATCCCTCATCGCCCTCGCCACCGTTCTCGCTGTTTCCAGCACCATCGCCCAGGCACAGACCCCCGCCGAAAAGCACCTCGCTTCCGACAAGTTCACCCTCGTCGTGCCCTTCCCCGCCGGCGGCGCCATGGACGCGCTGGCCCGCCTGCTGGCCGACGGCCTGGCCAAGCGCTACGACCAGGCGACCGTGGTGGACAACGCGCCGGGCGGCGCGGGCACCATCGGCATGGGCAAGGTCAAGCGCGCCAAGGCCGACGGCCACACCCTGCTGGTGATTCCCGCCGGCAACCTCACCATCAACCCCACGCTGATGCCGAAGTTTCCCTTCGACATCCAGAAAGACTTCGTGGCAGTGGCCATGCTCGCCACCACGCCCAACGTGCTGGTGACCACGCCCAAGACGGGCTTCAAGAACGCGAACGACGTGATCAGGCAGGCCAAGGCGAAGCCCGGTTCCCTGTTCTACGCCTCCACCGGCATGGGCAGCGGCCTGCACATCGCGGGCGAACTGTTCAAGGACCAGGCCAACGTCGACATCCAGCACGTGGCCTACCGGGGATCGACGCCCGCCATCAACGACCTGATGGCTGGCACCGTGCCGCTGATGTTCAGCAACCTGCCCACGGTGCTGCCGCACCTGGAGAGCGGCCGCCTCGTCGCACTGGGCCTCACCGACCGGGCGCGCTCGCCTTCGGCCCCCGACATTCCCACCCTCGCGGAGCAAGGCGTGCCCGGCGTCATCGTGCCGTCGTGGTATGGCCTGCTCGCACCCGGCGGCACGCCACCCGACGTGGTCGAGCAGCTGTACAAGGACGCCACCGAGATCCTGGCGCAGCCACAGGTGCGCGAAGCCCTCAAGGCGCAAGGCATGACCGAATGGAACATGAAGCCCGCCGCGTTCGACGCGTACATCCGCGAAGAGACGGCGCGCTGGGCCAAGGTCATCCAGGCCCGCAACATCACGATGGAATGAACACCATGACCACCCGCCGTACCCTCATCGCCCTGGCTTCCCTGCTCGCTTTCGCAGGCGCCACCGTTCACGCACAGACCGCTGCCGAGAAGCAGCTCGCCGCCGACAAGTTCACGCTGGTCGCGCCATTCCCTGCGGGCGGCCCGATCGACACCCTCGCCCGCGTGCTGGCCGACGGCCTGGCCAAGCGCTACAACCAGGTCGCCGTGGTCGACAACGCGCCCGGCGCGGCCGGCAACATCGGCATGGACAAGGTCAAGCGCGCCAAGCCCGATGGCCACACGCTGCTCGTCATTCCCGCTGGCAACCTCACCGTCAACCCCACGCTGATGCCGAAGTTCCCCTTCGACATCCAGAAGGACTTCGTGCCTGTGGCCATGCTGGCCAAGACGCCCAATGTGCTGGTGACCAACCCGGCCACCGGCATCAAGAGCGTGGCCGACCTGATCGCACAGGCCAAGGCCAGGCCCGACTCGCTCTCGTACGCCTCACCCGGCGTGGGCAGCGGCCTGCACCTGGCGGGCGAGCTGTTCAAGTCGCAGGCCAACGTGGACATCCTGCACATCGCCTACAAGGGCACGCCGCCCGCCATCAACGACCTGCTCGGCGGCACCGTGCCGCTGATGTTCAGCAACCTGCCCACCGTGCTGCCGCACATCAAGAGCGGCAAGCTGGTGGCGCTGGCCGTGACCGACAGCGCACGCACGCCCACGGCCCCCGATATTCCGACGCTGACCGAGCTGGGCATTCCGGGCGTGGTGGTGCCTTCGTGGTATGGCCTGATGGCCCCCGGCGGCACGCCGCCCGACGTGGCCGCGCAACTGGCGCGCGATGCCGCCGCCATCCTGGCCGAGCCCGCCGTGCGCGAGCGCCTGCAGGGCCAGGGCCTGAGCGCATGGGACATCCAGACCGCCGCGTTCGACACCCACATCCGCGACGAGACCGCGCGCTGGGCCAAGGTCATCAAGGCCCGCAACATCACGATGGAGTGATCGCCATGAGCGACGCTGCGCCGGACACCGCCAACGTGCTCATCACCATCGTGCTCAGGCACCACGCCGGCCTCACGCTGGACGACGTGCAGGCCCGGCTCAAGGCCAGCGAATGGTGGGAGCGCTTTCCGGTGGAAGGCACGCGCGTCGTGTCGTGGACGGTGGCGATGGGCCTGGGCCAGATCGTCACGCTGGAGGTGCCACCCCACCTGCTCGGGCGCGTCAACCTGGAACTGGAGCGTTCGGCGTGGGGGGTGTTCACCACCGAGTGCTACCCCACCTACGACTTCGTGCCGGTGCGCGAACGCATCAAGGAACGCGTGCGCGCCGGAGGCCAGTGATGGCACTTGCAGAAAAAATCCAGGCACCCCAGGTGCCCGACCTGCCCACCGCGAGCTGGACCAACGGCTACCGCATGGGCCAGGACGTGGTGATGTCGGGCATGACCGGCCACCCCGCCACACGCCAGGCCGCCGAGCGCGGCGAACCGCTCGGTGCCTACGACCAGACGCTGGTGGTGCTGAAGAAACTCGAAGCGCTGGTGACGGCCGCCGGCGGCCACCGGCACAACCTCGTGAAGACCGTGGTCTACCTGACCGACATCGCCGACAAGGACGAGGTGGGCCGCGCGCGACGCGACTTCTTCGGCGCGCACACGCCGTGCTCCACGCTCGTCGCGGTACAGGCGCTGGTGTTCCCCGAACTGTGCGTGGAGATCGACGCCTGGGCGCGGCTCGATGTCGATCTCCGCGAAGCGAAACCCCTTTCCTCCAAGGACAACTGAACATGGACCTGGGCATTGCAGGCAAGAAGGCGCTGGTGTGCGGCGCGAGTTCCGGGCTGGGCTATGCCTGCGCGGAAGCGCTGGTGAAGGACGGCGTGCACGTGGTGGTGGTCGCGCGCACCGAAGGCCCGCTGCGCGAAGCCGCCGAACGCCTGGCCGCGCACGGCGCGGGCGAGGTGAGCTGGGTGGCGGCCGACGTGACCACCGACGAAGGCCGCGCCCGCATCTTCGCGGCACACCCCGATTTCGACATCCTCGTGACCAACGCGGGCGGCCCGCCGCCGGGCGACTTCCGCCAGTGGGACCGCGAGACCTGGCACCGTGCCATCGACGCCAACATGCTCGCGCCGATCGAGCTCATCAAGGCGACGGTGGACGGCATGATGGCGCGCGGCTTCGGCCGCATCGTCAACCTCACCTCCAGCTCGGTGAAGTCCCCGCTGGACGGGCTGGGCCTGTCCACCGGTGCGCGCGGCGGCCTCACCGCCTTCGTCTCGGGCCTGGCGCGCAGCACCGTGGCGCGCGGCGTCACCATCAACAACCTGCTGCCCGGCACCTTCGACACCGCGCGCCTGGAAAGCAACTTCGCCGCCCAGGCCAAACGCGAAGGCAAGACCGTGGACCAGGTGCGCGAGGCGCGCCTGGCCAAGCACCCGGCCCACCGCATCGGCCAGCCCAGCGAACTCGGCCACACCTGCGCCTACCTGTGCAGCGTGCACGCGGGCTACATCAACGGCCAGAACATCCTGCTCGACGGAGGCTCCTTCCCCGGCGTGTTCTGAACGCCCCGCATCTGCTTCCGGTTCCGTCTGCGTTCTTCCCCCAGCCACCATCACAAAAGCCCTGGAGACAACGACCATGATCGCCCGCCGCCCCCTGATGCTCGCCACGCTGGCCGCCGCCGCACTCGCCCTGCCGGGCGCCGCTGCCCTGGCCCAGACCTACCCCAGCAAGACCGTCACGCTGGTCGTCTCCTTCCCGCCCGGTGGCGACACCGACGCGCTGGCCCGCACCTTCGCCGAGAAACTGCAGGCGCGCCTGGGCCAGCCGGTGGTGGTCGAGAACAAGACCGGCGCCAGCGGCACCATCGGCAATTCGTTCGTGGCGGAGGCCGCACCCGATGGCCACACCCTGCTGTTCACACCCAACACCTTCGCCACCGCGCCGCTGGTGCTCAAGCCCGGCACCGGCGCGGTGTACGACCCGCTCAACGACTTCACGCCCATCCTGCTCGCGGGCACGCAGTCGCTCTTTCTCATCACCCACGCGGGCTCGGGCCTGAACACCGTGAAAGACGTGGTGGCCGCCGCCAGGAGCGGCAAGATCGGCAACTACGCCAGCCCCGGCAGCGGCTCTCCCATGCACATCCTGGGCGAAATGTTCAACCGCGCGGCAGGCACGAAGCTCACGCAGGTGCCCTACCGCGGTAGCGGCCCGGCCATCGTCGACCTCGTGGCCGGCCACATTCCGATGATGTACACCACCCTCGGCCCGGTGGCGCAATACATCGCCCAGGGCAAGCTGGTGAACGTGGCCGTGGCCGACCCGCAGCGCTCACCCCTGGCGCCCAACGTCCCCACCCTGGCCGAAGCCGGCGTGAAGGACGCAGAGGTCGGCGCGTGGCAAGGCTTCTTCGGCCCCAAGGGCATGCCCGCCGAGGTGGTGCGCACGCTCAATGGCCATCTGAACGAAATCCTGAAGATGCCCGACGTGCAGGCCCGCATGCAGACCATGGCGCTGATTCCCGCCGGGGGCGAACCCGCCGCGCTCGCGAAGATCAACGCGCACCACAACGAGCGCTACGGCAAGGTGATCCGCGAAGCCGGCATCAAGGCCGACTGAGCACGGCAGCACCGCCATGAAGGAAGTCATCGACGTCGGCCTGCCGCAGTTCAAGCAGCCCTTCTCGTGGATGGTGCGCGCCGGCGGCGTGCTCTACACCGCCCACGGCCCGGTGCGCGAAGACGGCACCGTGGACACCACCGGCACCATCGAACAGCAGGCCCGCCTCACCTTCAGCAACCTGCAGCGCGCCGTGGAACGCGCCGGCAAGACGCTCGACGACGTGGCACAGGTGCTCATCTACATGACCGACGTGGCCGACATGCCCGCCATCGACGCCGTGTACCGCGAGTTCTTCCGCGCACCGTGGCCGAACCGCTCCAGCGCCGGGGTTGCACTGGTGGTGCCTGGAATGAAGATCGAGATCGTGGCCTACGCGGCGTGATGCCCGAACGCTATTGCGCGCTCAATAGTTCACCTTGAAGACCGTGTCGCCCATGGACGGGCTGGTGCTCACCATGGCGTAATCGACCCGCTGGCTGCAGCGGTGCAGCGGCTGCGCTTGCGTTCCTGCGTTCTTGCAGGCCACGGGTTCGACCTTCACCACACGCCAGGACGCATACCCGGGTCGGCCACTGGCATACGCGGCGACCTGCTGGTCAAAATGCGCTTCCTGCCGTGCGCGAGCCTGCGCCACCTGGTCCATCGCGTCCTCCGACCGGCGCGGGGCGGGACCTTCGGTGTAGTTGATGCGGTACGTCCAGTGGTACAGCGGTTCGCGTTCCGCCGGCACCGTCGCCTGCCGCATGCGCTCCTGCGCGTCCACGCGGGCCTGGTCCAGCCGCGCCTGTGCGTCGACACGCGCCGCCTCGGCTCGGCTGTGATCCCTGGTGGCCTGTTGTTGCTCGGCCCGCCACCGCTCTTCACGGGCTCGCTCGTTGGCCTGGGCCTGGATGTTGTTCATTGACTGCTGGTGGATCGCCGACACCCGCGCGCTGTCGCGCTGAAAGTTGCCGAGGCCTTCAGCCACACCTTGCGCGGCCCAGTTTCTGTTGCCCGATGGAGCGTCGTCCAAGTCAGCGGCGTCGCGGTTGCCTGCCCGTCGGCGCGCAGCCGCCTCGGCCGCCTCAGACTCGGCCAACACGCGCTCCGCCTCGCGCAATGGCGCCTCGATGGCCTCGATCTTCTTGTTCAACGCCATGGATCGCTGCAGCGAAAGGTCATCGCCGTTGGCGCGCGCCTTGTCGTACCAGTGGCGGGCGAGTTTCAGGTCCGAGCTTTCGTACAACTCGCCGAGGCGGCGCTGCGCGAGCATGTATTCCTGACGTGCCGAGCGCGAATACCACGCGATGGCCTCGGTGCGCGAAGCCGCTACACCAGCGCCGTGCTCGTACAGATAACCCAGGTTGTACTGAGCGACCCGGTTGCCGTTCTCGGCAGAAAGGCGTGTCCAGGCCAGCGCCGCAGCGGGGTTCTTCTTGACGCCCTGGCCATTGAAGATCAGCTCGCCCAGCAGCCGCTGCGCCTCGTCATTGCCGCCATCGGCCAGCGGCGAGAGGATGCGGACCGCCTCAACGTACTGCTTGGCCTCAATGGCAGAGACGCCGTCTCCCACGGTCTGCGCGATCACCCCGGCCGGCAGCAACAGGCCGGCGACCATGGCGTGGAGCACCCAGCGTGTGGCGCAGTGCATGGCCTCTCCCTGTCTGTTCAAAAGAGTTCGCCCGGCTTTTTCTCGGACTTGGCCCGCTCGGTCATGCGGCGCGCGGCCTCGATCGGGCGGCAGAGCCTGCCCGCGTGAGCGAAAGCGCTTGCAAGGCGGTTGGCCAACACCTCATCGCCCAGGGCCGCAAAGCTCATGCGATCCGTGGCCCGTCTGGTGTCCGGCTTGCCGCTCACCGCAATCAAAGGAACGATGTCCTTGTAACTGCCCTGCAGGAGCACCCTTGCCTTGGGGTCTTCCGGTCGGGTGTAGCCCATGGTGTTGACGCGGCGCAGGAGCTGGTTGCCATTCACGGTCCCGACGTCGCCGCCGGGCAGCGCCTCTTCGGCGAGGTCACCCAGCATCCCGTCCATGGTTTCGGGGAGCACCCGATCGCCGCTGCTGCTGCTGAGGCCGCCCGTGATGTTCACCCGCTCGATCTGGGCCACGTTGAACCTGCATTCGTCGTCCGCGGGAAAGTGGGCAACGTAGCGAACGGCGTAGGTGTCGAACCGCATCCCTTCGTAAGAACTGCGCTTGTCGACCTTCAGCCATCCGACCTCTTGCAACTTGTCTGCAATCCACTGCTTTGTCTGTTCCAGCGTAGGGCCAGCCTGGGCCTGTGCAGCCGCACGCGGCATCGGTGCCTCACCGAGTTGCGCGTAGGCCGGCAAGGCGCATGCCGCGCCCACCACCCACACCACCAGAAGTCTTTTTGTGTGCGTCATCCTGAATCTTCTCCTCCATGGTTTGCGCTGCAAGTTTAGCGACCCACCTCGCAGCATCTCGAGCCGGTCTGCGCGCGCATCGAGAACAATTCCTCGTCTCCGCTGCCTTTCAGCCACCCCCAGCCTGCCCATCGCATGGGGTGGTCGCCTGCGTGGTTTGAGGGACACAACCCCTGCCTTCAGCCGTTCTGCGACATGAAGCGGACAATCAGGGCCCAACGTTGTCTCCAGGCCCCGACGCCGCGCATGCCCTCTCCCTCCTCGCCACCCAACGCCACGTCAGAGAACGGGTTTTCCTTCAAGCGGCTCGCCGTCCCCATCTTCGGCCCTTCCCTGCTGTTCAGTCTGGGTGAAGGCGCCATCCTCCCGATCATCCCGCTGGTGGCGCGCGAGCTGGGTGCCTCCGTGCCGGTGGCCGCGCTCATCGTCGCGCTGATGGGCCTGGGCTCGCTGCTCAACAACATCCCCGCCTCGCTCATCACCATGCGCTTCGGTGAACGCTGGGCCATCGTCACCGCCGGCCTCTGGAGCGCCCTGGGCATGGCCCTGTGCGTGTTCACCTCGCACCTCGCCCTCTTCGCCGCGGGCTGCCTCATGGTGGGCATGTCCCGCGCCGTGTACAACCTGGCGCGCCAGAGCTACATGGCCGAAGCCGTGCCCATCGCGTACCGGGCGCGGGCACTGTCGACCCTGGGTGGCGTGAGCCGCATCGGCAGTTTCATTGGCCCGTTCCTGGGCGCTGCGGCCGTGTATGCGTTCGGCCTGGCGGGCGCCTTCGGCGTCGGCATCGCCGGTGTGGTGGCGGCCGCCGCCCTTGGCGCGCGCGTGCCCGACCTGGAAACGCCGCCCCTGGCACCCGGCCAGGCGCAGCCCGCGGCCACCACCATCGTCTCCACCCTGCGCGACCACCGCCGTGTGTTCCTCACGCTCGGCATTGGCGTGGTGCTCGTCAGCGCCGTGCGGGCCTCGCGCCAGGTGGTCATTCCGCTGTGGGCCGACCACCTCGCCCTGGCACCCGCCGTGGCCTCGCTCATCTACGGCCTGGCCGGTGGCATCGACATGCTGGTGTTCTACCCCGCCGGCAAGGTGATGGACCACAAGGGCACGCGCTGGGTCGCGGTGCCCTCCATGGTGATCATGGGCACGGCGCTGCTGCTGATGCCGTTCACCTCCGGCTTCACCACACTGCTGCTGGCCTCGCTGGCCGTCGGCTTCGGCAACGGCATCGGCTCCGGCATGATCATGACCCTGGGCGCCGACCATTCGCCACGCCACGGCCGAGCGCACTTCCTGGGCGTGTGGCGCCTCTTGTCGGACATCGGATCGTCGTGCGGCCCGGTGTTGCTGTCGTTCCTGGCGGGCAGCCTGTCGCTGGCGGCGGGCATCGGCGCCGTCGGGGTCATTGCCTTCGGCGCGGCGGGGGCGCTGGCGTACTGGATACCGAGGTCGCGGGCGCTCGGGCGCTGACGGCGCCCCGCCTTCCGCGCGACACCCGCATGTGTGGGCACTGTCCTACACCGCGCCGCAGCCGCAGCCGCTAAGTTCCAGTTGTCAGCCCCAGACCGGTGCGCGGCCATGCGGAGCCCGTGACACCCTGGTGGCGCTTCACCAATGGACAACAGCAACAACCACCAGGACGTGCTGGCGCGCACATTCATCGGCAACAGCGAAATGGCCACGCTGATGCGTGGTCACGACTGGAGCGCCACGTCGCTCGGCGACCCCGCCGGCTGGCCGCTCGCGCTGCGCAGCGCGGTGCAGATTCTGCTCACCTCCCGGTTCGAGATGTGGGTGGGCTGGGGCCCCGACATCGCCTTTCTCTACAACGACGCCTACCGCCCCACCCTGGGAGGCAAACACCCGCGTTCGCTGGGCATGCCCACGCGCGAGCTGTACCCCGAAATATGGGACGAAGTGGCCCCGAGGTTGCACCGGGTGTACGAGCATGGGGAATCGACGTGGGACCGCGCGCTCCTGCTGGTTCTTCACCGCCACGGCTACCCCGAGGAGACCTACCACACGTTCTCGTACAGCCCGCTCAGCGGCGACGATGGCCAGGTGGAGGGCATCTTCTGCGCGGTGAGCGAAGAGACCGAGCGCGTGATCAGCGAACGGCGGCTGGGCTCGCTGGAGGCGCTGGCCACCTCCATCGCCGGCACCGAGCAACTCGAAAGCTTTTTCCCTGCGGTGGCGGGCGCGGCCGCCAAGGCGAACCGGGACATCGTCTTCAGCGCCCTGTACCAGCTGGACGAAGCGGGCACGCCCCTTCCGCTGTACGAGGACCTCGGCGGCGCGGCACCGGAGCCCCGCACCACCTGGCGGCTCGACACCCTGCAACAGGCGCCGCCGCTGTTCACGGTGCAGGCCCCGCCCGGCCTGCCCTGCGGCGCCTGGCAGGTACCGGCCACCGAGGCCGCCGTGATCGCCCTCTCGCAGGCGGGCCAGAACCATCCCACCGCGGCGCTGGTGATCGGCCTGAACCCCATGCGGCCCTTCGACGACGACTACGCCAGCTACCTGAAGCTGTTTGCCGGGCAGGTCGTGGCCCGCTGGACGAGCCTGGAAGCGCGCCGGCGACTGGCGACGGAGGTGGCCGCGCGCACCGAGGAGCGCGACCGACTGCGCGCCATGTTCAAGGACGCACCGAGCTTCATGGCCCTGCTCTCGGGGCCGGGCCATGTGTTCGAGCTGGCGAACGACGCCTACATGCGCCTGGTGGGCCCCAGACCCCTCATCGGCCTGTCCGCACGCGAAGCCCTGCCTGAGCTGAGCGGACAAGGCTACTTCGAACTGCTCGACAGGGTGTACGCCACGGGCGAGGCGTTCGTGGGCGAGGCCATGGCCGTGCGCATCCAGCGGGCGCCGGGCGCGGAGCCGGTGGAGAGGTTCGTCCACCTCGTCTACCAGCCCCTTTTCGTGGCGGGCCGTGTGCAAGGCATCTTCGTCGATGGCTACGACGTGACGCACCAGAAAAACGCCGAGCACGCGCTTCGCCAGTTGAACGCGACCCTGGAGAACCATGTGCAGGCCCGCACCGCAGAGTTGGAACAGGCGCTGGAGCGCCTGCGGCACGAGGGCGAAGAACGCAGCCGTGCCGAAAAAGCCCTGCAACGGGCGCAGAAGATGGAAGCCCTGGGCGCGCTCACAGGCGGCGTGGCGCACGACTTCAACAACTCGCTGCAAGTCATCAGCGCCAACCTCCAGCTCCTGGCCGTCTATACCAAGGGCCAGCCGCTCGCCCAGAAGCGCGTGGAATCCGCGCTCAGCGGGGTGGAGCGCGGCGCCCGGCTGGCCTCGCAACTGCTGTCGTTCGGCCGCCGCCAGCCCCTGGAACCCCGCGTGGTCAACGTGGGCCGCTTCATCCGCGGGCTGGAAGAGATGTTGCGGCGAACGCTCGGCGAAGGCGTCGAGGTGGAAACCGTTATTTCTGGTGGCCTGTGGAACACGTCGGTCGACCCGAGCCAGGTGGAGAACGCGGTGCTCAACCTCGCCATCAACGCGCGCGACGCCATGGACGGGCACGGCAAGCTCACCATCGAGGCCGGCAACGCCTTTCTTGACGCGGACTACTGCAAGCAGCACGAAGACGTACGACCGGGGCAGTACGTGATGATCGCCGTGACCGACACCGGTTCAGGCATGCCGTCCGAGGTGCTTGATCGCGCGTTCGACCCCTTCTTCACCACCAAGCCCGAAGGCAAGGGCACAGGCCTGGGCCTGTCCATGGTGTACGGGTTCGTCAAACAGTCGGGTGGGCACGTCGTCGTCTACAGCGAGGTGGGCGAAGGGACGACCGTCAAGCTCTACCTGCCGCGATCCCTGCAGGTGGAGAGCGCAGCGTCTGCCAGCGTTGCCGATGGACCGGTGGAGGGCGGCAACGAAACCGTGCTGGTGGTGGAAGACGATGAGGAAGTGCGCGAGACGGCCGTGGCCATGCTGGCCGGCATGGGCTACCGCGTACTGCGCGCCCGCAACGCCGACAGCGCGCTCATGGTCATTGAAAGCGGCGTCGCCATCGACGTGCTGTTCACCGACGTGATGATGCCCGGCCGCCTGCGCAGCCCCGAACTGGCGCGCATCGCCCGGCAGCGCCTGCCCGGCATCGCCGTGCTCTTCACCTCGGGCTACACGGAAAACTCCATCGTGCACGGAGGCCGGCTCGACGAGGGTGTGGAACTACTGTCCAAGCCCTACACCCAGGAGGCCCTGGCGCAGCGCCTTCGCCAGGTGTTGAACATCGCCCGGCAGCGCGCCGCGCCACCGCAAGCGCCGCCCACGGCAGCGGTACCCGGGCGCTTCAAGGTGCTGATGGTGGAGGACGATGAAGCGATACGCACCACCGCCGCGGAGTACTTTCGCGCCCTTGGCCATGAGGTGGTGGAAGCGGCCACGGCAGGCAGCGCGCTGCTGACCCTGGGCGGGCAGGACCACTTTGACGCCCTGCTGCTCGACCTGAACCTGCCCGACATGAACGGCGCCGACCTGGCGCGTGCCGCCTTGCGCACCAGACCCCGCCTGGGCGTGGTGTTCGCGAGCGGCGCCCAACCCGCCCCGGGCCGTGAGCTTCCGCCCGGCGCCAGGCTGCTGCTCAAACCCTACGACGCCAGCCAGCTCGTTGCCGAGTGCGTGGCAGCCATACGCGCGGCGAGCGCGAGCGAACCCAAGGCCTAGCGAGCGGGCCCGCCTCACACGGCCGCTGCGATCGACTCCGTGTAGATGAAACTGCTGCACGCCGCCACGAAAGCCCGTGGCGTCTGCTGCGCGCCAAAGCCATACACCCGCACACCCTCGCGCCGCATGCCGAACGCCAGCGGCGTGAGATCGCTGTCGGAAGACACCAGGCACACGCCATCGAACTGCCCCGTGTTCACCAGCGCCATGGCCTCCACGCTGAGCATCACGTCTGCCGCGTTCTTGCCCCGGGTGTACGGAAAGAGCTGCACCGCCTCGATGGCGTTGTGCAGCAGCACGTTCTTGAAACGCCCCATCTGCGGCCGGGACCAGTCCGCATACGCCCGCTTGACGACGAGCACGCCATAACACGCGGCGCGCAGCAGGATGGAACGGATCAGTGTGTGCGAGACGTTCTCCGCGTCGATCAACACGGCGAGCTTCTGTTGCTTGTGCTGCAGCTTCGGCATGCGGTGGCTTCCCTTCCCTGTTCGTTGGCTGTTCGGTGAGGTGAACAGCCGCCACCACGTGACAGAGTGGCGGCGGCCCGAACGGGTTGAGAACCGGGGACCCCTTGCGAAGAACCGGCAGGCCTCGCGGCCTCCCGCCCGGGCCGCCAAAAAGCGAGCGCGAACGACAAAGGCCGCTGTGCTAGCGGTGTACAGCGGCCTTCAAGCCGCAAAGAGTCCCCGGGTTCTCAAGCCCGGCTCACCTTTTTCGTGAGCGGGTGGGACTTTACATCAATGAGGCGAAAGTATTCACACCATGCGCACGAAATATTCGGATGCCAACGAATGCAGCATCTAACACCGCGCGGTCTCCATTGACTGCTGTGCAGCTTGAACCCACATTTGGACAGCGACGCGAACGACTAGTCGCGCTAGCGGCCGCTCAGCGGAATGCGCACGGCGCGCTTTGAAGCACATCAATCTTCGGCGGCTACTGGAGCCAACAGCTCCTTGGCATGAAGTTCTGCCAAGACTAGCCCAGACAGCTGGGAAAGCATGTCCTCGGGCTGGGCGCGTATCCACTCCTTGACTTTTTCGGGCGTAAGCGACGAGTCGGTAATCAGACCAGCTACGGCAGCTGCAGTGATACGAGATAGCCCGAACCCGATCAGGGATCTGCCAGTGGTTGTCGACACGCCCAGTTCCAACGCGAGCGAGAAATCATAGACTTCCTCCACGCGCTCGGCATATCCCTTTTCCACTAGCACGAACTTCAGCAGGTCGACGTAAGCCTTTGCCCACTGTACAAGCGTGAAACGGATAGTCTGCTCAATCGTGACGAACATGTCACGAATAGCGCCGTCAACGACCGCCTGTTCTGGAGGCTTCTTGGTGGACTGTTTCGCTGCAGTGAGCTTGAACCTAACTGCTTCGTTCACCAGTTGAGTCAACGCGTCGCCACGCATCCACTTGAGGGCTGTCACTGTCACGTGGTTCACGTAGCTTCTCATGCCTTTGTTCTCATCGCCGGTAAGCTTGGCTCTGCCGAGATGCTTGTAGAGACGTCTAAAGATGGAGTTGTAGACCTCATACGCGTCAGACGAAGGGTTCACAGGCATCAACTTCGCGAACTCTTTCTTGTGAACACCCTGCCGAAGGCGGTTGAGCAGGCTAGCCAAGGCCACTGGGTCGACCATCCAGCTGCTCGTCAGAACCGACTCCGGCAGGCCGAGGTTGGCCAGCGCCCGGTCAGCGGAAGCGGACAGCTGCTCGCGTTTCTCGAGCGGCAATGACAGGCTTGGACGCCCCAAAAGCGATTCAAGCGAGCCTTGCGCCGCACGGAACAGCACTAGACCCGCCGCAGCCGTAGTCCGCTGCGCAGGGCGCTTGCGCTCTTGGTCAGGCTCCTGTTCGGCTGCGGCATCCAAGAGTTCAACCACCGAATCAAAGTCATCCTCAATGGTGTCTTTAAACGCCACTTTCAGTTGGAAGGGCTTGCGCTCAGTAAGGAGCTTGTGCTCCCACTTGTCATAGTTGACCATGAACACGTTGCCTACAACTTCCTCGCCGAGACGACCGGCTCGGCCAGCGAAGTTCCACAGCGACGCTTCCTCGAGAAGCTCGCCCCTGTTGCCGCGAGTGGGCGTGTCGATGAAGACGTTTCGTGCAGGCAGGTTGACGCCCTGGAAGAGCGTGGTGGTGCAGCACAGGTAGTCGAGATAGCCCTCGCGGAAGCTCGTCTCGATGCCCTCGCGCAGGAGGCTTGGCATGTTCCCGTAGTGGAAGGCGACGCCGCGCCGCACAAATCGCGCAAGCGAATAGCGCTTGTGGACGTGCTGCTCGATGAACTTGGCCAGCTCCTTTAGCGACTCAGTCGCCCTGTCCTTTCGGTTGAGAGCAAGCAGCTCGCTGAGGTCTTCCGCGTTTTTGGCACCCGTTGCGTAGACCAGCGATCGCCCAGACGCACCGAACTCTTCGGCGACAGCCGCAAGCTTCTGGTCCTCGCTCAAAGCAAAGCCGCGGTCGAACGTGTAAGAGCCAATGGAGTCCAAGCGGTCAGCTGTGACTAGGTCAAGATGGACAACATGTTCGTTCTCTGGCGGGAAGTTGACGCTGATGCGGTTCTGCACGACGGGCGACAGTCTTGTCTCCACAATATCAATGTTGTTCAAGCCTACGCTTTCGCCGACAAGGTCGAAGCCTGTCGCACCCGGAGCCAGGAAAAGGAAGCGAGCGCTTGGGCTCGCCTTGCGAATCTTCTCAATGACGTCCTGGAGGATCATCCCGCGGCTGTCGTCTCCGATGGCTTGCGCCTCGTCAACAATGACGAGGTCGATAGCATCGACCAGATCTATCGCCGAGAGCAGCAACTGCGCGCGCTCTTGCGTCAGGACGTAAATCTGCTTCGCCCGATGCTCGGGGTCAGGAACGGGGATGGTGGTAATGCGGAGCTCGCTGCTGCTTTTCGCAAGTCGACGCTCGAGCTTGCCTTGGATTTCAGCCAGCAACGCACGAGTCGGTGCGACGTACATCGCGACAAAGTTCGTAGCTCGAATTGCTGTCTCGGCCAGATGCTCGAGAACAACGAACGACTTACCCGCCGATGTCGGCGCCGAGATTGCGGTTGCTGCACTCGACTTCAGGATTTCCCAGACGTCTAGCTGAAAGTCTGTCAGGGAGATGCGGGCCCCGTCCATCTCGACCGATGCGAGTTCCTTTAACAGCGCGCTGCGCAAATGAGTGTGAAACCCTAGTCGGTCCAAACCCTCAGGCTCAACCTTCTTAAGCCCTGGGAAGTTTCCCAAGCTGGACAGAATGTGCACCGCTGCGCCGCGAACCTCCGGGCCGTCAAATGCAAGCGATGCGAAGACAGCAATCTGCTGGGCAAGGTCGCGGCTTTCCTCATCATCTGCGAGAGCAAAGACACTGGCAGAGTTCAGCAATCTGGCCAGCCCCTCGTCGCCAAGCGCTGGCCCGACGATGCCAGCCTCGCTGTCATGCTCAGAGGGCAAGGTAGATCGGATGCCCATTGCGCGCAAGCCCGCCAAATCGTTCCAGAATGCGGCGTTTTGGCGAATGTCGCCAGAGACTTCGGTGGCAAAGCTAGTCATGGATTCAGTTCAGCAAAAGCACGCTTGAGTTCATCGACGTCCGGCACTGCGATGAAGAAGACCTCGCACTTCGCCAAATTGACGTTTTTGGCTTGAGCTTGGCGAACAAGGTTGCCTCGAAATTGCTTGTGCTTTGCCTTGTATAGCGACTCGAGGTGCTTCTCATGAGCGTCGTGGTCTGCCTTAGGGTCGTAGGCCAGCTTGTGCTTGTATGCATCCTCGCTGATCACCAGGCTTCCGAGGTGAACGTCTCGGCGCTTGAGGTGATTGCCGGTATTCGAGTACGCATCGAAGTACGACTTGGCCTCGTCGCGCTGAGCACCCTCCAGCGCATCGAGGTTCGACATATCGTTGACAAGTCGAAGCTCGTTGAGCAGCTTGGCTCGATCCGCCTGGTACTCGAAGATCGACTCGATCATGTTCCGTGACGCGTCGGTCGCATTAGGAACAATCTTGGATTCCAGAACGAAGAAGGTGATGGTTCCGTCCTCGTTTGCCCTCACGTGGAGGCCGTCAACTCCATGCACAGGCATGTTGCTGTTGGTCTTGAGCGCCATCTTCGAGCCCACCTGAGCGGCGCCCATATAGTGAACAGCAACAGCGTAGGAGAGCAATTCACCGAGCTCGCCAAACCGAGCTTTGTGCTGCTCCGTGAACTTCAGGAGCAGTTGTCGAGCTTCGCGCGCTAGCCTTGACTGTGCGGCCGTGCTGCCGCCTGAGCGTGAGGTGGTCCCGGCTTGGTTAGCCCGTCGCCTCTTTGTCAGGGGTAGTGCGTAGTCGACGAGAAGGTCGGTCAACAGCTCGGCTAGCAACGTAAGCTGCGGCTCGTCCTCGTGCATCCGCAGGTAGATGAGCCGAGGTTGCTCGAGTTTCGGGTCTACCACTACCTCCTTGAGCACGTTGTCGATGCCAGCGATCGGGTCAAGTAGCCCGTCGAAGACGGTTGTGCGCGCGTCATTCAACTATTTATCTCCTGATGTCATCGTTCGATCTGCCGAACTAGCTATCTTCGATGCCTCTCCCATACCGGAAGCCCAGCTTCACAATTTCAACGCATCTCTTCAGCCGAACCCACATCGAAAATCTCGACGTTATTAAAAGGCCAGTTATCCCCGCGAGCCGGTCCAAACTACCGCATGATCGGCGACAAAACATTGCGCGCTGTTACGCACGCAACGAGGCAGGCAGCGGTACTGTAAGACCCAGCAATTCCTGCTCGGGTCAGGTCGCAAATAAAAATGCCTCACCGGGAGCTCTCATGTTCAGCGCGTGATGCGGAAGGCGCCGTCCGCCAATGTCTCGGCGTCTGACCGCAACCAGTCTTAAGCAGCGACCCGGGAGGCGGTGCAACCTCTAGAGTGTTCAAACCGATTTGGCACTTTAGTGACAGTGATAAGGCTGAGAGCCGGCGTGGCAGCCGTTCTTATCAGTGCCGCCTGAATGTGCATGAACAAACGATACTGTTGCCAATACCACTAAAAACAAAGCAATTCCCCTCCTCATATCCGTTCTCCTTTCGAGTTGAAGCAAGTCCGAGTCTTTTCGTGCCACCAGCGCAGTTAAAACAGCGAGTAAAGAATCCGCGCATTTCACGGTGCACCATGTCAAATCTAAAGGGTTTGAAGCCTTGGCGATATCCTCTATATGTGGGAGCAATGATCCGCACCGTGAGAAAGTTGCAGTTTCTCTAGATGGAGGAATGCGGCAGCCTAGCTGACACGGCACCCGCGACGACACAAGCTATCAAGTCGTACCAATCACGACGACCGCAAGTAGCATAGAGCGCATATTCAATGCGACAGCTCAGCCGGCCGCAAGCGTCTGAAGCCGGCATTTGCTCTATCGCGCGACAAGGCCATTTGGCACCGAGCACGGATATGAGAGGCCACCGCTAGCCGAGTGGCAACAGAGCCAAACAATGACAACGACAAATGGACAGTGACCTAACCCAAGCCCTAGCCTTCGCCGAATGGCTCGGCAAGCACTTCATCCCCGTGCTCGCCGTCGCCCTGGTGCTGGCCCTCCTCGCCACCACCGCCCTCGTCATCGCCTACCGGCACTCCATCGTGCGCAACGCCTGGAGCAACTGGCCGCGCCCTCTTCTGCTCGGCATCTGCCTCGCCATCGGCGCGGGCATTCTCATCGGCACAGCCTCGCTGTTCGCCGAGATGCTGGAAGCGTTCGATGCGGACGAGGAGATTGGCCGGTTCGATGAGCGGCTGACCGAGACGCTGGCGCGCGAGCTGTCACCGGCTGCCCTGCGCTTCTTCGGCGCCTTGACGCACCTGGGCGACCCGATGCCGTTGACGTTGCTGGTGATTGCGCTGGGTGTGGTGCTGCTGGTACGACGGCACACCGCGCTGGCCCTGGGCTGGGTGGTGGCGTGTGCGGGGGCGGGTGCGCTCAACCAGTTGCTCAAGCGCATCTTTGAACGGGTTCGCCCGGTGCACGACCACGGCTTTGCGCAGGCCGATGGCTTCAGCTTTCCCAGCGGGCACACCTCGGGTTCGCTGGTGGTGTACGGCATGCTGGCCTACTTGTGCCTGCGTCTGTTGCCGCCGCGCTGGCACCTGCCCAGCGTGCTGCTGGCGGCGGCGCTGGCTTTCAGCATTGGCTGGAGCCGCGTGGTTCTGCAGGTGCACTGGGCGAGCGATGTGGTGGCGGGGTTCGCGTTTGGCGTGGCGTGGTTGACGCTGTGCATTGCGGCGCTGGAGTTGTCGCGGCGGTTCGCGCGGGCTTAGCCAATCGTCAGCCCTGGCAGCCATCTCGGCCAGACCGTTGAAGGGAAGGAGACGTCATGGGTCGCAAGGAATTCGAAGCCTCTCTCGCAGGTGGCGCGCACGCCCGGCTGGCGCGCATGGCCGGGCAATGGGAAGGCCGCTTCCGCCTCTGGTTCGAGCCGGGCACGCCAGCCGAAGATTCGGTACAACGCGGCAGCATTCGCGTGTTGCTGGGTGGGCGCGTGCTGTTGCACGAGTACGCCGGCCACTGCAGCGGTGAGCCGATGGAGGGCGTGGCGCTGATCGCGCACCACCTGGACGAGCGCCGCTACGAATCGGCCTGGGCGGAGAGTTTTGGCACGGGCACGTCCATCATGTTCAGCACCGGCACGCCGGGCGACCCGCGCCTGGCGATGCTGGGCAGCTACGCCGACGGCCAGGGCGGCGAACGCTGGGGCTGGCGCACAGAGATTGACCAGCCCGACGACGACACGCTGGACTTGCGCATGTTCAACATCTCGCCGGCCGGTGAAGAGGTGCTGGCGGTGGAGGTGAACTACCGCCGCGTGCCACCTGCGGCGGCTGAGACCTGAACATCCGAGACCAACGGCGAGTGCCCTTCTCCATCCATCAGCCCCCGCCCGACGCCCGCTCGGGGTCGGTCATCGCCGCCCGCCTCGCCACCTCGCGCTTCGCATACGCCGTGGGTGGCAGGCCAGACCACCGGCGAAACGCGCGCGCAAACACCTTGTCCGACTCGTAGCCCGCGCCCTGCGCCACCTGCGCCAGCGGCAGGTGCCCGGCTTCGAGCTGTTCGGCGGCGAGGGCCATGCGGTGGTTGCCGAGGTAGCCCATGGGCGTGTCGCCCACCAGGGCCTTGAAGCGGTCGCTGAAGCGCGAGCGCGACATGGCGGCTTCGCGGGCGAGAGTCTCCACCGTCCAGCTGCGTGCGGGGTCGCGGTGCATGGCAGAGATGGCGCGGGCGATGGCGGGGTCTGAGAGGCCGCGCCACCAGTTGGCTTCAGCAGGCGCGGCGCCGCGCAGCAAGTGGCCGCGCAGGATGTTGATGAGCAGCAGCTCGCCCATGCGGCTGGCGGAGAGGCGCCAGCCGGGGCGCTGGTCGAGCGTTTCGGTGACCAGCGTTTCCATCGATGCCGCGAGCACGGCCGCCGTGGACAGCTCGCTGGCGCGCACGTGGATGAGCGGTGGCAGCGCGCTGAGCACCGAGTGCCGGCAGTAGGCGGAGAACCAGAGCAGCGCGCTGAACATCTCGCAGCCTTCGCCGCCACCGCCGTGCCGCAGGTCCAGCGGGGCTTCGTCGCGGGCGCCGGGGGTGCGCTGCGTGAGCAACTGGGCGAAGGAAACGGTCGGCGCGTCGGCCGTGGAGCCCATGCGGTGCGCGGCACCGAGCGGCATCATGACCAGGTCACCGGGTTCCACACGCACCGGGCCGTTGCCGCCCGCGGCCTCGATCCACCACGGCGCGCCGCGCGCCATGCGGATCATGGCGGAGCCGGCCACGCCGTTGGAATGCAGACCCCAGGGCGCCGAAAGATGGAAGCGCGCGGTGACCGCGCGTTCGGCGCGGCAGATGGCGAGAACCTCACTCAAAACATCCATGTGGCGCGGGTTTGTTACGTAGGCAAAACACGGAAAAAGGTCTGGACGAATCGTACCCATTTCGGGCGTTCGTGCGGTTGAGTGCAGGAAGCGTGCGCAGAACAATGCGCCTTTCGACAACGCAGGAGCAACCCCATGAGCAGCAGTCTGAAGATCGGTATCGCCGGTGGTGGCGTGGGGGGCCTGGCCGCCGCCATCGCGCTGCGCCAGCAGGGCCACGACGTGACGGTGTTCGAGCAGGCCAGGGGTTTCTCGCGCGTGGGGGCGGACATCAACCTCACGCCCAACGTGGTGCGCGCCATCGACGGCCTGAACGCGGGCGCGGCCATTCGCCGCACGGGCGCGCAGCCCACCTTCCGCATCAGCCGAGACTGGGACACGGGCAAGGAAACCTCGCGCCTGGGCATGAGCAACATCGCCGAAGAACTGTACGGCGCGCCGCAGGTCACCATCCACCGCGCGGACATCCTCGCCGCGCTGGCCGAGCAGCTCCCTATCGAGAACATCCAGTTCGACAAGCGGCTGAAGACGCTCACGCAGAACGACGCGGGCGTGACGCTGCAGTTCGACGACGGCAGCGAGGCGACGTTCGACGTGGTGGTGGGCGCCGACGGCATTCACTCGCGCGTGCGCACCGCGCTGTTCGGCGAAGAGAGCCCGCGCTTCACGGGTGTGGTGTCGTTCCGTTCGGTGGTGCCCACCGAGCGCGTGAAGCACGTGCCCGAGATCGAGGCCTTCACCAAGTGGTGGGGCCCGAACCCGCAGAGCCAGATCGTCACCTTCCCGCTGAACCAGGGCAAGGAGACCTTCGTGTTCGCCACCACGGGGCAGGAGAGCTGGACGGAAGAGTCTTGGACGAGCCCGGGCGACGTGAACGAGCTGCGTGGTTTCTACAAGGACTTTCATGCCGACGCGCGCGCATTGCTGGAGGCCTGCGACACCACCCTCAAGAGCGCGCTGTACGAACGCGAGCCGCTGCCGCAGTGGTCCAAAGGCACGGTGACGCTGCTGGGCGACGCCTGCCACCCGATGCTGCCGTTCATGGCGCAAGGCGCGGGCATGGCGATTGAGGACGCCGTGGTGCTGGGCCGTGCGCTGGCCGGTGTGGGCACGCGCGCGCAGGCCGTCGAGGCGCTGCGCCGCTACGAGAAAACGCGCATGGAGCGCACGGCGAAGATCCAGATCGGTTCTCGCGGCAACCAGTGGATGAAGACGCAGGGCAATGCCGACTGGGTCTACGGCTACGACGCCTGGAACGCGCCGCTGGAGCAGCCGTGAACACCCCCCTGCGCCGCTGCGCGGCTTCCCCCCTCTGTGGCGCGCCTTCGGCGCTTCGAGGGGGGACGGCATCTCGGGCCGGCGGAGCCGGACCCTTGGTGCCTCTGGACTGCACCGCTTCATGCGGTGCGGAACGCGCTCCGGCGTGCTTCGTCTGAATTCTTTCCCCCACTTCAACCCTGGAGAAGCCACCGTGAACCACCCCAAGCGCTCTTTCACCTTGTGCCTTCTCGGCACCGCGCTCGCCGCTGCCCTGCCCTTCGCCGCCACGGCACAAGCCTTCCCGAGCAAGGCCATCACCATCGTCGTGCCCGTGCCAGCCGGCGGCGGGCCTGACCTGGCCGCGCGCGTGCTGGCCGAGAAGATGGCCGCGAAGCTGGGCCAGCCCGTGGTGGTGGACAACCGCCCCGGCGCGGGCACGCTGCTGGGCGCAGCCGCCGTGGCCAAGGCCGCACCCGATGGCCACACGCTGCTGCTCACGCCCAACACCATGGCCATCTCACCCCACGTGATGGCGCCCGGCGCCGGTGGGGGCATCGACGTGCAGAAAGACCTTGTGCCCGTGATCGCGCCCGCCACCACGCCGATGGTGCTGGCAGCCAACCCCACGCTGGGGCCCACCAATCTCAAGGCCGCGCTGGACGCGGCGCGCAAGACACCCGGCCTGCCTTACGGCAGCGCGGGCAACGGCTCGCCCATGCACTTCGCGGGCGAGATTCTCAAGCGCCAGACGCAGGTGGACCTGATGCACGTGCCCTACCGGGGCGTGGCACCGTCGCTCACGGCCGCCGTGGGTGGTGAGGTGAAGCTGCTGTTCACCGCCCTGGGCGGCGCGGTGCCCCACATCAAGGCCGGCCGCCTGGTGCCGCTGGCGGTGATCGAAAGCAAGCGCTCGGCCCTGCTGCCCGACGTGCCCACCGCCACCGAGCAAGGCGTGCCAGGCGTGGAAGTAAACGCGTGGTACGGCGTGTTTGCCCCGGTGGGCACGCCCGCCGCCGCCATTGCGCGCATCAACCAGGAAATGAACGACGCGCTGCAGCTGCCGGACGTGAAGGAAAAGTTGATGGGTGCCGGGCTGGAGACCCTGGGTGGCACGCCGAAGGTGCTTGCCGACTTCATGAAGGCGGACAACGAGCGCTACGGCAAGCTCGCCAAGGAACTGAACATCAAGGCGGACTGAGAAAAGAAAACAGCGGCGAAAGCCGCTGTTTTCTGGTGGAGTGAGGAGGCCTCAGATGTCGAGCACGAGCCGGTCGCTCTTGCAACCGGACACGCAGACCATCATGACCTTGTTGGTCGCGCGCTCGGCGTCGGTGAGCACCATGTCGCGGTGGTCGGGCACGCCTTCGAGCACCTTGGTTTCGCACGAACCGCAGATGCCCTCCTCGCAGCTCCAGGGCACGTCGGCGTTGATCTCGATCAGGCGCTTGTGCAGCGTGGTTTCGGGGGTGACCTCGAAGGTCTGGCCGCTGCGCTTGAGCTCGACGGTAAAGGTCGTCTTGGCGTCGATGGCCGCGGCCACTTCCACGGCCGCGAAACGCTCGATGTGCGCGTTGATGTGGCCCAGGGCGACACAGGTCTTCTCGAAGTTGTCGAGCATGACCGTGGGACCGCAGGCGTAGTAGTGCTCGCCGCTGGCCGGTGCGCGACGGCCCAGCAATTCGGTGAGGTTGGGCGGCCCGCCCTTCTCGTCGTCGAAGTGCCAGGTGACGGGCACGCCGAGAGCCTCGATCTCGGCCGCGAAGGCCGCGCTCTTGCGCGAGCGAGCGAAGTACAGGAATTCGAAGCTGTGGCCCTCGTCCTTCAGCCGGCGTGCCATGCACATCATGGGCGTCACGCCGATGCCACCGGCCACCAGCACCGAGTGCGTGGCCTCTTCGTGCAGCGGGAAGTTGTTGCGCGGCGCGCTGATGGTGATGGGCATGCCGATGCGCAGCTGTTCATGCACGCAGCGCGAGCCGCCCCGGCTGGCGCGGTCCTTGAGAACGCCGACCACGTAGCGGCCGCGTTCCTTGCAGTTGTTCGACAGCGAGTAGCTGCGCACCATGCCATTGGGCAGATGCAGGTCGATGTGCGACCCGGCTTCGAAGGGCGGGAATTCCACGCCCGGTGCCGGGCGCAGCTCCACGCTGATGATGTCGTCGGCTTCGTACCGGAGGGTATGGACCCAGGCTTGCAGTGTGTTGGCGTTGTTGCTCATCCCGCGATTCTCACACGGGCCTGTCCAGCTGCGCCTTCGCGAGGTTTCTCAGGTGGCGGCGCAGGCGCACGATGCCCATGTCGTGGGCGTACAGGTGCTCGCGCTTGTTGGCGTCGGGCTCCATGTTCTCCACGGCCACGCGGTCCTGCTCCAGCACGTTCCAGTGGCGTTCTTCCAGGCGGTTCTTGTAGAGAAAACGCCAGGCGTCGCGCTGCCAGCCGGTGACGCGACGGCAGCGCCAGTGGAACACGCCCGAGGTGCGGTTGTTGATCGGCGTGTAGCTGCCGATGATGGTGAAGTTGCCGCCGGGGCCGCCGGTCTTGGGGTAGGGAATTTCCAGGCGCATGACGTGAATGCCCAGGTCCATCCACTCGGTCCAGTCGAAGTTCACGCCGCGCTGGCCCTTCTTCTCGAAGCAGAAGCCGTTGGGGATGTCGCGGATCTGGAACTCGGCCTCGCTCGCGCCCTCGCTCATGGTGTGCGACTGCTTGTGCAGGTACACGCCATGCATGGGGTCCATCACGTTGTCGATCACGTAGCGGTAGTCGCCGCCCCATTCGGTGTAGCAGAGGAAGTGCGACCACTCGGGTGAGGTCAGTTCTTCGGGCAGCTGCAGCGGCGGCGCTGCGTCCAGGATGGGGTTGCTGGCGTTGTAGAGAAAGATCGCGCCGGCGGCTTCGGCCGTGTGGAACATGCGCGCAGGGCGCGAGCCTTCCAGCTTGCAGCCGGGGCTGCCGGGCACGCGCGTCACGGTGCCGTCGCAGCGCACCTCGACGCCGTGGTACGGGCAGGCCAGGCGGTCGCCCAGGTTCACGCCGAGCGAGAGCGGCGCGCCGCGGTGCGGGCAGTGGTCTTCCAGTGCGTGCACCTGGCCGGTGGCATCGCGCCAGATCGCGATCTTGTAGCCCAGGCGGCGCAGCGAGATCGGGCTGTCCTTCACGAAGCCGGACGGGCAGACCGGAAACCACAGGTCTTTGAGGCCGACTTCGAGGACGGCATCGACCGGATCGAGATGAACGTTGATGACAGAGGTATCCATGGACGTGTCTCCTGGCGTGAGCTGGGGTCGGGTGGCGCGGTTCAGGCGCCGAGGCGGGCCATCTCCTGCTGGAAGGACTGCTCCGTCCAGCGCTGGCCGTTGGGGCCGGAGGGACCCGCGTCGTTGAGGTACTTCACCAGGCCTTCCAGGTCGTGGATGCCTTGCGCGTAGGCGCGCTCGATCGAGTCGCCCAGCAGGCCTTCGTACGAGGTGGGCGGCGCGGTGCGCGACTGGTGGGTCTCGTTGTACAGATCGGGGGTTCGCATGGCGGGGTCTCCTTCAATGTCATTCCGTGGGCGGCTTGGGCTTGTCGGTCATGAACTTGCCGCCCGGCGCGCCGGCATTCACCTGGCGGCGCGTGTTGCCGTCGATGCCGCCCTTGATCGCCCATTCGGCGAACACGGTGGGGCCGGGCGTGAATTCGCGCGGCTCCCAGTCGGCGGTGAGTTCGTCCTCGTCGGTGTAGTACTCCACCAGCGCGCCGGCCGGGCTTTCGAAGTACCAGAACATGGCCGAGGAGATGGGATGGCGACCCGGGCCGAGTTCGGTGCTCCAGCCGCTGCGCGACATGTGCATGCCGCCGCCCACCACCTCGTGCAGGTCGCGCACGGAGAAGGCCACATGGTTCAGGCCCTTGCGCGGCTCCGGAGGTTGCAGCAGGAAGAGATCGTGGTGCCCGCCTTCCTGGGCGCAGCGCAGGAACAGGCCACGCTGGGGATAGCTGTCGGAGACGACGAAGTCCAGGTTGTCGATGTAGAAGGCGCCCGTGGCTTTGAGATCCGTCACGAAAAACACGACGTGACCCACCTCGACCGGTGTGGCGCGGTCATAGGCCGGGCTGCGCTGGTTGCGGCGCGGGCGGTCGGTCCAGGTGTTGACGAGCGCGCTCTCGAGCTGCACCTCGCGCTTCTGCGTGAGCTGCAGGCGCACGGCCAGGCCGTTGGGGTCGGTGCAGCCGATGCGGCCGTCGGCGTCCACGAAGCCGGGCTGCGACTGCAGGCGCCCGCGATAGATCGCCAGACTCTCGGGCGTGTCCACCCCCCAGATCACCTCGCGCAGCGTCGGATCGGGTTCCACGCCGGCCGGCAGGCCGGGCTTGTCGGAATGGGCGACCACCACGCGGCAGCCATTGAGCGACTCGAACACCAGCTCCTGCGCGGACTCTTGCACCAGGGAAAGACCCCAGTCCAGAAAGAACTGGCGGCAACGCGGCAGGTCGGCTGCGCCGTAGGTGATCTGGTCAATGCCCAATACGCTCATCTGCAGTCCTTCAGGGCTTGCCCGCTGCGGCGGCCAAACGTTTCTTTAGTAAACCCGTGTTTCTTACTTGAAACGACTCGAATTCTACCGGCAAACGTCCAGCGTGGGAAGTGGCTCGCAGAGTAATTTGCTCGGCTATGCGTCAAAGGGGGTTCAAGCGCTCCGGGGGTACGACCCGCATCGCACGCCACGACGCGACCAGAGGCATCCAGGGTCCGGCTACGCCGGCCCGAGATGCCGTCCCCCCTCGAAGCGCCGAAGGCGCGCCACAGAGGGGGGAAGCCGCGTCAGCGGCGCAGGGGGGAGCGCCTATCCAGCCTGCCAGCCACCATCGGTGGACAGGGCGTCCGGCCGGTGCACGGGCATCAACCAGCCCTTTTGGGGATCGGTCTGGGCCGATATGTCGATGCGCGGTGGCTGGCTGCCCACCCCGCCGAAGATGGTCGCGAACGACACGTCGGCCGCGTCGCGTCCGGTGCCGATGCGCACAAAGCCCATCGGAATGGCCGTGCCGGAAGGATCGAAGAGATACCAGCGGTGGCCCACGTACGCCTCCACGTAGGCATGGAAGTCGGTCGGACCGAGGGCCGGATCGGCGCCGAAGTCGATACCGGTGGTGAACCGCGCGGGGATGTTGAGCGCGCGACACAGGGTGATCATGAGATGCGCGAAATCGCGGCACACACCCTTGCCGTCTTTCAGGGTGTCTATCGCCGAGGTGGTGGAGTCGCTGGCGCCGGATTCGAACCGCACCTGCTCATGCACCCAGTCGCGGATGGCCTGCACCCGCGTGTAGCCAGGAGGCATCTCGCCGAACAGCCGGTTGGCCTGTTCCATCACGCGGTCGGACTGGCAGTAGCGGCTGGGGTAGATGTAGGTGAGCACCTCCGGTGGCAACTGGGCCACCGGCGTTTCCATCACGCTGTCGGGCTGGGCCACGTGGTGCTCGATGTCCAGCGTGGCGCGGTAGCGCACCGTGAGCGGGCCCGCTGTGGCGGACAGGCGCAGCGTGCGCGTGCGCGTCACGGCGTCGGTGTGCATCAGCAGTGGCACGGGCTGGCTGACCAGCAGCTGTTCCCAGTCCACCGTCTGCTGCGGTGAATGCGCGGCCTGCACGTTGAAGATGAAATCAGCGCCAGGAGGGTGCACCTCGTATTGGAGATCGATCGCGAGATGAAGGTGGACCATGGAGGACATGATCCCATCTTGCAGGCCTCCGGTTCTCCTGTCGGTGCGCTGACCCACCGAGCAGGAGGGCTTAAGCTCCCTTTCCATGCGCGCATTGCTGTCCACCTTCTCTTGGCAGGAACTTCGCCACCATCCCTGGCGCAATGCCTCGGCGGTGGTGGCGGTCATGCTGGGCGTGGCGCTGGCCTTCGCGGTGCACCTGATCAACGCATCGGCACTGGCCGAGTTCTCCAGTGCGGTGAGTTCGGTGAACGGCCAGCCCGACGTGGAGCTGCGCGCGCGCCAGGGTGTGCTCGACGACACCCTGCTGGCGAAGGTCGCGGCGCATCCCGATGTGGCGCTGGCCAGCCCGGTGCTGGAAGCCACCGTGCAGGCCGCCGCGCCCCACGGCGAACGCCTGGGCGTGAAGCTGCTCGGCGTGGACGCACTGGTGGTGGCCGGCGTGTCGCCCGCGCTGATGCCCATGACCGATGCCCCGAGTGGCGACAACACGCGGCGGCGCTTCGACCTTTTCGCACCCGATGCGGTGTTTCTCAACGCCGCAGCGCAACAGGCGTTCGGGCAGGTGGCTGCCATCACCCTGCACAACGGCACCGTGCTGCGCGTGGCCGGCCGTGTGAACGCGCCCGGTGCGCCGCTGCTGGTGATGGACGTGGCTGCCGCGCAGGCCTTGACGGACCGCGTGGGCCAGCTGAACCGGATCGACCTGCGCCTGTCGCCGGGCGCCCGCGCCAGCGAGGTGATCGAGGCGCTGGGCCTGCCCACCCACGTGATGGCGCAACGGCCGGAGCAGTCGGGAGAGCGCGTGAGCAACCTCTCTCGCGCCTACCGCGTCAACCTCACGGTGCTCGCGCTCGTCGCGCTGTTCACGGGCGCGTTCCTGGTGTTCTCGGTGCTGTCGCTCTCCGTCGCCCGGCGGCAGCCGCAGTTCGCGCTGCTGGGCGTGCTGGGCCTGGCCCGCCGCGAGCGCCTGCGCCTGGTGCTGGCGGAATCGGCTCTGCTGGGCTTGCTGGGCAGCGTGCTCGGCATCGCGCTGGGCACGGCACTGGCCTCGCTCGCGCTGCGCCTGCTGGGCGGCGATCTGGGCGGCGGCTACTTTTCTGGCGCGACACCGCCCTTGTTGTGGAGCCCGCTGGCGGCCGTGGTGTACCTGCTGCTCGGCGTGGCGGCGGCCCTGGTGGGTGGATGGTGGCCGGCGCAAGCAACCGCCCGCATGGCGCCCGCGCTGGCGCTCAAGGGACTGGGCGCCCCTGTACGGCTCGGCGCGCACCGCCACATGCGGGCGCTCGGTCTCATGGTGCTGGCCGGCGTGCTGGCCTGGGCGCCTCCGGTGATGGGCATTCCGCTGGCGGCGTATGTGTCCGTCGGCCTGCTGCTGGTGGGCGGCATCGCCGCGCTGCCGCTGGCCGTGGGCTGGCTGCTGGACCGCCTGGCGCCCCACATCGCACGGCGGGCACTGCCGGTGCTCGCCGTGGAACGGGCGCGCCGGCTGCGCGAAACAGCGGCCGTGGCCACCAGTGGTGTGGTTGCCAGCCTGGCTTTGTCGGTCGCGCTCACGGTGATGGTGGCAAGCTTCCGCGATTCGGTCACGCAGTGGCTCGATGCGGTGTTGCCCGCGCAGCTGTATGTGCGCAGCGTGGGCGGTGGCGGTGACAGCAGCCACCTGCCCCCGGAATTCGTGAGGGCCGTCGCTCGTGTGGACGGCGTGGCCCGCGTGGACACGCTGCGCGCGACACCGGTGCAGCTTTCGCCCGAGCGCCCCGCGATCGCGCTGCTCACGCGCCCGCTGCACATGCCCACGGGCGGCGCCCTCAGCCTGCCACTGGTGGGCAATCCCCTGCCCGTGCCGGCGCTTGCACAGGGGGAGCGCGTGGTCACGGTGTATGTGAGCGAGGCCATGGTCGATCTGTACGGCGCCACGCCCGGCAGCTGGTTGCCAGCGCTGGCCCAGGCGTTCGCGGAGCCCCAGGTGCGCGGCGTGCGCTTCTTCGTGGCAGGTGTGTGGCGCGACTACGCGCGCCAGCACGGCAGCGTCGTGATGGACCGCGCCGATTTCGTGCGCCTCACAGGGGACGAACGCGTGAACGACCTCGCGCTGCACCTGGCCGATGGCACCGACGAAAACACCGTGCGCGAACGCATCCGCGCGCTGGCCGGGGCCCAGGGCACGGCGGACGGCATCGAGTTCGCTTCTGTCGCGCAGATCCGCGCCAACTCGCTGCGCATCTTCGACCGCAGCTTCGCTGTCACCGTGTGGCTGCAGGCGGTGGCCATCGGCATCGGCCTGTTTGGCGTGGCGGCCAGCTTCAGCGCGCAGGTGCTGGCACGGCGCCGCGAGTTCGGCCTGCTGGCGCACCTGGGGCTCACGCGCCAGCAGATCCTGGGCGTGGTGGCGCTCGAGGGCCTGGCCTGGACGCTACTGGGAGCGCTCGCCGGTCTGGCACTCGGCCTGGCCGTGAGCCTGGTGCTGGTGCACGTGGTCAACCCGCAGAGCTTCCACTGGACGATGGACCTCGTGCTGCCCTGGGCGCGGCTGCTCGCGCTGTGCGCGGCCGTGGTGGTGGCCGGCACACTCACCGCCTGGCTGGCTGGACATGCCGCCGCCAGCCGCGACGCGGTGCGCGCCGTGAAGGAGGACTGGTGAACCCGCTCCGCCGACAGCTGCTCATCGCATCGGCCGGGGCGATGGTGCTGCCACGCGCACCCGCGCAGGTGGTGCACACCCCGGGCAGCGCACTGCGGCCACGCCCACTGGTGTTCCCGCGCGACCACGGCACGCACAACGAAACGCGCACCGAGTGGTGGTACCTCACCGGCCACGCGCGGGATGCCACCGGACGCGATTTCGGCTTCCAGGTCACGTTCTTCCGCAGCCGCGTCGACGGCACGCAGAGCCTGCGCGGACCGCTGGCAGCGAAACAACTGCTGTTCGCCCACGCCGCCATCACCGACGTGAGCAGCGGCCAGTTGCTGCACGACCAGCGCATTGCACGCTGGAATGGCGAACCACCCACACAGACGGTGCGAGGCGTGTTCGCCAGCGCCGACGACGCGCACGTGGTGCTGCGCGACTGGTCCCTGCAGCGCATGCCCGACGGCCGCTACACCACCCGCGTGGTGGGTGACGAACTCGGCATCGAGCTGACCGCCGTGCCGGAGCAGGCCTGGTTGCTGCAGGGTGAGCAGGGCTTCTCGCGCAAGGGGCCGGAGCCTTCGCAGGCCAGCTTCTATGTGAGCCAGCCGCATCTGACAGTGAGCGGCACGCTCGCCGTCCAGGGACAACGCTTCGATGTGCGCGGCACGGCGTGGCTGGACCACGAATGGAGCGAGGCCCTGCTGCACCCCGACGCCGTGGGCTGGGACTGGATCGGCATGAACCTGTTCGACGGCCGCAGTCTCACGGCTTTCCAGCTGCGGCGCCAGGACGGCAGCAAGCTCTGGGCAGGCGGATCGTTCCGAGCCGCCGCCAGTGCGCAAAGCGCCACCGGCATCGACCGCTTCAGCCCGGGCGAGGTGGACTTCCAGCCGCTGCGCTGGTGGACGAGCCCGCTCACACGGGCACGTTACCCGGTGGAGTGGCGGGTGCGCACGCCGGGCGATGTCTACACGGTCAAGGCCGTGATCGATCCTCAGGAACTGGACAGCCGGGCGAGCACAGGTACCGTGTACTGGGAAGGGCTGTCGGACCTGATCGACAGCCACGGCAAGGCCGTGGGGCGCGGCTACCTGGAGATGACGGGGTACGCGCAGCGGCTGGTGCTTTGAAGCGGCGGGCTACCGCTCTCCGGGCGTCCACTCCCGGAAGAACCGGATGCGCTCCTCATGGTCCGGATGGCTCGCGATGGCAATCGGCAGGGAGACCTCGCGCGATGGTTCGCCCTCCCCTTCGCCGCTGGGCGAACCGCCACGGGTTTTCTCCAGCATGCGCTCGAAAAACACGGCCATGACCGAAGGAGGCACACCGCCCGCGTGCAGCACGCGCGCGGCGTGCGCATCCGCCCGGCGCTCGGCGTCGCGCGAGTAGGACTGTGTGGCCAGCGCCGCAGGCACCGTGGCGATGAAGCCACTCGCATCCCCCAGCACCACCCCTACCAGCGCGCTGACCAGGCTCGCGCGCACCACCATGTCGAGCCCGTCGCGGTGCTGCACGTGGCCCAGTTCGTGCGCGAGCACACCCACGAGGGCGTCGGGCTGGTCGTCCAGCAACTTCACCAGTTCGTCGGTCATGACGATGTGGCCACCCGGCAGCGCAAAGGCATTGGGACCGAGCACGGGCGAGGCATGGAACGCGAGTTGCCAGTGCGGCGCATCGCCTTCGGGGTAGGCACGCTCCACCACCGACGCGAAGCGCCGGCGCAGGTCGTCCTGCTGCGACTGCGGCAAACCGCTGGGCTTGAGGAACAGGCGATCCAGCTGCTGCATGGTCTGCTGCCCGATGTGCGCGTCCAGCGCGTCAGGCACCTGCTGTGCCAGGGTCTGGCTCAGCCAGGGCACGCCCCACAGCCAGGCGGCGCCAAGAAACACCACCGTGCCCACCAGCGCCCCCAGGGTGGCACGCCAGCTTTGCATCCACCCGACGACGGCACTTTCCTGCAGACCACTGGCCAGCGCCCAGGCGTCCCATTCCCCCGCGTCGGCGTGCTGGATGAGCCCGCCATCGGGCAGCTCGGCCTGCCGCTGCCCATGCGTGCGGCGCTCCGGCCAGCGCACGCGCGACAACGGATAACGGCGCAGCGTGTCGTCGGCCTGCACGAGCAGTTCGGCGCCTTCGACACGCAGGACCACCGCATGCGGCCTGGGCGACCGGCCGTCGAACCAGCGAGAGTGCAGCGCTGGCACCGCGGCCTCGGGCCCGGCCATCAAAGGCCCATGTCCATGCCGAAGAAGTCGCCCGCCGCGTCGCCCAGCACGCCTTTGTCGGCCCGCTGCGCGCTGGCGATCCAGTCGTCTACCGGACCATCCACCTCGAGCGACATGGACTCGAGCTTGAGGCGCGCGGCGCGCACTTTCGCGAAGGGCCAGTAGAAACCGAGCGTGACCACGATCAGCAGCCAGTTGACCAGCGTGACGCGGAACAGGCTGCGAAAACGCAGCGCGCTGCTGAAGCGAACCTTCTCGCTCGACGTCCCGTTCCACAGCAGATTCTGGAAACGAGCGCTGAAATACGGCGTGCTCACCAGCGGAATCAGCAGATAGATCACCCCCAGCGCCACGGGCACGATCAGCGTGAACAGCGCCCGCCTCTGCACCGCCGCCATATCAGAGAACATGCCACGCGCGAGCACGAACAGCACCAGGGCGATCAACGCACCAGACACGAAGGCCACCAGCAGGCTCACGCCCCCTGTCTTCATGAACAACCCGTAGAAGCGGCCCGTGCCCGCCCGCAGTTCGGTGCGCTGCCGGGCGAAGGCATAACCACCGTGCTGGTAGCGCTTGATGCGCGCCATGAGCCAGGGCATCAACGCCAGGAAGACCAGCACCACGGTACCGAACACGATGCCGCTGCGCCGTGCCACCTCGGGCGCCATTTCCTCGCCATCGACCACCTCGGGCAGGAACAGCACGAAGGCCAACGCTGGCAGGAAGAAAGGCAGCATGCTCAGATAGGCGCCCTTCAGATCACCCAGGAAACTCAGGCGCACGCCGCGCCAGCTGGTGTTGCGCAAGCGGAACTGCAACGAGGCACGCCACAGTGCAGGCCATAGCGCCATGAACACCAGCAAGGCGATCCAGGTGAGGCCGGGTGTGAAATTCGACACGGCCCAGTAGCCCACACCCAACAGCAGCACCACCAGATAACCGCGAAACATCTTCCAGGGATCGGCATGAAAGCCCAGCGGATCACCGCCAACGAGCGTGTTGTTCTGAAAATAAGCAATGCGCCGGGCCCGCGCGAATGGGGCGTAGAGTGTGAGCGTCACCAGGGTGAGCAACAGGTTGACGATCCAGATGCGGAAATACTCGCTGCCCGAACCGGTGAACCGGATGTCGAGCGCCTGCGCCTCCACCGGCGCGTCTGCCATCGCCACAGTGGGCGCGAAATCGTCCTGTTGTGCCATCCCATCCCTCTTGAAGTTGAATTATTCGGGCGCATCCTAGCACTGCATCCTTGCAAGGAAACCCGTCACACTCTCGCCATGCCAGACGTCTCCCCCTCTGAGCGGCCCAAGGCCGAATCGCCCACCTCGCTGCGCGGCCTCTTCCCCTTCATGCGGCCCTACCGCACGCAGATCGGGCTGGCCATGCTGTTCCTGGTGCTGGCGGCCGTTGCCACGCTGCTGTTTCCGGTGGCACTGCGCGGCCTCATCGACAGCGGTCTGGTGGCGGGCGACCGCAGCGCGCAGGCCATGGGGCTGCGAGGCCACTTCCTGGAACTGTTCGCGGTGGCGGTCGCGCTGGGCCTGTTCTCCGCCGCGCGCTTCTATCTGGTGAGCTGGCTGGGCGAGCGCATCACGGCCGACCTGCGCAACGCCGTCTACAGCCATGTGCTGCGGCAGAGCCCGCAGTTCTTCGAGACCACGCAGACCGGTGAAGTGCTGTCCCGTCTCACCACCGACACCACGCTGGTACAGACCGTGGTGGGCTCCTCGCTGTCCATGGGGCTGCGCAACGGCGTGATGGGCGTGGGTGCGCTGATCATGCTGGTCTGGACGAACCCGTACGTGATGCTGCAGGTGCTGCTCATCATCCTGCTGGTGGTGCTGCCCAGCATGTGGTTCGGCCGGCGCGTGCGCAAACTCTCCCGCGCCAGCCAGGACCGCGTGGCCGACTCCAGCGCGATCGCTGCCGAGGTGCTCAATGCCATTCCCATCGTGCAGAGCTACACCGCCGAGGACCGTGAGGCACGGCGCTTCAGCGAAGCCACGGAAAACGCCTTCATCACCGCCATCCGCCGCACGCGAGCCCGCGCCGGCATGGTGGCGTTCATCATCATCAGCACGGCCGCACTGCTGCTGTGGGGCCTGTACCAGGGCACGCAGGCGGTGCTGGCGGGCACCATCACGCCCGGCCACCTGGGGCAGACGGTGGTCTACATCATCATCCTGGCCGGGGCGGTGGCGGTGCTGGGCGAGGTCTACGGCGACCTGCTGCGTGCCGCCGGAGCGAGCGAGCGGCTGATGGAGTTGCTGGCCAGCGAATCACCCGTGCAGTCGCCCGCAGCACCACTCCAGGCGCCCGCGCCGCAGGGCGGCAGTGCACTGACGTTCGACGACGTCACCTTCCACTACCCCTCGCGCCCGGCCCAGGCGGCGCTCAGCGGCTTCACGCTGCAGGTGCAACCGGGCCAGACGGTGGCGCTGGTCGGTCCCAGTGGTGCCGGCAAGACCACGGTCTTCGGCCTGCTGCTGCGCTACTACGACCCGGTGCTGGGCCACATCCGTCTCGATGGCGTGCCGATCGACCAGCTCGACCTGCACGCGCTGCGCCAGCGCATCGGCATCGTGCCGCAGGACCCGGTCATCTTCTCCAGCAGTGCGATGGAGAACATCCGGTATGGGCGGCCGGAGGCGACCGACGCCGAAGTGCGCGCCGCCGCGGCAGCAGCCTTCGCCGACGAATTCATCGAGAAGATGCCCGAGGGCTACGGCACCTTCCTGGGCGAGCGCGGCGTGCGCCTGTCCGGCGGGCAGCGGCAGCGCATCGCCATTGCGCGGGCCATGCTGAAGAATCCGCCCCTGCTGCTGCTGGACGAAGCCACCAGCGCCCTGGACGCCCAGAGCGAACGGATGGTGCAGGCGGCGCTGGAATCGGCCATGAAGGACCGCACCACGCTCGTGATCGCCCACCGCCTGGCCACCGTGCAGCGGGCCGACCGCATTGTGGTGCTGGACCACGGCCAGCTGGTGGAACAGGGCACCCACACCGAGCTGGTGGCGCGCGGCGGCGTCTATGCCGGGCTGGCGGCGCTGCAGTTCAACGCCTGAAAGGCCAACTATGCGGCAGATGCATAACACAATGGCATTGTGGCCTTGGACATGAAGAAGGCATCTCCGTAAGCTTGCGCGGTTGGCTCAGCACAGGGCCACACATCCAAGGAAACTTCATGCCACAAACATCGCCCCTTCCGGCCGGCAGCGCCACCAGCGCTCCGGCCGTTTTCACGCAGGCCCTTCCCTCCTACCTCGATCCCAGACACCTCGGCCCCTGGGGGGTCTACCTCCAGCAGGTGGACCGTGTCACGCCGTACCTCGGCCCGCTGGCACGCTGGGTCGACACCCTCAAGCGCCCCAAGCGCACGCTGATCGTGGACGTGCCGATCCATCTGGACAACGGTACCGTGGCCCACTTCGAGGGCTACCGCGTGCAGCACAACACCTCGCGCGGCCCGGGCAAGGGTGGTGTGCGTTTCCACCAGGACGTGACGTTGTCGGAAGTGATGGCGCTGTCGGCCTGGATGTCGATCAAGAACGCAGCGGTGAACGTCCCTTACGGCGGCGCCAAGGGTGGCATCCGCGTGGACCCGCGCCAGCTCACGCGCGGTGAACTCGAACGCGTCACGCGCCGCTACACCCGCGAGATCGGCATCATCATCGGCCCGACCAAGGACATCCCCGCGCCGGACGTGAACACCAACGAACAGGTGATGGCCTGGATGATGGACACGTATTCGATGAACGAAGGCTCCACCGCCACGGGCGTGGTCACCGGCAAGCCGGTGGACCTTGGCGGTTCGCTCGGCCGGCGCGAAGCCACGGGCCGTGGCGTGTTCACCGTGGGCGTGGAAGCCGCGCGCCGCATTGGCCTGGACGTGGCCACGGCACGCGTGGCCGTGCAGGGCTTTGGCAACGTGGGCGGCGTGGCAGGCAAGCTGTTCGCGGAAGCGGGCGCCAAAGTGGTGGCCGTGCAGGACCATGGCGGCACCATCTACCGCGAAGCCGGGCTCGACGTGCCTGCGCTGCTGGCCCACGTCGCGCGCGCCGGCTCCGTAGCGGGCTTCCAGAACGCCGAGGTGATCGCCAATGACGCCTTCTGGGACGTTCCCTGCGACATCCTCATTCCCGCCGCGCTCGAATCGCAGATCACCGAAGCGAATGCCGGGCGCATCCAGGCACGCATGGTGATCGAGGGCGCCAATGGCCCCACCACGCCACAGGCCGACGACATCCTGCACGAGCGCAACGTGCTGGTGCTGCCGGACGTGATCGCCAACGCCGGCGGCGTGACGGTGAGCTACTTCGAATGGGTGCAGGATTTCTCCAGCTTCTTCTGGAGCGAGGACGAGATCAACGCCAGGCTGGTCAAGATCATGAAAGACGCCTTCGCTGCGGTGTGGCAGGTGGCCGACGAGAACAAGGTGAGCCTGCGCACGGCCACCTTCATCGTGGCCTGCAAGCGCATCCTGCACGCGCGCGACCTGCGTGGTCTGTATCCGTAAACCGTAGCTCCCCCCTGCGCCGCTGACGCGGCTTCCCCCCTCTCTGGCGCGCCTGCGGCGCTTGGAGTGGGGACGATGCCTGTGGCCCGGCGAAGCCGGTTCCACGGCATCTCTGGTGATCGGGCACGCGCTTCGGAGATGGCTCTGTGAGCGCTGGAAAGGCGCTCGCGACGGCCTATTGCAGCGTTTCTTTTACGCCGGGGATGGAAGGCAGGGCGATCACCTCGATGCCCTCTTCCATCAGCTCGAGCGCCTCCTGCGGGCTGGCCTTGCCGCGGATCTGGCGGTGCTCGATCTCGCCGTGGTGCATGGCGCGGGCTTCGCTGGCGAAACGTTCGCCCACGTCCTCCGTGTTCGCCACCACCTCGCGCAGCGCCCGCATGATGCGCGCCTGCATGGCGGCCAGGTCCGGGCCCTCGCCATGGTTGCTCATGGCCACCTCGCTCGCGACCGGTGCTTCTGCATCCTGACGACTTGCGCGGAGGTTCAACCGGGGCGCCGACAGCTTCTTCTGGATGTGAACGTCCCCGCACAGCGGGCACGACACGAGGCCACGGGCGAGCTGGCTCGTGTAGTCGTCTTCGGAGCCGAACCAGCCTTCGAATCCATGCTGGTTCGCGCACTGCAGGTTGAGAACCTTCATGGCCCGAATTGTCCCGCATCCGCCGCCACATCGCCAGAACGCCACGCCAGTGGCCATTCGCCACGCAGAACGTTCTGCAGCCACATGGAGCCGATCAGGGTCTTGCAGTCAATCACGTCGCCACTGAAACACCAGGCTTGCAACTCGGCGGGGGTGGCGGAGAACACGTCCAGGAACTCGCCTTCATCCAGGCGGCGATCGCCCAGCGTCAGACCACGCGCAAACCAGATGTCGATGATCTCGTCCGAGTAGGCGATGGTGGGCGCCAGCCGACCGGCGAAGGCCCATTCGCTGGCGCTGTAGCCGGTTTCTTCCAGCAGTTCGCGCTGTGCGCAGGCCAGACTGCCCTCGCCCGCATCCAGCTTGCCTGCGGGAAACTCGATCATCACGGCCTGCATGGGATGGCGGAACTGTCGCTCCATCACGACCCGACCATCGTCGAGCAGGCCGATCACCATCACCGCGCCCGGGTGCAACACAAACTCGCGCGTCGCATCACGCCCGTCCGGCATGCGGACCGTGTCACGCACCACGTGGAGAAAGTGGCCTTTCAGCAGTTCGGTGCGCGAGAGAGGCGTTTCCCGCAGATGCTGGTCGTCTTTCATGGCGGGACAGAACCTTTCAACCGCGGCGGCGGTACAGGTAGCGGTACACGAAGCCTGGGAAAGCCAGGGTCAGAAACAACGAACCCGTGGTGGCGTAGAACTCCCAGCCCTGGGGAGCCACCTGGCCGGCGTACTGCTCGAGCGCCACGCCCATCGCACCAACAGCAAAGTAGAGAACCAGCAGTTCACCCAGCCGCATCCACAGCGTCTTGGGGTCGCGACGAGGCCACACGGCCAGCCAGCGCTCGTTGATGAAAGGCAGGTTGGCCGCGATGAAGGCGGTGGCGAGCACCAGCCAGACAGAAAAAGTGTGGGTCATGGAACGCGGTGAGAGCCGGCGGGCGCTGGCAAGTTCACCGGCGCACCGCCCTGCCCGTTCAGGCGAACATCTGCGCCACGGCCTGGGCGCACAGGGTCATGAGGCCCCCGGGCACGATGCCGAGCACCAGCACCAGCGCGCCATTGATCGACAGCACCGATCGGGCATCAAGGCCGGCGTCGATGCCGCCGGTCTGGGTGGGGGCATCGAAGTACATGATCTTCACGACGCGCAGGTAGTAGAACGCGCCGATCAGCGACATGACCACAGCGAACACAGCCAGGCCCACATAGAAGGCCGTGCTGGATGCGAGCAGCGCCTGCAGCACGGCCAGCTTGGCGTAGAAGCCGACCAGGGGCGGCACGCCGGCCAGCGAGAACATGCAGATCGCCATGATGCCGGCGTAGAACGGGCTGCGCTGGTTCAGGCCAGCCAGATCGTTGATGTTGTCGGACTCGAAGCCGCTGCGCGAGAGCAGCAGGATCACACCGAAAGTGCCCAGCGTGGTCAGCACGTAGGTGACCACATAGAACATGGACGAACCATAGGCATTGGCCATATTGCTGGCGTCGCCCTGCACGACACCGGCCAGCAGGCCGAGGAGCATGAAACCCATCTGTGCGATGGTGGAGAAGGCGAGCATGCGCTTGAGGTTGCTCTGCGCGATGGCCGCCAGGTTCCCCACGAGCAGCGACATCACGGCCAGCACGGCCAGCATCTGCTGCCAGTCCACCGCGAGCGGCTGCAGACCTTCGGCGAGCAGGCGGATCACGATGGCGAATGCGGCGAGCTTGGGGGCGCCACCGATCATGAGCGTGATGGCCGTGGGGGCACCGTGGTAGACGTCGGGCACCCACATGTGGAACGGCACCACACCCAGCTTGAACGCCAGGCCGGCCACCACGAACACCAGTCCCAGCATGAGCACCTGCGGCGAACCCACGAGTTTGTCGCCACCACTGGCAATGGCCAGCATCACCTCGGTCAGGTTCAGCGAACCGGTGGCGCCATAAACCATGGACAGGCCGTACAGCAGGAAACCGCTGGCGAGTGCGCCCAGCACAAAGTACTTCATGGCCGCCTCGGTCGCCTTCAGGTCGTCGCGGCGCAGCGCCACGAGGGCGTAGCTGGAGAGCGTCAACAGTTCGAGGCCCAGGTAGATCACCAGGAAATGGTGACTGGAGATCATGACGAACATGCCCAGCAGTGCGAACATGCCCAGGGTGAACAGTTCACCGCCGCGCAGCATGTCGCGCTGGCCGGAATAGGAGCGTCCGTACACGAAGGTCACCATCATGGCGATGGAGGCGAAGCATTTGAGCCAGTTGCCCATCGGGTCGCTGACGATCATGCCGCCAAAACCGTAGATGGTCTCGCCCGTGCTCGCGGCCAGACCTTGCAGCAACGCGATGACGCCCAGCGTCAGCAGCGTCAGGCCGTAGCTAACGCCGCGCAATGGTGTCTTCACCGCAAGATCGACCAGCGCGATCACGCAGGCCATCGTCAGCAGGAGGATTTCCGGGTAGGCCGCTACCCAGCTGAGCTTGTCAATCATGTGAGCGTTCTCTCGAGTGGCTTAGGCTCAGTTCAGTTTGGAAATGGCAACGTGGCGCAGCAGCTCGGCCACGGAGGCGTCCATCACATCGGTGAAGGGCTTGGGGTAGACACCCATGTAGAGCACGGCCAGGCCCAGCACCGCGAGCACGAGGAATTCGCGGCCGTTGATGTCCACCAGTGCCTTCACGTTGTCGTTGCCCACGCTGCCCAGGTAGACGCGCTTGTACATCCACAGCGAATAGGCCGCACCAAAGATCAGCGCCGATGCTGCCAGCAGGCCGATCCAGAAGTTGGCCTTGACGGCGGCGATGATCACCATCCATTCACCCACAAAACCAGCGGTGCCGGGCAGGCCGCAGTTGGCCATGGTGAACAGCAGTGCAAAGGCAGCGAACTTGGGCATGGTGTTGACCACACCACCGTAGTCAGCGATTTCACGCGAGTGCACGCGGTCGTACAGCACACCGATGCCCAGGAACATCGCGGCGGAAACGAAACCGTGGGCGATCATCTGCACGATGGCGCCTGAGACGCCGAGGTCGCTGAAGATGAAGAAGCCCAGCGTGACGAAGCCCATGTGCGCCACGGACGAATAGGCCACGAGCTTCTTCATGTCCTGTTGCACCATCGCCACCAGACCGACGTAGATTACAGCGATCAGCGACAGCGTGATCATGAGCCAGGCCCATTCGTGCGAGGCATCAGGCAGGATGGGCAGCGAGAAGCGCAGGAAACCGTAGGCACCGAGCTTGAGCATGATGGCGGCCAGCACTGCAGACCCCCCTGTGGGCGCTTCCACGTGCACGTCGGGCAGCCATGTGTGCACCGGCCACATCGGCACCTTCACCGCGAAGGCCGCGAAGAACGCGAAGAAAAGCAGCGTCTGGGCCGTGCCGCCGATGGGCAGCTTGTACCAGTCGGCCAGCGCGAAGCTGCCGCCGGACTGCGTGTACAGGTAGATCAGCGCCACCAGCATGAGCAACGAGCCCAGCAGGGTATACAGGAAGAACTTGAAGGCGGCGTAGATCTTGTTCGGGCCACCCCAGATGCCGATGATGAGGTACATCGGAATCAGTGTGGCTTCGAAGAAGACGTAGAACAGCATCGCGTCCTGCGCGCTGAAGACGCCGATCATCAGGCCCGAGAGGATCAGGAACGCGCCCATGTACTGGTTGACGCGCGAGGTGATCGACTCCCAGCTGGCCACCACCACCACCACGTTGATGAAGGCCGTCAGCAGCACCAGCCAGAGCGAGATGCCGTCCACGCCCAGGTGGTAGTGGACGTTGAAGTTCTCGATCCACGCGCGCTTCTCGACGAACTGCATCGCAGCGGTGCCGAGTTCGAAGCCGGTGTACAGCGGCACGGTCACAGCCAGGCTGGCGATGGCACCCACGAGCGCGATCCAGCGCACCACATGGGCCTGGTCGTCCCGGCCCAGGGCCAGCAGCACGGCGCCGAAGAAGATCGGCGTCCAGATTGCAAGGCTCAGCAAACCCATCTTGTTTTCCCTCTTCTTATTTCGCGAGCCAGACGAAGTACGTCATGAACAGCAGCACACCCACGATCATCATGAGCGCGTAGTGGTACAGGTATCCGGTCTGCGCACGGCGCACGACGGCGGACACCAGCCCCACCAGTTTCCAGCTGGCGTTGACCACGCCGCCTTCGATCACACCACGGTCACCGCCCTTCCAGAGACCAATGCCCAGAGCACGCGCGCCACGGGCCAGCACGTTCTCGTTGAACCAGTCCAGGTAGTACTTGTTTTCCAGCACGACGACCAGCGGGCGCAGCGCACGGGCGATGGCGGCGGGCACGGCCGGGTTGATCAGGTACATGTACCAGGCGGTCACCGCACCGGCCAGCGCCAGGTACAGCGGCGGCGTCGACAACGAGTGCAAGGCCATCGACACCGGGCCGTGGAAGATCTCGCCGAACTTCACCATGGCGGGGTGGGCCGCCGTGTTGACGGTGATGGCGTCCTTGAGGAAGTCACCGAACAGCATGGGCTGGATGGTGATGAAGCCGATCACCACGGAAGGAATGGCCAACAGCAACAGTGGCACCGTCACCACCCACGGTGACTCATGCGGCTTGCCGTCGCCATGACCATGGCCTTGACCGTCGTCGTGGCCATGGTCGTCGTGATGGTCGTGGTGGGCGTCGGGGTTCTGGTCGTAGCGCTCCTTGCCATGGAACACCAGGAAATAGAGCCGGAACGAGTAGAACGAGGTCACGAACACACCGGCCAGCACAGCGAAATGCGCGAAGCCCGAAGCGGGCAGGTTGCTGAAATGCACCGCCTCGATGATGCTGTCCTTGGAATAGAAGCCCGAGAACAGCGGTGTGCCGATCAGGGCCAGCGTGCCCAGCAGCGAGGTGATCCAGGTGATGGGCATGTACTTGCGCACGTTGCCCATCCAGCGGATGTCCTGGTTGTGGTGCAGGCCCATGATGACCGAACCGGCCGCAAGAAACAGCAGCGCCTTGAAGAAGGCATGGGTCATCAGGTGGAACACCGCCACCGAATAGGCCGAGGCACCCAGTGCCACCGTCATGTAGCCCAGCTGCGAGAGCGTGGAATAGGCCACGACGCGCTTGATGTCGTTCTGGATGATGCCCAGGAAGCCCATGAACAGCGCGGTGATCGCGCCGATGACCAGGATGAAGTTGAGCGCGGTGTCCGACAGTTCGAACAGCGGTGACATGCGTGCCACCATGAAAATGCCGGCGGTCACCATGGTGGCCGCGTGGATCAGCGCCGAGATCGGTGTCGGGCCTTCCATGGAGTCGGCAGCCAGACGTGCAGCGGAAACTGCGCGCTCTTGCCCATGGCGCCGATGAACAGGCAGATGCAGATCACGGTGATCAGCATCCAGTCGGTCCCGGGGAAGCCCAGCGCGCCGAGTTCGGGGGCCTTGGCGAACACCTCGGTGTAGTTCATGGTGCCGGCGTAGGCCACGATCAGCCCGATGCCAAGGATGAAGCCGAAGTCACCCACGCGGTTGACCAGGAAGGCCTTCATGTTGGCGAAGATGGCCGTGGGCTTGTTGAACCAGAATCCGATGAGCAGGTAGGACACCAGGCCCACGGCTTCCCAGCCAAAGAACAGCTGCAGCAGGTTGTTGCTCATGACCAGCATGAGCATGGAGAAGGTGAACAGCGAGATGTAGGCGAAGAAGCGGTTGTAGCCTTCGTCCTCTTCCATGTAGCCGATGGTGTAAAGGTGCACCATGAGCGAGACGAAGGTGACCACCACCATCATCATGGCGGTGAGGCCGTCGACCAGGAAGCCGATCTCCATCTTCAGGCCGCCCACCACCATCCAGGTGTAGAGGGTCTCGTTGAAGCGGGCACCGTCCAGGGCCACACTCTTGAGTGTCATGGCCGAGAGGATGAAGGCCACCAGCACACCCAGAATGGTGAAGGTGTGCGAAGCGCGACGGCCGATGACGTTGCCGCCGAACGTGGTGCCCAGGATGCCGGCGATCGCCGAACCCACCAGTGGGGCCAGCGGGACGGCGAGCAAGGTGCTTGCAGAGAGGGTGGTGCTCATGGGGTTCTTGCCTGAGTTCTCGTGTGGTGTGGCCCTGGCCTCATCAACCCTTGAGGGTGTTGAGCTCTTCGACGCTGATCGACGACTTGTTGCGGAACAGCAGCACCAGAATGGCCAGGCCGATCGCCGATTCGGCGGCGGCCACGGTCAGGATGAAAAACACGAAGACCTGGCCGTGCATGTCGCCCAGGAAATGCGAGAACGCCACGAAGTTCATGTTCACTGCCAGCAGCATGAGCTCGATCGCCATCAGCAGCACGATGAGGTTCTTGCGGTTCAGGAAGATGCCGACCACGGAAATCGCGAACAGGATCGCGCCCACGGCGAGGAAGTGGCCCAGGGTGACGGTCATGGCTTCTTGCCCTCCTCGGCCGCAACGGCCTCGACAACAGGTGCGGCTTTCTGCGTGGCGTTCATCGGCACCACCACCAGTCGGTCGCTGGCGCGCACGTGCACCTGCAGAGCAGGGTTGATGGCCTTGCTGTCCTTGCGCTGGCGCAGGGTGAGCGCGATGGCGGCGATCATCGCCACCAGCAGGATCACGGCAGCCACTTCGATCGGATACAGGTATTCGGTGTAGAGCAGCAGGCCCAGTTCACGCGTGTTGGAGTAGTTGGCCCCCATGTCGGCGGCCACCGGGTTGTCGGCCAGCGAGGGGAAGCCCATCCACAGCACGGCGATGAGTTCCGCGGCCACGAAGGCGCCCAGCAGGGCCGCGAGCGGGAAGTGCTTCCAGAACCCCTGGCGCACGGTGTCCAGGTTGATGTCCAGCATCATCACGACGAACAGGAACAGCACCATCACGGCACCCAGGTAGACCAGCACCAGCGTGATCCCCAGGAACTCGGCCTTGAGCAACAGCCAGAGCGCCGCGGCCTGGGAGAACGCGAGCATGAGGTGCAGCACGGCATGCACCGGGTTGCGCGCGGTGATCACGCGATAGCCTGCATACAGCAGCACCGCAGCGAACAGGTAGAAAAAGCCGGTCTGGTAATCCATGGCGTCGTGTTTCTTGTGTCGTCTGGTCCGGCCGAGTCGGATCGGCCCGGATCAGCGGTAGGGGGCGTCGGAGGCCCGGGCAGCAGCGATCTCGGATTCGTAACGGTCACCCACGGCCAGCAGCATTTCCTTGGTGAAGTACAGGTCGCCGCGCTTCTCGCCGTGGTATTCGAAGACGTGCGTCTCGACGATGGAATCCACCGGGCAGCTTTCCTCGCAGAAGCCGCAGAAGATGCACTTGGTCAGGTCGATGTCGTAACGCGTGGTACGGCGCGAGCCGTCAGCGCGCACATCGGATTCGATGGTGATGGCCATGGCCGGGCAGACCGCTTCGCACAGCTTGCAGGCGATGCAACGTTCTTCTCCGTTCTCGTAGCGGCGCAATGCATGCAGGCCACGGAAACGCGGTGAGAGCGGTGTCTTCTCCTCAGGAAACTGCACCGTGACCTTGCGCTTGAAGGCGTAGCGGCCCGTGAGGGCCATGCCCTTGAACAGCTCCACCAGCAGGAAGCTGTTGATGAAGTCGCGGAAGGAGAACGGCGCCGCATAGGCGGACGACGCGGGGGAATTGGCGGTGGTCGTGGACATGTTCGCTCGCCCTGTTTACTTCCAGATGTTCCATGGGGTCTGCATCAGAGCACCCACGAGAAGCAGCCAGATCAACGTCACAGGAATGAAGATCTTCCAGCCCAGACGCATGATCTGGTCGTAGCGGAAGCGGGGGAAAGTGGCGCGGATCCAGATGAACATGGACACCACGACGAAAGTCTTGAGGCCCAGCCAGATCCAGCCCGGGATGAAGTCGAGCGCAGCGATCGGCGACAGCCAGCCGCCCAGGAACATGAGCACGGCGAGCACCGAGACCAGCCACATGCTGGCGTATTCGGCCAGGAAGAAGATGGCGAAGCCCATGCCCGAGTACTCGACCATGTGACCGGCCACGATCTCGGCCTCGCCCTCGACCACGTCGAAGGGATGGCGGTTCGTTTCGGCCACACCGGAAATCAGGTAGACAAAGAAGATGGGCAGCAGCGGCAGCCAGTTCCAGGACAGGAAGTCCAGGCCCATGTTCGCGCCCATGCCGCGCGACTGAGATGCCACGATCTCACCGAGATGCAGGCTGCCCGCGGTCATTACGACCACCAGGAAACAGAAACCGATGGCGATTTCGTAGCTCACCATCTGGGCCGAGGCGCGCAGCGCGCCGAGGAAGGCGTACTTGGAATTGGATGCCCAGCCCGCGATGATCACGCCATAGACCTCGATGGAGGTGATGGCCAGGATCACCAGCAAGCCGGCATTCACGTTGGCGATGATCGCCTCGGGACCGAAGGGAATCGCCACCCAGGCGGCGAGCGCCGGCATGATGGCCATGACGGGGCCCAGACGGAACAGGCCATTGCTGGCCGCGCTCGGACGGATCAACTCCTTGGTGAGCAGCTTGAGCGCGTCGGCAATCGGCTGGAGCAGGCCGAACGGACCCACGCGATTGGGGCCATGGCGCACCTGGATCCAGCCGAGCAGCTTGCGCTCCCACAGCGTGAGGTAGGCCACCGCGCCCATCAGTGGCGCGAGAACGACCACGATCTTGATCAGGTTCCAGATGACAGGCCACGCTCCGGTGGTCCACCACGTGGCGTCGATCAGGCCCAGGCCGCCGTTGTACATCGCATCGATCACGCTGCGGCTCCTTCCACGGCTTGGGCGGCCCGCGCATCGGCGGTCAGTTGCAGGGCGGTCGAGCGGCGCACCAGGCCGTCGAGCTGATAGATCGAAGCAACACAGGGTGCGACTTCAGCGGGTGCGGTGTCGATCGCGGCACTGCTGGCGTTGGACAGGCGCGTGGCATCCACGACGCTGCCGTTGGCCACGCCGGGCAGCGCGGATGCCAGCACCGCCTGTGAAGAGTCGGCATCGAAGCCTGGGAGCTCCAGCAGATTGCCGAGCACGCGAAGCACCTTCCACGCCGGGCGGGTGTCGCCCAGCGGGCGAACGACGGCGTGGAAGCCCTGGAGGCGACCTTCGGCGTTCACGAACGAACCCGACGTCTCGGTGAAGGGAGCGATGGGCAGCAACACGTCGCTGACGTCGAGATTGGTCTTGAAGGGGCTCAGCGTGACGACCATGCCAGCCGACGCAAGACCCTGGGCACCGACGGCCGTGTCATCGGCCGGCTCGGTGTTGAGCAGGATCGCGGCCTTGAGCGCACCGACCAGCATCTGGGCAGCGTTCAGACCACCCTCCCCCGGCATGGCATTCACCAGTTGCGCGCCCACCGTGTTGGCGGCTTCCGAGAGATAGCCGACGGTGGCGCCCGTCTGCTGTCCGATCCAGTTCGCGAGTGCCAGCAGGCTGGAAGCCTTGGCGTGATGGGCTGCGGCGTTGCCCAGCAGGATGGCTTTGTGCTCGCCACCCAGCAGGGACTTGGCCACCGCACGGTGCGCATCGGTGGCATGGCCACTGACGGGCGCTGCGACGCCGGTTTCTGCACCAATGGCCACAGCGATGCCAGCCAGCGCCGCCACCCAGGTGCTGCTGTCCGCCAGGACGGTGTTCTTCACCGGCATGGCCCAGTCTTGCGCCACCACGTTGAGTACGTTGACCTGAGCGCCCTTGCGCTGGGCCTGGCGGATGCGCTGAGCGAACAGCGGGTGGTCCTTGCGGAGGTTGGAGCCGATCACCAGCACGCGTTGCAGACTCGACAACGCGGCGACGGGCATCCCCAGCCAGCGCGCCGCACCCGCAGGGGCCGTGTTCGAGAAGTCGGCGTGGCGCAGGCGTGCGTCGATGTTCTGGCTGCCCAGGCCACGCACGAGTGCACCAGCCAGTGCAAGTTCCTCAAGCGTGCTGTGCGGGCTGGCCAGCAAGCCGATGGCGCCGGCACCATGCTCGGTCTTGACCTGCCTGAGGCCGTTGGCAACGTACTCCAGGGCCGTCTGCCAGTCGACCGTCTTCCATTCGCCGCCCTGCTTGAGCATGGGCGAGGTCAGGCGCTCTTCGCTGTTGACAGCTTCATACGAGAAGCGATCGCGGTCCGCGATCCAGCATTCATTGACGGCTTCGTTCTCCAGAGGCACCACGCGCATCACCTTGTGGTTCTTCACCTGGACGATCAGGTTGGCACCGGTGGAATCGTGCGGACTCACGCTCTTGCGGCGCGAGAGCTCCCAGGTGCGGGCGCTGTAGCGGAACGGCTTGCTGGTCAGCGCGCCCACGGGGCAGATGTCGATCATGTTGCCCGACAACTCGGAGTCCACGGTATCGCCGAGGAAGGTCTCGATCTCCGCATGTTCGCCACGGTGCGACATGCCCAGCTCCATCACGCCAGCCACTTCCTGGCCGAAGCGCACGCAACGGGTGCAGTGGATGCAGCGGCTCATCTCCTCCATGGAGATCAGCGGGCCCACATCCTTGTGGAACACCACGCGCTTCTCTTCCTCATAGCGCGAACCGGAACCACCGTAACCCACGGCCAGATCCTGCAACTGGCACTCGCCCCCCTGGTCGCAGATCGGGCAGTCCAGCGGGTGGTTGATGAGCAGGAACTCCATCACCGACTGCTGCGCCTTGATCGCCTTGTCGCTCTTGGTGCGGACGATCATGCCCTGCGTGACGGGCGTGGCACACGCCGGCATGGGCTTGGGGGCCTTCTCCACGTCCACCAGGCACATGCGGCAGTTGGCCGCGATGGACAGCTTCTTGTGGTAGCAGAAATGCGGGATGTAGGTGCCTGCCTTTTCGGCCGCATGCATCACCATGCTGCCGGGGGGCACTTCCACCTTCTTGCCGTCGAGTTCGATTTCAACCATGGGAGTTTCGTGTCTTAAGCGGCCTTGGCTGGGGTCTGAGCGGCTGCGATCTTGGCCTCGAACTCATGCCGGAAGTGTTTGATCATGGCGCGCACCGGCATGGCCGCCGCATCGCCCAGGGCACAGATCGTGCGGCCCATGATGTTCTCGGCCACGTTGTCGAGCAGCGCCATGTCGCTGGGCTTGCCGAGGCCGCGATCGATGCGGTCGACCATGCGCCAGAGCCAACCCGTGCCCTCACGGCAAGGCGTGCACTGGCCACACGATTCGTGCATGTAGAAGTAGGACAGCCGCTTGAGCGACTCGACCATGTCGCGCGAGTCGTCCATCACGATGACCTCACCCGAACCCAGCATGGAACCGGCCTTGGCGATGGAGTCGTAGTCCATCGTGCATTCCATCATGATGTGCGCGGGCAGCACCGGTGCCGATGAACCGCCAGGGATCACAGCCTTGAGCTGGCGCCCCTTGCGCACGCCGCCGGCGAGTTCGAGCAGTTTGGAGAACGGTGTACCCAAGGGGATCTCGTAGTTGCCGGGCAGTTCCACGTCGCCCGAGATGGAGAAGATCTTGGTGCCACCGTTGTTGGGCTTGCCGCACTCCAGATACGCCTGTCCACCATTGCGGATGATCCATGGGACCGCAGCGAACGTTTCGGTATTGTTGATGGTGGTCGGCTTGCCATACAGGCCGAAACTGGCGGGGAAAGGCGGCTTGAAGCGCGGCTGCCCCTTCTTGCCTTCGAGCGACTCGAGCAGCGCGGTTTCTTCGCCGCAGATGTAGGCACCAAAGCCATGGTGGGCATGCAGCTGGAACGAATAGCTCGAGCCCATGATGTTGTCACCCAGGTAGCCAGCGGCCCTCGCCTCTTCCAGGGCCGCCTCGAAGCGCTCATAGACCTCGAAGATTTCGCCGTGGATGTAGTTGTAGCCCACCGAGATGCCCATGGCATACGCCGCGATCGCCATGCCTTCGATGACGATGTGCGGGTTGTACATGAGAATGTCGCGGTCCTTGCAGGTACCCGGCTCGCCTTCGTCCGAGTTGCACACCAGGTACTTCTGCCCGGGGAACTGGCGCGGCATGAAGCTCCACTTCAACCCGCTGGGAAAACCAGCACCACCGCGCCCACGCAGTGCGGACTCCTTGACGGTGGCGATCACCTGGTCCTGCGTGAGGCCTTCACCGCCATCCTGGGCCAGGATCTTGCGCAGGGCCTGATAGCCACCGCGGGCTTCATAGTCCTTGAGCGACCAGTTGCTGCCGTTCAGATCGGCATAGATCTGCGGGTTGATGTGACGACCATGGAAGCAGGTCTGCACACCCGTGGCGCGAAACTGGTTGAGGATCTGTTCAGCGCTCATGACTTTCCTTCCGAGGCGCGCAGGCCGTCGACGAGCTGGTCCAGCTTCTCATTGCTCATGAAGCTGCACATGTGGCGGTCATTGACCAGCATCACCGGTGAATCGGCACACGCGCCCAGGCATTCGCTCTGCTGCAGGGTGAACATGCCGTCGGCCGTGGTTTCGCCCATGGCGATACCCAGTTTGTGTTCGAGGTGATGCAATGCCTTCTGGCCATCGCGCAGCTGACACGGCAGGTTGGTGCAGACGTTGAGCTTGAACTTGCCCACCGGCCGCTGGTTGTACATGTTGTAGAACGTCGTGACCTCGTGCACGGCGATCGGCTCGACGCGCAGATAGGCCGCCAGGGCCGCCTCTGCCGCAGGGCTCACGAACCCCTGCTCCTGCTGGATGATGGACAGGCAGGCCATCACGGCTGAGATGCGCTGCTCGTCGGGATACTTCGCCACTTCACGATCGAAGCGCCCGATGGTGGCTTCGTTGAAGGACTCGGGCGTGACGGTGCTCATCGGTCAATCTCTCCGAAAACGATGTCCATGGTCCCGATGATGGCCACCGCGTCGGCCAGCATGTGGCCACGCGCCATCTCGTCCATGGTGGCGAGGTGTGCGAAACCCGGCGCACGGATCTTCAATCGATAGGGCTTGTTGGCACCATCGCTCACAAGGTAGATACCGAACTCGCCCTTGGGATGCTCGACCGCAGCATAAGCCTCACCTTCAGGCACGTGGAAGCCTTCGGTGAAAAGCTTGAAATGATGGATCAGCTCTTCCATGTTGGCCTTCATGGCCTCACGGGCGGGCGGCGCGACCTTGTGGTTGTCGGTGATCACGGGGCCCGGATTCGCACGCAGCCACTTGACGCACTGCTCGATGATGCGGTTGGACTGCTTCATCTCTTCCATGCGGACGAGGTAGCGGTCGTAACAGTCGCCGGTCTTGCCGACCGGGATATCGAAATCGAGCTCGCCGTAAACGTCATAGGGCTGCTTCTTGCGAAGGTCCCAGGCGATACCGGAGCCGCGCAGCATCGGGCCGGTCATGCCCAGGTTGAGTGCGCGTTCTGGCGTCACCACACCGATACCCACCGTGCGCTGCTTCCAGATGCGGTTGTCGGTCAACAGCGTGTGGTACTCGGCCAGGTAGGTCGGGAAGCGCTTCGTGAAGTCGTCGATGAAGTCGAGCAGCGAACCCTGGCGGTTGGTGTTCATGTCTGCGATCGCTCGCGCGTTGCGGACCTTGCTGGCCTTGTACTGCGGCATGGTCTCGGGCAGGTCGCGGTACACGCCGCCCGGACGGAAATAGGCAGCGTGCATGCGCGCACCCGACACCGCCTCGTACATGTCGAACAGATCTTCACGCTCGCGGAACGCGTAGATGAGGATGGTCGAACTGCCGCAGTCGTTGCCATGAGAGCCCAACCACATCAGGTGGTTGAGCAGGCGCGTGATCTCGCTGAACATCACGCGGATGTATTGCGCGCGGATCGGCACATCGATGCCCAGCAGCTTCTCGATGGCCAGGCAATAGGCGTGCTCGTTGCACATCATCGACACGTAGTCCAGCCGATCCATGTAGGGCAGTGACTGGATGAAGGTCTTGTGCTCGGCCAGCTTCTCGGTGGCACGGTGCAGCAATCCGATGTGCGGGTCGGCGCGCTGCACGACCTCGCCGTCAAGCTCCAGCACGAGGCGCAGCACGCCGTGCGCGGCCGGGTGCTGCGGACCGAAGTTCAGGGTGTAGTTCTTGATCTCTGCCATGTCAGGGCTCCCGCCGGGCCGTCCCAAGGGAAGCCCGCGCCCCCTCGGGGGGCAGCGAATACACGAAGTGATGAGCGTGGGGGTGCATCAGTGAAGCCCGCCGTAGTTGTCTTCGCGAATGATGCGCGGCGTGATCTCGCGCGGCTCGATGGTCACCGGCTCGTAGATCACGCGCTGGCGTTCGGCGTCGTAGCGCATCTCGACATGGCCGGACAGCGGGAAGTCCTTGCGGAAGGGATGGCCGATGAAGCCGTAGTCGGTAAGGATGCGGCGCAGATCGTCGTGCCCGTCGAAAACGATGCCGTAGAGATCGAACGCCTCACGCTCATACCAGTTGGCAGACGCCCACAAAGGGGTGACCGACGCCAGCACGGGAAAGTCATCTTCAGGGCAGAACACCCGAACGCGCACACGGTGGTTGTGCGTCACCGACAGCAGGTGCACCACGGCGGCGAAGCGCTGGCCATCCCAGCGGCCATCGCCGTAATTCTGGTAGTCCATGCCGCAGAGATCGACGAGTTGCTCGAACCTGGCCTGGGGCGCATCGCGCAGAGACTGCATGACCTCAAGGTAGTCGGCCGCCCTCACCGTGAGCGTGACCTCTTCGCGCACCACCTGGATCGACTGGGCCTTGGTGCCCAGCAAGCCTTCCAGCGTGGTTTTCAGCGCCTCGGGCTCGACGGCATGGGGATTCATGGCGGTGTCGGTCATGAACAGGTTCTTTCAGTGCACGCGGTCGGCGCCGCTCAGGCCCGTGCGATGGTGTGGGTACGACGGATCTTCTGCTGCAGCTGGATGATTCCGTACAGCAGGGCTTCGGCGGTGGGTGGGCAGCCGGGCACATACACGTCGACAGGCACGATGCGGTCACAACCGCGCACCACCGAGTAGCTGTAGTGGTAGTAACCACCACCGTTGGCGCACGAGCCCATGGAGAGCACCCACCGCGGCTCCGCCATCTGGTCATACACCTTGCGCAAGGCCGGGGCCATCTTGTTGCAGAGCGTGCCCGCGACAATCATCAGATCGGACTGGCGCGGACTGGCACGGAACACCTCCGAACCGAAACGACCGATGTCGTAGCGCGCGGCAGCGGCATGCATCATCTCGACCGCGCAGCAGGCCAGACCGAAGGTCATGGGCCAGAGCGAGCCGGTCTTGGCCCAGTTCACCACGGAGTCATAGCTCGTGGTGACAAAACCTTCCTTGAAAACACCTTCAATCATGGAGCACTCCAGCGCACGCGCCTGTATGTGTCGAACTCATTCCCAGTCCAGGGCGCCCTTTTTCCACTCGTAGGCAAAGCCCACGGTCAGAATGGCCAGGAACACCACACCTGCAAAAAAGCCCGTGGCACCGATGTCGGAAAAGGCCACGGCCCAAGGAATGAGAAAAGCGATTTCGAGGTCAAAAAGAATGAAGAGGATGGCCACCAGGTAGTAGCGCACATCGAACTTCATGCGAGCATCCTCGAAAGCTTCGAAGCCGCATTCGTAGGGGGAATTCTTTTCCGCGTCCGGCAGATTGGGACCGAGGATGTAGCCAAGAACCTGCGGAATGATCCCGACGGCAATACCGACCAGGATAAAAAGGAGCACTGGAAGGTACTGTTCGAGACTCATCTTGGTGGCTTCCGCTGACACGGCGTGGGACCGTGTTTTCCAATGATTGGTGCCGACGGCGAGACTCGAACTCGCACAGCTTTCGCCACTACCCCCTCAAGATAGCGTGTCTACCAATTTCACCACGTCGGCTGGGTCTGCATTGATGGCTCGCGAGGAATGGTGCGAGCCTTGCTGACAACCCATAGAGTTTACCCTGAAACGCCACCCGTTTCCGGGCTGCGCTATGGTTTTTCCGAAGGAATCGGTCGGGTTGTCACAGCACGGGTCACACCCTCCCGGCGCAGGGCCGCGAGGGTGACGAATCCGCTTATTTGCCCGGGATCTGCGCCGGACCGGAGGAGCCTGCAGGCGTCTCGCCGCCGGCAGCAGGCGCCGCGGCCGGGGCGGGCGTGGTGCCCGGGATCTGCTGAGCCGCACCCGCCGGCTGCGCGGGCATGGCACCTTCGAGCACGCTCCCCGCGCTGGGTGCAGCGGTGCGCAGGTTACCGAAGTACGCGAGACCCAGGGTGCTGGCCAGGAAGATGGCGGCCAGCACGGCGGTGGTGCGCGACAGGAAGTTGGCGCCGCCCGAGGCACCGAACAGGCTGGCGGAGCCGGCACCACCACCGAAAGCCGCACCTGCGTCGGCGCCCTTGCCGTGCTGCATCAGGATGAGCCCGATCATGCCCAGCGCGGACAGGATCTGGACAGCCAGCAGGATGGTCAACAAAACGTTCATTCTCTCTTCTCCGGAAATATCGGTTATTGCCGTGCCGCAGGGGCACGAACAGGAATCAGGGGGCCGAGGCCACGATCTGCAGGAAGTCCGGTGCCTTGAGCGACGCACCGCCGATGAGGCCACCATCGATGTCCGGCTGGGCCAGCAGGCTGGCGGCATTGGCGGCATTCATGCTGCCGCCGTACAGGATGTGGACGCGTCCGGGGCTCTGCGTTGCTGCCGCGATCTGCGCGCGCAGGACAGCGTGAACCTGCTGCGCCTCCTGCGGCGTGGCCGTCTTGCCGGTGCCGATGGCCCAGACGGGCTCGTAGGCCACGACGATCTCGGTGATGCAGTGACCACAGAGATGAATGACGGCCGCCAGCTGGCGCTTGACGACTTCTTCCGTTTGACCGGCCTCACGCTCGGCCAGCGTTTCACCCACGCAGACGATAGGCGTGATGCCCTTGGCCAGGGCGGCCCTGGCCTTCTCGGCCACGACCGCATCGGTTTCGCCATGGTACTGGCGGCGTTCGGAATGACCGACGATGGCATAGCGGCAACCAAAGTCGCGCAACATCGAAGCCGACACCTCGCCGGTATACGCGCCCTGCTCCTGGCTGGACACATCCTGCGAGCCCCAGGCGATGGGGCTCCCTTGCAACAGAGCCCCAAGTTGCGCAAGGTACGGCGCCGGGACACACAAAGCCATGTCGGATTTCGGCGCAGCAGTGCCGAGACCTTCGAGCATGCCTTTCACCAGCGCCTCATTGGCGGCCAGCGAGCCATTCATCTTCCAGTTGCCTGCGATCAGTTTTTTCATGGCTGTCGGTTTCTTGTCTCTTCGATTCACGCCCAGCTCAGCACGAGCTTGCCGACGTGCTGGTTGGACTCCATCAGCGTGTGCGCCGCAGCCGCCTGGGCGGCCGGGAACACCTGGTGGATCACCGGCCGGATACGGCCCTCAGCCAGCAATGGCCACACACGCTCGCGCAGCGATGCCGCAATCGCCGCCTTGAACGCCACTGGGCGCGGACGAAGCGTAGAGCCCGTGATCGTGAGGCGGCGGCGCAGCACCAGACCGGCATTGAACTCGGCTTTGATGCCACCCTGCACCGCGATGATCACCAGCCGGCCATCCTCGGCCAGGCAGTCGATTTCCCGGGCCACGTAGGCGCCGGCCACCATGTCGAGGATGACATTGACGCCCTGCTTGCCCGTGATCTCGGCAACGGCGGCCACAAAGTCCTGCGCCTTGTAGTTGATGGCGTGGTCGGCACCGAGCTTCAGGCAGGCCGCACACTTGTCGTCGCTGCCGGCGGTGGCAATCACGCGCGCGCCCATGGCCTTCGCCATCTGGATCGCGGTCACGCCAATGCCACTGGTACCACCCTGCACCAGCAGGGTTTCACCGGCCTGCAGGCGACCCCGGTCGAACACGTTGCTCCAGACGGTGAAGAAGGTCTCGGGCAGCGAGGCAGCGGCAATATCGTCGAGCCCTTCGGGCACCGGGAGACATTGGCCCACAGGCGCCACGCACCACTCGGCGTAACCGCCACCAGCCACCAGCGCGCAAACGCGGTCGCCCACCTTCAGACCCGCTTCGGCCAAGGCCGACACATCGCCCGAATCGATCACCCCCGCCACCTCGAGGCCAGGAATGTCGGATGCACCCGGTGGCACCGGATAGTTACCGGTGCGCTGCAGCACGTCGGGGCGGTTGACGCCCGACGCACGCACGCGAATCAGCACCTCGCCGGCGCCCGCGACCGGCACCGGGCGTTCACCCAGGCGCAGGACATCGGGTGCGCCAAAGGCGCTGATTTCGACAGCTTTCATGGCCGGCACCACCCCGGACCTCAGGCCTGCGGCTGTTGCGGCGCCTGCTCGCCGGCGTTGCGCTCGATCAGGGCTTTCATGGACAGCTTCACGCGGCCCTTTTCGTCCGTTTCAAGCACCTTCACGCGCACCACCTGACCTTCGCTCAGGTAGTCCGTGACCTTCTCGACGCGTTCGTGGGCGATCTGACTGATGTGCAGCAGGCCGTCCTTGCCGGGCAACAGGTTCACCAGTGCACCGAAGTCGAGGATCTTGGTGACCGGGCCTTCATAGACCTTGCCCACTTCCACTTCGGCCGTGATCTGCTCGATGCGGCGCTTGGCTTCGTCGGCCTTGGCCGAGTCGGTCGAGGCAATGGTGATCGTGCCGTCTTCGTCGATGTTGATCTGCGTCCCGGTCTCTTCCGTCAGCGCACGGATGACAGCGCCCCCCTTGCCGATCACGTCGCGGATCTTTTCCGGGTTGATCTTCATGGTGAAGAGCTTGGGCGCGAAGTTGGACACTTCGGTCTTGGCTTCGCCCATGGCTTCCTGCATCTTGCCGAGGATGTGCATGCGGGCTTCCTTGGCCTTGGCCAGTGCGACCTGCATGATTTCCTTGGTGATGCCCTGGATCTTGATGTCCATCTGCAGCGCCGAGATGCCGTTCGCCGTACCGGCGACCTTGAAGTCCATGTCACCGAGGTGATCCTCATCACCCAGGATGTCGGTCAGCACGGCGAAGCGGTTGCCGTCCTTGATGAGGCCCATGGCAATACCGGCCACGTGCGCCTTCATGGGCACGCCAGCGTCCATCAGCGCCAGGCAGCCGCCGCAGACGGAGGCCATCGACGACGAGCCATTGGACTCGGTGATTTCGGAGACCACGCGCATGGTGTAGGGGAACTCTTCCTTGCTCGGCAGTGCGGCGACCAGCGCGCGCTTGGCCAGGCGGCCGTGGCCGATCTCGCGGCGCTTGGGCGTACCGAAGCGGCCGGCTTCACCGGTGGCGAAGGGAGGCATGTTGTAGTGCAGCATGAAGCGGTCTTCGAACTCGCCCGCCAGTGCGTCGATGCGCTGTGCGTCGCGGTCGGTGCCGAGCGTGGCCACCACCAGAGCCTGGGTTTCGCCGCGGGTGAACAGCGCCGAACCGTGAGTGCGCGGCAGAACGCCGTTGCTGATCTCGATGGCGCGCACGGTGCGCGTGTCACGGCCGTCGATGCGGGGCTCGCCGGCCAGGATCTGGCCGCGAACGATCTTGGCTTCGATCTCGAACAGCAGGGCCTCAACCGCCACGCTGTCGAATTCCACCCCTTCGGCCTTCAAGCCGGCCATCACGTCAGCGTAAGCGGTGCGACAGGCTTGCGTACGGGCCTGCTTGTTGCGGATCTGGTAGGCAGCTTCGAGCTTGGCCTTGGCCAGTTCGTCGACCTTGGCAATCAACGGCTCGTTCTTGGCCGGCGGCTGCCAGTCCCAGGCCGGCTTGCCGGCGTCGCGCACCAGCTCGTTGATGGCGGCAATGGCGATCTTGCCCTGGTCGTGGCCGTAGACCACGGCACCCAGCATGACTTCTTCGGAGAGTTGCTGCGCTTCGGATTCCACCATCAACACAGCGGCTTCGGTGCCAGCGACCACGAGGTCCATCTGGCTGTCCTTGAGTTGGGTCTGGCCCGGGTTGAGCACGTACTCGCCATTGACATAGCCCACGCGCGCAGCGCCGATGGGGCCATTGAACGGGATGCCACTGATGGCCAGCGCGGCGGAGGTGGCGATCATCGCGGCGATATCGGCCTGGACTTCGGGGTTCAGGCTCACCACATGCACGATCACCTGCACTTCGTTGTAGAAGCCTTCGGGAAACAGGGGGCGGATCGGGCGGTCGATCAGGCGGCTGGTCAGCGTCTCGAGTTCGCTGGGACGGCCTTCGCGCTTGAAGAAGCTGCCCGGGATCTTGCCGGCCGCATACGACTTCTCGGTGTAGTCGACCGTCAGGGGGAAGAAATCCTGACCGGCCTTGGCTTCGGTCTTGGCCACGACGGTGGCCAGCACGACGGTGTCATCGATATTGACCAGCACGGCGCCGGTGGCCTGGCGCGCGATCTCGCCGGTTTCCATGGTGACCTGATGGGGGCCCCACTGAAAGCTCTTGGTGACTTTGTTGAACATGCTCATGGTGTCTCTCCGTTGAATGCCGCCGTCGGTGACGGCGATCTCTGCGTGCAGCGAAAGCTGCACAAAACCCGGAGACACAACCCAGAACACGATGCCATTCCAGACGGCCTGTGAACGCCACCGATGGCGCGCACAACCCACTTGGAATGACACAGCTTCGCTCTGTTGTCTGTACTCCGGAATCAAAAAAGGCGCATGACAAGCAAAAAACGCCCGAGCCAGCTAACCAACTCAGGCGTTTCGTGTGTCACAGCCGTTCCAATTACTTGCGCAGGCCCAGCTTCTGGATCAGGGCGAGGTAACGCTCGGCGTCCTTGGACTTCAGGTAGTCGAGCAGCTTGCGGCGGCGGCTCACCATGCGCAGCAGACCGCGACGACCATGGTGGTCCTTGGCGTGGGTCTTGAAGTGAGGGGTGAGCTCGTTGATGCGGGCGGTCAGCAGTGCGACTTGCACTTCGGGGCTGCCGGTGTCGTTGGCGGCGCGGGCGTTGGCCGCGACCACTTCGGCTTTGACGGATTGGGCGATCATCTGGGTTTCCTTGGCCAGTTGCCTGGCGTTACGTGCGTCCCGTCGCAGCGAATGCCGCAGCGGGCGTGAATTGCCGTCTGTGAAGACAGCAACCGCGAATTATAGACCAGAAGGTCTCAATCCCGGAAATGTCACTGGCCGTCGAGCCAACCCCGCAGGCGCTCGACCCCGGCCACCAGCCGCGTGGTATCCCTGCTGGCAAAGCACCAGCGCAGCCACCCTGCGGCCTCCGGGCTGAAAGCGCTGCCTGGCGCCAGCCCGAGCCCCGCCTCGCGGACGAGGCGCCTGGCAACGGCCAGGCAGTCGTCCTGCCCCTCCAGCCGGAAAAAGGCATACATCCCGCCCAACGGCTCGGCCATGGTCACACCAGGCAGCGCGCGCAGCAGCGGCGCCAGGGTGTCGCGGCACTGTCGCAGGTGGCCCACCAGGGCGGGCGTGACCTCCGCGCCGCGTTGCAGCGCCACCGTCGCGGCACGCTGGACAAACACGGGCGCGCACGAGGTGTTGAATTCGATCAGCTTGCCAACAGCAGCCGTGAGCGCTGGCGGCAGCACCAGCCAGCCCAGGCGCCAGCCGGTCATGAGGAAGCTCTTGGAAAAGCTGTGCGCGACGATGACGCGGTCATCCGGCTGAGCCACGTCCAGGAAGCTGGGCGCGGCACCGTTGGCCGTATCACCCGCGAAATAGAGGCGCTCGTAGACCTCGTCGGCCAGAATCCAGGTGCCCGTGCGGCGGCAATGCGCCAGGAGGGTCCGCTGCTCGTCGGCGCTGAGCGTCCAGCCGGTCGGGTTGTTCGGGGCGTTGACCGCCAGCATGCGCGTCGCGGGGGTGATGGCGGACAGGAGTGCCGCCATGTCCAGCACCCATGCGCCGGCGCGTGGGCCATCCGTCTGCACGCGAAGAGGCACGCTCCTGACCCTGGCACCCATGATCAGGGGTTGCGCGATCAGATTCGGCCACACCGGTGCCACCACCACGACCTCATCCCCCGCCTCCACCAGCGTCTGCGACGCCAGCATCAGGCCATTGACCCCGCCCGAGGTGACCGCCAGCCGGTCGAACCAGTGCGCAGCGCCACGGCCGGGGTGCAGGCCATCGGTGTAGGCGGCCAGCGCTTCGCGAAGTTCCTGCAAGCCGAGGTTGTGGGCGTAGAAGGTTTCGCCCGCCTGGAGGGAGGCAACGGCCGCGTCGCGGATGAAGCCTGGTGTGACTTCATCGCTCTCGCCAAACCAGAACTTCAGCACGTCCGTGCGGCCGATGCCTTCGTTCGCCACCTCGCGGATGCGCGAGGCTTCCAGTTGCTCCACCACCTGTCTCATCGGCGTTCGCTCCTGCGATTTCAAGGTCGCTGCATGGTACAGGTGTGCGGCATCTCGGCCTGTTGCGGTGTCAGGTTGCGGATGACGCGAAAGCCGTACCCCGAGCCTTCGACGTCGAACCGGACGCCGGGCGTGCCCTGCTTGTCCATCACGGCCACGGCCAGGGATTGCTGGAACTGGTGGTCCGCCCCACGCATGCGGGCGCGCTGGCCCGCCAGGGTGACATCGGCCCTCTCCAGCTGCGCGGCGATGGTGACGGCATTGACCGGCCCGGCTGCGCCGGCGCGTTCGATCGCTTGCGCCAGCGCTTCGATCATGAGCTGCATGCGCATGTGCACGTAGTCGTCGGCCGGGCTGGGAAAGCGCTCGCGGAACGAGCGGTAGAACGCCTCGGACGCGGGCGTGGGCACGTTCGGGAACCAGTCGGCCACGGCGATCACCTTGCCGATACCCGCATCGCCCATGGCCGCCGGCGCGCCCAGCGCGTTGCCGTAGAACGTGTAGAAGCGACCCTCGAAGCCGCTTTCGCGAGCGGCCTTGACCAATAGCGTGAGGTCGTTGCCCCAGTTGCCCGTGAGCACGGCCTGCGCGCCACTGGCCTTGATCTTGGCGGCATACGGCAGAAAATCCTTCACCCGCGCCATGGGGTGCAGCTCTTCACCAACGATGGCGATATCGGGCCGTTGCGCCGTCAACTGGCTGCGCGCCTCACGCAACACGGCCTGCCCGAAGCTGTAGTCCTGCCCAATGAGGTAGACACTCTTCAGTTGCCTGTCTTCGCGCATCACGCTCATGAGCGCCTTCATGCGCATGTCGGCGTGCGCGTCGAAGCGGAAATGCCAGAAGCTGCATTTCTCGTTGGTCAGCGCCGGGTCGACCGCCGAGTAGTTGAGGAACAGCACCTGGCGCGCCGTGTCGCGCTCGTTGTGCTTGTTGATGGCGTCGATCAGCGCACTGGCGGCGGCCGAGGAATTGCCCTGCGTGACGATGGTGATGCCCTTGTCCATGGCCGAACGCAAGGCCGAGAGGGCTTCGTCGGTCTGCCCCTTGCTGTCGAAACGCTCGATCACCAGTGGCCGGTTGCCATCGGGCAGCTTCACGCCACCGCGTGCATTCACGCGTTCGGTGGCCCAGACGAGGTTGCGGAACACGGCGTCGCCGGTGTTGGCGATCGGGCCTGACAGGCCTTCGATCATGCCGATGCGGATCGGCGCGCCCGTGGCGGGCGTCTGAGCGAGGGAGACAGCGGCGGTCAGGCCGCCCAGGAGCGCAGTGGCCAGGGCGCGGCGGCGCGAAGAGAACAGGACATCAAACAGTTGTTTCATCGGGAAAGTGCTCCGGATCACGCAAACCCGGGGTGGGCTGCGCCTTGAGTCGCCTTGGCGACAGCGGCGGAGTCTAATTCATAATTACAAAATTGCCGCACCGCAGCACGACATCAGGCAGCGATCGCGCCACCCAGTTCGGACAGAGGCCAGCGGGGCTTCACATCGAAGGGATAGCCAACCGGGCCATCGTCAGCGAGCCCGGCCTGCACCCGCATCCCGCCGGCCAGCGCGATCATGGCGCCGTTGTCGGTGCACAGGTGCAGTTCCGGGTAGTGCACGCGCACGCCCGCCTTGGCGCAAGCGGTGCCCAGTTGCTCGCGCAGCAGCACGTTGGCCCCCACCCCGCCGGCCACCACCAGGCGCATCAGGCCGGTCTGGCGGATGGCTGCCATCGACTTCCTGACCAGCACGTCGACGATGGCCGCCTGCACGCTGGCCGCCACATCGGCTTTCTGCTGCGCGTTCAGCGGATCGGCCAGGTGCAAGGTGGCCGGGCCTTCGGGGCTTGCATGGGCAAGTCTCTTCACCTGGGTGAGCACCGCCGTCTTCAGGCCCGCGAAGGAAAAATCCAGATCGCCACTGTGCAGCAACGGGCGCGGAAACTTGTAGGCCTGCGGGTCCCCCTGCAAGGCCAGGCGCGAAAGTGCCGGGCCCCCGGGGTATGGCAGGCCGAGCAGCTTGGCGGACTTGTCGAACGCTTCGCCGGCCGCGTCGTCGATCGTTTCGCCCAGCAGTTCGTACCGCCCGACACCATCCACACGCATCAACTGGCTGTGTCCGCCCGACACCAGTAAGGCCACGAAGGGAAACTCGGGAGGGTCCGCGCTCAGGAAGGGCGAGAGCAGATGACCTTCGAGGTGGTGCACGCCGATGACCGGCTTGCCCAGCGCAAAGCCGAGCGCACAGGCCACACCCGACCCGACCAGCAAGGCACCGGCCAGGCCAGGCCCACGGGTGTAGGCGATGGCATCCACCGCCGACAGCGGCAATCCGGCTTGCGCCAGCACGGTATCGGTGAGCGGGAGAACGCGCCGGATGTGGTCGCGGCTGGCCAGTTCCGGCACCACGCCGCCGTAGGCCTGGTGCATCTCGATCTGGCTGTGCAGGGCGTGTCCCAGCAGCCGCGGGGTGGCGCTGCCGCTGGCATCCACCAGGGCCACGCCGGTTTCGTCGCAGGACGACTCGATTCCCAAAATCCGCATCCTGGAAGTGTACGGGGCGGCATGCTTGTTGCTGGACGGGGGATACTCACTGTGCTCCCACGAACCACCGTCAGATGAAATCGGGCCTGAAATTCCTTGTTGCCGCCAAGCGTTGCGAAATCGCCGCGCTGCGGGAGCTCGCGCTCACCAGCGTGCTGGTCAATGTGACGGGGCGGCTTATCCATGGGCTGCAGCGCGAACGGGGCTTGTCCAACTTGCACATTGGCTCGCAAGGCGCGCGGTTCGCTGACGTGCGCGCCCGGCAGATCGCGGAGTGCCGCCAGATCGAGGCCGAGCTGCGCACCTGCTTCGACAGCCTCGACACGGAGTCGGCCCGCGTGGGCCATGGCGCGCGCCTGTTCAGCCGCATCGCCTACGCCCTGCATGGCCTGGACGCGCTGGCCGGCCTGCGCGAGCGCGTGGATGCATTCGCATGGACCACGCGCCAGGCCACCGACGCGTACGTGCGACTCATCGCCGGGCTGCTGGCCGTGGTGTTCGAGGCCGCCGACAGCGCGAGCGACCCCGAGGTCTCGCGCCTGCTGGTGGCCATGTTCAATTTCATGCAGGGCAAGGAGTTCGCAGGCCAGGAGCGGGCGGTCGGCTCGGCCCTGTTCGCTTCCGGCCGCGCCGAAGCTTCAGAGCAGCAGCGCCTGCTCCACCTGATCGAATCGCAGGAACGCTGCCTGCAGGTGTTCGTGGAATTCGCCAACCCCAAAGCGGTGGACCTGTGGACCGCCAGCCAGGCCAGCGCCACGTTGGCCGAGCTGGAACGCATGCGCCGCGTGCTGTGCACTGCCGCGGCCGGCGCTGCGCTCAATGTGCAACTCAGCCAGGCCTGGTTCGAGTGCTGCAGTCAGCGCATCGACCGCATGAAAGGCGTGGAGGACCGGCTGGCGCTCGACCTCCTGCGCACCTGTGAAGCCAAGATCAGCGCCGCCCAGGCGGAGCTGGACGCCTACCAGTCGTTCCAGACGACGCCGGCGCGCGAGGCCGACGCGCTCTCCTTCTTCAACGGCGCGCCTCTGGCGGCCGCCCCACCCGACGCCTCCGGTTTCGGTGGCGCGACGCAAGGCTACGGCCTGCAGCTGGAGCGCTCCATTCTCGAACTCGTGCAGGAACAGGCCCATCGGCTCCAGACCATGAGCGAGGAGCTCGACACGGTGCGGGCCAGCCTGAACGAGCGCAAGGTCATCGAACGGGCCAAGGGCTTGCTGATGGCGCACCGCCAGCTCAGCGAGGAAGACGCCCACAAGACCATGCGCCAGATGGCCATGAACCAGAACCGGCGACTCATTGAGGTGGCCGAAGCGGTGCTGGCGATGGCAGACGTGCTGCCCGAACGCCCGCGCTGAGCGCCAATGGGTGTTGCAGCGCACAAGAAGCGTGCTCCCGCACCAGTTTGAAGCCTCGCGCCGAGGCTCATTGTGCGAGAAACCCGAACGGGACGGCCGCAGTTTCTTCTTTGAAATCAACGATTTACTTTGGCGCCCTGGGATAACCCTGGTGCTGGCACGGTAACTGCTTGATCTGCGACAACGAAAGCCGGGCCAATGGCGGCCAGGTTTTCAGCAGTCTTCCCAGACACGGACAACGGCGTCCATTTCCACCTGCGCTTGCGCGGGTACGGAAATGGGCGCCGTTTTGCTTTGGGCTTCCGGTTTTTTTCATCAGCAAGGAGTTGGTCATGAGCGCAGACGTCCCCACCCCCGCCACCGACACGAACACCACCACACCGGCGAAGGCATCGCGCCGGGCGTTCATGCAGAAGAGCGGTGCCATCGGCACGGCGGCCCTCTTCTCCACACTGGGCCACCACGGGGTCTGGGCCGCCGGCTCCGACGCGCCCGAGAAGAAGGAAGTGAGGATCGGCTTCATCCCGCTGACCGACTGCGCGAGCGTGGTCATGGCCTCGGTGCTGGGCATCGACCAGAAGTACGGCGTGAAGATCATTCCGACCAAGGAAGCGAGCTGGCCGGGCGTGCGCGACAAGCTGGTCAACGGCGAGCTGGACATGGCGCACGTGCTGTGGGGCCTGATCTACGGCGTGCACCTGGGCACGGCCGGCCCCAAGAAAGACATGGCCGTCCTGATGAACCTGAACCACAACGGCCAGGCGATCACGCTGTCGAAGAAGCTGGCCGACAAGGGAGCGGTGGACGCGGGCAGCCTCGCCAGGCTCATGGCGGCCGAGAAGCGCGAATACACCTTCGCGCAGACCTTTCCCACCGGCACGCATGCCATGTGGCTCTACTACTGGCTGGCCTCAGCCGGCATCCAGCCGTTGAAGGACTCGAAGATCATCACGGTGCCACCGCCACAGATGGTGGCCAACATGCGCGTGGGCAACATGGACGGCTACTGCGTGGGCGAGCCCTGGGGCCACCGGGCCATCGCCGACGGCATCGGCATCACCGCCGTCACCACGCAGGACATCTGGAAAGACCACCCTGAGAAGGCGCTCGGCACCACGGCTGAGTTCGCGCAGAAGAACCCCAACACCTGCCGCGCCGTGGTGGCCGCCATTCTCGAAGCCAGCAAGTGGATCGATGCCGGCCTGCAGAACAAGCTGAAGATGGCCGAGACCGTGGCCGACCGCGCCTACGTGAACACCAGCGTGGACGTGATCAACCAGCGCATCCTGGGTCGCTACCAGAACGGCCTGGGCAAGACCTGGGACGACCCGAACCACATGAAGTTCTTCAATGACGGCTACGTGAACATGCCCTACCTGTCCGACGGCATGTGGTTCCTCACGCAGCACAAGCGCTGGGGCCTGATCAAGGACCATCCCGATTACCTGGCCGTGGCGAAACAGATCAACAAGATCGACCTCTACAAGCAGGGCGCCGCCGCCGCCAAGGTGAGTGTGCCGAAGGACGAGATGCGCAGCAGCAAGATGATCGATGGCGTGGTCTGGGACGGCAAGAACCCCAAGGCCTATGCCGACGGCTTCAAGGTCCAGGTCTGAGGAGAACGCCATGGTCAGCGCCGTCTTTCACGCCCCCTTGTCGCCCGCTTCGGCGGCCGAACCCGACACCGCGCCCTTGGTCCGCAAGGTGGCCTCGGTGAAGCCCGATACCGTGCAGCCCGTCAAAACCGCATCGCCTCGCATGCCGTTCGACGGCCGCACCTGGTTCATGCGCACCGTGCCGCCCTTGCTGGGGCTGGGTCTGCTGGTCCTGCTCTGGGAGCTCGTCGCACGCTCCACCGGCAGTGGCATTCCTGCACCCGAGGAAACCTGGAAGGCGGCCGTCGAACTCTTCAGCGACCCGTTCTATTCGAACGGCCCGAACGATCAGGGCATCGGCTGGAACGTGCTGTCCTCGCTTCAGCGCGTGGGCATGGGCTTTGGCTTGGCGGCGCTGATCGGCATCCCGGTGGGCTTCGCGATCGGCCGCTTCGAGTTCCTCAGCCGCATGTTCAACCCGCTCATCAGCCTGCTGCGCCCCGTCTCGCCACTGGCCTGGCTGCCGATCGGCCTGCTGGTCTTCAAGGGTGCCAACCCCGCGGCCATCTGGACCATCTTCATCTGTTCGATCTGGCCCATGATCATCAACACCGCGGTGGGCGTGCAGCGCGTACCGCAGGACTACATGAACGTGGCGCGCGTGCTCAACCTGAGCGAATGGAAGATCGCCACCAGGATCCTGTTGCCGGCTGTCTTGCCCTACATGCTCACGGGTGTGCGCCTGGCCGTGGGCACGGCCTGGCTGGTGATCGTGGCCGCCGAGATGCTCACCGGCGGTGTCGGCATCGGCTTCTGGGTGTGGGACGAGTGGAACAACCTCAACGTTGCCCACATCATCATCGCGATCTTCACGATCGGCCTCGTCGGCCTGCTGCTGGAGTTCGCCCTCATCAAGCTGGCCACTGCCTTCACCTACGAGGATGTGAAATCATGAGCAACGACGCCAAGTACATCGAAATCCAGAGTGTCGAGCAGACCTTCAAGACGCAGAAAGGCCTGTTCCCCGCGCTGCGCGACATCAACCTCACGGTCGCCAAGGGCGAGTTCGTGGCGCTGATCGGCCATTCGGGTTGCGGCAAGTCCACGCTGCTCAACCTGGTTGCCGGCCTGACCACGCCGACCGAGGGCACGCTGCTCTGCGCTAATCGTGAGATCGCGGGGCCCGGGCCCGAGCGCGCAGTGGTGTTCCAGAACCATTCGCTGCTGCCCTGGTTGACGTGTTTCGAGAACGTGCACCTCGCGGTCGAGCGTGTGTTCGGGGCCTCCGAAACGAAGGCGCAGCTCAAAGCCCGCACCGAGGCGGCACTGGCGCTGGTGGGCCTCACGGCGGCTGCGCAGAAGCGCCCTGGCGAAATCTCCGGCGGCATGAAGCAGCGCGTGGGCATCGCACGCGCGTTGTCGATGGAACCCAAGGTGCTGCTCATGGACGAGCCTTTTGGTGCGCTCGACGCCCTCACCCGCGCCAAGCTGCAGGACGAACTGCTCGAGATCGTGGCGCGCACGCGCAGCACGGTGGTCATGGTCACCCACGACGTGGACGAGGCCGTGTTGCTGTCCGACCGCATCGTGATGATGACCAACGGACCTGCCGCCACCATCGGCGATGTGCTCACCGTGGACCTGCCGCGCCCGCGCCACCGCGTGGCACTGGCCGAAGACCCGCGCTACCAGCAGTGCCGCAAAGCGGTGATCGATTTCCTGTACACGAGACAAGCCCACGTCGAGAAGGCTGCCTGAAGGAGAACGCCATGGACATGCGCGTCAAACCCACACAGAAGATGAAACTGGTCATGGTCGGCAACGGCATGGCCGGCGTGCGCACGCTCGAGGAGCTGCTCAAGATCGCGCCCGGCCTGTACGACATCACCGTCTTCGGTGCCGAGCCTCACCCGAACTACAACCGCATCCTGCTCTCGCCCGTGCTCGCCGGGGAACAGACGCTGGACGAGATCGTGCTCAACGACTGGTCCTGGTACACCGACAACGGCATCACCCTGCACGCGGGCAAGACCGTGACCGAGGTCGACCGCGTCAAGCGCGTCGTGCGTGCCGGCGATGGCCAAGGTGGCGTGATCGAAGCGCCCTACGACCGCCTCATCCTCGCGACCGGCTCCAACCCGTTCATGCTGCCCATTCCGGGCAGGGAACTGCAAGGTGTTCTGGCCTACCGCGACATTGCCGACACACAGGCCATGATCGACGCGGCCACGCGGTACCAACATGCGGTCGTCATCGGTGGTGGCCTGCTGGGCCTGGAAGCGGCCAACGGCCTGATGAAGCGCGGCATGACGGTGAGCGTGGTGCATGTGGCGCCCTGGCTCATGGAGCGGCAGCTCGACGACGTGGCCGGCAGGCTGCTGCAGCAGTCGCTGGAGCAGCGTGGCATGCAATTCCTCATCGGTGCCCAGACGCAGGAACTGGTGGGCGGCGAAGACGGCCGGGTGAAAGCCATCCGCTTCAAGGATGGCAGCGAACAGCCGGCCGATCTGGTGGTGATGGCCGTGGGCATCCGGCCCAACACCGCGCTGGCCGAATCGATGAACCTGCATGTGAACCGCGGCATCGTCGTGAGCGACACGCTGCAGACCGTGACCGACCCACGCATCTACGCCGTGGGCGAGTGCGCGGCGCACCGCGGCATTGCCTACGGTCTGGTGGCCCCGCTGTTCGAGCAGGGCAAGGTGCTGGCCACGCACCTCGCGGAGTTCGGCATCGGCCGCTACATCGGCTCGCTCACGTCCACCAAACTCAAGGTCACCGGCATCGACCTGTTCTCGGCTGGCGACTTCATGGGCGGCGAAGGCACCGAAGAGATCGTGATGAGCGACCCGGCCGGCGGCGTCTACAAGAAGCTGGTGATCCAGGACGACAAGCTGGTCGGCGCCTGCCTGTATGGCGACACGGTCGACGGCAGCTGGTACTTCAAGCTGCTGCGCGAAGGACGCAGCGTGGCCGACATCCGCGATCGCCTGATGTTCGGCGAATCGAACATCGGCGACGTGGGCCATCAGGGCCACAGCAAGGCCGCCGCCATGGCCGACAGCGACGAGGTGTGCGGCTGTAACGGCGTCACCAAGGGCAGCATCTGCAAGGCCATCAAGGACAAGGGCCTGTTCACGCTCGAAGAAGTGCGCAAGCACACCAAGGCCAGCGCCTCGTGCGGTTCGTGCACGGGGCTGGTGGAACAGATCCTGATGTTCACCGCGGGCGGCGACTACTCCGCCACACCCAAACTCAAGGCCATGTGCGGATGCACCGACCACGGCCACCAGGCCGTGCGCGATGCGATCCATGAACGGAAATACCTGCGCATTGCCGACGTGTTCGCAGGCATGGGATGGCGCACCCCCAACGGCTGCGCAACTTGCCGCCCAGCCGTCAACTACTACCTCATCAGCACCTGGCCCAAGGAGGCGAAGGACGACCCGCAGAGCCGCTACATCAACGAGCGCGCGCACGCCAACATCCAGAAGGATGGCACCTACAGCGTGTTCCCGCGCATGTGGGACGGCGAGACCACCGACGACGAACTGCGCCGCATCGCGGACGCGGGGGACAAGTACAAGATCCCCACGGTGAAGGTGACCGGTGGTCAGCGCATCGACCTGCTGGGCGTGAAGAAGGAAGACCTGGTCAACGTCTGGAAAGACATCGGCATGCCCAGCGGCCACGCCTACGCCAAAGCCCTGCGCACGGTGAAGACCTGCGTGGGCAGCGAGTGGTGCCGCATGGGCACGCAGGACAGCACCCATATGGGCAAGGACCTGGAGCGTGCGATGTGGCGCATGTACGCGCCGCACAAGGTGAAGTTCGCCGTCAGCGGCTGCCCGCGCAACTGCGCAGAGGCCGGCATCAAGGACGTGGGCATCATCGGCGTGGACTCGGGCTGGGAGATGTACATCGCCGGCAACGGCGGCATCAAGACCGAGGTGGCCGAGTTCTTCACCAAACTCAAGACCGCCGAGGAAGTGCTGGAGTACACCGGCGCCTTCATGCAGCTCTACCGTCTGGAGGGCTGGTACCTGGAGCGCACGGTGCACTACGTGCACCGCGTCGGCATGGACCATGTGAAGAAGCGGATCCTGGAAGACGCCGAGGGCCGCAAGGCGCTGTGGGAACAACTGCAGTTCGCGCTCGACGGCGAACCGGATCCCTGGTTCGAGCACCAGAAGGCCGCAGTGGACACGCGGCAGTTCGTTCCCATCCAGCCGGTGGCCATGGAAGGGAGCGCCGCATGAAAGACTGGATTCCCGTTGCGCGGGTGAACGACATCCCCGTGCTCGGCGCGCGCTGCGTCCAGCGCGAACAGGGCCTGGACGTCGCCGTATTCCGCAACGACAAGGACGAGGTGTTCGCCCTGCTCGACCGCTGCCCGCACAAGGGTGGCCCCCTGAGCCAGGGCATCGTGTTCGGCACGAACGTGGCCTGCCCGCTGCACAACTGGACGATCGGCCTGGGCAACGGCTGTGCGAAGGAGCCCGACGAAGGCTGCACGCCACGTTTCGCGGTGAAGGTGGAAGAAGGCGTGGTCCACCTGGACGCGCACGAACTCGCCACGCAGGCGACGGACCTCACCCGGCCCCTGGCGGGCCCCATCCGGCGCACTGCCCCGGCATGACGCCGATCACCACCCGCTCGACCTGCCCCTACTGCGGTGTGGGTTGCGGCGTGCTGATCGAGAGTGAGGGCAGCCAGATCACCGGCGTGCGCGGCGACCCGCAACACCCGGCCAACTTCGGCAAACTTTGCACCAAAGGCCAGACACTGCACCTCACCACGACCCCGGCGATCACGAGACAGGCCCGGTTGCTGCACCCCATGCAACGCGTGCAGCGGGGTGCACCCGCGCAGGCCATCGCCTGGGACGCCGCACTCGACCTCGCCGCCGACCGTTTCGCCAGCACCATCGAAGAGCACGGCCCCGACGCGGTCGGCTTCTACATCAGCGGCCAGTTGCTCACCGAGGACTACTACGCCTTCAACAAGCTGGCCAAGGGCCTGATCGGCACCAACAACATCGACACCAACTCGCGCCTGTGCATGAGCAGTGCGGTGGCCGGCTACAAGCTCACGCTCGGCGCCGACGCACCCCCCGCCTGCTACGACGATGTGAACCACGCGCAATGCCTGTTCATCGTCGGCAGCAACGCGGCCTTCGCGCACCCGGTGCTGTTCCGCCGCATCGAGGAAGCGAAGCGGAACAACCCCGACATGAAGGTGATCGTGGCCGACCCGCGCCGCACCGACACCGCCGGCCTCGCCGACCTGTACCTGCCGCTGCAACCCGGCAGCGACGTGATGCTGTTCCACGGGTTGCTGCACATCATGTTGTGGGAGGGTTGGACCGACAACGCGTACATCGCCGCGCACACCACCGGTTTCGAGGCGCTCAAGTCGCTGGTGCGCGAACACACGCCCGAGCGCGTGGCCCAGGTGTGCGGCCTGACGCGCGACGACCTGTTCACCGCCGCCCGCTGGTTCGCGCAATCGCCCGCCACCCTCAGCCTGTACTGCCAGGGCCTGAACCAGAGCAGCAGCGGCACCGCGAAGAACGCCACCCTGATCAACCTGCACCTGGCCACAGCCCAGATCGGCAAACCCGGCGCCGGCCCGTTCTCCCTCACGGGGCAGCCCAACGCCATGGGCGGGCGCGAGGTGGGCGGGCTGGCCAACCTGCTCAGCGCGCACCGGGACATGGCCAACCCCCAGCACCGCGCCGAAGTCGCCGCACTCTGGGGCGTGCCATCGGTGCCCGAGAAACCTGGGCTGAGCGCCGTGGAACTGTTCGAGGCCGCCGCCGACGGCCAGGTGAAAGTGCTCTGGATCGCCTGCACCAACCCGGCCCAGTCCATGCCCGACCAGGCCACCGTGCGCCGCGCACTGCAGCGCGCGGAGTTCGTGGTGGTACAGGAAGCATTCGCCACCGCCGCCACCTGCGACTTCGCCGACCTGCTCCTGCCCGCCACCAGCTGGGGCGAAAAGGACGGCACCGTCACCAACAGCGAACGCCGCATCAGCCGCGTGCGCCCGGCGGTACCCGCCCCGGGCCAGGCGCGGCACGACTGGCGCACCGCGGTCGACCTCGCACAACGGCTTGAGGTGCGCCTGCGCCCCGGACAGCCCACGCTGTTCCCCTATCCCGATGCCGAGAGCCTCTGGCTCGAGCACCGCGAGTCCACGCGTGGCCGCGACCTCGACATCACGGGCCTGTCCTACGCCATGCTGCAGCAGCAAGGGCCGCAGCAATGGCCGTTGCGGGCCGGTGACGCGCAAGGCAAGCCCCGGCTGTACGAGGACGGCGTGTTCCCCACACCGGACGGCAAGGCCCGGTTCGCTGCATTGCCCTTCGTCCCGCTGGCCGAGCCCCGCGAATCGCGCTACCCCTTCTCGCTCATCACGGGCCGCCTGCGCGACCAGTGGCATGGCATGACGCGCACCGGCTCCCTGGGGCGCCTGTTCGGCCACGTCGCCGAGCCCTGTGTTCAACTGCATCCGCAGGACATGGAGCGGCGCGGACTCCGGGAAGGCGATCTGGTGCAGGTGACCAGCAAACGCGGTTCCATCCTGGTGCCGGCACAGGCGTCCGATGAAGTCGGCCTGTCACAGGCCTTCATCGCCATGCACTGGGGCGCGGAATACCTCAGCGGCCAGAGCAACACCGGCGAGCCGCTCGCGGGCGTGAATGCGCTCACCACCTCGGCGTACTGCCCGGGCTCGAAACAGCCCGAGCTCAAGCACGCGGCGGTGAAGGTGCTCAAGGCCGAACTGCCGTGGACGCTGCTGGCTGTGGGGTGGCTGCCCGAAGCACAGGCGCTGGCCGCCCGCGAAGGCCTGCGTGCGCAGATGGCCCGGTTTCCCTTTGCCTCCTGCGTGCCGTTCGGCCACGAACGCACCGGTGTGCTGTTCCGCGCGGCGGCTCACGAAGCACCCGAGCCGGCGGTGATCGACCAGATCGAGGCCTTGCTCGGGCTCAACGCGTCCGACACGCTCCGCTATGCGGACCGGCGACTGGGCCAGCGCCGCACCGCACGCCTGCTGCGCGAAGGCGAATCCACCCGGCTCGCCGCCTTCGTGCTCGCGGGAGACACCCGGGCCGGGGCCTGGCTCAAGCCTCTGCTGCAGGACGAACTGCCCGCCGACGCCTATGGCCGCCTGCTGCTCATGCCGGGCGCCAGCCCCCCCGTGGCGGTTGTGGCCCGGGGGCGTCAGGTGTGCACCTGCTTCAACGTCACGGAAGACGCCATCCGTGTGCGACTGGAGGCCTGCGAGGGCACCGAGGATCAGCGACTGGCTTCACTGCAGGGTGATCTCCGCTGTGGCACCAACTGCGGCTCCTGCGTGCCCGAACTGCGGCGGATGGTGCGCTCCACCCTGCCCACCCTGCAGACCGCCTGACCGGCCCCATTTCCATATAACGCCAAGTCATCAAACTTGACTCACAATCGCGCGCAATGGGAATCAGCCACTACATCAAGGAAATCGGCCGCGGCAAGGACGGGGCCCGCGCCCTCACGCGCGACCAGGCGGCGGACCTGCTCGGCCAGGTGCTGGACGGGGCCGTGACCGACCTTGAAGTGGGCGGCTTCTGCCTGGCCATGCGCATCAAGGGCGAAACGCCGGAGGAGATGGCGGGCTTTCTCGATGCGGCACACGCGCGCCTGAAAAAGCTGCCCGACAACGGCATCACCACCGTGGTGCTGCCCAGCTACAACGGCGCACGCAAGCTGCCGGTGCTGACGCCGCTGCTGGCATTGCTGCTGGCGCGCCGAGGTGTGGCGGTGCTGGTGCACGGCACGGCCACCGAAACGCAGCGTGTGTTCGCGTCCGAAGTCTTCGAGGCACTCGGTATGCCGGCCGCCCGGGAGGTGCCCACGCTGCGCGCGGGCGAAGCGACCTTCGTGCCCACCGAGGTGCTGTGCCCCAGCCTCAAGCGCCTGCTCGATGTGCGCCGCGTGGTTGGCCTGCGCAACCCCGCTCACAGCCTGGTGAAACTCATGAACCCGTGCGAGGGCCGCACCTTCCTCGTCGGCAGCTACACGCACCCCGAATACGCGACCTCCATGGCCGCCACCTGGGCGCTCACTGGTTCGCACGCCTTGCTGCTGCGCGGCACCGAAGGCGAGCCTGTGGCCGACGCGCGCCGCACCCCGCGCATGGACGTCTTTCGCGACGGCACCCGGACCGAGGTGCAGGCACAGCAGGAAGGCCCGCTCGCCAAGCTGCCATCGCTGCCCGCCGTCGACGCGCTGCAGACCGCGGCCTATATCCGCGCCGTGCTCGACGGCACGCAACCCATCCCCACACCGATCGCCTTGCAGGTGGAACACATCTTGCGAGAGACGGTGCAACATGAACCCGCAACCCATGCCCTCGCCATCTGAGTTCCTGCCCGGTACCGTGGCCCTGGTGGGCGCCGGCCCCGGCGACCCCGAACTGCTCACGCTCAAGGCGGTGAAAGCCATCAGCGCAGCCACGGTGCTGCTGGTCGACGATCTGGTGAGCGAGGGGGTGCTGGCCCACGCGTCGCCGCGCGCACGCATCGTGCACGTCGGCAAGCGCGGTGGCTGCAAGAGCACGCCGCAAGCCTTCATTGAAAAGCTCATGGTGATGGCCGCGCGCGAAGGCGAGGTGGTGGTGCGTCTCAAGGGCGGTGATCCCTTCATCTTCGGCCGTGGCGGGGAGGAGGTCGAGCACCTGCGCGCAGCCGGCATTGAAGTGCAGGTCGTCAACGGCATCACCTCGGGCCTGGCGGGCCTCACCTCGCTCGGCGTGCCGCTGACCCACCGCGAACATGCGCACGGCGTGGTCTTCGTGACCGGCCATGCGAAACCCGGCGACGCCGGCACCGACTGGCAAGCCCTCGCCGCCACCGCGCGCGACGCCAGGCTCACGCTGGTGATCTACATGGGTGTGTCCAGCGCCGCACAGATCGAGCGGGACCTGCTCACCGGCCTGCCGGCCGACACGCCGCTGGCCGTGATCCAGCACGCCACCCTGCCGCATCAACGCCATGCCGTCACCACACTGGGGCAGCTGCGCGCCACCATCGAGCGCGAAGGTCTGGGCAGTCCGGCCGTGATCGTGGTGGGCGATGTGGTCAGTGGCATCGCCGCCGTGCAGACGGCCCCCGAAGCCATCGTACGCAGCGCCTGAGCACGTCGCTACACTCCCGGCACGAGCGCCACCAGGCGCCGGGGAGGAAGTCGACATGCTCAAGAAACTCAACCAATTCACCGAAAGCCACGGCGCATTGCGCCCTGGACGCGGCCTGATCACCGGGGTGATCGCGCTCACACTGGCCATCCTCTGCTTTCTCGGCGTGATGGCTTTCCACTTTCCGCAGTACCTCACCACGCCGGAGCTGCGCAAGCAATACGACGTCGCCCTCATGCGCCAGTTGCTGTTCGGCGCCCTGGTGGTGGCGGGCGGGCTGAGCCTGGTGAACGTGCTGTTCAACCGGGCGCGCTGGCTTTCCGCCTTCGCCTTCGCGCTGGTCGCACTCAGCGCGCTGCTGGGAGGCCACAAGGTCGAGGTCGACCCCAACTTTCCCGACCACACGCCCTACATCGGCATGGACTGGTTCATCCTTGACCTGCTGGGCTCTGCGTTGATCTTCATCTTCATCGAAAAGCTGTTTGCCCTGCGCAAGGATCAACCGGTCTTCCGGCCCGAATGGCAGACCGATTTCCATCACTTCATCGTCAACCACATGGTCATCGGCTTCATGCTGCTGGCCACCAACCTGCTGGTGCACAACCTGTTCGGCTGGGTGCCGGTGGACGGCGTGCGCGGCTGGATCGCCACACTGCCCTTCTGGGCCGCCCTGCCCCTCATCATTCTGGTGGCCGACCTCGCACAGTACTGGACACACCGCGCCTACCACGAAGTGCCCTTGCTGTGGCGCCTTCACGCGGTGCACCACAGCACCAAGCACATGGACTGGATGGCCGGCTCACGCCAGCACATCCTGGAAACCGTCATCACGCGCACCCTCGTGCTGGGGCCCATCTATCTACTGGGCTTTTCCAAGGAAGTGATCGACGCCTACATCATCGTGGTGGGCTTCCAGGCTGTGTTCAACCACGCCAACGTCAGCGTGCGCCTGGGTCCGCTGCGCTACATCATCGTCACGCCGAACTTCCACCACTGGCACCACAGTCAGGACCAGGAGGCGCTGGACAGGAACTACGCCGCTCACTATGCCTTCCTGGACCACCTGTTCGGCACCGCCGTCAACAGCCCCAGGACCTGGCCGGAACGCTATGGCGTGCTGGGCGACTACGTGCCCAAGGGTTTCCTGAAACAACTGGCGTTTCCGTTCACCTGGAAGGGCTGACGCGCGGGCGATCCGCTCCCCGGGCGCAGACCCGCCGCACGCCACCCTGGTGCACGGGTCACCGATCGGGTCCGGGATTCATGGCCCGGCGCTTGCTTGATGTGGGCCATGACCTCGCTTGCCACACCTCGTCCCGACACAGTCCGTCACGACACCCCGGCACACATCGCCGGCCTGTCGCTCGTCAATCTCGCCGCGCGCCAGCGCATGCTGTCGCAACGCATGATCCTGCAGACCGTGCTGGCCGCCGGTGGCGACACCGAGCGGTTGAAGGCCGCGCAGCGCAGCCTGCAGATGTTCACCGAAAGCCAGCAGCATCTGCTCGGCACGGTGAAGCAGATCGAACCGGCGGGTGCGCACCGGATCGAGGAAACCTACCACGGCCCGCGCGGTGTTGGCCCCGTCGTGCAGTCCTTCATGCAACTCATGCGCAACGCGCTCGAGCAGATCGAAACCGGCCACTCGCTGATGGCCCGCACGATCGACGAACTGGTCGGCCAGACCGACCGCATTCTCGAAGCCCTCAATACCGCCACCACCGCGTTCGACGATGTGGCAAAGGCCCGGTCCGACGCGATGATGAAGGAGCTCGCCGGCATCGTCGGTGATATCCAGAGCGTGGCAAAGGAGGCCAAGGTCGTGAGCTTCAACGCGCAGGTGATGGCCGCACGCGCCGGGCAGCATGGTCGTGAGTTCGCAGTTGTCGCCAACGTGCTGTCGGATATCACGAACGAGATCGACCTGCTCACGCGAAAGGCCGCGGTGCTGGCGGAGCGCAGCCGCTTCCAGTAAAGCCCCCACTGCCTCGCGCATGGCTACACTGCGCGCCATGCAGGAATTCGATGCCATCGTCGTCGGCGCAGGTGCCGCCGGTCTCTTCTGTGCGGGTATTGCGGGCCAGCGCGGCCGGCGTGTGCTCGTGCTGGACCACAGCGAGAAGGTGGCGGAGAAAGTGCGCATCTCCGGAGGCGGCCGCGCCAATTTCACCAACCGGGAGCTCGACCCCCAGGCACCGCACAAGCACTTCCTGAGCGCCAACCCGCACTTCTGCCGTTCGGCGCTCTCGCGCTACACGCCAGCCGATTTCATCGACCTCGTGCAGCGGCACGGCATCGCATTCCACGAAAAGCACAAAGGCCAGCTGTTCTGCGACCGCTCCGCCGAAGACCTGATCCAGATGCTGCTGCGCGAATGCGACGCGGGTGGCGTGCAGCGCTGGCAACCTTGCAGCGTGAAGGCCTTGCGCCAGGGTGGCGATGGCGCCTACGAACTCGACACCGACCGGGGGCCCGTGCGCGGCCGCTCGGTGGTGGTGGCCACTGGCGGCCTGTCCATCCCCAAGATCGGCGCCAGCGATTTCGGCTACCGCATCGCCACACAGTTCGGGCTTCGCCTGGTCGAACAGCGCCCAGGCCTGGTGCCACTCACGTTCGACGGCGACGCCTGGAAGCCCTACGCCGGCCTCGCCGGTCTGGCGCTGCCCGTGCACATCGAAACGGGGGAGAAAAAGGGCCGCATGGCCTTCCTGGAAGACCTGCTGTTCACCCATCGCGGGCTTTCTGGCCCCGCGGTGCTGCAGATTTCCAGCTACTGGCGGGAAGGCACACCGATCCGCCTGAACCTCGCGCCTGAAACCGGACTGCCCGCCGCGCTGGCGCATGCCAAGGCCACGTCGCGCAAACTGCTCGTCAACGAACTGGCCGGCCTGGTGCCCAGCCGCCTCGCGGAGGCCTGGGTCCAGCAGGACGCCGACTGGCAACGCCCTGTGGCCGACACCTCCGACAAGGCCCTGGCGCGCCTGGCCGAGCGGCTGTCGCGCTGGGACATCGTCCCGACCGGCACCGAGGGCTACCGCAAGGCCGAGGTCACGCTCGGCGGCGTGGACACGCGCGATCTGTCGTCCCAGACCCTGGAATCGAAGCAGCCCGGGCTGTATTTCATCGGCGAGGTGGTCGACGTGACCGGCTGGCTGGGCGGTTACAACTTCCAGTGGGCCTGGGCCAGCGGTCACGCCTGCGCCCAGGCCCTGTAGCCAATCCGGTGGAAATGGCTATAATCCAAGGCTTTGCTGGCAAATCCCCGTCGGCCAATACTAGTTAATGACGGGACATTTTGCGGAAACGACGCCCGGGCCCGATCTTCCCGGTCATCCTCTTTCCGCGCATTCTGGATATCTTTCGCCAATGACGACCATCCGTGTAAAAGACAACGAGCCCTTTGACGTCGCCCTGCGCCGTTTCAAGCGCACCATCGAAAAGCTCGGCCTGCTGACCGATCTGCGCGCCCGCGAGTTCTACGAAAAGCCGACCGCCGAGCG
>QFCS01001063.1_pt1 | contig 106467 bp, 102 predicted proteins | sample 3576561 | NCBI WGS metagenome assembly QFCS01 | reverse complement strand
GGCGATCGTCGTCGAAGCCAAGCCGGTGAAGTTTCCGCGTGCGCCGGTGGGCAAGAAGCGCGTCTGGTTCGATGCGCGCACCCAACTGCCGTTGGCGATGGTCTCGTTCGATCGTCGTGGCGAAGCCTTCCGCTCGTTCGACGGCGCATTCGCACTCTACGAATCGGGCAACCAGCGCGTGATGGACGGCCAGCATCCGCTGTGGAGCTGGGGGCACGTGCACGCCTTCGATCTGCAGAGCGGGCGCATGACGCGACTCGAGCAGGTGCGCACGATCGCGGGCGGCCATCAATCCAGCGCGAACGATCCGCAGATCTACGATCGCTACCTGACGCGATCCGCGCTCATGCGGCTGGGCAAGTAGTGACCTATGTCGAGGCGGCGATGGGATCGCATGGTGGCTCGCGCAACTTCGTGCTCGGAGCGAAGCCGGCCGTCGATGCCGCCGCGCGCTACGGCATTGCGATCTCGATCGCCCTGCATCTGGCGCTGCTGATCGTGTTCGCGCTCCTGCTGAGTTCCGGGCCGATCGAAATGCGCAGGCCACCGACGCGGATGATTCGTGCCGAACTCATCGCACCGGTCGCGCGCCAGGCGCAGCCGGCCAGCAGTGCGCCGGCGCCGGCTGCACCCGCAGCGCCCGAGCTTGCGCAAAAGCCGACACCGACACCCAAGCCGAAGCCCAGGCCGGCGCCGCCGAAGGCCCAGCCGCCCGCGCCTGCGCAAAAGGCGCAAAGCGATCGGTCGCCTGCGACGCAAGCCGCATCGCCGGTTGCCAAGGAACAGCAGGGCATCGAACCCGAAAGCGCCGAGAACCAGCTGCTCGGCCGTTTGCGCACGAACTGGCTCGCGCCGCCACGCACGGCCGCGAGTTTCAGTTGCCGCCTGCGCATCGACTACCGGCCCGGCGGCATGATCAGCAAGGTCACGGTGCAGCAGGGTTGCGGCGAGCCGGGCCTGGGCGATTCGATCGAACGCGCGGTGTGGAAATCGCAGCCGCTGCCGTTGGCGCCCGACGCGCCGCCGAGCGGCAGCATCGAACTGGATTTCAGCCCATGACGGCTCGTGCATGGCTGCAATGGGGCTTGGCGCTCTGCGCTGTCGCGTTCGCCGAAGCCGCATCGGCGCAGCACGAAGCCTGCGTACCGACGCGTGTCGATCCGACGCCGCCCGGCGCGCCCGTGGCGTTTCGCGATTGCCCCGACACGCCGGTGCTGGTGACGATTCCGGCCGGACGTTTCCGCATGGGCGATCTGCTCGACAACGGCGCGTCCTACGAAAAGCCTGTGCATGAAGTGAGCGTGCGGCGCTACGCGCTCGGACGCTACGAAATCACGCGCGCCGAATGGGCCGCTTGCGCGCTCGCCAAAGGCTGCGACGAACTCCCGGCGGGCGCTGCGGATCCGCAGCTGCCGGTGACCGACGTGAGCTGGGACCAGGCGCAACGCTACGTCGCCTGGCTCACGCAACGCACGCATCAGCCGTATCGGCTGCCGAGTGAAGCCGAGTGGGAATACGCGGTGCGTGCGGGCAGCGAGACGCAGTACAGCTGGGGCAACGTCGTCGAATTCGCCTGCCAGAACGCGAACGGCTTCGATCGCGCCGGCCGCAAGGCGCATCCGCAATGGGACTGGCAGATCGAATGCGACGACGGCTACGGCGAAGCCGCGCCGGTCGGCCGCTACGCGCCGAACGCCTGGGGCCTGCACGACATGCTCGGCAATGTCTGGGAATGGGTCGCCGACTGCTGGCACGCCGATTACACGGGCGCTCCGGCCGACGGCCGTGCCTGGGTCGAGGACGGCTGCGCCAAGCGCGTCAATCGTGGCGGCGGCTGGGGCAATCACCCGCGCTCGCTGCGCGTTTCGAATCGCGATGGAGATCCCGCCGGCTCGCGCAGCGACGGCCTTGGCTTTCGCGTCGCGCGCGATCTACCTTGAGGGAGCGAAGCCGTGCGCAAACTGTTCACCGTCTTGATGCTGTTGCTGCCGATCGAGCTGCAAGCTGCCGGAAGCTTTCAACCGACCGAACGGCAGCTGCGCTACACGCTCGACATCGACGCCCAGCAGCAATGGCGCAACGACAAGCAGTGGAGCAAATCCACGAGCCGGCAGCGCTACGAGATCGCGACACGATTGCGCTCGGACGGGCGGCTCTACTCCGACAACCTGCTCGATCCGGACACCGAGCAGCGCACGCGCATCAAGAGCGAGTACTACATCTACCAGGGCCTGCTGAAGCTCAGGAGTGAATACGGCGGCCGCCTGCCGAGTCTCGCCGAACTCGGAACCCGGGCGCCGACCAAGCCGCCGCAGGCCGACGGACGTTGCATGGAAGCCATGAGCTGCGGCGCCGAAACCGCCGAGCGCTACGCGGCGCTGACGGCGATGCAGCACAACACGGCCGAGGAGCTCGAAGCCTTCATCGCCTCGTACGACGAACCCGGCGGACGCTATCGCTATTTCCGCGGTTATCCGGGCTGCCCGAACACGCTCAAGCTCACGCATGCGGCGCACTTCGAAGGCGAGCAGGCCTTCGATCGCGAGAAAAAGAAGCTGCAGCCGTTCACGCTCGACTGGAAGGCAGAATCGCGCGGCAACGCCATCGAGCAGCGTGCGCTCTGCGAGCACTACGTGGTGGTCGTCGACGAGCAGACCAAGGCGGTCTACGTCGAGAACCTGTTCATCCCGTCCGCGCGCGGAAGCTCGGTGCTGACCGTCTCGGGCAAGTCCGAGAGCCGCGAGGCCGATCTGCCGGTGCCGAGCGAGGTGCTGGCCTGGACGCAGGAGCAGATCGGACTGAGCCGCGATCGCGTCAGCAAGCAGGCCAGCCTGCGCATCACCCGGCCGCTCGACGGCAACGCCACCGTGCTCGGCGCCTTCGACGGCGTCGCCAAGGTGAAGCTCGATTGGGCGTTCGAACCTGCGAATTAGCTTCGAAAGCGAGGCTGGAAAACTACCCGACAGGGTAGCGAAGGGCCGGTAAGCCGTCGCTAATCTGGTGCCATATCAAGGGCGCGCCGAAGCCGCGCGCCGATCATCCGTGCAGCGACGACAGAGGAGAGAAGTCATGGCCAGAGCCCCGGCGGATGCCGGCCTCGCGCTGCGTCCCCATCCGCTTCCCCCATTCGAAACCGAAGCGGTGGAACTCGAGGCGCTGGCGACCGGCCGATGAACCGACTGCTCGATCGACTCGATGTGCCGGCGCCGCTGCTCTGGATCGACGCCGACGATTACTGCGAACGGCTGCTCGCAAACGGCCGGGCGCCGTGGACCGATGCGGCCGCGTGGCTGGCTTGGCAGCGCAAGGGACAAGGCCTGCTGCGCAGCGATGTGGTGGCCTTGCCGGTGGCGCGCGTGATCGACGCCTGGCTCGCGGCGCAGCCCACCGTGCGCTCGACCATGGGGCTCAAGAATCGCCTGCTGCTGCCCTTGCGCACGCTGCTCGCGAACGAGGCCTTGCGCGTGCACCTGGTCGAAATGATCGGCGGCCTGCGGTCGAGCCAGGCCAGCACGCCGGTGGTCCTCGTGCTGCCGTCTCCGCGCGCCTGGGTGGCGATCGCCTACCGGCAGGCTTTTGCGGACGAACCCGAGCCCGAAGTCGGTGCGGACGACGCGGACTCCGCAGCCGTCTACATCGCCGATTTTCTGCGCGCCTTCGGCGAAGCCGGGCTCGACGGCGTGCTGCTCGTCGAATCGGCCGAAACCGTGCCGGCCAGCGATGGCGATCTGTCCTGCTACGGCGCCGTGTTCAATCTCGCGGCGCATTACCGGTGGGCTTGCGGTATCGAGCTGCCGAAGACCGGCGACTTCGATGCCTCCGCGCTCGATTTCGTCATCAGCGACGAGCCGCAGACCGGCGCCCGGCGTCACGGACATCGCATCGCCTGGCAATCGGAAACCGCCCGGGCCGTGCATTTCAGCTTCATCACCGTGCCTGCGGACGGCGAGCCCGAGCAGGTGCTCGAGCGCCTGCGTCGCTTGCGCGAAAGCGCCTGAGGCATGGCCAAGCACGACGACGTCTGCGCCATGCGCGAGAAAGGAAGACCGGAATGACCCAAACGATGGAAGCGGGCGGCGTGCGCGAAGGCGAGCTGCTGTGGACGCCGCGCCCCGAATATGCGGCGGCCTCGAACGTGGCGAAGTTCGTCGATTGGCTGCGCAGTGAAAAGGGCGTGGAACTCGCGGGCTACAACGAGCTGCATCGTTGGTCGGTGAGCGACATCGAAGGCTTCTGGTCTTCGATCTGGGCCTATTTCGACGTTCAATCGGATACCCCGTACACGAGCGTGATCGATCGCAAGGTCATGCCGGGCGCGCGTTGGTTCGACGGCAGCCGCGTGAACTACGCCGAGCATCTGCTGCGCCACGAAGGCGACGGCCGGAAGACGGCGTTCCATCATCTGTCGGAGACGCGCGAGCTCGCCCAGATGAGCTGGGGCGAGCTGGGCGACAAGGTCCGCATCGTGGCGACGCAGTTGCGCGCGCTCGGCATCCGGCCGGGTGACCGCATCGTCTCGTATATGCCGAACGTCCCCGAGACCGCGATCGCGGCGATGGCGACGATCGCGATCGGCGCGGTGTGGTCGTCGGCGGCGCCGGAGTTCGGCGTCAAGACGGTGATCGAGCGCTTCTCGCAGATCGAGCCGAAGCTGCTGTTCGTCGCCGATGGCTATCGCTTCGCGGGCAAGGATTTCTCGCGCGACAAGGAAACGCAGGAGATCGTGAGCCGCCTGCCGACGCTCGAGCACGTCGTCTGGCTGCCGTACCTGAATCCCGAGGCGAAATCCCCGGTGAAGGCCAGGCTCTGGAGCGAGCTGCTCGATCATCCGCCCGTTTCGCGCGAGGCTTTCAAGTACGAGCGCGTGCCTTGCGATCATCCGATCTGGGTCGTGTTCAGCTCGGGCACCACGGGCTTGCCGAAGGCGATCGTGCACAGCCATGTCGGCGTGCTGCTCGAGCATCTGAAGCTCATGCATTTCCACATCAACCTCAAGCCCGGCTCGGTGATGTTTTTCTACACGACCACGGGTTGGATGATGTGGAACCTGCTGCTCGCCGCGCTGCTGACCGGCTCGTCCGCGGTGCTCTACGACGGCAGCCCGATGCATCCGGGTCCCGATTTTCTCTGGCAGCTCGCGTCCAGGACGCGGTGCACGAGCTTCGGCGCAAGCCCGACCTTCGTGCAGATGATGGAGAAGGCCGGGCTGCGTCCGGGCGAAAGCTACGATCTGTCCGCGCTCGAAGGCGTGCTCGTGAGCGGATCTCCCTCGACGCCCGAAACCTTCGCCTGGTTCTACCGCCATGTGAAGAAGGATCTGTGGGTGACCTCGCAATCCGGCGGCACCGAGATCTGCAGCGGCTTCGTCGGCGCGGCTCCGACGCTGCCGGTGCACGCGGGCGAGATCCAGACCCGCATGCTCGGCATGGACGTGCGCGCACTGTCCGACGACGGCAGGGAAGTGATCGACGAAGTCGGCGAGCTCTGCGTGAAGAGCCCGTTTCCTTCGATGCCGATCTACTTCCTCAAGGACGAAGGCGGCAAGCGCTATCAGGAGTCTTATTTCGAAGTGTTTCCGGGCATCTGGAGACACGGTGATTTCATCAAGATCAATTCGCGTGGCGGTTGCTACATCTACGGGCGCTCGGATTCGACCTTGAACCGTTTCGGCGTGCGCATCGGCACGGCGGAAATCTATCGCTGCGTGGAGCAGTTGCCGGAAATCGCGGACAGCTTGGTGGTCTGCGTGGAGTTGCCGGGCGGCAAGTTCTTCATGCCGATGTTCGTGAAGCTCAATCCGGGTTCGCAGCTCGACGGCAAGCTCGAATCGGAGATCGCCAGGCGCCTGCGCAACGATTGCAGTCCGCGGCATGTGCCGGATCGCGTGTATGCGGTGGAGGCGATTCCGTACACGCTGACGGGCAAGAAGATGGAGGTGCCGGTTCGCAAGCTGCTGGTGGGCATGCCGTTGGAGAAGGCGGCGAGTCGGGATGCGATGATGAATCCGGCGGCGATCGATTGGTATGTGAAGTTCGCGCAGGAGTCTGTTGATTATTCCTGGCGGGTTGCGTGATGCAGTTGCAGCTCGCCACTGCGAGTGCCAGGCCTTCCCGGCCGGGGGTTACTTTCTTTGCTCGTGCAAAGAAAGTAACCAAAGAAAGCACGCCCCGAGTCCGCGCCCGTTCGTCGTTGCACGACGAACGGGTCCCCGGCTGGAGCGACGTGCTCGGGGTCGCTTCGACGCGACATCGTGTCGCGACGAAGCTCAGCCGGCCGTCCTGGCCGGCTGACCCGCTGCGCGCGCCGCTCCAGCCGGCGCTCCCAGGGGTTGAACAGCAACAGCTTTCGGCTCGCTTCGCTTCGCCGCAAAACAACGCGAGGCGCAGCGAGCGTTGTGCTGCCGCTTTGGCTTGTGACGTCGGGCCCCTTATGGCGCACCGAGCAGCGGAGCGCGCGCAGGGGTCGGCGGACAAGGATGTCCGCCGCGCTTCGTCGCGACAGGATGTCGCGTCGAAGCGTTGCCCCGAGCACGTGAGCAGCGCAGGGCACCCAGAGGGTGCGCCATCAGGGTGTGCTTTCTCTTGGTTACTTCTCTTTGCACAAGCAAAGAGAAGTAACTCGGCCTGCAGGCCGAAAAAAAGCCATCAGAGCCGAGCTCTAGTGGAAATATGAACCATCGCGTAGCGCGAAAGCAGAAAAACGAGGAGAACCCCATGCAATCCCCAGAAAAGATTTTCCGCCTCGACGGCAAGGTGGCCTTCATCAGCGGCGCCGCGCGCGGCCTGGGCGCGCACGTCGCGCGCACGCTCGCGGCCGCCGGTGCCTCGGTGTTCCTGACCGACGTGCTCTCGGCCGAAGTCGAGCAGGCCGCCAAGAGCATTCGCGACGCGGGCGGAAAAGCGGCGGCGATGGTTCATGACGTCACGCAGGAAGCGCAGTGGGAAGCCGCCATGGCGCAGGTGGTCTCGCAGTTCGGCGGGCTCGACGTGCTCGTCAACAATGCGGGCGTCGAAGACATGGCCTTCTTCGCCGAAGGCAGCCTCGAAAGCTTCAAGCGCATCCAGGACATCAACGTCAACGGCACGTTCCTGGGCCTCAAGCATGCGATCCGGGTGATGCGCCCGGACGGTGCGAGCGGGCGCGGCGGGGCCATCGTCAACCTGTCTTCGCTCGCTGCGATGATCGGCGTGACCGGGCTCGGTGCCTATTGCGCGTCGAAGGGCGCGGTGCGTTCGCTGACCAAGTCGGCCGCGATCGAATGCGCGCAGCTCGGTTACGGCATTCGCGTCAATTCGATACACCCGGGCGTGATCAAGACCGCGATGGGCAATCACCTGCTGGAAGGCTTCGTGCGGCTCGGCATGGTGCCCGATGTCGCCACCGCCGAAGGCGCGATGCTGCAGTTGCATCCGCTCGGCCTCGGCACGCCCAACGACGTCGCCAACGCGGTGCTGTATCTCGCCTCGCCGGCTTCCCGCTGGACCACCGGCGCGGAGATCGTGCTCGATGGCGGCGCCAATGCGCAATGACGGAGTAGCTCGATGAAACGTGTGGAAGGAAAAGTGTGCGTGGTGACCGGCGGCGCGCGCGGCCTGGGTCTGGCGGCCGCCGAAGCGCTGATCGCCGAAGGCGCGCGCGTGGTGATCACCGATCTCGATCGGGCGGCCGGCGAACAGGCCGCGGCCAGGCTCGGCGCCAATGCGGTCTTCATGTCGCAGAACGTCACCGACGCCGCGCAGTGGGAGACCGTGCTCGATGCGACGATCGCGCGCTTCGGCTCGCTCGACGTGCTCGTCAACAATGCGGGTATCGCCGATATCGTCGACGTGGAGCAGATCTCGCTCGCGACCTGGCAGCGCACGCTCGACATCAATCTGAGCGGCGTGTTTCTGGGGACGCAGGCGGCGATCGCGCGCATGAAGAAGGATCGCCGCGGCTCGATCGTCAATATCGCGTCGATCGAAGGCATTCTCGGCGAGGCCGTGCTGCCGGCTTACAACGCGGCCAAGGGCGGCGTGCGTATTTTCACGCGCTCGGCCGCGATCCACTGTGCGCGCAGCGGCACCGGCATTCGCGTCAATGCGGTCTGCCCGGGCTTTGCGGATACGCAGATGGTCAGCGGAGCGCTTGCGACGCTGACGCCCGATGCGGCGCAGGCCTTCGCCCAAAAGACGCTCGAACGCATTCCGATGGGCCGCTTCGCGCTGCCCTCGGAAATCGCGGCGGCGGTGTTGTTCCTCGCTTCCGATGAATCCAGTTACGTGACGGGCTCCGATCTCGTCGTCGACGGCGGCATGACCGCTTGATGTGCAACCCCTTGTAGGAGAGAAAAAATGAGCAAGAAGCCCGTCGTCATCTACGGTGTCACCGGTTATACCGGCCGTCTCGTCGCCGAGTACCTGCGCGAATACCGCATGCCCTTCATCGCGGCGGGCCGCGACGCGAAGCGCATCAAGGAAGTGATGGACAAGGTTCCCGGCATCGAGACCGCCGAGTACGACATCGTCGAAGTGGAGCACACCACCGAGGCGCTGACCAAGCTGTTCACGGGTGCCAAGGTGGTGCTCAACATGGTCGGCCCGTTCATGGAGCTCGGACCGGAGGCGGTCGAAGCCAGCCTCGCGGCGGGCTGCCACTACACCGACACCAACGGCGAGCAGAACTGGATGATGCACGCCGAGGAAACCTGGGGCGCGAAGTTCGCCGAGAAGAACCTGCTGCTCGCGCCGGGCATCGCGCAGATGTACACCACCGGCGAGATCGCGGCGCAGCTGTGCCTGGAGCATCCGGGCCTCGATACGCTCGACATCCTGGTGCTGTGGAAGGGCTTCCCGACCTATGCGTCCACGCAGACGATCTTCAGCATCCTGACCGCGAACTTCTATTACCTCGAAAGCAAGAAGTACGTGCAGTGGGCGCCGACCGCGAAATCCGAAGTGATGGTGCCGGGCCAGCACGAGACGGCGATGGCGCTGCCCTGGGGCGGCACTGCGCATCCGGTCTGGTTCAAGAACGATCCGCGCGTCAACAACTGCAAGGCCCAGGGTGGTGTGTTCGCGCGTCCGGTGATGGATGGCGTGGCGCAGATCACCGGTGTGATCGAAGAACAGATCAAGAAGCTGCCGAAGGCCGAGCAGAAGAAGGCGCTGTCCGACATGGCCGCGAGCCTGCAGGCCGGCATGCCACCGCGCGAGAACCCGCGCGAGAACATCTCGGTGGATTCGGTGCACGCGAGCGGTCCGCTGGGTCGCGCGCATTGCGTGATCCACGGCACCTGCAACTACAAGCAGACCGGCCTGCTGCAGGCCTACGCGGCTTATCACCTCGTGCAGGCTCCGCCGAAGCGCTACGGCTTCGCGTCGGGCTGCCAGGCCTTCGGCCATCGCGAACTGCTCGGCGTGCTGCAGAGCTTCGGCCTGGTCAGCGAGCCGGTGATGACCCTGAGCGGCAACGTTGCCAAGCGCTGACGGCGAGCGCTGGTTCGACTCCGCGCGGACGCTCATGATCCACGAAGGCGAACTGCTGTGGACGCCGCGTCCCGAGTACGCGGCGGCCTCCAACGTGGCGCAGTACATGGACTGGCTGCGCCGCGAACGAGGCTTGCGCTTCGCCGACTATCACGATCTGCAACGCTGGTCGGTCACCGACATCGAAGGCTTCTGGTCTTCGATCTGGACCTACTTCGACGTGCAATCGGAGACGCCGTACACGAGCGTGATCGATCGCAAGGTCATGCCGGGTGCGCGCTGGTTCGAGGGCAGCCGCGTGAATTACGCGGAGCACCTGCTTCGGCACGAAGGTGATGGCACCAGGAGCGCCAACCGAACGGTGTTCCATCATCTGTCCGAGACGCGCGAGCTTGCCCAGATGAGCTGGGGCGAGCTCGGCAACCAGGTACGCGTGCTCGCGACGCAGTTGCGCGCGATGGGCATACAGCCGGGCGATCGCATCGTCTCGTACATGCCCAACATTCCCGAGACCGCGATCGCGATGATGGCGACGGTCGCGATCGGCGCCGTGTGGTCATCGGCGGCGCCGGAGTTCGGCGTCAAGACGGTGATCGAGCGCTTCTCGCAAATCGAACCGAAGCTGTTGTTCGTCGCCGATGGCTATCGCTTCGGCGGCAAGGATTTTTCGCGCGAGCAGGAGGCGCAGGAGATCGTCAGTCGCCTGCCGACGCTCAAGCACGTGGTCTGGCTGCCGTACCTGCACGCCGAGGCCAAGCGTCCGCCGAAGGCCAGGCTCTGGAGCGAGCTGCTCGACCAGCCGGCGATTCCGCGCGAGGCTTTCCAGTACGAGCGCGTGCCCTGCGATCATCCGATCTGGGTGGTGTTCAGCTCGGGCACCACGGGCTTGCCGAAGGCGATCGTGCACAGCCACGTCGGCGTGCTCGTCGAGCACCTCAAGCTCATGCATTTTCACATCAATCTGAAGCCCGAATCGGTCATGTTTTTCTACACGACCACGGGCTGGATGATGTGGAACCTGGTCATCGCCACCCTGCTGACCGGCAGCGCGAGCGTGCTCTACGACGGCAGCGCCACGCACCCGTCGCCCGACCGGCTCTGGAGGCTTGCCGACGTCACGCGTTGCACGAGCTTCGGCGCGAGCCCGACGCTCGTGCAGATCATGGACAAGGAAGGCCTGCGCCCCGGTCGCGAGCACGATCTGTCCGCGCTCGAAGGCATACTCGTGGCCGGCTCGTCGGCCACGCCGGAAGTCTTCGAATGGCTGTATCGCCACGTGAAGCGTGATCTCTGGGTGACCTCGCAATCGGGCGGCACCGAAATCTGCAGCGGCTTCGTCGGCGCCACGCCGACGCTGCCGGTTTATGCGGGCGAAATCCAGGCGCGCATGCTCGGCATGGACGTGCAGGCCTGGAACGAAGAGGGCAGGCGCGTCGTCGACGAAGTCGGCGAACTCATGCTCGGCACGCCGTCGCCTTCGATGCCCTTGTACTTCTGGAACGATCGCAGCGGCGCGCGTTATCTCGAAGCCTACTTCGAGCGCCATCGCCACGTCTGGCGGCATGGCGACTACATCAAGTTCAACGAGCGCGGCGGCTGCTACATCTACGGGCGCTCGGATTCTTCGCTCAATCGCTACGGCGTGCGCATCGGCACCGCGGAGATCTATCGTTGCGTCGAACAGCTGCCCGAGATCGTCGACAGCCTCATCGTCTGCCTCGAGCTCGCGGGCGGGCGCTTCTTCATGCCGATGTTCGTCGAGCTGCGCACGGGCTGCGAACTCGACGAGCCCCTGCGTGAGCGCATCGGCGAACTGTTGCGCCGCCAATGCAGTCCGCGCCACGTGCCCGACCAGATTTACCAGGTCGAGGGCGTGCCGTACACGCTGACCGGCAAGAAGATGGAACTGCCGGTGCGCAAGATCCTGATGGGAACGCCGATCGACAAGGCCATGAGCCGGGACGCGATGATGAATCCGTCCACGCTCGACTGGTATCTCGATTTCACGCGCGAGCAGCGGGAGATGCTGACGGGCTGAGCCGGCATCTCCCGCTGCATCGCCAAGCCCTAGAGGTGCCGGTAGACCAGGCGCTCGAACTCGTCGCACATGCTGCGAACCTTGGCATCCCAGAACGGCATGATCTGCGTCGCGATCACCACGGTGACGCCGGTCTTGCGATCGATCCAGTAATAGACGTTCGGCAGGCCGGCCCAGGCCAGGGTGCCCGGAGCGCGGCCTTCGGGCGTCGCCTGTACGTTGAGCACGAAGCCCAGGCCCCACTTGAGATCGACGCCGGGATGCAGATCGCAGTCGTTCGACAGCATCGGCATGAAGGTCTTGATCTGGTTGGGCACCGAAATGTCACCGATGTGGTTCATGCCCATCAGTTCGACCGTGGTCGCCGCGAGGATGCGGTTGCCGTCGAGCACGCCGCCGTTGAGGATCGCCCGGCAGAATCGCAGGTAATCCGGCACGCGTCCGGACAGCGCGTGGCCGCCCATGTCGACTTCCGCATCGGGCGGAATGCCGAACGGAATGGCGGTCAGCGAACCATCCGGCAGGCGCGCGTGCATGGCGGCCGCGCGCGAGAGCTGTTCTTCATTGGCCTGGAACGTCACGTCGCCCATACCCAGCGGAGCGAAGATGTTTTTCGCGAAGTAATCGCCCAGGCGCAGGCCGCTGGCGGCCTCGACCATGCGTCCGGCCCAGTCGATGCCGATCGAGTATTCCCAGGCGGTACCCGGGTCACGGACCAGCGAGCGGTTCATCGTCGCGTGGGTGCCGCTGACGACATTCGGAGTGCCCGTGCTTTCCTGTTCGCGGATGACGCCCTCATTGAAGAATTCGTAGGCGAAGCCGCTCGTATGCGTGAGCAGATTACGCAGCGTCACCGGTGATTTCGGGGCGCGCAGGATCGGCGAGCCATCGGCGTTCCAGCCCGTGCGCACCTGGATCTTGCCGATCTCGGGCAGCAGCTTGGCGGCGGGTGCATCGAGGTCGAGCTTGCCCTGCTCGACGAGTTGCATCGCCGCCGTCGTGGTGACCGCCTTGCTCAGCGAAGCGAACCAGACGAAGGTGTCCATGCTCATCGGCGTGCTGCCGCCCACTGCGCGCATGCCGCATGCGCGCTCGTAGATCACGCCATCGCGATCGGCCACCGTGGCGATCACGCCAGGCAGGTCTGCGTTTCCGACGGCCGATTCCAGCAGCGCGTCGAGGGCATTGTTCAAGCTCATCGGGTTTCTCCTCGTTTGTTTTTTGCAATGACGTCGTTATCGAAGCGCGGGTCTTGCGCTCAGCTCACTTCGAAGCCTTCGTAGTCCTTTTGCTTCACCTTGTCGCAGGCCTCGATGTACGCGGGCAGGCCGCCGATGTACGAGAGCAACCGGAAATGCTTGCCCTCGATGTTGCTGCCCGTGTACCAGGACTTGGTTTTGGCGACGAGTGTCTGATTGGCTATTTCGTCGTGGTGAGCCAGCCAGCGCTGCTCGGCCTCGGCCGTCGGCTCGATCACCGCGCGATCGTTCTTGTGCAGGTAGTCGATGCACTCGGTGATCCATTGCACTTGATGCTGCAGGCAGGTCGGTGCGTTGCAGAACGCCGCGATCGGCGCGTACGGCGCGCTGGTGGTGAACAGGTTCGGGAAGCCGTGAATCTGCAGGCCCATCGTCGTGCGCACTTCCTTCTTCCATTCCTCGCGCAGCGATACGCCGTCGCGGCCGCGAAAATCGATCGCTAGGAATCCGCCGGTGCCGGCATCGAAACCCGTCGCCAGGATGATGACGTCCAGTTCGATCTCACCGGCCGAGGTGCGGATGCCTTTCTCGGTGATGAACTCGATGGGCGTCGCACGCAGGTCGACGAGATCGACGTTGGGGCGATTGAAGGTCGTGAAGTAGCCGTTTTCGAGTGGTACGCGGCGCGTGCCGAAGCCGTGATCCTTCGGTGTGAGAATTTCGGCGACCTTGGGGTCCTTGACGCGCTCGCGAATCTTCTCCCGCACGAACTCCGACACTTCGTGGTTCGCGGCCGGATCGAAGAAGACCTCGGCGAAGCCGGCCACCCACAGCCTTAGCGTGCCGTCGGCCCACAGGGCCTCGAGAATCTCGCGACGCTCATCCGCCGGGATCGAGAAGAACGGACGCGTCTGACCCGGAATATCGAAGCCGATGAAAGTGGTCCAGATGGCCTTGCGCGTTTCCGGATACTTCGCGCGAATCGCCGCGCGATCCGCATCGTCGTAGCGAGGGTTGATCATCGGCACGGCATAGTTCGCGGTGCGTTGGAACACCGTCAGATGTGCCACTTCCGGCGCGATGGTCTGGACGACCTGGATGCCGGTGGCGCCGGTGCCGATCACGCCGACACGCTTGGCCTTGAGATCGACGCCTTCGCGTGGCCAGCGCGCGGTATGCACGAGGCGGCCCTTGAAGCTTTCCTGTCCCTTGAACATCGGCACCAGCGGTGCGCTCAAAGGACCCATCGCGGTGATGACGAACTGGGTGTTCAGCGTCAGGCCGGTATCGGTCTTCACGTTCCAGCGACGCGTGCTGTCGTCCCAGGTCGCCGATTCGACACGCGTGTTGAAGCTGATGTCCTTGCGCAGATCGAAGCGGTCGGCCACGTAGTTGAAGTAGCGCTCCGACTCCTGCTGATCGGGATAGCGCTGCTGCCAGTTCCATTCTTCGAGCAACTCGTCGGAGAACCAGTATTGATAAACGTTCGATGGAGAATCGGTGCGCGCACCCGGATAGCTGTTCCAGTACCAGGTGCCACCGACGCCGGCAGCCGCATCGACGACGCGTACGCGAAGGCCGAGCTTGCGCAGCGACCACAGTTGATAGAGGCCAGCGAAACCTGCACCGATGATCACGGCATCCAGAGGCTGTTGATCGAGCGTGGCGACGTTGTTCATGAAGCTCTCCTCGCACTATTTATAGTGTTGCGAGAGTAATCACTTGCGCCGCATCTAACTTGCCATTGCGCGCAAGAGAGATGGCATCATGCGCAAGCTCTTTTCGTCTTCGGGTAAGTCATGGCCGGTTCTCTCATTCGAAGCGTGATACTTGCCGGCGCTGCGGAACTGATCCGCGAACATCGCGCGCGGCCCGTGCAGATCGCGCGGCGGGTCGGTCTGCCCGTAGCAGCATTGAGCGACCCCGATCTGTTGGTGTCGGGCACTGCGGTCCTGCATTTCTTCGAAGCGGCTGCCGAAGCTTGCAGGCTCCGAACCTGGGGTTTGTCGATGGCGCAAGGCGCGCGGCTGGCAACCGTGATCGGCCCGCTGTGGGTTCTGCTTCGCAATGCCCGGACGGTCGGCCAGCTCTGCGGCGAACTCGCCGATAACTTCGATCTCTACACCAACGTTGCGATGGTCGGCGTTGAACGAGTCAACCAGGGCGCCCTGGTGAGCTGGACCACCACCACCGCCCAGCACGAAAGCGAGCTGCAGATGGCCGAGTTCGCGCTGAGCGTCATCGTCAGCGAAGTGCGCGGACACATGCCTCGCGGCTGGATGCCCGCAGCGGCGCTGTTCCGGCATGCCAGGCCGGTGGGCTCGCTCGCCTTGCACAAGGCGGTCTTCGGCAGCGACCTGCGGTTCAATCAGGACCGCAACGCGCTGCTGCTCGACGAGGCGACGCTGGACACGCCGATCAAATCACGCAGCGCTGCCGGCCGTGCCCTCGTCAGCCGCGTGATTCGCCTGGAAGAAGGCCACCGCGAAAAGCATGTCGCACGCGATGTGGAAGCCGTCGTGCGCTCGCTGATGCCGTATACCTCCTGCACCATCGGAGAGATCAGCCGGGCGCTCGATCTCGCGTCACGCACGCTGCAGTTGCGGCTGCAGCAGGAGGGCACCAGCTTCACGCAGATCCACGATGCGGTGCGGGCCGACCTGGCCTCCAAATACCTGCGCTACTCGGATCTCAACGCCGCGCAGATCGCCGAGATCCTCGGCTACGCCACACCGACTTCGTTCAGCCGTTCGTTCCGGCGCTGGAACGGCCAGAGCCTGCGCGAGCAGCGACGCCAGGCTTCGCAGCCTTGATCTGCGTTGCGCTGCTCGGGCTCAGACCAGGCCCATCCTGCGGGCCGTATTGATCGCCTGCAGGCGACTGCCCGCGTCGAGCTTGGAGTAGATGTTCTTCAGGTGGAACTTCACCGTGTTCTCGGACACGAACAGGCGGTTCGCCATCTCCTTGTTCGAAGCTCCGCGAGCGAGGAACGAGAGAATGTTGCGCTCGCTGTCGGTCAGCGAGTCGGCGGCGACGAGCTTGCCGGGAACCACCGCAGGCGCGGTGAGCCCGCCGACACGCCCGAGCAGCCGCGAGGCGAAACGATGCAATCCGGCGTCGGCCGCCGCGCTGTGGTTCGCCGGGTCCTGCAGCGAAGGATAGATTTCGCCGAGCAATTCCTTGAGCCGATCGCCCTCTTCGAGGAAGCAGCGAATGAAGCCGAGCGGCTCGGCGAGCTGCAGGGCACGGCGCAGCGAGCGCGAGGCCGGCTTGCTGTTGCCTCGGCGCTGATAGGCCAGCGCTTCGAGCACCAGCAGCTTGATCAGGCGGCGCACACGCCCCTGGCGCTGTGCGGAAGCGAGTTCGTTCGCGAGCAGGCCCAGCGCCGCATCGGCTTCGCCGCGATGGATCGCCAGGCGGATGCGGCTGATGGTTTCATCTTCGCTGTCCTGCGAGAACAGGAGGGTGCCTTCGGGCAGGCTGAAACCGGGGTTCTTGGCGATGCGACTCGCGATGAGCTGCGCGCGATCGACTTCGCCGCGCAGCAGGTAGCGACGCACGCGCTCCCACTCGACGGCATAGAGCAGGCGCGGCCAGCCGGCGAGATGCGCAATGCTCTCGGCTTCGTCGAGCAACTCGCTCGCCTTGCTTGAATGGCCGAGCGCTTCGTGTGCCCGCGCGATCGAGCGATATGCGGTGATGACGAAATCGGGCAGCACGCCATCGCGAATGATGTCGTGATACTGCGTGAACAGCGCCACCACGGCGGCCAGATCGTCGGCGTCGTAGAGCGCCATCAGATAACAGGAAACCAGCGCCGCCGACGACACCGACTGATCCGAGCTCTCGTGCTCGGCCAGGCCGGCACGGAAGCGTTCCATCGCCTCGAGCAGTTCGCCCTGCACGAGCAGGTTCACGCCGATCACGCCCTGCGTATAGCCGCCGCTGAAGCGAGCCTGGCCTTTCTCGTTGTAGGCGCGCGCGAGCACCAGCACCTCGCGCGCGGCTTCGTAGTCGCCGGCCGCGGACGAGCAGAAGGCGCGCACGTTGCAGGCGGCGCCGAGCTCGAAGGCGTGAAAGGCGTCCGGGTCCTGCGCGCGCACCGGAATCTTGTGCACGAGGTCGAAAGCACCCGGCACGTCGTCGACGACCAGCGCGAGCATGCTGCGCACCACCGCGCTGCGCGACTTGGTTTCTTCGTTGCTCGATTGCGCCTCGGCCGCATCGAGCAGATCGACCAGCGGTTGCAGCTTGCGGCGCCGGCGCAGAAAACCGAGCGCCCACGACACCTTGATGACGAGGTCGGGATGCTGGCCGACTTCGTCGAGCGGCAGGCGGTCGTACCAGCGCTCGACCGTGAACAGATGGCCCTCGGCGACCAGGCGCATGCTCCACAGATTCATCACCGACGCGGCGAACGCGAACTCGCCGGCTTCGACGGCGTGATGCATGGCCTCTTCGTGCAGGCCGTGCGCGTGATACCAATGCGCCGCACGAACGTGAAGCTCGCGCAGCTGCTGCGGATCGCTCTGGCGCAGCTGCTCCTGCAAAAAGCCCGAGAACAGCGTGTGATAGCGGAACCAGCGCAGATCGGAATCGAGGTTGCGCAGGAACAGGCCGCTGCGTTCGAGGAACAGCAGGATCGATTGCGAATCCTGCCAGCCGAGCAGGGCATCGCAGAGTGGAGCCGAAAGCCGCGTCAACAGCGAGGTGCGCAGCAGGAAGCTGCGCACGCGTGGGGTTTGCAGGTCCAGCACGTTGTCGGCGAGGTATTCGGCGAGCTCGCGCGGACGATAAGCGGACAGGTCACCGAGCGATTGGCGCAGCGCCGGGTTGGCCAGGCTCAGGCGATACAGCTGTAAGGCCGCGGGCCAGCCCTCGGTCTGGCGATGGATGGCTTCGATCTCGTCGTCGCGAATCGCCAGGTCACGCGCATCGGCGAAGAACTGCGCGGCTTCCTGTTGCGTGAACTGCAATTGCTCGGCGTGCAGCAGGCGCGCATGGCCGCGCACGAGCAGGCGCGAAAGCCCGAGTTCGGGCATCGCCCGCGAGCCGATGAAAACCGTGATCGGCTCGGGCAGGCGCTCGATCAGTTCGCGGAAGAAACCGAGAATCGCGGGGTTCGAGAGCGCCTGGAATTCGTCGAAGAACAACGCCACCGGCGCGTCGAGCCGCAGCAGTCGGGCGGTGACCATTTCGGCGAGCCGGCGCCGTGCCTGATGCGCCGAGCCCTGCGCGTCGGTATAGGCCTCGACGGTGTTGCAGACCTGGCGCAGCAGCGCATCGAGGTGATGCGTGAAGCGGCGCATGTCATTGTCGGCTTCGTCGAAGCTGAGCCAGCCGGTGATGCGGCCCTGCGATTCGCAGGTGGACTTGGCTTGCTGCAGCAGCGTCGACTTGCCGTGTCCGGCCGGTGCGTGAAACACCACGGCCCGAAGAGCGGGGTCGACCAGAATCGGGGCGAGCACCTGCTGCCGTTGCACCGCTCCGCGATAGCTCGGTGGTGCAAACAGCTTGTGCGAATCGATTTGCGCCCAGGGCCTGTCCCCGTCGGGTCTGCTCGTCGTCATTCACTTCTCCTCGCCGCATCCATCGCTCAAGTGGCAACGGTTTTTTGCTTGAGGCGATTGGCTCCGCGTCGAAGGCGAAGCATCCGTGCGCATGCTCAAGCTTTTTAATGACTGCTTTTCTCGGCCCGTTGAACGGGCCGGTTATCAAAGATACTTCAAAAAGTGTGAAATGCGCACGGATGCGGAGATTTCCTACATGTTCCGGTATTGTCTTTTTGCGGTGCAGCAAAACGGATTGCCGCCATCCCGTATCGCTCACGCGCTTCGGTGATTTCCACGAAGCCTGGCTAGGCTGCGCATCGTAAGGTGGCGGGAGCCACGAAGGACCAAGATGAGCACGACTTTGCGCAACAGCCTGGATGAGCTCGAGACCCCGGCGCTGATCCTCGATCGTCGGCGGCTCGACGCCAATCTGCTGCGCATGCGCGAACACGTCGCCCGGCTCGGGGTTTCGCTGCGGCCGCACATGAAGACGGCCAAGAGCGCCGAGGTGGCCCGGCGTGCGCTTCCGCAGGGCGGCGGCATCACCGTGTCGACCTTGCGCGAGGCCGAGTATTTCTTCGGGCATGGCTACCACGATCTGTTCTACGCGGTCGGCGCGAGCCCGCAGAAGCTTGACCGGGCCGCTGCGCTGATGCGTCGTGGCGCGCGCCTGCTGCTCGCGCTCGATCAGCCCGAGGCCGCGCGCGCGATCGCCGAACGCGGCTCGGCGCTTGGACTGGCCTTCGAGGTCATGATCGAGATCGATTGCGGCGACGGACGCTGCGGCCTGGATGCGCAATCGAGCGCACTGCTCGAGGTCGCCGCCGAACTGCGCGATGGCGCGACGCTGGCCGGTGTGTTCACGCATGGCGGCCATTCGTACACGGGCCGCTCGCCCGACGAACTCGCCGCGGTGGCCGAGCAGGAGCGCCGCGCGGTGACGGCGGCGGCTTCGCGTTTGCGCTCGACGGGCTACGACTGCGCCATCGTCAGCATGGGCTCGACGCCTTCGGTCACGCATGCGCGCGATCTGTCCGGCGTCACCGAAGTGCGCGCCGGCATCTACATGTTCGGCGACGCGTTCCAGGCCGGCGTCGGCTCCTGCTCGGCCGGCGACATCGCCGTGAGCGTGCTCGCGACGGTGATCGGGCAGTATCCACAGCGTGGCGAACTCATCGTCGATGCCGGCGCGCTCGCGCTGAGCAAGGACATCAGCACGAATCGTTTCGACGACGAACGCAACGTCGGCTACGGGCTCGTGAGCGGCGATGAAGGGCTTTACGTGGCGCGGGTTTCGCAGGAGCACGGCGTGATCCGGCGCCGCGGCGGCGAGCTCGATTTTTCGCGGCATCCGGTCGGCAGCCGGCTGCGCATCCAGCCGAATCACGCCTGCATCACCGCCGCGGCCTACGATCGCTATCACGTAGTCGACGGAGATTCGCCCGCCGTCGAGGCCGAGTGGGATCGCGTCAACGGCTGGTGAGGTTTCGGCGATTCCCCAAAAAAACCAAAGCGAGAATCCGATGTCACGCACCATCTTCACGGCCGATGCGCCGAAGCCCGCCGGTCATTACAGCCAGGGTGTCGTCGAGAGCGGCTGGCTGTTCGTCTCGGGCCAGTTGCCGATCGATCCGGCGACCGGCAAGTTCGTTCCCGGCACGATCGAGGAGCAGACGCGCCGGGTGCTCGACAACCTGGCGGCCGTCGTCGTCGCGGCCGGTGGCAGCCTGCGCGACGTCGCCAAGGTGACGCTGTATTTTTCCGACATCGCGCATTGGCCGGCGATCAACGCGGTCTATGCCGAATTCTTCGGCGATCACAAACCGGCACGCTCGGCGGTGCCGACGCAGAAGCTGCACTACGGGGCCGACATCGAAGCCGAGGCGATCGCATTCGTGAAGGGCTGAGCGCTGCCCCGGGAAGGCGTACCCTGAGCGCAGAGCAGACTTCGCATCGTCTTCGGGAGCCGTGTATGAGCCGTCCGCCTTTTCCTCCGTACGATCTCGACGCGGCCCGCATCAAGGCGCGCAAGGCCGAGGACGCTTGGAATACGCGCGATCCCGACGTGGTGGTCGGCGCCTATACCGCCGATTCGCGCTGGCGCAACCGCAGCGAGTTCCCGCGCGGGCACGAGCAGATTCGGGCGTTTCTCGTGCGCAAGTGGCAGCGCGAGCTCGACTACCGCCTGATCAAGGAAGTCTGGACCTGCCAGGACAACCGCATCGCCGTGCGCTTCGCCTACGAGTGGCATGACGCACAAGGGCAGTGGTATCGCAGCTACGGCAACGAGAACTGGGAGTTCGACGAGCAGGGCCTGATGCGCTCGCGCCACGCGAGCATCAACGATCTCGCCATCGCCGGCTCGGAGCGCCTGTTCCACTGGCCGCTCGGAAGGCGGCCGGACGAGCATCCGTCGCTGAGCGATCTGGGGCTGTAGGTTCCGCCGGATCAGGGCGACGAAACGAAAAAAGCCGATGAGGCTGACTCATCGGCTTTCGTCGTTCGACAAATTGGCGGGCTCGGAGAGATTCGAACTCCCGACCACCTGGTTCGTAGCCAGGTACTCTATCCAGCTGAGCTACGAGCCCGCACGTAAAACCTAAAACGTCGCCACTATGAAACTGGCGGAGAGTGAGGGATTCGAACCCTCGATAAGGCTATAAACCCTATACGCCCTTAGCAGGGGCGCGCCTTCGTCCACTCGGCCAACTCTCCGAATGCCGAGGCACTTTCAGTGTCCGCCGCCGGCGTGGGGCGCGCATTGTATCGAGCATGCCAATGAGTCACAAGCATTTTTCATCGTGTCGGGGCGAAAAGTTCGCGCCGACACGATGAATCCGCCGTCAGCCGTTGACGACCGCTGGAAGCGCCTCGTTCTCACGGCGAATGCGCTCGAAGATTTCTTCGCGATGCACCGGAGTGTCCTTTGGCGCCTTGATGCCGATGCGAACCTGATTTCCCTTCACGCCCAATACGGTAATGGCGACATCGTCGCCGATCATCACCGTTTCACCGACCCGCCTAGTCAAGATCAACATGCCTGTTCTCCAGTGTCGGGGATAGCTTTTGTCAGAATACGCTTACCCGACAGTGGTAAGGAAATACTAAGCTTGGCCCCGTACTGGATGCAGGAAATGCTTATTTCTTTTCGAGTCCGAAAGCGCTGTGCAGGGTGCGCACGGCCAGCTCCAGGTACTTGTCCTCGATCACGACCGAGATCTTGATCTCGGAGGTCGAGATCATGCGGATGTTGATGCTCTCCGCGGCCAGCGCCTTGAACATCTGGCTCGCGATGCCCGCATGGCTGCGCATGCCGACGCCGACGAGCGAGACCTTGACGATGTCGAGCGCGCTGCGAACGCCCTTGGCGCCAAGCTCCTCGGCGAGCTTCTTGACGACGTCGTGAGCGCGGTCGTAGTCAGTCTTGTTGACGGTGAAGGTGAAGTCGGTCGAGCCGTCGGCGCCGACGTTCTGCACGATCATGTCGACTTCGATATTGGCGTCGCCGACCGGGCCGAGAATGGCGGCGGCGATGCCGGGACGGTCGGGCACGCCGGCGATGGTGAGCTGGGCTTCGTCGCGGTTGAATGCGATGCCGGAGATGAGTGCGTCTTCCACGGATGCTCCTGTTGAACCGTCTTCTGAATCTTCGAGCGTGATGAGGGTGCCGGGGCCGTCGACGAAGGTCGACACCACGCGCAGCGGAACCTTGTACTTGCCGGCGAATTCCACGGACCGGATCTGCAGCACCTTCGAACCGAGGCTCGCCATTTCGAGCATTTCTTCGAAGGTGATCCTGTCGAGCCGGCGAGCCTTGGGCTCGACGCGCGGATCGGTGGTGTAGACGCCGTCGACGTCGGTGTAGATCTGGCACTCGTCGGCCTTCAGCGCGGCCGCGAGCGCGACGCCCGTGGTGTCCGAGCCGCCGCGTCCGAGCGTGGTGATCGAGTTGGTTTCGTCGATGCCCTGGAAGCCCGCGACCACCGGCACGATGCCGGCCTTGCAGTCGGCGAGCAGGCGCGTGCCGTCGATGTCCTGGATGCGCGCCTTCATGTACGCGCTGTCGGTGCGCAGCGGAATCTGCCAGCCCGTGTACGAGCGGCTCGGCACGCCGGCTTTTTCCAGGGCCAGCGCGAGCAATCCGATGGTGACCTGTTCGCCGGTCGAGGCGATCTGGTCGTATTCGCGCTGGTTGCCGCGCGGGTTGATCGACTTGGCGAGCTTGAGCAGGCGATCGGTTTCGCCGGACATGGCCGAGACCACGACCACGACCTGATGCCCTTTCGCGCGCCAGCTCGCAACCTTGTTGGCGACGTGTTCGATGCGCTCGACCGAGCCCATCGAGGTGCCGCCGTATTTCTGGACGATGAGTGCCATTGTTTTCTTGAGGGTCCTGCAAGAGATGACGCTTTTAGCAGCGTCGGATGAAAGCGGGTTTGGCGGTTTTGCGGCTCGACAGCCGAGCGTTTGGGCTCAGCTGCCGAGCTTGCTAATGAGCGCCGGCTCGATCGCGGCGAGCGCGGCGTCGAGATTCTCGGGCTGCGTACCGCCGGCCTGCGCCATGTCGGGACGCCCGCCGCCCTTGCCGCCGACCAGTTGGGCCGCGACGTTGACGAGTTCGCCGGCCTTCACCTTGCCGGTGAGATCGGCGGTCACGCCCGCGATCAGGCTGACCTTGCCGCCGGAGGCGGTGCCGAGCACGACGATGCCCGAGCCGAGCTTGTTCTTGAGCTGGTCGAGCAGCGTGCGCAGATCGCCGGCTTCGACGCCGTCGAGCTTGGACACCAGCACTTTCACGCCCGCGATGTCCTTGGCCTGCGAAACGAGGTCCGAACCCGCTGCCGAAGCGAGCTTGCCCTTGAGCGCGGCAAGTTCCTTCTCGAGCTGCCGGCTGCGATCGAGCACCTGCTCGATCTTGTCGGCCAGGTCGTCGCGGCCGGCGCGCACCAGATCGGCCGCCTGCTTGAATTTGCTCTCGAGATTGCCGACGTAGGCGAGGGCGTTTTCGCCGGTGATCGCCTCGATGCGGCGAACGCCGGCGGCGACGCCGCCTTCGCTGACGATCTTGAACAGGCCGATGTCGCCGGTGCGCGTCACGTGCGTGCCGCCGCAGAGTTCGGTCGAGAAATCACCCATCGCGAGCACGCGAACTTCGTCGCCGTACTTCTCGCCGAACAGCGCCATCGCGCCGCTCTCGATCGCCGCGTCGTAGCCCATCAGCGTCGCCGCGACCGGCACGTTGGCGAGCACGGCCTTGTTGACGCGGTGTTCGATCTGCTTGATCTCGTCGGCCGTCAGCGCGGCGCCGTGGCTGAAGTCGAAACGCGTGCGCTGCTCGTCGACCAGCGAGCCCTTCTGGGCCACGTGCGTACCGAGCACTTCGCGCAGCGCGCGATGCAGCAGGTGGGTGGCCGAGTGATTGCGCTGCGTCGCAGCGCGCAGGGCCTCGTCGACCGCTGCGCTGACGCGCGCGCCGATCTTGAGCGAGCCCGATTCGAGCTTGCCGCGATGGCCGAAGCCGCCGTTGCCGACCTTGATCGTATCGGTGACGACGAACTTCGCATCGCCGGCCGTCAGCGTGCCGCGATCGCCGACCTGGCCGCCGCCTTCGGCGTAGAACGGCGTGTGATCGAGCACGATCACGGCTTCGTCGCCCGCATCGAGCGACGCGACCGGCTTGCCGTCGCGATAGATCGCGCTGATGTTCGCGGCTTCGTGCGTGAGCGCGTCGTAGCCGTGGAAGCTGCTCGCTTCTCCGGTGTGCTTGAGCTCTTCGGCTCCGCCGAACTTGCTCGCCGCGCGCGCCCGCTCGCGCTGCGCCTGCATTTCGCGCTCGTAGCCGGCTTCGTCGATCGCGAGCTCGCGTTCACGCGCGATGTCGGCGGTCAGGTCGAGCGGAAAGCCGTAGGTGTCGTAGAGCTTGAACACCACGTCGCCCGGGATGGTCTTCTCGCTGCCGAGCTTGGCGATCGCCTCGTCGAGCAGCTTCATGCCCTTGTCGAGCGTGATCGCGAAGCTGTCTTCCTCGGCCTTGATGGTCTTTTCGAGCAAAGCCTGCTTCTCGCGCAGCTCCGGGTAGGCTTCGCCCATGACCTCGGCGAGCGGCGCGACGAGCTTGTAGAAGAACGCCTCGTCCAGACCGAGCTTGTAACCGTGGCGGATCGCGCGGCGCATGATGCGGCGCAGGACGTAGCCACGGCCTTCGTTGGACGGCATCACGCCGTCGCAGATCAAAAACGACGTCGCGCGAATGTGATCGGCGATGACCTTGAGCGAGGCCGACGATTTCGGATCGACGTTCGCGAGCTTCGCCACCGCGGCGATCAGCGCGACGAAGATGTCGATGTCGTAGTTGTTGTGCACGCCCTGCAGCACGGCGCTGATGCGCTCCAGGCCCATGCCGGTGTCGACGCTCGGCTTGGGCAGCGGCGTCATCGTGCCGTCCTTGGAGCGCTCGTACTGCATGAACACCACGTTCCAGATTTCGATCCAGCGATCGCCGTCTTCCTCGGGCGAACCGGGCATGCCGCCCCAGATGCCCTTGGAGCCGTCCGGATCGTGGTCGTAGAAGATTTCGGTGCAGGGACCACACGGCCCCGTATCGCCCATGCTCCAGAAATTGTCGGAGGCGTAGCGCGCGCCCTTGTTGTCGCCGATGCGGATGATGCGCTCCACCGGCACGCCGATCTCGTCGCGCCAGATCGCGTAGGCCTCGTCGTCTTCCTGGTAGACCGTCACGCAGAGGCGCTGCGGGTCCAGGCCGAGCCAGTCCTTGCCGGTGATGAATTCCCAGGCGTAGTGGATCGCGTCCTTCTTGAAGTAATCGCCGAAGCTGAAGTTGCCCAGCATTTCGAAGAAGGTGTGGTGACGCGCGGTGTAGCCGACGTTTTCGAGGTCGTTGTGCTTGCCGCCGGCGCGTACGCAGCGTTGCGAGCTGGTGGCGCGCGTGTACGGGCGCTTCTCGCGGCCCGTGAACACGTCCTTGAACTGCACCATGCCCGCATTGGTGAACAGCAGGGTCGGGTCGTTGCCCGGAACGAGCGGCGACGAAGGCACCACGGTGTGGTCCTTCTGCGCGAAGAACGCCAGATATTTCGCGCGGAGTTCGTTGCTATTCACGATGCGGACCAGCCCGAAGAAAAGGGCGGCATGATAGGCCAAACCACCTAAATGCGGCTAGGCAAGCCCCGGTAGGCTGCTGCGCTCGGTATCTCGGGCGAGGGCGGTGCTCGAAATCCTCCCGTGCTCATGCACGCTCGGTCGAAGGCTTGCTGCCGAGCGACATCGAGTCACCTCGGCGCCCGGGGCCATCGGCCTGGGCTCCGCTCTCGTCCGCCCCGGCTTCGCTCGCGACGCTTACTCGGGGCTTCCCGAGGGGTTGCCCTTTTCGGCGGCCTCCCGCTGCTCCGCCCGCCGAGCGACGTGCCAACCCATGCCGGCGGCCGCCAGCAGTACACCGGCCGCGATCAGCAGGGTCGTGCCGATGAACGGGAACACCGGATCGGAGCCGACCGAGGCCGAGTAGACCGCGCCGAAGAACAGTGGCGACAACACGCCGGCGATCGCGCCGACGCTGTTGTTGGCGCCCTGCAGCTGGCCCTGCTCGGACTCGGAGACGCGCTGGGTCATCAGCGACTGGAGTGTCGGCATCGCGATGCCCCAGAGCGCGTTCGGCAGCATCGCGAGCACGAAGCTCAGGCTCGTCGGGGCCAGACCCATGCAGGCCAGGCCGATCGCACCGAACACCAGGCCGACGATCATGGTGTTGCGATCGCCCAGGCGCTTCACCGCCGGGCCGGTCAACACGCCCTGCACGAACATGTCGAGCGCCCCGACGAAGGCCAGCAGCGCCCCGACTTCCCAGGCGCTCCAGTCGTAGCGATGGCTCGCGTAGAGCACGAACACGGCCGAAAACACGTGATGCGAGAAAAACAGCAGGAAGTTGACGCCGGCCAGGCCGGTCAGCTCCGGGTGCGAGCGCAGCAGGGTCAGCGCGCCGAACGGGTTCGCGCGCTGCCACGAGAAGCGCATGCGCTTTTCGGGCGCGAGCGACTCGGGCAGCACCAGCCATCCGTACATGAACGCCAGCCCGCTGAGCGCCGCCGCGGCCCAGAACGGCGCGCGCGGCGAGAATTCGCCGAGCACGCCGCCGAGCAGCGGGCCGAGCACGAAGCCGCCGCTGAACGCCGCGCCGATCAGGCCATAGCCACGGGCGCGCTGCTCGGGTGGGGTGATGTCGGCCATGTAGGCGAACACGGTGGTGAAGCTCGACGAGGTGATGCCGGTGACGATGCGGCCGACCGCCAGCCACCAGAGGTTCGGGGCGAGCGCCATCAGCACGTAGTCCGCGGCCAGGCCGACGGTCGACAGCAGGATCACCGGCCGACGGCCGTAGCGGTCCGACAGCGAGCCGATCACCGGCGAGGCGATGAACTGCATGCCCGCCCACAGCGCGACGAAGACCCCGTTGAGCCAGCCCGCGCGCTCGGTGGAGCCGCTGAAGTCCTCGATCAGCGCGGGCAGCACCGGAATGATGATGCCCATCGCGATGATGTCGAGCGCGGCGGTGATCAGAATGAAGGCGATGGCCGCCTTGCGGCCATGGAAGGTGCCGGGCACGGGATTCTCCGTTCTCGCTTGCAGCGGGTTTTGCTTTCTACCGGCCCGCCGTGACGGCCGTCTTGCTGCTTTGCGCTGGGGAGATCAATCGTCGAAGGCGTCTTCGGCGCCCTGGATCGCGGCGCGGATGTGTTCGCTGCCGAAGCCGCGCTGGGCCAGCGTCCGCCACTGCTTCTGCTTCTCGTCGATCGTCGCGGGCGGCGCGCCGAAACGGCGGGCCTGGGTTTCGATCGCGAGCTGGGTCCAGTCGCAATCGGCGGTGTCGAGCGCCTCGCGGATCAAATGGTCCGGCAGGCCCGCCATCGCCAGTTCGGCGCGAATGCGCAAGGGCCCGTAACCCTGGCCGATGCGGCTACGCACGAGTGTTTCGGCGTAGCGCGGATCGCTCTGCCAGCCCGATTCGGCGAGCGAGGCGATGACGCTGTCGGCGGTTTCCGACTCCGCGCCGCCGGCCTTGAGCTTGTGCGACAGCTGGCGCGCCGAATGCTCGCGCCGCCCGAGCAGCCGCAGCGCCTTGGCGCGTGCGGCCTCCGGGCTCAAGGGCTCGTCAGGCTTCCGCCTTCTCACGCTTGCCGGGCAACAGTTTGGCGCGCAGCGTGGCCTCGATCTCGGCCGCCGCTTCGGGGTGCTCGCGCAGGTAGCCCTTGGCGTTGTCCTTGCCCTGGCCGATCTTCTCGCCCTTGTAGGCGTACCAGGCGCCGGACTTCTCGACCAGCTTGTGCTCGACGCCGAGGTCGATCAGCTCGCCTTCGCGGCTGATGCCTTCGCCATACATGATCTCGAACACCACCTGCTTGAACGGCGGCGCGAGCTTGTTCTTGACGACCTTGACGCGGGTTTCGTTGCCGACCACCTCGTCGCCCTTCTTGATCGCGCCGATACGGCGGATGTCGAGGCGCATGGAGGCGTAGAACTTCAGCGCGTTGCCGCCGGTGGTGGTTTCGGGCGACTGGCCCGGCATCATCACGCCGATCTTCATGCGCAGCTGGTTGATGAAGATGATCAGCGTCTTGCTGCGGTTGATGCTGCCGGTGAGCTTGCGCAGCGCCTGGCTCATGAGTCGGGCCTGCACGCCGACGGCGGCGTCGCCCATCTCGCCTTCGATTTCGCTCTTCGGCACCAGGGCGGCGACCGAGTCGATGACGATCACGTCGACCGCGTTGCTGCGCACCAGCATGTCGGCGATCTCGAGCGCCTGTTCGCCGGTGTCGGGCTGCGAGATCAGCAGGTCGCCCACCTGCACGCCGAGGCGCTCGGCATAGGTGACGTCGAGCGCGTGCTCGGCGTCGATATAGGCGCAGGTTCCGCCGATCTTCTGGGCCTGGGCGGTGACGTGCAGGGCGAAGGTGGTTTTACCCGACGATTCCGGGCCGTAGATCTCGACCACGCGACCGCGCGGAACGCCGCCGATGCCCAGTGCGGCGTCGAGCGTGATCGATCCCGTGGAGATCACTTCGATCTCGGGGCGCTCGTTGGCGCCCATGCGCATGATGGTGCCCTTGCCGAACTGCTTGTCGATCTGGCCCAGCGCGGCTTCGAGGGCTTTTCTGCGATTTTCGTCCATAAACTCCAGTCCCAAAGGCGCCCGCGATGCGGGGCCGTAATTCACGATTGCACGATGTCGGGGAGAGGCCAGGCGCCGCTCATGAAGGCTGCTCGGGGACGCTGGCTGAGCCTCAATTGTCCCATAGATCGCGTTGCGGAGCGTGATCGGGGCCGCCGTTCAAGGGCCAGCGGCCGAGCAATTCATAGGCGAGTGAGGAGCCTCTCTCATTCGGATCGCCCTGCCGGCTGCGCAGCAGCACGAAGTCCCGCACCGCCCAGGTGAGCGGCGGCACCGGGCGCTCGGGTAGATCGCGCCGGGCGTTGTAAACCAGCGTCAGGTGCGGCGTGAGCGGGTTCGAGAACACTGGAACGCCGTGCTGCTTTAGAACGTCGCGCAGCTCGCGCCAGAGCAGCGTGAGCCCCGGCGGCGTCTGCGTGCAGCCGAGCCACCACGGAATGCGCTCCTGGTTCGGAAAGCTGCCGGCCTGGTCGATGCGCAATTCGAACGGGGCCGCACGCACTTGCGCGGCGGCCGTCCTGGTTTTGTCCATCCAGGCGGCTTCGTGCTCCGGCTTGGCCTTCACCGCATGTAAGGTCAGGTGATAGCGGGCGGCTTCGAACCAGGCCCCCGGCGTCGGGTGCTGCCGCCGGATCAGCTCAGCGCGGTCGGCGAGACCGGCGCGCGCGAGCTCGTCGGGCCATAAGGAGAAGAACAAGGTCACCGGGCAGCGCTCAGCCTCGCAGGCGATCGAGCAGGCCGCTGAGCGCCTGGGTGGCCGCCGCTTCGCGTATGGCCTCGCGATCACCCTGGAAAACCCGGCGCAGCGCGGTGGTCGGTCGGCCTCGCCCGGCCCAGCCGAACCAGACGGTGCCGACCGGCTTGTCCGGGCTGCCCCCACCCGGGCCGGCGATGCCGCTCACCGACAGCGTCCAATCCACCGGCGCGCGTCGCAGCAGGCCTTCGGCCATCGCGCGCACGCAGGCCTCGCTGACCGCCCCGTGACGTTCGAATACATCGCCGGTAACGCCAAGTAACTCCGACTTCGCCTCGTTGGTATAGGTCACCAGCCCGCGGTCGAACCAGGCCGAGCTGCCGGCCCGATCGGTCAGCAGTTTGGCGACGAGCCCGCCGGTGCAAGATTCGGCCGTCGCCATCTTCGTATTGAATCGAATTAGCTGCTGTGCAAGTTGCTCGACGAGCTGATAGTTTTCCACCTGCGTCATCCCAATCTGGTTGTGGTTCCGGTTTGCGGTCCCGGTGTGGTACGAATGGCCCAATGGAGGAGAGGCGGTCGGTACGGACAAGGTCGATGGCTTACGTTTTGCTACGGAGCCGGCCTATCACGTTACGTCGTGTATCAGGGCATCTTAGGGAGTGTTGAAAAGATGATGCCCCGGTCAAGCGTAATCCCTAATTGATCGATTGGAGAGGTCGAGGCATGGCGAATCGCCTATCGCTTCACGACCATCGTAGGCCCGCGTTTGCGTCGCAGGTGCGGGTTCGCCCCGCAACGCGTCGGCGCAACAACTTGCGTCAGGCGCGAGTGTGGGTCGATGGTTCAGAACCTGAAGTACAAATTCACAGCAGCGATGCCGTTTCCCAGGCGCTACACGGCATTCTGCACAGCGCCACCGACTTGCTCGGCGCTCGTCGTGGTTTCCTGTTGACCTGCAACGACGCCGGCGTGCTCGAAGTGGCCTGCGCCCGCGAAATCCGTCCGGTCGAAGTCATGGACCTCGTGCTTGCCCAGGCGGCGCTGGTGGTTCGCACGGTCTTGCGCGAGCGCCAGCCGGTGGCCGCTGATGCGCTTGGCCGCGCCTTCCGCGTCGAGGGCGATGCGCCCGATTCGCGGCGTGCGGCGATCTTCTGCATGCCGCTCGATCTCGGTCAGCATCGCTCGGGCCTGTTCTGCGCTCTGCGCGACGGTACGCGTCCGGCCGTGATCGGCCAGCTCGATCTCGAGATTCTCGATGGTCTGTGCGACCAGGCCTCGCTCGTGATCGGCGCTTCTTCGGCCTGCACCGCGTTGGCTCAGCTCGAGGCCTGCCTCTGCCTGCAGGACGAACCGCGTCGACCGGCGCCCTGCTGAGCGGGGCCGCATGGAACGACCCGTTCCGCCGCTGGCCTCCGCTCTCGGTGCGATCTCGGAAGCCAATCCCGAGGACTACCGAGAGGCGGTGCTGCGTCAGGTGCGGGCGCTCACCGAGGACAACCAGCGGCTGTTCCAATCGGCCTTGCGCAGCGAAAAGCGCTTTCGCATGCTCGCCAAGGCGGTCTGGAAAGTGCAGGAGGACGAACGTCGCCGGCTCGCGCGCGAGCTGCACGACGACATCGGCCAGACGCTCACCGCCCTCGCCAACCAGCTCCAGCGCATCTCCGACGATGCGCAGGCTCAGGACAACGTCGGGCTCAAGAATCGCCTCGCCGATGCGCTCGACATCACCCGCGGGGCGCTGCGTGACACGCGCGAGCTCTCGCGCCTGCTGCGCCCGACCCTGCTCGACGATCTGGGCCTCGAAGTGGCGCTGCAATGGCTCGTCCGCACGCTGTCGGAGCGCAGCGGGCTGCCGATGGAATGCAGCTCCGCGCTCGGCGAGCAGCGTTTGACGGCCGATCTCGAGACGCTGGTGTTCCGCGTCACCCAGGAAGCGCTGACCAACGTGATCCGTCACAGCGCCGCATCCGAGGTCCAGGTACGACTCATGCGTGTCGGTAACCTGCTGAGGTTGCAGGTCAGCGACGACGGCCGCGGTTTCGACCCGGCCGATCTCAACAATCCGGACAAGGCTGGCGACAGCATCGGCGTGCGCGGCATGCGCGATCGCGCCGAATTGTTCGGCGGCAAACTCGAACTCAAATCGGCACCGGGGCAGGGCACGCGCGTGACGTTGATCGTGCCAGTGGAACCCGGTGACGAACTCATCGCTGCCCCCAAGGCGCAAGGTTAGGAATTAATGGCGATTCGCCTGCTGGTCGCGGACGATCACACCATCGTGCGCCAGGGCCTGGTGTCGATGCTCGAAGAAACCGGCGAATGCGAGGTGGTCGCTCAGGCCGCCGACGGCGCCGAAGCCGTCGAACTCGCGATGAAGACGCATCCCGACGTGGTCGTGACCGATCTGTCGATGCCGCGCCTGTCGGGCCTCGAAGTGGTCAAGCGCGTGCGCGAGAAGCTCGTCAACACCAAGGCGCTCGTGCTGACCGTGCACGAGGAAGAGGAGTACATCCTGCCGATCATTCGTGCGGGCGCCTCGGGTTTTCTGAACAAGGACACCTCGGTGGCCGACCTGATGACGGCGATCAAGACGATCCATTCGGGCCAGGCATACTTCGGCCCGCGCGCGGCCAAGGCGCTGGCCGATCAGCATCAGCGTCCGCGCGAAGTCGGGCTCGATCCCTACGACACGCTGACCGCGCGCGAGCGCGAGACGTTTCATCTGGTCGTCGAAGGCAAGACCACCAAGGAAATCGCGCAGATTCTCGATATCGGCGTGAAGACCGCCGAGAACCATCGCGCTCGCATGATGGAAAAGCTCGGGCTGCGCAACACCGCCGAAGTGGTGCGCTACGCGGCTCGCAAAGGCCTGCTTTCCTGACAGCGACGACGGGCATACGCCGCAGTGAATGGGGTGCTCGGCTGTCTGCTCGTCTATATCGCTTCGCAGCTGCTGTTCGCGTTCTGGTTTTCACGGCGCATCAGCACCGAATCCGATTACCTGCTCGCCGGGCGCAGCCTCGGCCCCTGGCTCGGCACCTTCAGCGTATTCGCCACCTGGTACGGCGCGGAAACCTGCATCGGTGCGGCCGGCGAAGCGTATTCGCACGGCATTTCGGGCGTGCTCGCCGATCCGTTCGGCTACGCCATCGGCATCATCGTGTTCGGCCTGTTCTTCGCTGCGAGCCTCTGGCGTCGCGGATTGGTGACGATGGCGGATCTGTTCCGCCGGCGTTACGGCATCGGGGTCGAGCGGCTCGCCGCGCTGGTGATGATTCCCTCGTCGGTGATGTGGGCCGCGGCGCAGGTTCGCGCGCTGGGACAAGTGCTCGCTTCGACGAGCGACATCGGCCTGCTCGCCGCGATCACGATGGTCGCCGCGGTGGTCGTCGTCTACACGGCGGTCGGCGGCATGTGGGCCGATGCGGTCACCGATCTCGTGCAGGGCCTCGTGCTGATCGCGGGTATCGTCGCCTTGTTCGCGGTGTTCGTCGCGGTCGGAGGTTTCGACGGCCTCGCGACGCAGCCGATCGAGCGCTTCGATCCGCTGCACGATCGCAGCCCGCTCGATGCCCTCGAAACGCTCGCGATTCCGATCTTCTCGACCATCGCCGCTCAGGAGCTGCTCTCGCGCGTGCTGTCGGTGCGCAACGACCAGCTGTCCGCGCGCGTGACGGTCGGCGCGGGCTTTCTGTACTTGCTGCTCGGAGCGCTGCCGATGGTGATCGGACTCGGCGCTGCGGCTTTCATCGGCGAAGACCGCGATCCCGAGCAGACGCTGTCGCTTTTCGCGCAGCAGCAGTTGCCGTTGCCGCTCTATGTTCTGTTTCTCGGTGCGCTGGTGTCGGCGATCCTGTCGACGCTGTCGGGCGCGCTGCTGGTTGCCGGCTCTCTGTTCGCGCACAACGTGATTTCGCCGCTGTTTCCGCAATGGAGCGAACGCAATCGACTGCGCTACGACCGCGCGGCCGTGGTGCTGTTCGGCATCGTCGCGTACGCGATCGCGCTCGGTAGCGACAGCATTTATGGACTCGTGCAGGAGTCGGCGGCGACCGGAACCGCGGGCATTCTCGTGCTGTTGCTGTTCGCGATGTGGAGTTCGCGTTTCGGCGTGGCGGCGAGCGCTTATGCGGCACTCATCGTCGGCACCGGCATGTACCAGATCGGTTCGCGCATGGCGGACATGGAATCGCCGTATCTGCTGTCGCTCGCTTCGGCGCTGGTCGCCTACGTGATCGCGGCGCTGATCTGGAAACCGCGCGGCGAAGCCACCGCCGAAACCTCAGCGGCCTGAGACGGCATCCGCCACCAGGTCGGGCGTGAGCACCTGCGGAAGTACCCTGGGCTCTGCGCCTTTCACCGACACCAGATACAGCGGAACGCCGCTGCGTTCGTAGCGCGCGAGCGCGGCGGTGATTTCGGGGTCGGCACGCGTCCAGTCGGCCACCAGCGCGACCACTTCGTTCTTCTCGAAGGCTTCGACGGCTTTCGCCGAATGCAGGGCGATGCGCTCGTTGACCTTGCAGGTCAGGCACCAGTCGGCGGTGAAGTCGACGAACACCGTCTTGCCTTGGGCGCGCAGCTCGGCCAGGCGCGCGTCGGAGTAGGGCTCCCAGCCGATCGCGGGTTCGGATTTCGTCGATGCACTCGGCGTGCGCACCATCGGATGGAACAGCACGGCGACCGCGCCGATCACCGCGATCAGGCCGACCAGATGCGTCAGGCGCTTCTGCGATTGCCCGATCAGCCAAAGCCCGAACGCAAGCGTCACCAGGCCGACGAGCGCCAGCGCCATGCCGCTGCGATCGGTCAATCCACCGAGCACCCACAGCAGCCAGACCGCGGTCAGGTACAGCGGAAACGCGAGCAATTGCTTGAGCGTTTCCATCCACGCGCCCGGACGCGGCAGCCAAGCGGCGAGCGCCGGCACGAAGCCGAGCAGCAAGAATGGAAACGCCAGGCCCAGCGCGAGCGCGACGAACACCGTGAGCGAGGCGATCGCCGGCTGCGTGAGCGCGAAGCCCAGCGCGCTGCCCATGAACGGCGCCGTGCAGGGGCTTGCGACCACCACCGCGAGCACGCCCGTGAAGAACGAGCCCGACAGTCCGGGCTTGGTCGCCAGGTTCTGCCCCGCGCCCATCCAGCGCGTGCCGAACTGCACGAGCCCCGACAGCGAAAGCCCGAGCGCGACCATCACGTAGACGAGCAGGCCGACGAACAAGGGCGATTGCAGCTGAAAGCCCCAGCCGAGCGCCGCGCCGCCCGCGCGCAGGCCGATCAGCACGCCAGCGACGAGCAGAAAGCTCGCGACGACGCCGGCCGTGTAGGACAGCGCATGGCGACGATGCTCGGCCGCCGCCTCGCCCTGCACCTTCATGACCGACAGCGCCTTGAGCGACAGCACCGGGAACACGCAGGGCATCAGGTTCAGGATCAGGCCGCCGATGAAGGCGAAGCCGAGCGCGAACCAGAAGCCCGGCGCCGACGCGCTGCCACTGGTGCCCGCCGGCGTTTCGGCGGAAGCCGCGACCGGCGCCACCGTGCCGGGCCCGGCGGTGAATTCGTAGGCGCTCGCCGATTCGCCGTCGCCGAGCACGAGGATGCCCTGCACCGATTCGGGCGCCTGTACGAAGTACGAGGACAGCGGTCGCGCGAGGCTCAGGCTGCGGCCGCTCCAGGCATTGCGGACCTGTGCGGTGTGCGCGACGAGATCGGTCGCGTACGGATAGAAGCGCGCCTGTTCGCTGCTGCCGGGCAGCGCATCGAAGGCCAGCCGGAACTCTTCGGCGTCGATCTGGAACCGCGACTGGAACTCCGCGGGCTTCGGTAGATGGGCGATCGTGCGATCGAATGCAGCCTGCCATTGCGGATCGGCTTGCGCTTGCTCGGTAACCGGCAGATCGAGCGTCACCTCGGCCTTGCCTGGAATGCAGACATCCGCGCAGACCAGCCATTCGGCGCGCGCCTTGAGCGCGGCCGGCGAGGGCGAGCCCGCGGCCACGCTCAGCGAAAACGGCAGCAGCGTGTCCTCGCCATAGCCGTAGTTGGTCAGGTCGCCGAGCGTGTGCTCCTCCGGAAACGGCCATTGGATTTCGCCGGCGCTGAGACCGTCGGGCAGCGACGGCCAGACGAGCTTGGTCGGCAGGCCGGAGTCGCCCGGGTTGCGCCAGTACACGTGCCAGCCCTTCTCGGGCTTGATGCGCAGGGCCAGGCGATTGTCGCCCGCGACCAGCGCGCGGTTCTGCGCGACGAGTTCGACCTCGACATGGTCGGCCGCCACCGGCGCCGCGGCCGCGAAAGACCAAGCGAGTTCGGACAACAGCAGCCCGGACAACAGGCCGATGCGGCAAAGCAGGGTTTTGTTCATTCGAATCCAGCCAGCGGATGTCGGGGCGCTGCGTGTTCAGACGACGGCGCCAGGAGTGCGCGCATGATAGCCGCAAGATTTTTCGCCCTGGTTTTCCATGAGCTTGCCTCGTCTGGCCTTCTCGCTGCTGGTGTGGGTTCTCGGCAGCAATCTGCTGAATTCTGCGCAGGCCTCCGACTCGATGCGCTGCGGCTCGCGCCTGGTCACGGTCGAGGCGCGGGCGGCCGAGCTGCTCGCCGTTTGCGGCGAACCCGCCTATCGCGACGTCTGGGGGCAGCCGGTCGATCCGGCCTCGGATTTCGTCGCCGAGGTCGAGGAATGGACCTACGACTTCGGTCCTTCGCAGTTGCTGCGCATCGTGCGACTGCGCAATGCGCGCGTGGTCGCCATCGATGCGGAAGGCTATGGCTTCCCGCCTCATGCCGCGAACGGTTCCCGCTGCGGCCCCGAGGTGATCGCGACCGGTCTATCGAAATACCGTTTGCTCAAACTCTGCGGAGCGCCGCTCACGCGCAGCGTGCAAAGCGGATTTCGCGCGGCGTATCCCAGCATCGACCCGCGTTACCGGCCCGGCCTCTATTCGGCGGTGTTTCGCGAGGAGTGGGTCTACGATTTCGGGCCACGCTACTTCATGCGCGTGCTCACGATCGAAAACGGGCGCGTGGTCGCGGTCGAAAACAGCGCCCGAGGCAGCGGACCGTGATCGACTGCCGATTTGAACGCCGGCCGCCGGGCGAGGTCCGTAAATCCGACACGATGCTTGCGTAGCATCGACAGTATGGAATCACAACGGACCCAAGAAGAGCCACGGAGGGCGCTGGTGAAGGTGAAGAAGGCGGCGAGAAAGCCCGGATTCGATGTCGCGCTGTTCGGAGCGACCGGTTTCACCGGCCAGCTCACGGCGGAATATCTCGCCAGGCGCGCAGGCCCCAAGCCGCGCTGGGCGATCGCCGGGCGCAATCTGCGCAAGCTCGAGGTGCTGCGCGACAAGCTCGCCCGGCTCGATCCAGCCTACGCCGAGATTCCGATGATGCATGCCGACACCAGCGACCCCGAATCGATGCGTGCGCTCGCGCGCTCGACGCGAGTCGTCATCAGCGCGGTCGGTCCTTACATCCGCTACGGCGAGCCGCTGGTGGCCGCCTGCGCCGAGATCGGCACCGATTACGTCGACCTCACCGGCGAGCCCGAGTTCGTCGATCGCATGTGGATGCGCTATCACGAGCAGGCGCGGGCGAGCGGGGCGCGCATCGTCAACTGCTGCGGCTTCGATTCGATTCCGCATGATCTCGGCGCGTACTACACGGTCATGCAGTTGCCCGAAGGCGTGCCGATCAAGATCGAGGCCTACGTGCGCGCGGCCGGCAAGCTGTCGGGTGGAACGCTGAGCACGGCGGCGATCGCGATGTCGCGCTGGCGCGAATACGCCCGGCTGCGCGCCGAGCGCGAACGCGAGGAAGGCCGGCCGGTCGACCGGCGCATCAGCCGGCTCAATGGTGGCGTGCGCTACGACAAGCGTCTGCAGAGTTGGGTATTGCCGGTGCCGACCATCGATCCGCTGGTGGTGCTGCGCTCGGCCGCGGCCGACGAACGCTACGGCAGCGCGTTCCATTACGGCCACTACCTGCAGCTCAAGAACCTGCCGATGCTCGCCGGCGTGGTCGGCGGCATGGGGGCGCTCGCGCTAGCCTCGCAGATCGCCCCCGTGCGCCGGCGCATCGTCGCGCTCGGCAATCGCGGCGTCGGGCCTTCGGAAGCCGAGCGCGCCGAAGGCTGGTTCTCGGTGCGCTTCGCCGGCTGCGGCGGTGGGCAGAAGGTCTACACCGAAGTCAGCGGTGGCGATCCGGGCTACGGTGAAACCGCCAAGATGCTCGCCGAATCGGCCTTGAGCCTGGCGTTCGATCGTCTGCCTGCGCGGCCCGGCGTGCAGACGCCCGCGCATGCGATGGGCGAGCCGCTGATCAAGCGGTTACAGTCCGCCGGCATTCAGTTCAAGACCATCGAGTCCTTTCTATGAGCAAGCTGTGGCTGAGCCTGTCCGCGTTGTTCGGTCTGTCGGGCGTCGTGCTCGGCGCCTTCGGTGCGCATGCGCTCAAGGCGCGGCTGTCGCTCGAATCGCTGGCGATCTGGAAGACCGGCGTCGAATACCAGTTCTATCACGCGTTCGCGCTCGCACTGGTCGGCCTGCTGATCCGCCAGCTCGGCGCGGGGCGCCTGCTCGATGTCGCCGGCGCCTGCTTCGCAACCGGCGTGCTGGTCTTCTCGGGCAGCCTCTATGCGCTCGTGCTCAGCGATGTCCGTGTGCTCGGGGCCATCACGCCGATCGGCGGGCTGCTGTTCATCGTCGGCTGGGCTCTGCTGCTCATTGCCGTATTACGCGCTCCGGCCTGAGCCGGGGTTCTTCGCGTCGCTCAGCCGGGTGACTTGAGCGATTGCACGATCGAGGCCGCGAGCCGGTCCGACATCTGCGCGGCTGCGGTGGTGACGGTCTGCTCTGCGGCCGATTGCGCCGCGGCCACCGCGGCTCCGAGCACGGCTTCGCGCAGCTGTTCGATCTGCGTGAGCTGCTGTTTGAGCGTCTGCCGCATCTCCTGGCGCAGGCGCTCGATCTCGGCCTCGAAGCGGGCTTCGATCGCAGCGACGCGCGCTTCGAGTCTGCCGTCCGTCGAGGTCGCGGCGCTCGGCGACGGCTCGGCATGGATCGGGTTGCGGACCTCGGGCATCGGTATTTCGGGCAAGGCCGGGACGAGCAAGGGCGGTGTTTCGAGTGCGAACGAAGAGCCTTCCTGCGCTGATGCATCCGTGCCTGGCGGCGAGACCCGCGCCATATCCGCTTCCATCGCGGCGATCGAAACGCTCGGTGCCTGAGCCTGTGGCCGAAACGCTTCGGGCTCATCGCTCAGGAATGCGGGCGGCGGTGGCGGTGTGTCGTAGCTCACTTCTTCGACGTTCGGCGCTGGAGTGCCGAGCAGCGAGGTGAGCTGGTCGAAGGTCACGGGTTTTTCGAGCACTGCGGCTGCGCCCTGCGCGAGCGCCGAATCGATGAAGCCGCTCGCCTCGTCGGTCACGCAGACGATGACGGGCACGTTCGCGGAGGCGGGTTGCGCCGCGAGCGCGTTGAGCAGATCGGCGGGTTCGACGTCGGGCAGCCGATAGTCGGCGAAGATCAGATCGGGCTTCTTGCTCTGCAGGAAGCGCAGCGCATCTTCCATCGTCGCAGCGGCATGCGATTGCCATTGCAGCCTGTCCAAATAGCGGCTCAGCACGAAACGGGACGAGGTGGAGTCGTCGATGATCAGCGCCGTTGGTTGGCTCATGGAAGTCCGTGAAGTGAGGGCTAGAACCGCCGCTCACTCTACGCTGTCGCGAAGCGTCGGTCATAGGAGAAAATAGACGCATGCAGATAGGTTCCCACTCCATTGATCCTCCGGTGATTCTGGCCCCGATGGCCGGCGTCACCGATCGTCCGTTCCGCTCGCTGTGCCGCGAACTCGGCGCAGGCCTCGTCGTCTCGGAGATGACGACTTCCGATCCGACGCTCTGGAACTCCGAAAAATCGCGACTGCGTCGTGACCACGCCGGGGAGTCCGAGCCGATCAGCGTCCAGATCGCCGGCTACGATCCGCAACTGATGGCCGAGGCTGCGCGGCTCAATGTCGAGCAGGGAGCGCAGATCATCGACATCAACATGGGCTGTCCCGCGAAGAAGGTCTGCAAGGTCGATGCGGGATCGGCGCTCATGCGGGACGAAAAGCTCGTCGAAGCGATTCTGCATGCAGTGGTTTCTGCGGTGCCGACGCCGGTGACCCTGAAGATCCGCACCGGCTGGGCGAGGGCGCATCGCAACGGCATCCGGATCGCACGCATCGCGCAGGACTGCGGCATCGCTGCCCTGAGCGTTCATGGGCGCACGCGTGAAGACCAGTACGAAGGCGAGGCCGAATACGAAACCATCGCGGCGATTCGCCAGGTGCTGTCGATTCCATTGATCGCCAACGGTGACATCGATACGCCCGAGAAGGCGGGCGAAGTCATGCGGGAGACCGGAGCGGACGCGGTGATGATCGGACGCGCGGCCTTGGGGCGTCCGTGGATCTTCCGCGAAATTTCACATTACCTTGCAACCGGCGAGCGCTTGGCATCGCCATCGCGATTCGAAGTGCGGCGCTGCCTGCTCGAACACGTCGATGCGCTGCATGCCTTCTATGGCGAGCGTCGCGGCGTGCGCGTCGCACGCAAGCACATTCAGTGGTATTGCCAGGCCGGCGGTGTCGAGGCCGAGGCACTCGCCGCGTTCTGGGCATCGATCAACCGGGTCGACGACGCGCGTGAGCAGCGCGAGCGTGTCGATGCTTTCTTCAGTGAGAGCCCGGAAAGATACGCGGCCTGAAGCGCGTTTCTCGCGCAATAAAAAAGGGCGCGTCGTTAACCGACGCGCCCGACTAGAAGCCCACCTCAAGCAGCAGCAGCAACCTTCTTGGCGCGCTTGACGGCTTTCTTGGCAACCTTCTTCACGCTCTTGGCGACCTTCTTCGCGGTCTTCTTGACCGACGACTTCTTGGCAACCTTCTTGGCAGCGCCCTTCTTGGCGGCGACTTTCTTGGTCGCCTTCTTCACGGCCTTCTTAGCAGCGCCCTTCCTGGCGGCGACTTTCTTGGTCGCCTTCTTCACGGCCTTCTTGGAAGCGACTTTCTTGGTCGCTTTCTTCGCCGCCTTCTTGGCGGCCTTCTTCGCAACTGCCATAACAACCTCCTTGGTACTCAAAGAAGCGTGCGCGAACACGACAATCGTGGTCGTCAGCGCGCCACGGCCCATAGTGTCATCAGCAATTGCAAAGCACAAGATGTAGTGGCTCGTCGAATGTCAATAGCCATGTCCCTCGATAACGTGATTCAAGCTTGAACAAGCCGTTCAGCAATGACTTTGAGCACTTGTCGATTGAAGACCAAACCCATGTGACTGCCGTGTACTTCGACGCTTTCGGTGTGTTCGGCTTCGGTCTCCAGCGCGCAGGACCACGTCACGATTCCATCGCGGCGCGTGTAGATCGCGGTGCACGGAACCGGCGGTGGAATGCGACGCTTGATGAAGCCTTCGATGTCGGTCTTGACCGGTTTTCCGCGATTGGCGATGCGAAACAGCGTGACCATGTTGTTGGCGTCCGGATGTCCGTTGATCGGACTGCCGAGCGTGATCACGCGCTTGATCAGCTGCGGTTGATGCCGGGCGATCTCGCGCGCGAACACGCCACCGAGGCTCCAGCCGACCAGCGTGATCGGCGCGTCGTAGTGTTCGTTCAACTGCTCGAGCCGTTTGACGAGACCGGTCTTGATCTTCGATCGCATGCCGAGATTGGTGCCGAAATCCCAACCATAGGCATTGAAGCCGAGCTTGATCAGCGCGCTACGCAAAGGCAGCGTCGCCATGTCGTTGGTACCGAAGCCCGGGATGATCATCACCGGCTGGCCGGTGCCCTGCGGAATGCCGCGCAGCTTCGGACCGATGAAAGTGAAGCGCGCGGCTTCGAGCAGGGCACGGGCTTCGAGTGCGAGCAAGCCCGGCGGCGGTGCAGCAACGTGAGGCAGCTCGTGATCCGACATGTCAGGGCCTTCTACGTGGGTGCGTGAGTGGCGAGTGTAGAGAGTTCGTTGCGCAAAGGCTCGCGTCCACGTTTGTGAAAGCTTGTGGATTTGACGACTCGCAGCTAGACTCCGCCGCCAATCCCATTGCCGCAACGCATTCGCTCCCTTTCGCAATGAACCAGATTCAGAAGCTCATCCTCGTCGTCGTACAGGTCGTCGTTACCGGCGCGCCGTAGGGGATTGCTTCTTGCTGTAACCAAACCCCCGCCGGCGCAAATCGGCGGGGGTTTTTCGTTGTGTGCTTCATCCCTCTCGCCGGTTTCGCTCCAGCGGGGTTCCCACCCAAGAGAACCTCGACATGAAACTCAAGATGACCGGCGCCCAACTGATCGTGCAATTGCTCGAAGCCCAGGATGTCGAGCTCGTAACGGGCATTCCGGGCGGCGCCCTGCTGCCGCTCTACGAAGCGCTCGGCGGCGATACGCGCATTCGCCACGTGCTTGCGCGGCACGAGCAAGGAGCGGGCTTCATCGCGCAGGGCCTGGCTCGCGTGAGCGGCCGAGCGGCCGTGTGCCTCGGCACATCCGGTCCCGGCGCGACCAACCTCGTGACCGCGATCGCCGATGCCAAGCTCGATTCGGTTCCGCTGGTCTGCATCACCGGACAGGTGCCGCAGCACTTGATCGGCACCGACGCGTTCCAGGAGGTGAAGACCACGCACATCGTCGAGACGATCACCAAGGCCAACTTCATGGTGCGTTCGGCTGCCGAACTCATCGACCTGATTCCCGAGGCGTTTCGCATCGCCGAGACCGGACGTCCGGGGCCGGTGCTCATCGACGTGCCGAAGGACGTGCAGCGCGAGACCATCGAAGTCGATACGACGCGCTTGCCGCGGCGTGCCGCGCGTATCGCCGAGGCACCCGACGCGATCGCGATCACGATGGCGGCCGAGCTCATCGCACAGGCGCGCAAGCCGGTGCTGTACCTGGGCGGCGGCGTGATCAAGAGCGGTGGCTGGATGGCGGCTCGCGAGCTCGCCGAGCGCGCGAGCCTGCCGACGACGACCACGCTGATGGCGCTCGGCGCATTGCCGAGCGACCACGCGCTGAACATCGGCATGCTCGGTATGCATGGAGCGCACAGTGCCAACCGCATCATCGACGAGTGCGACCTGCTGATCGCGGTAGGCGCGCGCTTCGACGATCGGGCCACCGGGCGTGTCGACGCCTTCGCCCCGCATGCGCGCGTGATTCACATCGATGCCGATCGCCGCGAATTCGGCAAGATCCGCAAGCCCGCGCTCGCGATCGAGGCCGATGCGCGACTGGCGCTCGAAGCCCTGCGTGACGCGGTGCGTGCCGATGCGCGACCGCAGTGGCTCGCGCGCACGCGGCAGATTCAGGGCGAGCATCCCTGCGAATGGCATGAGCAGCACGAGGTTCGCTCTCCATATGGCCTGATCCGGACGGTGGCGAAACTCGCGGGCGAAGACGCGGTGATCACGACCGACGTGGGCCAGCATCAGATGTGGGTGGCGCAGGCGTATCCGTTTCAGCGCCCCGATCGATGGCTCACTTCGGGCGGACTCGGCACCATGGGTTTCGGCTTGCCCGCGGCGATCGGCGCGGCGCTCATGCAGCCCGATGTGCCCGTGGTCTGTTTCACCGGAGACGGCAGCCTGCTCATGAACGTGCAGGAGTTCGCGACGCTGGCCGATCTGCAATGCAACGTGAAGATCGTGCTGCTCGACAACGCCTCGCTCGGCATGGTGCGCCAGCAGCAGCACCTGTTTCACCGGCGACGCTACGTGGCATCGAGTTTCGAGCGGCCGACCGAGTTCTGCTCGGTGGCGCGCGCCTTCGGCATCCCGGCGCTCGATCTCGGCGCGAGCAGCGATGCGCTCGCGATCCTCGAAGAAGCGTTTGCGACGCCGGGCCCGGCGCTCATTCGCGTGCCGGTCCACGCCGACCGGCAGGTGATGCCGATGGTGGCTCCGGGCTGTTCGAACGTGGAGCTCGTTTACGTGGCGGCCAAGCGCGAGGTGGTGCAATGAGTTCGCTCGACCTTTCGCAGGACGCGGCGCTGCGCTGGCCGGCTTCGTTGCCCGAGCCCGAAGCGCTCGGCTTCGGTCTTTACATGGCCCCGTTCGCGGTCAGTGCCACGCATGAGGCGGGCGAGGGCTGGTCCAAACCCGAAGTGCTGCCGCGCGCGGCGCTCGGGCTCGAACTCGCATCGGGTGCCTTGCAGTACGGGCTTTCGGCCTTCGAAGGCGCGAAGGCGTATCGAGCGCCCGATGGCACGCTGCATCTGTTTCGTCCGCGCGAGCACATTGCCCGCCTGCGGCGCAGCGCGGCCCGCTTGTGCCTGCCCGACGTCGACGAAGCGGCGGTCATGAAGATGCTGCAGCGTGCGGTCGAAGTGCATCGCGATTGGGTGCCGCCTGCGGGCCGCGGCGCCTTGTATCTGCGGCCGACGCTGTTCGCCTGCGAAGAGGGCCTGGGTTTGCGCGCCGCGAGCCGGCATCGTCTCGTGGTGCTTGCGAGCCCGGCTTCGAATCCGCTGTGCGCTCCGAAGCGTTTGTGGGCCGAGCGCGAGCTCATCCGCGCGGCAGACGGCGGACTCGGTGCGGCGAAAACGGCTGCCAATTACGCTGCGAGCCTGTTCGGTGCGCAGCGTGCGCGCCAGCGCGGTTTCGATGACGCGCTCTGGCTCGATGCGCGCGAGCATCGCTATCTCGGCGAGGCCGGTGCGGCGAACCTGTTCGTCGCGCTCGACGATCGCGTGCTCACGCCGGCGCTCGACGGCAGCATCCTCGCGGGCATCACGCGCGATTCGGTGATTGCGCTGCTGCGCGAGGCCGGGCATCGCGTCGAGGAGACCTTCATCTCGCTCGACGACTTGCAGGGATGGCAGCAGTCCGCGCGATTGCGCGACGTGTTCGGTGTCGGCACTGCGGTGAGGCTGTTTCCAGTGGCCGAGATCACCTGGGGCGAAGCCGGCGTGCGGCCACCGCCTGCCGCCTTGTCGGCCTGGCTCGCGCATCGGCTCGCCGAGGTGCAGGAGGGTGTGAGCGCCGAGTGGCCGCAGTGGCGGCTGGCCTGCTGATGTGCGCCTGAAAAGCGCGGGCTCGGATCGCTCCCGGTGGATCGCATCACCTGCAAGGCCTGCCGGCGCAGGTTCGGCTCAGATCGACGGCCCGTCGATACTGAAGAGGTCGAAGCGGCCGAGTGAATTTTCGAGTCCGTCGAGCGTCTGCACCTGTTTGCAGAGGCCTTCTGCGCGGTGTTCGAGGACATCGGCGCGGACCTGGATCTGCTGCGTGACCTGCTGTTCGACCTGCGCGGCGCGCGCTTCGAGCCTGGACGGTGCGAACAGCGCGAGCGACAGCATGCTGCCGGCGCCGCCGAGCGCCTGCTCGGCGAGCTCGTCGACGAGTTCGTCCACCGAGGCGTCGATCTCGCGATCGAAATCGGGGCCGAACGAATCGGCCGAGAGCAGTCGGCCGTCGAAGCGCTCGGCGAAGCGTCGCTGCAGATCCTGCATGCGCGCCCGGGTGTCGGCGGCCAGCGGCTTGCCGGTCAGCGTGGTCACCGCGAGGGTCGCGCCTTCGAGTCCGATCTGCACGCCTTCGAGCGCCACGCTCGTGGCTTCCTGCGTGAAGCGACGCAGGTCGCGTGCGTAATGCTGCAGTCGTCGCTGTTCACTCGGCGTGAGCGAAACCGACTCGCCGTCGACCCGAAGCCGCCCGGGCTCGATGCGCACGCGTTCCTGGTTGGATTCCAGCAGGCTCAGACCGTCGGCATCGCTCCGGACGTCGTAATGCAGCTTGTAATCGCAGACCTGGGTGTGCTCGCGGGCCATCGCCGCGCAGCTGGTCGCCGAAAGCAGGGTGGAGAGGGTGAGGGCGAGGATGCTGCGCATCGTGAGGACTCCTGTAGGGATTGTTCCTCATGCGATGGCAAGCGCTGTTCCAATATGCTGATGCTTCTGAATCAGCTACTTACGATTGTAATTGGCGCGAACTGGTGTCTGCATCGCCATCTTGTGGTGGGTTGCGCTGGTTTGTGGCGAGTGCGCTCATGAATGCTTGAGACCTATTGGAGGAGCCGGTAGCAGGATGGACATCGCCATCATCGGGGCCAACGGCGATGTCGGCCGGGCACTCGCGGTCCAGATCATCTCGCGGCAGCTGCTGACCCCGCGCCAGCGACTGCAGCTCGTCGGCCGGCGCGAGGGCGGCAGCGCCAGTGCCCTTCACGGGCTGCGAGCCGATCTGCACGACGCCTTCGCCGAAATCACGCCCGAGATCGACGTGGCGCTGTCGCCCGAGGACGTCGCCGCCGAACTGATCCTGTTCTGCGCAGGCCGCACGGCGCCGACTTCGAGCACGCAGATGATCAGCCGCCACGATCTGGCGCTGGCCAATCGCGAGGTCTTCGAGTCGTACGCGAGTTCGCTGGCCCGGCACGGGCATGGCGAGGAGCTCGTGATCATCGTCACCAACCCGGTCGAGCTCGGCGTCGAAGTGTTTTCGCGCCATCTCGATCCGCGCCGCGTGTTCGGCATGGGGGCGTATCAGGACAGCATGCGACTGCGTCGCGAGATCGCGACCGACTTCGGCGTGCGCCGGCAGCGTGTGCACGGCTACATGCTCGGCGAGCACGGCGATGCGCTGGTGCCGATACTGTCGCGCTTCTGGATCTACGGTTTCGACGAGGCCGAAAACGCCGCCGCCCTGCGCAAGCTGCGCGGCGATCGGCATCCGGGGGATTTCGCGGCGAGCGTGATGACCGAGAAAGCCGTGCTCGCGCAGCTCGTGCGCAGCAACGAAGTCGAGCAGGCGTTTCGCCACGCCGAGTCGCAGCCGCCCGATCTGCGCGCGGTGCTGCTGCCGCTGATCACGCATATCTCGGGCGCCAAGACCGCGCAGTCGACCGCTGCGATCACCGCCGAAATGGTCGAGCAGATCTTGAGCGGCGGACAGAGCGTGATTCCGGCGCAGGTGAAACTGGCGGCGAGCGACTGGTTCGGGCCGGCCGGCGTGCTCGGGGTGCCGGTGATCTGCGGATTGCGCGGCTGGTCGCGCGTGATCGATCTTGGCGAGGGTGAGATCGACGGCGAAGAGCGCGACTGCCTGCTCGCGGCGTCGCAGGTCATTCGCGATCGTCTGACGAGCTGGGGGCTTTCATGAGCGCGTCCACTCTCGTCGTCTACGTGCTCGAAGCGGACGATCGTGCGGGCGTGATGCATGCGATCGCCGCGGTGTTCGCGCATCGCGGACTGTCGATGCACAGCCTGCTCGCCGACACCGGGCGCAAGCCTTCGCGCATCCTGGTGTCGTTCGACGGCACCGAGCGCCAGCAGAAGCTCGTGCAGCAGGTGCTCACGCGCCTGCATCACGTGCAAAGCGTGCGCGCGCTGCGCACCGATTCGCCCGAGCTGCGCGCCATCGCGGTCGGCCGGATGTGTGGCCCGCTGCCGCAGCTGGCGGAGGTGATCGCGCAGACGCAGGGCGATGCGGTGATGCTCTCGGGACGCTATCGCGACGTCGAAGCGGCCGTGAGCGAACTCGAATCCAGGGGGCTCATCGCCGAGGTCGCGCGCTCGCTCGTCGCGCTCTGAGCGCGGCGCCGGGCCATGCGCACCATCGATGCGATGCGGCGATAATGCCGCTCCCATCCAGGCTCACCAGATAGGACACTTCCATGCGCATTCTTCACACCATGCTGCGAGTCGGCGACATGCAGCGCTCCATCGATTTCTACACCAGCGTGCTCGGCATGCGCTTGCTGCGCCAGAATGATTTTCCGGATGGCAAGTTCACGCTCGCCTTCGTCGGCTACGAAGACGAAAGCGTAGCCTCTGCGATCGAGCTCACCTACAACTATGGCGTCGAGCGCTACGAGCTCGGCACCGCCTACGGCCACATCGCCCTGGAAGTCGACGATGCCTACGCCGCCTGCGAAGCCGTGCGCGCCAAGGGCTGCAAGGTTGTGCGCGAAGCCGGGCCGATGAAGCACGGCAGCACCGTGATCGCCTTCGTCGAGGATCCGGACGGCTACAAGATCGAGTTCATTCAGAAATAAAACGTTGCGGTCCGTTGATCGGTCGCCCGCCTCGCGGGAGGTTGAGCCCGATCTTCTACTTTCGGCTAATCCGACGAGAGCCGGCTGGAGAATCCACTACGATCGCGCCTCCATTTAAGGAAACTCGCAACCCATCGCCGCTTTCGTCGGCTGGCGCTTCGGTGCCGGCACTCGAAGCCACAGGCAAGAGCGTTCCGCACACTTGAAGGAGCAGGATGATGCAACTTTGGAAACCTCTGGCGGTGCTGGCTCTGGCTGGCGTGGCGATGCCGGCTTTCGCGGCCGATTGCGCCACCGAGATCGAGGCCAACGACCAGATGCAGTTCAGCAAGAGCAGCATCGAAGTGCCGGCCTCGTGCAAGCAGTTCAAGCTCACGCTCAAGCACACGGGCAAGCTGCCCAGGAACGCGATGGGCCACAACTGGGTGCTGACCACGCCGGCCGATTACGGCCCGGTGGCGCGTGACGGCATGGGCGCTTCGCTCGAAACCAACTTTTTGAAGGCCGATGATGCGCGCGTCGTCGCGCACACCAAGGTCATCGGCGGCGGGGAGTCGGATACGGTGAGCTTCGACGTGGCCAAGCTGACCGCTCCGGAATACAACTTCTTCTGCTCGTTCCCGGGCCACGCGATGATGATGAAGGGCTCGCTGAAGCTCGTGAAGTAAGCGCATCCCGGTTGCAGAAAAGCCCCGCACTCGGAGTGAGTGCGGGGCTTTTCGTTTGCGCGGGACGAAGCTTTATTCGATGCTGATCGTCCCCGAACCCGGCAGGCGTGTGACGAGTTCGGCATCGACCAGGCGCGAAGGCGTATAGGTTCCGCCGGGTTTCTCGTTCTGCAGCAGGTGCTCGACCACCGCGAGCGAGCCCGTGATCGTCAGGCTGTAGCCATTGCTGGTCTTGATGCGCGCGGTGCGCACCGTTCCGCGCGAGTTGCGTGCCTCGCCCCAGACATGGGTCGGCAATTTCTCGCGCAGCATTTCGTCCGGACCTTTGACGGTCTTCTCGATCCGGCGCTTGATGAAGCGCTGCACCGGCGCCAGGCCGATCAGCCAGCGGAACCCGTTCGCCCGCCTGGCGTTGGCGATCATGCTCGGTGAGCCGGGCAGGTAGACCTCGATGTTCGGAATGCCGGTCGTGTACCAGGCCGTCGAGACGTCGCCCCATGGAATCGTCATCGCGAGCTTCTCGCCATCGCCGAAGTCGATGCGGCGCACGCTGTAGGCCAGCGGCACCTGCACGATGCGTCCGTCGCGCCGCACCTTGCCGCCCTGGGCGAGGCCTTCGACCGAAGTCTTGGCCGTGCCCGGCGAGAAACCCGAGCGCGAATCGAAGCCCAGCGCCAGATGCGTCGCGTCGGGCAGCGCGGACTTGAGCGCGGCGGCGACGCAGTCGGTCGGAATCACGTCGAAGCCGACGCCCGGGCAGATCACCACACCGGCCTTGCGTGCTGCTTCGGACTGCGCCTGGGCGTATTCGAACACCGCGATTTCGCCGGTGATGTCGAGGTAATGCACGCCGGCCCGGATGCAGGCATCGATCATCGGCTTGGCCGTGGCCGAGAACGGACCCGCGCAATGCAGCACCAGGGCGATGCCGTCGAGTCCGCGCAGCAGGGCGGCCGTGTCGTCGAGAGCGAAGGCGCGTGCTTCCAATCCGAGCTCGCGGCCCAGGCTTTCGACCTTCGGTGCCGAACGGCCGGCGAGCACCGGCTGATGGCCGCGCTTTCTGGCTTCGCGTGCGATCAGCTCGCCGGTGTAGCCATTGGCCCCGTAAATCATCCACTTCATGGCAGCGCTCCAAATGACAAGAATTAGGTGTTCGTGCAGAGCCGGAATCGAAGTCTGGAAAGAAAGATTTCTCGGTTTTCCGATGGGCCTTCGATTGGCCACTTGATTTTTGATCTGGCGGCCAGCTTAGCCGTTAGACAGCCCCATTTTTTTTATGTAGAGTCCTGGACGCAGTCGATCAAGCAAAGCTTTCCTCGGTCTCGCTTTACCTGCTTCACTTACTCGAAGCATCGTTTCGCAAAGTCTGCGGTGGTTCCTTGAACAGATTGCAAGTGTGGTTTTTTCGATCTACTAGTTTTCTGCTTTAAAGGAACGTCGCATGAGCAATGTGGAAACGGGCACCGTGAAGTGGTTCAACGATGCCAAGGGCTTCGGTTTCATCACCCCGGCCAATGGCGGTGAAGACCTCTTCGCCCACTTCAAGGAAATCCAGGGCACTGGATTCAAGACCCTCAAGGAAGGTCAGCGCGTGGAGTACGTCTCCAAGCGTGGCCCCAAGGGCATGCAGGCCTCGCAGATTCGTCCGCTCTAAGGCTAAGAATTTGTCATTAAAGACCCCGGCGATGCCGGGGTCTTTTTTTATCGCTCGAGTTTGTCGCATTGCAGCATTCAGTGAAGCATCCGTGCAAAAAGATTAAGGGCCGCATTGCGGCCCTTAATCTTTTTGCACTTCGATAACGCTTTTTTGAAACGAATCAGCCTTTATAGGCCTTGATGCCGTTTTCGATTTCGGCGCGAGCCGCGGCCGCATCGCGCCAGCCGGCGATCTTCACCCACTTGCCCTTCTCGAGCGCCTTGTAGGAGCTGTAGAAGTGATGGATTTCGTTCTTGACGCGCTCCGGCACGTCGGCCAGATCCTTGAGATGGTCGTAGGCGTTGTTGCTGACCTTGTCGACCGGGACCGCGAGCAGCTTGGCGTCGGTGCCCTTCTCGTCTTCGGTGTCGAGCACGCAGAGCGCGCGGCACTTGATGATCGAACCAGCAACGACCGGATGCGGAGTCAGCACGAGCACGTCGACCGGATCGCCGTCGCCGGCGAGGGTCTTCGGCACGTAGCCGTAGTTGGCGGGGTACGACATCGCCACGTTCATGAAGCGATCGACCATCAGCAGGCCGGTGTCCTTGTCGACTTCGTACTTCACCGGCGGGCCATAGGCCGGAATTTCGATGACGACGTAGAACTCGTTGGGGGCTTTTTCGCCAGGGCCCAGCGCTTCGATACCCATGATTCGGACTGCCTCGTTTTGCGGGTGGAATGTAAGGTGGCGCACTGCAATCGGCACGCCGAAGAGGCGGCAGTTTACGTGAGACGCCGCGATGCTCGCCATTGGTCGCGTTGACGCCTGCGCCCTGGAGCCGTTACCGTTTGTCTGCGCGGTAACGCAACAAGTAGCCCTACGCAGGCGCCTGTGCCAACGCTGCAACACCTTGTTCCATAAGTAGGAATCAAATCGATGAGAATTGTTCTGCTGGGTGCGCCCGGCTCGGGGAAGGGCACGCAGGCCAAAAATCTGATCACGCATTACGGCATTCCGCAGATCTCCACCGGTGATGCGCTGCGCGCGGCCGTGAAGGGCGGAACCGAGCTCGGCAAGAAGGCCAAGGCGGCGATGGAAGCCGGCCAGCTGGTCGCCAACGAGATCGTCATCGGCATCGTCGAAGAACGTCTTGGCGAAGCCGATGCGCGCAAGGGCTTCATCCTCGACGGGTTTCCGCGCAATGCCGCGCAGGCCGACGTGCTCGAGGGCATGCTGCAGCGTCTGGGCCAGCCGGCGATCGACAAAGCCATCCATCTGCACGTGCCGGACGAGGAGATCGTTCGCCGCCTGCTCGAACGCGCCAAGATCGAAGGCCGCGTCGACGACACCGAGCCGGTCATCCGCAAGCGTATCGAGGTCTACAACGCCGAGACCAAGCCGCTGCTCGACTACTACGCGGCGCAGGGCAAGCTCGTCACGCTCGAAGGTGTTGGCGACGTCGACACGATTTTCGCCTCCATCCTCAAGGTTCTGAGCTGATTCATCGCCGCGCGGGCGTTCGTTCGCGCGAAAGGCTTACGTAGAGCGACCCAAAAGCGCCCCGGTCACCGGGGCGCTTTTTTTGCCGCTGGACGAATGCTCAGGGCAGCAGCTTGAGCAGCGCTTCGCCGGCGACCCGGCGACGCCAGCCTTCGAGCACCAGGGCCCGCGCCGCCGGTCCTCGCAGGGCGACGACCTCGATGTCCGCGCGCGGCGCCAGCAGCGAGGGTGGAATGCCGAGTTCGGTGGCGATCTCGCGATTGCGGTTGGCGAGCTTCTGGATCAGCGATTTCTGCGCGTCGCTGAGCAGCCCGTCGAGGGCGAGCGCGGGCGCCGTCGAACCGCGCGATTCCGCGATGACCTGCAGCAGCGCGTTGCCGTGCCGCTCGAGGGTTTTCGGCGGTAACACCTGCAGCCCCGTGAGCTGCGCGAGCGAATCGGGCTGGCGCTCGGCGAGCCTGTAGAGCGCATCGTCGGCGAGGATCCATTTGCGCGGGCGGTTGCGCGCCTCGGCGATATTCTCGCGCCAGGCGGCGAGCGCGGCGGCGACATGCTGCCCCGGCGCGGGCAGCCGGCCGATGCCCTTGAGGCGGTCCCAGGCGTCTTCCGGACGCACGCGGTAGCGCTCGGGCCTGGCGAGGCGAGCGCAATCCTCTTCGAGCCATTCGAGGCGGCCGCGCCGGGCCAGCTCCTCACGCAGCGGCGGGTACATTTCGCCCAGATGGCGTACGTCGTCTTCGGCGTAGGTGAGTTCGGCCCCGCTGAGCGGGCGACGCGACCAGTTGGTACGCGAAAGCGATTTGTCGATTTTCAGCCCCAGCCGCTTCTCGACCAACCCGGCGTAGCCGAGCTGGTCGCCGATCCCGAGCAGGCTTGCGGCGAGCTGCGTATCGAACAGCGGGGTCGGGGCGCTGCCGCTCAGGTGCACGAAGATTTCGAGATCCTGGCTTGCCGCATGAAACACCTTGATGCTGTCCGCGCGCAGCAGCAGCGCGAGCAGCGGCTTGAGATCGGGCAGCTTGATCGCATCGAAAGCGACCTGGCACCGCGGGTCGCCGACCTGCACGAGGCAGAGCTGCGGCCAGTAGGTTTCCTCGCGCACGAACTCGGTGTCGACCGCGAGCCAGGGGCTGGAGGCGAAAAAGGCCAGGGCCTCGGCGTAGGCGGCAGGCGTGTCGATCAGCATGAGTTGCGGGGGCGCTCCGGGTAAGGGGACCGATGTCCCAGGACGGGAGCGCTTAGAATAGCGGCTCTGCCCTTTTCGCTTGTCCTCCCATCGCATGCTGACTCAAGTGGCCCGTGCCACCCTGCGCATCCTGCTGTTTCGCGCTGGCCCGCAGGATTTTCCGTTCGATCCCGGCCTGAGCCGGGTACTGGTTCCGGTGGCCGTGCTGGTCAACTTCCTGCTCGCCTCGATCACGCTGCCGCCGGCGCTGGCGGTGGTGGCCGCCGTCGTCACGGTGTTCGCGCTTTCGTTCTCCACGCGCACGATGCTGCGCCTGCGCCAAGTCGAGAACCGCTACGACCAGACCTTCCATGCCCTGCTGGCGACCAGCTCGGTGATATCCTCGCTGGTGATCCTGCCGACCGCCAAGCTCAAGCCGCAGATCCTGCAGATCGCGCAGAATCCCGAATTGGTAAACAACCCGGAAACGATGCTGCCGCCGGGGCTGGCGCTGTCGCTGCTGTTGCTGCTGACCTGGAGCTTCATGGTCACCGCTTCCATCTACCGCCAGGCGGCCGGCTTCCGGATGCCGCTCGCGGTGCTGGTGGCCTTGTTGATTTCGATCAGCCTGCAGGTCTTCGTGAGTCTGGCCACTTCGACGATCGGCAGCGTGTTCGGCCTGCTGCCCGCTTCCCTCGGGACGCCCTGATGCACCTGCACATCCTCGGCATCTGCGGAACCTTCATGGCCGGCATCGCCGCCATCGCGCGCGAGGCCGGGCACCGCGTGACCGGCTCGGACGCCAATGCCTGGCCGCCGATGTCGACGCAGCTCGAAGCGCTCGGCATCGAGCTGCAGCGCGGCTATTCGCCCGAGCACCTGCAGCCGGCGCCCGATATCGTCGTCGTCGGCAATGTCGTTACGCGCGGCAATCCGGCGATGGAGTACGTGCTCGACGCCGGCCTGCCCTACGTGTCCGGTCCCCAGTGGCTCGCCGAGAACGTGCTGGCCGGTCGCCACGTGCTCGCGGTCGCGGGCACGCACGGCAAGACCACCACGAGCTCGCTGCTGGCCTATCTGCTCGAAGCCGCCGGACTGAAGCCCGGTTTCCTGGTCGGTGGCGTGCCGCTCAATTTTGGCCTCTCCGCGCGCCTCGGCGAAGGAAACTGCTTCGTCATCGAGGCCGATGAATACGACACCGCCTTCTTCGACAAGCGCAGCAAGTTCGTGCACTACCGGCCGCGCACCGCAGTTCTCAATAACCTCGAATACGACCACGCGGACATCTTTCCGGACCTCGCGGCGATCGAGCGTCAGTTCCACCACCTCGTACGCACGGTGCCGGGCAGCGGACGGCTCGTCGTCAACGGCCGCGACGCGGCGCTCGAGCGCGTGCTCGCAATGGGCTGCTGGAGCGAGGTCGTGCGCTTCGACGACGAAGCCGGCTGGCGCGCCGAGCCTCGCGGGCAGGGCTTCGAGCTGTTCGTAAACGGGGAATCGAAAGGCATCGTCGATACGCCGCTGGCCGGTGCGCACAATCGCTCGAACACGCTCGCCGCATTCGCCGCGGCCGCGCACGTCGGTGCACCGATCGACACGCTGATCGCGGCGCTGCCGGGATTCCAAAGCGTGCGTCGTCGGCTCGAGCTGCGCGGCGAAGCGCGTGGCGTGCAGGTCTACGACGACTTCGCCCATCACCCGACCGCGATCGCGGTGACGCTCGCGGCGCTGCGCGAGCAGCCCGGCGGGCGCATCCTCGCGGTGCTCGAACCGCGTTCGAACACCATGCGCCTCGGCAGCCATGCCGACGAGCTCGCGCACAGTCTCGACGGCGCCGACGTCGCTTTCGTCTATGCGCGTCCCGATCTGAAGTGGGATGCGCAGTCCGCACTCGCGGCCGCGCGCGTGCCGGTGTCGACGCATGCGGATTTCGACGCACTGGTCGCGGCCATCACGGCCGAGGCGCGTGCGGGCGATCGCGTGCTGGTCATGAGCAACGGCGATTTCGGCGGCATTCACGGCAGGCTGCTGGCCGCCCTGGCCGCGTGAACATTCAGAAGCAATTCATGGCCGCGCCGACACAGTCGCGCGCCTTCGCCCATCATCGATCGGGGCTGCCGAAACATGGATGACGCTCGACCGTCGGTCCCGTTGCACATCTCGCCCGAGCAGGCTCAAAAACTCGGGCGCGCGCATACTTTGGTGCCGGCGCGCGGCCCCCTCTCGAAGCTGCTGCGACGCAGCGAACAGGCGCTCGAAGCCGCGGTCGCCAAGGTCTCCAGGCTCGACGATCGCCCGGTGTACGACACCGCCGATTTTCCGTGGGCGGCCGAAGTGGAGCGCTACTGGCCCGAGATTCGCGCCGAGCTCGATCAGGTGATGGTGCAGCGCCAGCAGCTGCCGGACTTCCACCAGATACTCGATGAAGTGCGCACGATCACGCAGGACGATCAGTGGAAGACGTTCTGGCTGCTCGGCGCCGGCATGGATTGCCGCGAGAACGCGAGCCGTTGCCCGCGGACGATGCAGGCGCTGTCGCACATTCCGGGCGTGATGAATGCGTTCTTCAGCATCCTGGCACCCGGCAAGCACATTCCGCCGCATCGCGGGGCCTACAACGGTATCCTGCGCTATCACCTCGGGCTCATCGTGCCCGAGCCCCGCTGGATGGCGGGCATCCGCATTGCCGACCAGATCTGCCACTGGAGCGAGGGTGCGAGCCTGATCTTCGACGACAGCTTCAATCACGAAGCCTGGAATCACACCGAAGGTTGGCGCGTGGTGCTGTTCGTCGATTTCGCGCGTCCGCTGCATCAGCCGTTTCACTGGCTCAATCGCGCATCGCTGGTCGGCGCCGGCCTGTTGCCGTTGATGCGCCGCGCTGCGGCCAAGCAGCGCAAGTGGCAGCTCGGTTTCTACGAGCAGACGAGCAAAAAGAAAGGCGCCTGAGGCGCCTTTCTTTTCAAAACCGTTCAAAACGGGGCGATCAGTTCTTCTGATCGCGGCGAAGCTCCTGGCGGTCGTCGCGAATCTCGCGGCGGGTGTCTTCCCGCGCATCGCGCGCGTCCTGCCGGAGCTCCTGGCGATCGCGGCGATTTTCCTGACGCTGGTCGGCCGAGTTGCGCGCGATGTCTTCGCGACGCTCGCGTGCATCCGCGCGCGCGTCCTGGCGGTCCGCGCGCTGTTCGGCGCGCGAGTAGTCGTTGTCCGCGTGGGCGCGGCTGGCGGTACCGGCCAGCAGCATTGCACCCAGGGCGATCGAGATGAGGGGTTTTTTCATGCGGGTTCTCCTGTCCATGGACTTGGTTTGATGCCGTGCCTGCAACGAGTCCGGTTCATCCGAAAAGCATCGCATCGCATACGTCGTCCGATCCGTGGCGACTGCGTCCAGTGTGCGAGTCACGGCTGGCCTCGGCCTGAATCCGGCCAGATCGCTTGGGGGGCGCTGGAGTGGCTGCTAAGCTCCGGCCCCGTGCTTTTTTTGGAACCGCGCTCCCATGTCGCCTGCTTTGACTTCCGCCGATGGTTTGCCGCTTGCCGTCGATCTCGAACCGCTCATGCAGCGTGTCCTCGATGCAGCCAAGGCTGCGGGCGCGACGCAGGCCGAAGCAGGGCTCTCGCACTCGCGGGGATTCTCGGTCAGCGTGCGCAAATCGGAAGTCGAGAGCCTCGAGTTCCAGCGTGATCGCGACCTGTCGCTGACGGTGTATTTCGGCAAGCGCAAGGGCAGCGCCTCGACCGGCGATTTGTCCGATTCGGGTATCCGCCAAGCGGTCGAGGCGGCCGTCGCGATCGCGCAGGTCACCGAAGAGGATCCCTGCTCGGGACTCGCCGATCCGCATCGGCTCGCGACCGTCTTCCCCGACCTGCAGCTCGATCATTACTGGGACCTGCAGCCTGCGCACGCGGTGGAGCTCGCGCGTGCCTGCGAGGCTGCTGCAATGGCGGTCGATGCGCGCATCACCCAGACCGAAGGTGCGGGTCTGTCGACGCAGCGCGGCGTTTCGCTGTACGCCAACAGCCACGGTTTCGTCGGCCGTCGCAGCGGAACGCAGCATTCGATCTCGTGCGCGGTCATCGCCACCGACGCCAACGGCAACATGCAACGCGATTACTGGTACGACGGCGGGCGCGATGCGCGCCTGCTCGATACGCCCGAGGCGATCGGCCGCCGTGCGGGCGAGCGCACGGTCGCGCGCCTGGGTGCGCGGCGCCTGTCGACGCGCAACGCAGCGGTGCTGTTCGTCCCGCAGATGGCCCGCAGCCTCTTCGGCCACTTCGTCGGCGCGATCTCGGGTGGCTCGCTGTACCGGCGTGCGAGTTTTCTGCTCGACCACCTCGACAAGCCGGTGTTCGCTTCGCAGATCACCCTCGAACAGAAGCCTTTCCTGCTCGGCGCTTCGTCGAGCTCTGCATTCGATCACGAAGGCGTTGCGACGAGCGACCGCACGCTGGTCGAGAATGGCGTGCTGCGAGGCTGGCTGCTCGGCAGCTACTCCGCACGCAAACTGGGTCTTCAAACCACCGGCAATGCGGGCGGCGTGTTCAACCTGCTCGTGAGCCACGGCTCGCACGACTATGCCTCGCTGTTGCGTGAAATGGGCGAGGGTCTGGTCGTCACCGAGCTCATGGGGCAGGGCGTCAATGGCGTGACGGGGGATTACTCACGCGGCGCCGCCGGCTTCTGGGTCGAGAACGGCGAAATTCAATATCCGGTCGAGAACGCGACCATCGCGGGCAACCTGCTCGATTTGTATGGGCGTATCCGTGAAGTCGGCAGAGACGTCGATACGCGCTCGAACATCCGCTGCGGCTCGGTGCTCATCGACGGCATGATGATCGCGGGCGACTGAGCCCATCTCACGGCACGGCTGCGGCTCGGCCGTACGACGCGGGGGCATGCATCCATTGCGGCTTCGCTGAGCCTGCTTGGGTCCGGCGGGTTCGCCAGGAGTTGGCCGGTTTTGGTCGGGATTCAGCTTTGCGTTCCTAGACTGGGCTTCAACTTTTTAGGCAGCAGTCCGTCTATGAACATGCCGAGAAAAAGCCTGGAGAAGCCGCATTCCACGGAGGCTCCGCGTTGTCCGATCAACGTCGCGGCCCGCCGGGCCGGCCTCACCGCACATGTGATTCGGGCTTGGGAACGTCGCTACGAGGCGATCGTGCCGGAGCGTACCGCCAAGGGTCGGCGGTTGTATTCCGAGTGGGAAATCCAGCGCCTGGTGCTGCTGCGTCAGGCGGTGGATCTGGGTCATCGCATCAGCGAAATCGCCGACCTGCCGCTAGAGGATCTGCGCGCGCTCGTGGGACAGGATGCCGTTCCAGGTGTCGAGGCCTCGCCGCGTATACCGATGACCACGAACCGGCTCATCGAGCTGGCGATGGACATGGTGCGGGGGCTCGACGGCCCGGGTCTGTCGCAGTCCCTGCTGCAGGCTACGCGTACGCTCACCGGAACGGCCTTGTTCGACGACTTCGTCGCGCCGCTCTCCGACGAACTCTTGCGTCGGCGTCGCCAGGGGGAGTTGCGATTGGCGCACGAGCAGTTCGCGATGGCCTATCTGCGCCGCTTCGTCGGCGATCTGCTGAGCACCAAGAGTGTCCACTCGATCGGCGCCACCGTGTTGGTCTGCGCGCCGGTGAGTTCGCTGCACGAGATCGGCGCTTTGGCGTCGGCGGTGACGGCCAATCGCGAAGGCTGGCAGGTGGTTTATCTCGGGGTGGGACTGCCGGCCGATGAAATCGCCTTCGTCGCCGAACGACGCCACGCACGGGCCGTGATCGTGAGTCTCTCCGGCAATGGTGACGATGACCGCGTGGAGTCCGAGCTGTCGAGCTTGCGTAACCGCCTGGACACCGAGCTCCCGGTGATCGTGGTCGGCCGCGACGCGGAACGTCATCGCAGTACCCTGCAATCGATCGGGGCGCGCTCGGCCATCACGCAGACGGAACTCACAGCCGAACTCGAGCACCTCGCCCATCCCGCGGCGGACGTGGGCTAGTTTCTAGCCGAAGGTCGCCAACGCCGCCGCTTCGGCGGACTGACTAGGCGCCCGGTGCGCGGCGAACGAGTTTTTCGACCAGATCGGCCGGCAGCACGTCCGGCACGGCGGCGCGGCGACTGCGGTTGAGCTGGATGTCGTAGGTCAGTCGCGAGCCATAGATCGTGGGCTGGCGCGGATCGAAGCTCGGCTTGTCGAGGGCAAGCAGGCGGGTTCCTAGCGCGAACCCCTCGCTCAAGTCGCGCGTGGTCATCAGCACGGTGATGCCGGTGCGTTTCCACAAGTCGAGCAGCATCGCGTGCAAGTCCTTGCGCGCTCCCACGTCGAAGCGATGAAACGGGTCGTCGAGCAGCAGAATCTGCGGCTGAACGATGAGCGACTGCGCGATCGCCAGCCTTTGCAACGAAACAGGCGACAGCTGGGCCGGCATCTTGTGCATGAGCGCACGCAGTCCGGTGAGGTCGACCATGGCCTCGACTTTTTCGTGTTGGCGCTCGCGACTTGCCCCGAACAGGCGCCCGAACCAGCGCGAGCGCTGCAGTTCCAGGCCCAGCAACAGGTTGTCGCGCAGGTTCAGGTGGGGATAGAGCGCATCGGGTGTATCGGCCGGGTAGACCAGCCCGCGTTTGACCGGGCTGCTTTCGAGCGCAACTCCGTCGAGCAGAATGCGCCCGCGGCTGGCCGGAATCCGGCCCAGCAAGAGCCGCAACAGGCTCGACTTGCCGCAGCCCTGCGCGCCGACCACGACGCAGAATTCGCCGCGCCCGATGCGCAAGGAGAGCTTTTCGAGCACGACGCTGTCGCCGTATTCGAGCCAGACATTGCGAAAGTCGATGAAGGACACGCTCGTGCGAGTTCCGGCGGCGGAAAGCCGCAGTGTGGGCAAGTCGTCACCGACCTGCCAAGCCGATCACCTCGCCAGGCTCGAACTTCAGGCTGAAATTTGATTTACGATTCAAATTTGAATTAAGTTCACCGAAAGAATACGAACAACTATTGGCAGGGATGGGGACCAGGGAGCGCCGACAGCGTGATTTCGAACAGCGCGAACAGCTGTTCATCGACGCTGCGCGCGAGCTGATCCGCGAGGATGGCCTGCTCAACCTGCAGATGGCGAGGGTCGCCGAGCGCTGCGAGTACGCCGTCGGGACGCTCTACCAGCACTTTGAATCGAAAGAAGATCTGGTGCTGGAGCTGGCCAACATCGAAATCAGCTCGCATGCCGACATGGTGCGCCGGGCGGTGGCCTGGAACGGCAATTCGCGCGAGCGCATCTTCGCCATGACGGTAGCGGACATGATCTTCATGGCCAGCAAACCCGAGCATTTCGGCCTGATCCAGTACGCGCTTTGCGAGGTGGTCTGGCGCGCGGCCTCGGCGGCTCGCCGCCAGCGAATGCTCGAAGCCCAGACTCCACTCGTGGAGCTGACGGTCCGCGTGGTGGCCGGGGCGGCCGCGGGCGGCGAGCTGAACCTGCGCGGACAGACCCCGGCGGAGGTCGCGGCGGCGATCTGGGCCCAGACGATCGGCATGCACAATATGGCGCACGCCGACGGCGCGATGGATGTTTTCGCCGTCGACAACCCGTATCGCCTGATGTGCCGTCACATCCAGGCCTTATTGAACGGACTCGAATGGAAACCCTATGTGGACCCGGCGGACGGGCAGGCGCTGGATGCGCTCATCGATCGAATTCGCAACGAGGTATTTCATGACTGCTGCGCCCCGGCTTGATGCCTCGCGCTGGCTGCTGGCTGCCTGCCTGGGCGGCTGGACCGCCTGTGCCCCCGCCATGTCGCTGACCGAGGCCCTGATGGCGGCCGACGGGCACGACCCGACGCGGGCCGTCTTCGAGGCCCAGTTCGCGGCCGATCGCGAGGCCGGCATCATCGAGCGCGCCTCGATCCGCCCGCAGGTCAATCTGCAGGGCGCGGCGAACTACGCGCACACCGAATCCAAGAGCACGGCTTTCAGCAACCTGGGCTCCGGCAGCGGCGATGCGGGCGGGGGCAGCGAAGAACAGCAGGCTTCCAGCGGCGTGTTCAAGGACAGCTATCCGGCCTGGTCGGCGAGCGCCAGCCTGCGCCAGCCGCTGTTCCGGCTCGACTGGTTCGATATCGGCGACCGCGCCAAGGCACTCGAATCGCAGGCCGATCTCGCGCGCCGCAGCGCCCGGCTCGATCTGCAGCTGCGCGTGGCCCAGCGCTATTTCAACGTGCTGATCGCCCAGGACGAGCTCGCCCAGGCCGAGGCCGAGGCGCGCGCCATCGGGCAGTCGCTCGACAACACCCGCCAGCGCTACGAGGTGGAGCTGGCTCCGGGTACCGACCTCAAGGAGGCGCAGGCCCGCCACGATCTGGCCCAGGCCGACCTCGTGAGCGCTCGGCGCAATCTGCAGAACGCACGCGACGAACTCGACGAAACCACCGGTGACGGCGACGCGAGCCTGCCGGCCCTGCCGCCCGAGGTGAGCTTTCCGCCCCTGCTGCCGGCGCACGTCGACGAATGGGTGGGCGCCGCGCGCGCCAACAGCCCGCGCATCGCGCTGGCCGAGCAGAGTGCGATCGTCGCCCGCACGCGCTACCAGAGCGCGCGGGCCTCGGCGTATCCGACGCTCGATCTGGTCGGCAGCGTCGGCCGCGACGACACCAGCGATTTCGCCTTCGGCCAGCGCACCGACGATGCGCGCGTCGGCGTCGAGCTCAACATTCCGCTCTACGCCGGTGGCGCGACGCTGGCCGGCCTGCGCCAGGCCGGCGCGCAGCGCGACGTCGCCGAGGCCGACCTCGTGCGCATCCAGCGCGAGACCGAGCGCAGCACGCGCCAGCAGTACCGCACGGTCGAAACCGCGTACATCGAGGTCAACGCCTACCAGCGCTCGCTCGCCTCCGCCGAGACCGCGGAGATCGCCACGCGCAACGGCTACGATGCCGGCACGCGCACGATCACCGACGTGCTCGATGCGCAGAGCCGCGTGGTGCAGTCGCGCCGCGACCTCAACACCGCGCGCTACAACCTGTTGCTCGGCCTGCTGCAGCTCAAGCAGATCGTGGGTCGGCTGACGGTGGCCGATTTCTCCGAAATCGATCGCCTGCTCGCGCAGCCGGCGACGCCCTGAGCGGCGCTTCCAAAGACGCCCTGAAATACGCAGCAAACGAAGGAAAGCTGAGAAATGACCAAGCGTTTGATCATCGTCATCGTGGGCTGCGGCGTCGTGTTCGGCGCCATCTTCGGCATGAAGTGGTTCGGCAACAAAATGATGAACGACTTCGTCGATGCCATGCCGATCCCGCCGGCCACCATCGGCGCCGGCAAGGTGCAGACCATGACCTGGGACAATCGTCTCGAAGCGGTCGGCAGCTTTGTTCCGGTCAACGGAACCGACGTCACCACCGAAGCGGGCGGCATCGTCACCGCGATCCATTTCGAATCGGGCCAGAAGGTCAAGAAAGGCACGCCGCTGCTCACGCTCGATTCGGCGCGCGAGCGCGGCGAGTACGAGCGCCTGAAAGCGCAGGCCGAGCTTTCGGAGCTCAATCGCGTGCGCCGTGAAAAGCTGTTCAAGCTCGAAGCGATCTCCAAGTCCGACTACGACGCCGCCGCCACCGAAGCCAATGCGGCCAGGGCGGCGGTGCAGTCGCAGGCCGGCGTGCTCGCGCAGAAGGAGATTCGCGCGCCGTTCGATGGACTGCTGGGTATTCGCCGCGTCAACGTCGGCCAGTACCTGAGCGCCGGAACCGCCATCGTCACACTGCAGTCGCTCGATCCGATCGACCTCGATTTCACGCTGCCCGAGCAGTACGTCGGCCAGGCCCAGCCGGGCTTCAAGGTGACCGTCAACGTCGATTCGTACGCGGACCAGAGCTTCACCGGCGAGGTGCTCGCAGTGGAGCCGCGCATCGATTCGGCGACGCGCAACTTCGGCCTGCGCGCGCGCCTTCCGAACCCCGATCTGAAACTGCGCGCCGGCCAGTTCGGCCGCGTGACGCTGACGCTGCCTGGCAACCGCTCGCTGTTGGTTCTGCCACGCACTGCGGTCAGCTACGACTCCTACGGCACTTCGGTGTTCGTGGTGCTGAAGAAGAAAGAAGATCCGAACGCGCCCAAGCCGAAGGAAATGCCGGGCGCGCCGGCCGGTCCGACGACCGACCTCATCGTCGAGCAGCGCTTCATCAAGGTCGGCGAAGCGCGTGGCGATTTCGTCGCGGTGGTCGACGGCATCAAGGAGGGCGAGCAGGTGGCGACTTCGGGCCTGCTCAAGCTGCGCAACGGCCAGCCCGTGATCATCAACAACGAAGGGGCACCGCAGCCCAGGCTCGATCCCAAGCCGGCCGAAGGCTGACCACGGCTCGGAATCGCCGATGGGATTCCAGCCCGGACACGGCTTGTTCTTTTGCGACTCGATAGCGCAGCCCCGATAGGTATTCGAATGCATTTCACCGACATCTTCATCAAGCGTCCCGTGCTCGCCACGGTGGTCAGCCTGGTGATCCTGCTGCTGGGCCTGCGCGCCGCGTTCAATCTCACCGTGCGCGAATATCCGTTTCTGCAGAACGCGCAGATCCAGGTTTCGGTGGCCTATCCGGGTGCCGATCCGGCGCTGGTCGAAGGCTTCGTCACCACGCCGCTGGAGCGCGAGATCGCCTCGGCGTCGGGCATCGACTATCTGACCTCGAGCACGCAGCAAAGCTTGGCGACGATCACCGCCAACCTGCGCCTCGACAAGAATCCCAACGAGGCGATGACCGAGATTTCGGCCAAGGTCAACAAGCTGCGCAACCAGCTGCCCCAAGGCTCGGAAGACCCGATCATCCAGATCGCCGAAGGCGGTGGAACGGCGGCGATGTACCTGTCGTTCTACTCGGAGACGCTCGACAAAAGTCAGATCACCGACTACATCGAACGCATCGTGCAGCCGCAGCTGGTGTCGATCCCGGGCATCGAGACGGCGTCGATCCAGGGCCAGCGCATCTTCGCAATGCGCGTCTGGCTCAAGGCGGACCGGCTCACCGCGTACAACCTCACCGCCAGCGAGGTCTACGCGCGGCTGCGTGCGCAGAACGTGCTGTCGGCGGTCGGCGAGACCAAGGGCAATTACGTGAAGATCGGCCTGTCCGCACAGACCGATCTGCGCACGCCCGAAGAGTTCCGCCAGATGATCGTCAAGGCCGACGGCGACACCGTCGTGCGCCTGGGCGATGTCGCCGACGTGGTGCTCGGATCGGAGACCTATGAAGGCGGGGCGGGCTGGAACGGATCGCCCGCGCTGTTCGTGGCGATCAACATCCGGCCCGATGCCAACGTGCTCGACGTCGCCGATGCGGTCAACAAGATGTGGCCCGGCATCGTCGGCGCATTGCCGAAGGGCCTCGAAGCGGTGATCGGCTACGACTCCACCGACTACATCCGCGATGCCATCAGCGAGGTGATCAAGACGCTCGTCGAAGCGGTGGTCATCGTGATCGTGGTGATCTTCCTGTTCCTCGGTTCGATGCGGAACTCCCTGATTCCCGCAGTGACGGTGCCGCTATCGCTGGTCGGTGCGCTGTTCATCATGTTGATCATGGGGTTCACCATCAACCTGCTCACCCTGCTCGCGATGGTGCTCGCGATCGGCATGGTGGTCGACGACGCCATCATCGTGATGGAGAACGTGCATCGCCATATCGAAGAAGGTCTGGCTCCGTTCGATGCGGCGATCAAGGGCGGACGCGAACTGCTCGGCCCGGTGATCGCGATGACGATCACGCTGATCGCGGTTTACGCGCCGATCGGATTCCTGAGCGGCATCACCGGCAAGCTGTTCTCCGAGTTCGCGTTCACGCTCGCGGGTGCGGTGCTGATCTCGGGCGTCATCGCGCTCACGCTGACGCCGATGATGTGCGCCAAGCTGCTCAAGCCCACGCACGGCGAGGGGGCGCGGTCGAACCGGCTTGCCGCTTATCTCGATGCCAAGTTCGAGAGCTGGCGCCAAGCCTACAAGGCGCGCCTGCACGGGGCGCTCGATACCAAGTTCGTGATCCTGGTCTTCGGCACCATCGTGTTCATTTCGTGTTACTTCCTGTTCAGGGCCACGCCATCCGAACTCGCACCCGAAGAAGATCCGGGCTTCGCGATGGCCATCGTCGAGAACGACGGTTACGCAACCGAGGAATATCAGGAGCAGTATTTCAAGCCGGTGCAGAAGATCGCGCTCGCTCATCCGGAGGTGGACCGCATTTTCACGTTCTCGATGACCACCAGTCAGGGTTTCATGGGCCTGGTCACCAAGCCGTGGACCGAGCGCACGGTATCGACGCAGTCGGTGCTGCAGGAGCTCGGACCTCAGTTCAACCAGATCGCCGGCACGCGAGTCGCCACCATCGTGCCGCCTCCGCTGCCGACGCCGGGCCAGGGTTACCCGGTCGAATTCGTGCTCAAGTCCACCGCCGATCCGATGACGCTCGCGCGCGTCGGCGACGAGGTGATCGGACGCGCGATGGCCGCCAAGAAATTTTTCTACGTGGCGCCGATGCTGCGTATCGACCGGCCCGAGGCCGTCGTCGAGATCGATCGTGAAAAAGCCGCGTTGATGGGCGTGGACATGAGCCAGCTCAGCAGCGATCTGTCCGCGCTGCTCGCGGGCGGCGAGGTCAACCGCTTCTCCTACCAGAACCGCTCATACAAGGTGATCCAGCAGATTCAGCGCGGCAACCGCCTGAACCCGGATCAGCTCGAAGGCTATTACACGCGTGCGGCCACTGGCGAGCTGGTGCCGATCTCCACGCTCGTGAGGATCAGCGATCGCATCCAGCCGCGTTCGATCGAGCATGCGCAGCAGCTCAACTCGAACACCATCGTCGCGGTGCCGCGGCCGGACATCACGCAGGGCGAGGCGCTGGCGCTGCTCGAAAGCATCGCCAAGGAGGTGATGCCGGCGAACTTCCAGATCGACTACGCGGGTGGCTCGCGCCAGTTCAAGCAGGAGGGCTCGGCGCTGCTCGCGGTGTTCGGATTCGCAGTGATCATGATCTACCTCGTGCTCGCCGCGCAGTTCGAGTCGTTCCGCGATCCGCTGATCATGCTGGTGACGGTGCCGATGTCGATCTGCGGTGCGCTGGTCTGCATCAACGTGCTCGCGCTGACCAACGGCATGCAGATTTCGCACTTCCCGGGCATGACGCTGAACATCTACACGCAGGTCGGCCTGATCACGCTGATCGGCGTGATCTCCAAGCACGGCATCCTGATCGTGGAATTCGCCAACAAGCTGCAGGAGCAGGGCTATTCGCGTCGCGAGGCGATCGAAGAGGCATCGTCGATCCGCCTGCGTCCGGTGCTGATGACCACGGCCGCGCTGGTGATCGCGATGGTGCCGCTGCTGACGGCCAGCGGCCCCGGTGCCGCGGCGCGCTTCTCGATGGGCCTGGTGATCGCCTCGGGCATGACGATCGGCACGCTGTTCACGCTCTACGTGGTGCCGGCGATGTACCTGTACCTCGCGCGCGATCACGCCAAGCTGCAGCCGGTCGCAAGGGCGACCTGAGGTTCCAGACGACGGCCGGGTGACGTTGCGGGGTGGCGGCGTGGGACTTCAGGCGTGATCGACGTGCAGCGATCACGCCGCCGCCCTGGCTCCGTGGGTGAACCACGGAAACAGCCGCGACGGCGCGATTCGCAGCAGGCCATCGCCCGCGTAGACGAGCAGGGCGATCCACAGCAGATACGGCAGGATCAGCGCCATCGCGGCCTCGGCGCGCAGTGCGAACAGCCGCTGCCCGAGCCCGGGCGATTCCGACAGTGCTTCGCCGGCGATCAGCAGCAGCCACGCAACACCCAGATGTATCCGCAGCGCGACCAGCAGTCGCGGCAGCATCTGCGGCAGGATCACGCGCGTCACCAGGGTCCAGCCGTTGGCCCCGAGTGTGAATGCGCGGTCGATCTGCTCGCGGCCCAGCGCGCGGGTCTGCTGCTGGATCTCGCGAGCGATCAGCGGCGTCAGCCCGAGCACCAGCAGCGGTAGCTGCGGGTTCGATGCCGGGTGCCAGATCAGCAGCACCGGCAGCAGGGCGAGCGCCGGAATCGTCGAGAACGCCGTCAGCGCCGGCGACAGGCTCGCGGCGAACAGCGGCTGCGCGCCGCAGGCGATGCCGATCACGAGCCCGATCAGCGCGCTGATGACCAGCGCGGGAACCAGGCTGCCGAGGCTGGCGGCGGTGTCGTGCCAGAGCCGGTAACGACCTTCGCCGTCGGCGGTGAACGCCGCATCGGCCATTGCCGACAGCATCTGCGAAAAGCCCGGCATGCGACGGTCGAGCGGATCCAGCGCGATACGGTGTTCGGCGACAGCGAAGTACAGCGCGATGAGCGCCAGCAGCAACAGCCAGGACAGCCCCGATCCAAGGCGCGCATCGCGGCGCGGGACGAGCCTCATGCGTGGCTCCTTGCGGATGTCGCTGGGATGGGCCGGGTGGTCTTCATCGGATCGTCGCAGTGTACCCTTCGAAAAAACGGGCGAGGAGAGCGTGGTGAGCAACACTTCAGGACATTCGCGGGGCAATCCCTTGCTCGCCGGCGTGCGCGTCGTCGACGTGTCGAGGCTGTTGCCCGGCCCCTACTGCTCGCTGATGCTGGCCCAGCTCGGAGCCGAGGTCATCAAGGTCGAGGAACCGCAGGGTGGCGACTACGCGCGCTCGCTCGATGCGGACATGTTCGAGCTCGTCAACCGGGGCAAGCGCTCGATCGCGCTGGACCTGCGCAAGGCCGAGGACGTCGATGCCTTCGCGCGCCTGGTTTCGACGGCCGACGTGGTGCTCGAGTCGTTTCGTCCGGGCGTGATGGACCGGCTCGGCTGCGGCTACGCCACGCTCAAGGCGATCAACCCGCGGCTCGTCTACGCGGCGCTCACGGGCTATGGACAGGACGGGCCTTATCGCGATCGCGCCGGGCACGACATCAACTATCTCGGCTACGCCGGTGTGCTCGACCAGATCGGCGAAGCCGGCGCCGCACCGTCGCTTTCGAATGTGCAGATCGCCGATCTGGCCGGTGGCGCGCTGCATTGCGCGGTCGGCATTCTCGCGGCACTGATCGGCGCGCGAGCCTCTGGGCAGGGCACTTTCGTCGACGCTTCGATGCTCGACGGTTCGCTCGCGCTCAACGTCTTTGCGATGAGCGCGCTGCGCCGCGGAGCCGTGGCTCCGCGAGGAGAGGACACGCTGACCGGGGCCGAGCCCTGGTATCGCGTCTACGCCTGCGCGGATGAAGGCCATGTCGCGCTCGGCGCGCTGGAGCCCAAGTTTCGCGCCACCTTCTGCGCGGCCGTGCAGCGGCCCGATCTGGCCGCGCTGCGCGGAGCGGCTTTGCGCGAGGCGCTGGCGCAGCTGTTCGCATCGCGTACGCGCGCACAGTGGCGCAGTCAGCTCGAAGGCATCGACGCCTGCGCCTCGGTGGTGCTCGCGCTCGACGAAGTCCTTGCCGATCCGCAGGTGCAGGCACGCAAGCTCATCGAAGAAGTAGGAGGCAAGCCCGCGGTCGGCAGCGGCTTGCGCTTCGGTCCCGATCCCTTGCCCTCGCTCGGCGCGGCGCCCGCACTCGGCGAAGCCACTGCGGAGCTGCTCGCCTCACTGCCGGACACGCTGCCGAAACGCGAGGCGAAAAGATCGGGCGCGGAATGATTCCGCAGGGCAGCACGGCGGAAGCCAATCAGTCCGCAGCAAAAGCGCAGCCAAAAAATAAGGGGCGGAATGAATCCGCCCCCCAGGGGGATGGTCACGCACGGGTCAGAACGTAACCAGGGGAGAGTCCGTGCGGGACGCAATCCATGCAGCGTGCCAGCGCCGGTCATGCAGCTAAGTGATTGTTGAAACTCGCATGTTCGGAAACAGGACACGCCGGAAAACCATGCACCTCGCCGGGTTGCGAAAACACCGGCCGCAAAATGCACGTCGTTCGTCGAACGGATGGCATGGACTTGTGACAGCCGCGGTACAGGCGAATCGTGCAGAATGCTGGGAATGGCGATTCCCGCGCTGCAAGGCGGCAGGCGATCTCCAACACGGATGGAACGACGAGGCGGAGGGACCGCCCACCGCAAGGAAAGCGGGGATGACCTACAAAGCGCCGCGCTCTCCCGCGGCCCAACCCGAGAGAGAGAATCAGGGCAATGAGTGCAGAGTCCGCAGGGGCCAATGTTCTGCTGGTGGACGACGATGGATCGATCCTTCGCCTGTTCCGCCGCTGTCTGGAGGCCGATGGACACCGTGTGAGCACCGCGCGTTCGGCCGCCGAAGCCGAGGCCGCGCTGGGCCGCAACGTGTTCGACGTCTGCGTACTCGACCTCGACATCGGCGGTGATTCGGGCCTGGAGCTGCTGCCCCGGCTGCGCGAATGGGCACCGTGGATGCGCGTGATCATGGCCACCGCCACCGATGATGTCGGCACCGCGCTGTCGGCGATCCGCATCGGCGCGGCCGATTATCTCGTCAAGCCCTGCGATCCGAGCCAGCTTTCGCATGCGGTGGCGCAGCAGGTCGAAGCGCGCCGTCTCGAACAGCGCGTGCTCGCGCTCGAAGGCGAGCGTGGGCGGCGCAACGAAATCGACTTGAGCACCTCCAATCCTTCGCTGTCGGCCACGCTCGACATGGCGCGCCGCGTCGCCGACACCGATGCGACCCTGCTCGTGCTCGGCGAAAGCGGCACCGGCAAGACCGTGCTCGCGCGCGCCGTGCACGAGATGAGCCCGCGTCGCAATGCGGCTTTCGCCACGGTGAGCTGCCCTTCGCTGTCGGCCGACCTGCTCGCGAGCGAACTCTTCGGGCACGTGCGTGGCGCGTTCACGGGCGCCACCGACAATCGCCAGGGACGCGTGCAGATCGCCGAGGGCGGCACCTTGTTCCTCGACGAGATCGGTGATCTGCCGATGGCGATGCAGCCCAAGCTGCTGCGTTTCCTGCAGGATCGCGAATACGAGCGGGTGGGTGATCCGAATACGCGGACGGCCAACGTGCGTGTCATCGCGGCGACCAACCAGGATCTCAAGCGCATGGTCGCCGAGGGCAAGTTCCGCGAAGATCTCTACTACCGGCTCAACGTCGTAAGCCTGACCTTGCCGGCCCTGCGCGAACGTCGCGAAGACGTGCTCACGCTCGCCGAACAGATCCTGCTTCAGCTCGCGGTTCGCTACGACCGTCCGGCCCGTCGCTTCACCAAGGAAGCGGCTTCGCTGCTGTCGCTGCATCCCTGGCCCGGCAATCTGCGCGAGTTGCGCAATGCCGTCGAGCGCGCGGTCATCATCTGCGAATCGGATGCGATCACGCCCGAGCATCTGCCGTTCGGCCGCGCCGCTCCATCTCCCGGACAGGCGCTGCGCGCAGGTGACCCGGTGTCCCTCGAAGAGCTCGAGCGCGCGCATATCGAGGCCATCGTCGCCGGCACCACTTCGCTCGAAGCGGCCGCCAAGCTGCTCAAGATCGACAGCTCCACGCTGTACCGCAAGCGCAAGGCCTTCGACGGCGTGACCGTGATCTGAGCTTGAGACGCTTCAATGAAAAGAGCCGCTTGAAAGCGGCTCTTTTCATTGAAGCGGTGCGACGTTGTATCCGTGCCGAATCAGTGATGCGAGCGACGACTCCCGGCACTGGATTCGCTCGTGCTCGGGGCTGCGGGAACCGACAGCTCGGCCGGAGTTTCAGCCACCGGCTCCGGGCGCTTGGCCCGGCTCACGCGCTTGGGAGCGGGAGCGGGTTCTTGCGGCAGATAACCGAGCCGGCGCAATACCGGCGTCATCAGGATGCCGACGGAAACGACCGCGGCAGTGGTCTTGGTGAGGGTCCATAAATTCATGTCTTGGATGCTCCTTGAAATGAATCCTGCGGGGGATTGAATGCACGCGCGCCGGAGTTGGCCGAACTCGCGGCGGTAGCTTGCAAGGCCAGAAACTCGCGACTCGACGAGGAAGCCTGAAAGCCTCGCCACAGGCGCCAGATATCGAGTCCGGCGCCGATCAGTACGAGCGGCTTGACCTTCTTTCCACGAAACAGCGCGCCGGCGATGCCGATCACGGTGACCGCGGCAACCGCGTATGGCAGCAAGGGCGTGAGCTTGCGAACGGCGGCATCGGCGCGATTGACCGTTCGCAGCGGCCCGCCGAGCGCTTGCGCAGCTGCCGCGAGCTCGTCCCGGCCGTGATCGAAACGGGCATCGAACCGGCTCGGGTCATGAATGCGATCGTGCCCATTCTCGATCTCCTTGGTCTCGCTCGGGGCAGTGGGATCGACGTGTTTCTCCATCATGCAGATCTCCAGTACGGGTCTTGGCGTGCGCCAGTTTTTCGCGGACATGACGATGTCGCGATACTCGCTAGTGCAGCCTCGACAAGGTCTCCGGGGTCTTCAGCGAACGCTCCCGCTCGGCGGAAGCCGGAACATCGGACAGTGATGTCTCGCCTTCGACCTTCGGAGGATCGTCCGCCTCGGACTTGCGCCGTCCCGTCATGCGCTCGAGCGCTTCGCGATCTTTATCGAACTGCTCGATGCTGCGAGCAAAAGGCTGCTCGCTGCGTGCGAGCACGCGCTGCACCATCGCCCATGACCAATAGGTGATGCCACCCGTCAACAGCACCATCGCGCCGGCCGCATACAGACGCCAGGGCGTGTACCAAAACACCAGCACGACGAACGCGGCGGTCAGCTGATACAAGGTCAGTGCGGCGACGGCGAACAAGGCCCAGCGCCAGGTGAGCTCGAGGATGTGCGAGCGCTCCTGCTTCCACTCGTATTGCAACAAGGCGAGATGCGATCGCCCATGCCGCAGCGCGGCATCGATGAAAACATGCAGCCGTTCGCCGACGCTGGGACGATCGCCGCTCATATCGGGCCTCCGTTGCAGTTCAAACCGCTATTTTTCGCTGCGGCCGATATTGCTGATGAAGCCGATCGCCAGCGCGGCGAGTACGACGATAGCGGCGGTCTGCCATGGCTTTTCGCGTGCGTAGACGATGGCGGCATCCGCTGCGAGCTTGCTGCGTTCGATCGCCGCATCGCGAAGCGGAAGGGCCTGCGCTTTGACCTGCTGCAGACTGTCCGTCAGTTTCCGCCGCGCGAGATCGACGGTCTCGCCCGAGAGCGTTGTCGTGGCCTGCAGCAGTTCTTCGGCATGGCTGACGAGCGACTGAAAATCCTGACCCAGATGCTCGCGAGCGCTGGCGACATCGCTGGTGGCGGACAACGGCTGATTTTTCATGGGGACTCTCCTTGTCTTGAAGTGATCTGTCGCAGACGAACTGCAGTTTTTACGTCGGATGGCGATCGTAAATCGCGTTTCCAAACGCGTGGTCGAAGTCTGGTCATACGACCTTGCTCTACGCTGACACCGCGTTGGCAGGGTCCGCCGTTCGGCTCATCGAAATCGCCGGCACGACTGTTGCGCGTGGACCCGCAAGTACAAGCGAGATATAGCGCCGAGGAGAGAGCGTCATGGCGGATCATGTCCTTCAATGCGGATATTCATCGCGCAAAGCGAAGGATGCAGCGTGGCCGGTCATGCAGGCTGCGGGGCTGGAGTGCCGCAGATGAGCGGCGAGCAGACAAGATCGGCCACCGACGACCCGGCATTCGCAGAGGATCCGTGGACGGTGTTCAGCGCGACACGGCGAGCCAGCGAAGTGATCGCGGCTCCGTTGTCGGCGGAAGATGCGGGTGCCCAAAGCATGCCGGACGCGAGTCCCGTCAAATGGCATCTCGCGCATACGAGTTGGTTCTTCGAAGTATTCGTACTGACGCCCGCTTGTCCGGGTTACCGGGTCTTCGACGAACGCTTTTCGCAACTGTTCAATTCGTACTATCAGACCCTCGGGGTTCCATTCGAGCGGCATGCCCGCGGCCTGTTGACGAGACCGTCGCTGGATCAGGTTCTCGCTTACAGGCGACACGTGAACGAAGCGCTCGAAGACGCGCTGCAGAACGATCGCCTGTCGGCGGCGCTCGAGAAGATCGTCGAACTCGGGGTCCATCACGAACAGCAGCATCAGGAGCTCATGCTGACCGACATCAAGCATCTGTTTTTTCAGAACCCACTCAAGCCTGCGTATCGCGAGACGGATTTGTGCGAGATCACACCGCAGTCTACGTACTGGCGCGACTTCGCTGGCGGCATCCACGGCATGGGCCATGCGCATCCGGGCTTCTGTTTCGATAACGAGACTCCTGCGCACAGCGTGCTGCTGCGCGATTTCAGTCTTGCGAGTCGGCCCGTGAGCAATCACGAGTATCGGCAGTTCATCGATGACGGCGGCTATCGGGACGCACGTCTGTGGCTGGCCGACGGCTGGTCATGCATTCGGCAGCGAGGCTGGGATAGGCCGCTTTACTGGTCCGAAGACCTGGCAACCGAATTCACGCTGCATGGCCAGCAAGCCATCGACCCCAATCGGCCCGTGGTGCATCTGAGCTTTTTCGAAGCAGACGCCTATGCGCGTTGGGCCGGCGCACGCCTGCCGACCGAGTTCGAGTGGGAGCGCGCAGCGCAACTGAGTCGCGACGGGGCGCCCCAGCTTGCGTTCTCGTCTCGCACCGAGCTGCATCCCGCCGATCTTCGGCCTGAAACGTTTTCGGCCTACGACGAAGTCTGGACCTGGACGGCAAGCCCTTATCTGGCCTACCCGGGATTCGCTGCATCGGCCGACGCGGTGGGCGAATACAACGGCAAGTTCATGTGCAACCAATGGGTGCTGCGCGGAGGATCGCTGGCGACGCCGGCCGGTCACTTGCGCCCGAGCTATCGCAATTTCTTCCCCGCCGACGCGCGCTGGCAATTCAGCGGACTGCGACTGGCGCGAAGCTGATGCAGGACGCGCGGCAACCAAACAGAGCGCATCCGACAGGACAACGATAGGAGAATTCATGGCCCGCAACCCCAACACGGTGGCGCAGGACGCTGGTGCGGATGCCGCGCTGATCGAGATCCAGGCCGGCCTCGGCAAGCCGCAGAAGGCGCTGTCGCCAAAGTGGCTCTACGATGAGATCGGCTCGCAATTGTTCGAGCGCATCTGCGAGCAGCCCGAGTACTACATTCCGGCCACCGAGCGAGCGATGCTGGAGGAGCACGCGAATGCGCTGGACGCGTTCTGCGGCACGCGTTGCATCGTGATCGAACCGGGCGCGGGGTCTGCCGAGAAGACCGCGATCCTGCTCGGCGCACTCGATCAGCCCGCGGCTTACGTGCCGATCGAGATTTCGCCCACCGCACTTCAGGCTTGCAAGCGGCGCATCGCACATGAGTTTCCGAACCTTGCGATCATGCCGCTGGTGGGGGATTTCACTGCGGAGGTCGCGCTGCCTCGTATCGGCAATCTGCAGTGGCGCCGCCGCGTGCTGTTTCTCCCGGGATCGACGATCGGGAATTTCGATCCCGATACCGTGCGTGAACTGCTCACGATGTGGAAGCGCATGGCGGGCGTGCACGGCGGACTGATCGTCGGCGTGGATCTGCGCAAGCCACGCGAGATCCTCGAGGCCGCCTACGACGATGCGGCCGGTGTTACCGCTCAGTTCAATCTCAATTTGCTGCGCCGCCTCAATCGTGAATTCGGAGCCGACTTCGATCTCGCTGCATTTCGCCACCGGGCCGTTTACAACGACGCGTTGGGCCGCATCGAGATGCACCTCGTAAGCCTGCGGCAGCAGCGCGTACACGTGGGTGGAGAAAGTTTCGATTTCGCCAACGGCGAAACCATTCATACCGAAAATTCGTACAAGTACCGGCCCGGTGATTTCGCGGAACTGGCTTTGTCGGCGGGGTGGGGGCGGAGAGATCTGTGGATCGATGCACAATCGCGCTTCAGCATTCACTGTCTCGATGCGATCCGTTGATGCGCTGCTCGCCAATCGACAAGCCCGGGGCCTGACAGCACAACAAAGCCTGGCCGCGTTGGTGGCCAGGCGATCGGATGGGTGACGCAGCGGGATTGAATGCCGACGCGCTCTTTGGATCAGCGTTTGGTCGGCGTTTCCGGCTTTTCACCCGGGCCACGATGCTTGCCTGGACGAGCCTGCGTTCCGACATGCCCCGGCGGATCGCTCGCCGGAAACGAATCGTAGGAGGCTTCGTCCACGCGATCGCGGGTGTCGATGCTGTCTACCGCGGGCTTGTCCTGTGCGGTCTTTTTGCGTTGATGGTTTTCCTGACTCATGTCGTGCTCCTGCGTCAGTGCCGAAGTGCAGGTCATTGGGCTCCCTCCCGGCTGAACCTGCGCTGGTTCCTTACGGATGCTCGGCCGACTCGCCTTGTGCGCGTGCCTGTTCCGCGAGTTTCAGGTAGCGCGTGCGAATGCGATCGAGTTGCTGCTCGTCGAGTTCTTCGAGATCGAGCAGGGCCTTGTTGGTCTGGTCGAGCGCTCGAATGATGTCGTCGAGCTTGATCTGCATCGCTTCGGAATCGCGGTTCTGCGTATTCTGGATCAGGAACACCATCAGAAAGGTCACGATCGTGGTCCCGGTATTGATGATGAGCTGCCAGGTATCGCTGAAATGAAACAGCGGACCCGAAACGGCCCAGAACACGATGATGCCCGCAGCCGAGGCGAAGCAGACCGGATGTCCGGTGAACGAAGCGGTGGCTTGTGCGAATCGCGTGAAGGCCGATTTTTTCTTGCTCATCTGCGTTGCCTTGATCATTCGGGTGAACACCCGGATGCGAGCCTAGCGCCGCAAGCTGAATGCGAGGCCGTCTTGCGGGGCCGCCGGGCCTCACGCAGCATGCGAACGCACTCGAGACGACCGAACCATGACAGGACAAATGCCAGTGGCCGACGCCGCTCCGATTCCCCTCGGCCTGATCGAGAGCCTGCGCTCGGCTCGCCGCATCTGCGTTTTCTCGGGCGCGGGCATGTCGGCCGAGAGTGGAGTGCCGACGTTTCGCGATGCGCTGACCGGCCTATGGGAGCGCTTCGATGCCGAGCGTCTCGCAACGCCCGAAGCTTTTCATCGTGATCCTTCGCTGGTTTGGGGCTGGTACGAATGGCGGCGCATGAAGATGCGCCTCGCACAGCCGCATGCAGGACACCGGGCGCTTGCCGGACTCGAACGTCGTGCGGCGCAGCTGACCGTGATTACGCAGAACGTTGACGACTTGCACGAGCGTGCGGGCAACACGAACGTGCTGCATCTGCATGGCAGTCTCGAGGCGACGCGCTGCGTGCGCTGCGCGGCTCCATTCGAGCTGCCGGCCGACATCCCGCAGGAGCCCGAAGGCGGGCGACGGATCGAGCCTCCGCGTTGCGCGAGCTGCGGCGGGCGCGTGCGCCCGGGCGTGGTCTGGTTCGGCGAAAGCCTGCCGATGCCGATCCTGCAACAGGCGCACGAAGCGGCTGCGGCCTGCGATGTGTGGATCACCGTCGGCACTTCGGGGCTGGTTTATCCTGCCGCGGAACTGCCGCTCGTGGCTGCGCGCGCGGGCGCCACGCTGGTGCAGATCAATCCGCTGCCGACTCCGCTCGATGCGCATTACGACCATGTGCTCAGCGCCACCGCGGCCCAGTGCCTGCCGGAGTTGTTCGCGCAAGAGCGCGATCGGGCGAGCCTTCAGCCTGGGCGTTCATAATCGCGCGCATGGATCACCCGCCCACTCCGCCATCACGCCAGCAGCCGGCGCGCGGCATGCTCGTGCCGCTGATCGTCGCTTGCGCCTTGTTCATGGAGAACCTGGATTCGACGATCATCGCTACCGCCTTGCCGGCGATCGCGCGGTCGATGAACGAGGATCCGCTGCATCTGTCGATGGCGGTCACCTCCTACCTGCTGAGCCTGGCGATCTTCATTCCGCTGTCGGGCTGGATGGCCGATCGCTACGGTGCCCGGCGCGTGTTTCGCAATGCGATCCTGATCTTCGTGCTCGGCTCGATCGGCTGCGCGGCCTCGCAGAGCATCGGCCAGCTGATCAGCGCACGCATGCTGCAGGGCCTGGGCGGGGCGATGATGGTGCCGGTGGGGCGACTCGTGCTGCTGCGCGAGGTCGACAAGGCCAATCTCGTCGGCGCGATGTCCTACCTGACGATTCCGGCGCTGATGGCCCCGATTCTCGGTCCGCCGCTCGGCGGGCTCATCGTCACGTTCGCTTCGTGGCGGCTGATCTTTCTGATCAATGTGCCGATCGGCGCGCTCGGCTGGTGGCTGGTGAGCCGCTACATTCGCGAAGTGCGCGAGGAGCATCAGCCTCCGCTCGATCTGGCCGGATGGATGATCCTCGGCGCGGGCCTGGCCGGCGTGATCTTCGGCTTCGAGAATCTGGGCAAGCACGTGCTGTCCCCGGGCGTCGCGCCGGCGATCCTGCTGGGCGGCATCGCACTGCTGGTGCTGTATGCCTGGCATGCGAAGCACGAGCATTCGCCGATCCTCAAACTCTCGCTGATGCGGGTCGCGACCTTTCGCGTCTCGGTCACCGGAGGCTCGCTGTTCCGCATCGGCGTCGGTGCGTTCTCGGTGCTGCTGCCGATGATGCTGCAGCTCGGCTTCGGCCTGTCGGCGCTGCAATCGGGCTCGATCACCTTCGCGAGCGCGGTCGGCGGCCTGCTCATGAAGACCATTGCGCAGAGGCTCACGCGCCGCTTCGGCTTTCGCGATCTGCTGATTCGCAACACCCTCATCTGCGGTTGCGCGCTGGTGCTCTGCGGCTGGCTGCGGCCGAGCCTGCCTTACGCGCTCATGATCGGCTTTCTCGTGCTGACGGGCTTCTTCCGCTCGCTGCAGTTCACCTGCGTCAACGCCATGGCCTTCGCCGATATCGACGAGGACGACATGAGCCAGGCCACGAGTTTTTCGAGCACCGCGCAGCAGCTCGCGCTGAGCATCGGCGTCGGCATCGGCGTGCAGGTGCTCAACATCAGCATGGCGCTGCGCCGCGACACCGCGCTCGACGACCTCGATTTCACCATCGCCTTCCTCGTGATGGGCCTGATCTCGCTGTCCTCGCTGCTGAGTTTCAGGCGCCTGGCACCCAACGCGGGCAGCAGCGTGAGCGGGCACCGGCTCGCGCTCGCGAACGAATCGCCGCCGACCGCCGCGCACTGACGACCACCCATACGTTTTCAATCCATCCCGCATTCAGCGGGCAGGGCTTATCGTGAGCCTCAATTCGCCCGGCCTAGAGGCGAATACGACGAGAGATCTCACGATGAGCACCCATTGCGCTGCCTGCCGCTCGCTGATCGCCCAACCGCGATCCGCCACGGCTCCCTACTTCCTCGAACCCATTGTGTTTCCCAACCTGCATCGCGGCGCCCGGCGCTTCTACGCCTGCATGGCTTGCGGACAGCAGTGGGAATTCGATGTCGCCCAACATCGCTGGACGAGCGCGGATTATTCGCAGCCCGAACAGCCACGCCGCGCGCCGGCCATTGCGCTCGCCGCCTGAAGGGCGGGCTCGATCGCGTCGCGTCGCGTCGCGTCGCTGCCGATGCTGCGCGCTGGCGCTAGAACCGATTGCGCGATTTGTCCGTGCGCTGGTCCCTTGCGAATTGGACGCCGGTCGCCACGGCGTCCTCGTAGCTGTGGATCTGAATCGAGGCGGCGGCGGAATCGCGGGCCTGCAGGTCGGGCCGGCCATCCTCGAATTCGACGCTCCATATCCAGTTGCCGCCGATGACCTTGCCGGTCTTCACGGCGAAGCCTTCTGCGTCGAAATGAGCGGTCTGCCAGACGATGTGTGGGCGGTTCTGAGACATGTCGATCGGTTGCGGCACGGGCGATCACCGGATGCTGCTCGGCCCCAACCCAAGCTGCGATGAAGCGAGGCGATGCGCCAGCCGAACCGATCGCCCGCAGGCTCGCGTATTCTGCGGCGCAGGTGAGCGAGGAAGACCGAGCATGGCGATCAGCGACGACGACTGGCAGGAACTCGAGCAAATGGTCGAGGACTTTCAGCCCGGGCTGTATCAGCACTACAAGGGCCAGCAGTACCTCGCCTTGTGCCTGGCCCGCGACGACGAAACCGAAGACGTGCTCGTGGTCTACACGCGGCTCTACGCGCGGCCCGGCCTGCCGACCAGCGTGCGCCGCCTGCAGGTCTGGAACGAGGAGGTCGAAGTCGACGGCCAGCGGGTTCCGCGCTTCACCTACGTCGGCCATGTGACCGACGAAGTCGACAGCCGCGGGCGGCCGCAACAGGCGCAGGGTGGCCGCGGATTCTTCGGCTGGGTGAAGGACAACCTCTGAGCGCGCGCGGCGTGGCTCAGGCCACCAGATCGGCGGCGATCGCGGCGAGCGCCTTGCGTGCGTCTTCGGGCGACAGCCGCGCCTGCAGGCCGCGCTGACCGCCGTTGAGGTAGACGTAGGGTTCGGTGAGCGCGCTGCGTTCGATCGCGGTCGGCAGCCGCTTGCGCTGGCCGAACGGGCTCACGCCGCCGACCTTGTAGCCGCTGGTCCGCTCCGCGTCGGGCACCGGCATCATGCTCGCGCTCTTGCCGCCGAAGGTCGCGGCGACTTTCTTCATGCTGAGCTCGCGATCCGACTGCAGGATCACGCAGACCGGCTTGCCGTCGACGAGCGCCAGCAGCGTCTTGAGCACGCGCGAGGGCGGCTCGCCGAGCGCTTCGGCGGCTTGCAGGCCGACGCGCGGGCTATCGGGGTCGTAATCGTAAGTGCGGGTTTCGAAGGCGACGCAGTTGTTGGCGAGCCAGAGCGTCGCCGGTGTGCCTTTCGACATCAGGCGCGGCTGCCGCGCGCGAACCAGACGCCCGAGGCCTGCGCGATCAGCTGATCGCCCGAGCGCACTTCGCAGCGCACGAACGACAGCTTGCGCCCGCTCTTGGGCAGCACCACGACGATGTCGAGCCAGTCGCCTTCACGCGTCGGGCCGACGAAGTCGATGTTCAGCGAAGCGGTCAGGAAATCCGCCGGCACCGGAGCGAGCTGGTGCACGCTCGAACCCATGGTGATGTCGAGCAGCGCGGCCAGCGCCCCGCCGTGCAGGATCGAAAGCTGGTTCAGGTGCTGGCGCCGGACCTGCCAGCGATAGCCCATGCCCTCGACGTCCGGGCGGTGATAGACCGGACCCAGCAACTGGTGGAAGGGGTTGCCGTCGTCGGCAAGCAGCTCGTAATCGTCTTTCATCGGGGTGGCGCGAAATGGGAAAGGAGCCGCAAGGCCCGCCTGTTTGCCGACATTCTATGCAGGTTCACGGGCTTGAATGGAATCGGAATAGGCCAGCACGCCGCCGATGAAAGTCGCACGCACGAGCTCGCGGCGCAGATCGGTGCGGGCGCGGGCCCAGCCGCGATCGAGCAGGCAGAGGTCGGCGGCGCGGCCGACCTCCACGCGCCGACGCTCGTGCAGAGCTTGCGGGTCGCGCAGATAGCAGTCCAGCGCCTGTTCGGGCGTCAGCGCCTCGTCGGCGCCGATCAGATGGCCGCCGCGCGTGCGGCGCGAAACCGCGGCGCTCATCGAAGCCCAGGCGTCCCAGTGCCCGAACGCCGAATCGCTGCCGGCCGCGAGCGTCACGCCGGCGCGCAGGAACGAGCGCAGCCGGTACAGGTGCGGCAGCTCGCTGGCGTCCATCGCCGCGCGGTATTCGTCGCCGCGCTCGGACACGAAATGCGGTTGGCTGACGACGGCCAGGTCCAGGCGCGCGATCTCGTCGACGAAGGCATCGGAGGCGACCGAGGCATGCTCGATGCGGTCGCCCTTGCGAGCCCCGGCCTCGTCGATCGCGGCGATCGCGTAGGCGAGCTCGGCTTCGGTCGCGCAGTGGATCGCGATCGGCCGGCCCTGCTCGTGCGCGAGCCCGATCAGCGCGGCGGCCTGTTCGAGCGGGGCGAAATCGGCCTCGTGCAGATGCAGCTTCACCGCGCCGAGCCGGATGCCGGGCGCGAGCGCGAGCCCGGCGAGTTCGGGCAGGCCCGCGAGCAGCAGGCGCTGGGGCAGGGCGCCGCAGGCCCGCTGGGCCGCGAAATGCGCGGCCATGAACGGATCGTTGCGCGGCGACATGTCGGTGACGCCGGTCACGCCGACGGCGGCGAGTTCGCGTCCGACGCGATCGAGCGCCGGCGGCTCGCTGCGCAGGGCCTGCTTGAGCCAGGCGTCGGAATCGAACAGCCGGCCCGTGTAGCGGCCGTCGACGCGTTCGAGCCCCGGTGGCGCGGGCACGGCCGCGAGCAGCCGATCGAGCGCGGCCGAATTGAAGAACCACATGCGGCCCGAGCGATGCTGGATGCGCAGCGGACGCTCGCGCACGATCGCATCGAGCATCGCCGCGTCGAGCAGGCCGCAGAGGCTTTCGTGATAGCCGGTGCCACGCAGCCAGCCGCTGCCGGGCGCCTGCCGCAGGCATTGCGCGAAGGCCTGCGCATCGGCGACTTCGGGCGGCCCGCAGCGCCGCGATTCGAACGAGGCCGCGAGCGCCATCAGGTGCAGATGATGATCGTGCAGGCCCGGAATCAGCAGGCCGCCGTTCGCGTCGATGCAGGTTTCGTCGTCGCGATCGAGCCTGCCGATCTCGGCGATGCGCCCGTCGCGCAGGCGCAGGTCGGCGATCGAGCCGTCTTCGAGTTCGGCGTTGCGGATCAGCATGCCAGGCTCGCGTAGCGCGCGGTGTCGCGGCCGAATTCGGCCGCCGCTTCGAATGCACGAATGCGCGTGCGCGCGAACGGCTGGCCGACCGCGGCGCTCCAGGCGCGCAGATCCTCGGCGAGCGCTTGTGGCGCCGAGCGGCGGGCGCCCGCCAGCGCATGAGCGACGACCCGGCTCATCGCCACCGCATGGCGTCCACCGCGGCGCGATCGCCAGGCTTCGAAGGCGAGCGCCGCGGCATAGATGCCGGTCAAGGGGTCGGCGATCGCGTCGCCGACGAAGCCGATGCTTCCGCTCGCTTCCTCGAGCGCAGCCGAAAGCCCGGCCGCCACGCCGCAATCGTCGCCGAAGCCGATCCAGTTGGCGGCCTCGCCGGTGGCGCCGTGGCCGGTGATCGAAATCCAGCTCAGGCCGGGCACTTCGTCGACGAAGCGTTCGGCCTCGATGCCGAGCTGCCGCAATGCGCGCGGGCGCGCGGCCTCGATGACGATGTCGGCGCTCGCGATCAGCTTTCGCAAGGCCTGCAGTTGCGCGGCATCGGCGAAATCGAGCACCACGCTGGCCTTGCCCTGATTGAGCAGCGAGAAGAACTCCGGCGCGCCGCCGCGCATCGCATCGGGCCTGCGCAGGCTTTCGACCTTGATGAGCTCGGCGCCCGCGAGCCACAGCAGATGGCCGCACAAAGGCCCGGCCCACAGCGCGGACAGATCGACGACTCGCGGTGGCCGGCCGCTGTCGCGCGTCGCCGGCAGGCCGTCGTGCAGGCGAACGCTGGGCTCGGCCTCGTCGTGCTCGGCCGCATGCACGGCCGAAATCGCCAGCCCGAGCAGGCGGCCGCGTTCGACCAGGCCCGCGGCGCGGCTTTGCGCGATGAGCGCGGCGATCGCCGCGTCGTCGTCGGTGGCGACATCGTCGCGTTCGAACAGCGCGGGCAGCAGTTCGCGGTCGGTCGCCCGGCTCAGGCTCAGCGCGAGGCGGTCGTCGGCGGCCTCGAACAGCGCGCAATTGGCCGAGGCGGCGATGCGCGCTGGAACGCGGTAGCCGGCCAGTGTCGCGCGTTCACCGAGCAGCGCCGGCGCATCGAGCGACTGCAGCGCGGGCGCTGCGCTGAGCCGGGCGAGGCGGCCAAGCCAGGCATCGGCGATGTTCGCGAGCGGGATGGCAGGAGCGTTCATGAATGCGATTGTCCGCAAAAAGCGCAGCGATCACGAGACATTCGGACCCGCGGCGCGGCAAGACAGCGGCCTGCTGCGATGCGGGCGAGGTCGTACCGAGCTGCTCGCGCGCTTCCGACGCAGGCGTTTCTAGACGTCCTTGGCGCCCATGCCGCGAAAAACCGTCGCCATCAGTCTTTTCACGCGAGTTTCGCCGGCCTGGGTCGGCGGGATTTTCCAAAGAGAGCTCATCAGCATGACGAAGTCCTCGGGATCCGCTTCGGGTGCAAGGTCGCCAGTGCTTTTGCAGGCGTCCATGAGCTGGCCCAAGGCAGCCAGCATCTTCTGGTAGTTGGCCTGGAAATCCTGGCCGGCCATCGCCGCATGCAAGGTGTCGGCGACGCCGTGCTTCATGCGCCCGAACCTTGCGAGCCGGTCGCACCACAGGCGCAAGGCCGCGAGCGGCAGGTGCTTGACGAGCAGCGACGGAGCGAGCGCGACCAAGGCATCGATCTCCTTCCGGTACACGTTCAGGACCAGGGATTCACGGTTCGGAAAATGGCGATACAGCGTTCCGGCACCAACGCCAGCAGCCTTGGCGATCGAGTTGAGCGAGGCCTGCGGATCGGCGGACAGCGCATCGCGCGCAACGTCGAGGATGCGGTCCCGATTCGCTTTGGCGTCAGCACGAAGATTGTCGTCGCCCATGATTTCCTTGACCAAGCGGAGAGTTCTCCGGTACGGTGCCTGCGCAAACGGAGAGCTATCCGTTTTTATCCCGCCGGGAGGAACTATGCAATACATCAAGCTTGGCCGCACGGGTCTCGAGATTTCCCCGATCTGCATCGGCTGCATGGGCTTTGGCGATCCGTCGCGCGGCCATCCGGGCTGGGCTCTCGGCGAGCAGGCCAGTCGTGACCTGATCCGCCATGCGATCGAGGCCGGCATCAACTTCTTCGACACCGCCAATCTGTACTCGCAGGGCACGAGCGAAGAGACCCTGGGCCGCGCGCTGAAGGATTTCGCCCGGCGCGAGAGCGTGGTCATCGCCACCAAGCTGGCGGCGCCCATGCGCGCGGGTCCCAACGCCCGGGGCCTGTCGCGCAAGGCGATCATGACCGAGATCGACCAGAGTCTCGGCCGGCTCGGCACCGACTACATCGACCTCTACCAGATCCATCGCGCGGACCCGACCACGCCGTGGGAGGAAACGCTCGAGGCGCTGCACGACCTCGTGAAGGCCGGCAAGGTCCGCTATCTCGGCGCGTCGTCGATGATGGCCTGGGAATTCTCCAAGGCGCGCCATCTGCAGAAAGCCAATGGCTGGGCGAAGTTCGTGTCGATGCAGAACAACTACAACCTGCTCGCACGCGAGGAGGAGCGCGAGATGTTGCCGCTGTGCTTCGACGAAGGCGTGCAGACGCTCGTCTACAGTCCGCTCGCCCGTGGCCGGCTGGCCCGGCCCTGGGGCGAAGCGACGGCGCGCTCCGAAGCGGAGCCGTTCGCCGCGGTGCTTCATGAACACGCCGGTACACAGGCGAGCGATCGAAAGATCGTCGACGCCGTAGGCGCCATCGCCGCCGCGCGCGGTGTGAGTCGCGCGCAGGTCGCGCTGGCCTGGCTGCATCGCAACCGCGTCGTCGCCGCGCCGATCGTGGGGGTTCTCAAGACCAGCCATATCGACGAGGCCATCGCGGCGCTGTCGATCGATCTGCACGACGAGGAGGCGGGGAAGCTGGAGGCGGCCTATACGCCGAGGCGCGATATCCAGGGCATCTCGGACCCCACGGCTCTCGCGCGCATGGCCGCCGCGAGCGGCGTCAAGCTCGCCGCAGCCTGATCGAAAGCCGTCGGCAAAAAAATCAACCGGATTCAACCGAATTCAACGAAAAAACAAGGATGCAATCATGACGATCCTGGTAACGGGTGGTACGGGCCTCGTGGGCTCGCGTTTGTTGCGGCGCCTGGTCGAGTCGGGAGTGGAATGCCGAGCGCTCGTGCGCGCCGGCAAGCAGCTTCCGTCCGGCGTGATCCCGGTGGTCGGAGATCTTTTCGATCCGGCTTCGCTCGCGTCCGCCGTCGAAGGCGTTTCGGCCATCGTGCATCTGGCCGCCGTGTTCCGCACGGCCGACACCGACGAGATCTGGAAGGCCAACCTCGAAGGCACCCGCCAGCTGATCGCCGCCGCCCAGCAGTTCGCGCCACAGGCACGCTTCATCATGGCGAGCACGGGCCTGGTCTATGACGCGCACGGCCAGCGGCCCGGCCGCGAAGACGATGCCGCCGATCCCCAGCTGGCGTATCCGGCGAGCAAACTCGCGGCCGAGAACCAGCTCCGCGCCAGCAAGCTCAACTGGTCGATCCTGCGGCTCGGCTTCGTCTACGGCGACGATGACGGCCACCTGCAATCGGTCCCCAAGCTGGCCGGCGCGTACAAGTGGCATCCCGCCAGCAGGCTGAGCATGATTCACCATCGCGATGTGGCGACGATCGTCAGGCTCGCGCTGGAAGGTGCGATGGACCGGCGCATCGTCAATGTGACCGACGAATCGCCCATGTCGATTTACGAAATCGCAGCGCTGGTCGGTGAATCGATACCGCCGTCGTCGGACCCCTTGGCGAACCCGTGGTGGGGCCAGATCGATGGCACGCTCGCGCGCAGCCTGGGCTTTCAACCGGCGGTGGCGACGGCCTACCAGGCCGCGCGCGAGAACGCGCTGTGATATCCCGCGACCGCCCTACCAGATGAAGCCTGGATTCGGGCGCGCCCTGAAGCGCCCACTATTCGTCGTCCTGCCCGGAGTTCTCGCCGTGACCGCCTGCGCCGCTTGTTTCCAAAGCCCACCGTCTCGCTATGAGCACTCGCGGCAGCAACGCGATGGACGCTTCCACAACGCGCTGCCGCGCCCCGCCGTGGGCTTGTGGCAGGGCGCGAAGCTGGCCTGGACTTTCCTGTTCGCCAAGCCCGCGGGCACCATGCCGGGCCGGCCGATTCCAGTGCGCGCGCTCGATCTCGCGCAACTGCAGGCCGCGCCCGATCGCAGCCTGTATCGCCTCGGACATTCGACCGTGCTGATGAAGCTCGGCGGACGCTACTGGATCACCGACCCGGTGTTTTCCGAGCGCGCCTCACCGGTGCAGTGGGCCGGTCCCGCGCGCTTCCACGCGCCGCCCATCGCGATCGAGAACCTGCCGCCGATCGCGGGCGTGATCCTGTCGCACGACCACTACGATCATCTCGACCGCGCCGCCGTCATGCAGCTGGCCGCCAAGACCGGCCGCTTCGTGACGCCCCTGGGTGTCGGCGATCAGTTGATCGCCTGGGGAGTGGATCCGGTCAAGGTCGAGCAGCTGGACTGGTGGCAATCGACCGAAGTCGACGGCCTGCGATTGACGGCCACGCCGGCGCAGCACTTTTCAGGGCGCGGCCTGACCGACACGGATCGCAGCCTGTGGGCTTCGTGGGTCGTTCAGCACGCGGACCTGCGCGTGTTCTTCAGTGGCGACAGCGGCTACTTCGACGGCTTCAAAGCGATCGGCGATGCCTACGGCCCGTTCGATCTGACGCTGATGGAGACCGGTGCCTACGATGAGCGCTGGGCCTTCGTGCACATGCAGCCCGAGGAGACCTTGCAGGCCCATCTCGATCTGCGCGGTCGCTGGCTGCTGCCGATCCACAACGGCACTTTCGATCTGGCGCTGCATCCGTGGGAACAGCCTTTCGAGCGAATCGCCGCTCTGGCGGCTGCGCAAGGCGTCGCATTGACCACGCCCGTCATGGGCGAGCGGATCGACATGCTGGCACCGGTGACGGGCAGCTCATGGTGGAGGGACGCTGCGCTCCGATGAGCGAGCCTGCACTTTCATCGAGCGGTTCTCAGCGGCCGGCCTGCGACAGCCATCGCCTGGCTTCGACGAACAGGGCGCGCGACTCGTCGGTGTTGTCGACGATCTGCCCGGGTTGTATCGCATACCCTTTCTGGCTCAGCGACAGGGCCAGATATCGATAGGCAGGATCGTAGGCATCCTCGTCGATAAAAAAACCGATCAGCCAGAATCGCAGGGAAGGCCCGACGCTATCCATCCTGTCCTTCTGGTAGATGCAGAGTCGGCGCGCGATACGCCAGACGTCGGCCCTTTTTTCGACGAAGTCGAAGAACTGGGCCTCCGAGGACACGTCGAGCTCGATGCCGAGTGGTCCGCGCGCCCTGGCCTGGATCGTGACCGGCGTGATCGCGATCGCGCGATCGCCGGCGATGTCGATGATCGAGGGCTTCATGACATGGGACGAAGCCGCCCCGCTTTGCGCCATCGCTCTGGACGCCTCGACGAAGCCCGGGAACTTTCCCTTGAACCACGACACCTGAATCTCGCCGTCATGGTGGAACGTATCGAGTAGATCGGACCACATGCCGTGATCCCGGAAGTATCCCCACTTGAGAATGAGTTGACCGATGTCGGAGCGGGCTTGGTAAGTTGCGTTCACGTTTGGGGTCGACAAGGCGCGGTGGGTTTCCGCCGCGTTGACGGGCCCGAGCCCGAACGACAGCGTGAGAAGAAAGGCTGAAAGGATCGCGGCAGACTTCATGATGCGCTCGCGCTCGATGGCGGCTGGGCTGATCGGCGAGGTCGCCAGCGCGATGCGATGCTCACGCGCGCCATAGGAAACCAGGCCCTGGAAGATGATGACCGTCGTCGCTGCCGACCTCGCGCTCGATCAGCCGGTTGAGCTTGGCGTTCATGGTCATCACGAGCTCGCGGACCGCCTCGGGTTCGCGCGCGAGGTTGCGGGTTTCGCCCGGGTCTTCCTGCGTGTCGTAGAGCTCCAGGTCGTTGCGCGCGATGAGCTCTTGCCAGCTTCGTGGCGTGTGGTGCTGGGTCGGTGCGAAATAGCGCACGAACTTGTAGCGGCCGTCGTAGACGCCGCGCATCTGCCCGCGCTTGCTGAGCAACCCGCGGAACTGCGGCTTGCGCAAGGCCAGCAGGCTCGTGGCGCCGCTCTTCTTGCGCTCCTCGTCGAAGGCCAGCGCCGCGACGTGGTCCTGGTAGATGAAGCTGGTCCAGTGCATCAGCAGGCCGTCGTCTTGCTCACCGCGTGACGCCTGCGTATCGCGACGCAGGATGACACCGCTGAGATCGCGCCCGACCAGCTCGGGAACTTCGCGCTTCACCGTTTCGGCCGGCACACCGGCGAGGCCCAACAGCGTCGGCGCCATGTCGATGTGACTCGCGAGCGCAGTCGTCGAGGCTGCGGCGGCGAACTGCGGATGACGAACCAGCAGCGGCACCTGCATGGCTTCGCGATACGGCAGCGCGCCTTTGCCGCGCAGCCCGTGCACGCCAAGCATCTCGCCGTGGTCCGCCGTGAAGACCACGATGGTGTTGCCGGCCTGGCCGCTGGCATCGAGCGCATCGAGCAGGCGCACGATGTGCTGATCGCTCTCGCGAATGCAGTTGTAGTAGTAATTCACGAACTCGCGGCAAACCTGCTCGTTGTCGTAGGGCAACTGGCCCATCGCGATCTCGTCGCAGAGCGCGTATTCGGTCGCGGCAGGAACCCGCGTGCTCAGATCCACAGGCCCGAAATTGGCGGGCAGGGGATAGCCGAGATCCTGCTGGTAGAGCGCGGTCTGCGGCGGTCGCGCGAGATCGTCCGGATAATGGATCTTGCGCGTTGCCGTCATCTCCGGCCCCGACGTGAAGTACATGATGTCGTGCGGATTGACGATGTTGACCGCCGCGAACCAGGGCTTCTCGTGGCCCGCCTGGGCCTGCAGGAAAGCCACCGCCCGATCGGTGGTATCGGTGTCGTCGCGATGGCCGCCGAGTACGCCGTCGAGCTCGTGCGTGGTCCCCACTTCGTCGAAGCCGAAGCTCTGGATCTCGTCGCGCACCTGCTCGGCCGTCCAGGCCGCGTGCTTGTGACCGTAGAGCCGGCTCAAATGCCATTTGCCGAAGTAGGCGGTGCGATAGCCCGCGGCGCCCATCAGCGTGCCGAGCGTGGGCGCATCGCGCTTGAGCGTCGGCGCGTAAGGCAGCGGAATGTTGTCCCAGACGCCGTTGTTCTGAGAGTGCTGGCCCGTATAGAGCACGGCGCGAGCGGTCGAGCAGACCGGCGTGGGTGTGAGCGCACGCGAGAAGCTCAGCGACTCGTGCTGCAGACGAGCGCGGCCGGGACAATGCGTATCGATCAAGCCTTGCGGAAGCAGCGACCAGCCCTGCTCCTGGTCGCTGGTCACGAGCAGGATGTTGTAGGGCTTGCTGCCCGCAGCGACGGGAAGATCGAGCTTGGGCTGCTTGCGGCCGTGCATGCCGAGCCCCACGCCGACGACTCCCGCGGCAGTCGCCGCGCCGATGCCGCCGAGCAACTTGCGACGCGACAGGCTCATGCCCTGGCTCCCGGTGATTTCGTCGAGGTCACATCTGTTTTGGAATGCATGTGCATTGGCCTGTCTCCCGGCGGATATCGATTCGGCAAGCGAGTGATTACCAGCTGCGGATCAGTCGCAGTGCCACACCGCGGCTGACCTGCGCATTACGTGCATAGAAGGTATCCGCATAGCTGATGTTGATGCCTGCGCGCTCGGTGAGGCGGATCGCCGCGAAGGGGCCGCCGCTGTAGGTGCGAAGCCGGAAAGACCGTTCGGGGGCACCGGAGCCGCTGTCGTCGGTGGTCTGGATCAAGGCCACGGCGTTGAGCCCGAACGCGAAGCGACCGATGACTTTCTCGATCGCGAATTCGGTGTTGAAGAACTGCCCGGTCCGGATCTCGGTGTCCTTGTTGATGGTGTTCCAGCCGTAGCCCGTGCGATTGCCTATGGTGATGCCCGAAAAGCTGTCGTAAGACTGAGGTCCGAACGAATACACCATCGCGGTCTCGAGTCGGCTGGTGTAGTAGTTGAGGCTCGGGTTGGGAGCGCGATCGCTGCGGTACTCGCCATCGGGGATCGCCACCGCCAGATCGATGCCGTACCTGAAGCGTCTGTCCGCGCTCGTCCGCGTGAAGAAGAACGCGAAAACACTGTCGCTCAAGCCGCCGACCTCGCGGTTCTGGGCATCGAGTTCCGTCTGTTGCGTTGCGGCGACTTGCGTGGCGACACGATTCAACGATGTGTTCAATGCCGCTTGCAAGGGAGGCGGCAGCGATGGCGCAGGCTGCGGTCGCAACTGAACCGTTTGCTGCGAGATCGAAACCTCGCGGTCCATGCGCTGATACGCGCGGCTCAAACTGACGCCCAGGCGGTTCCCTTCGACGCCGGTGTCGAAGAGGTAGCCGATGATGAATCGATACTGCTGCGAAAGCTGTCGATAGTCGATTGCCGCCGGTCCCACGTCGACGTTGTAGGTGCCGTCGGGAATCGCGCCGCCTGTTGCGGCGCCTGTCGGCAAGGCGATCGACTGGCCGGGAACCGAGATGTGGTGGCCCTGGTCGTCCACGACCTTGTAGGAGTCGAGATAACCGACTGCGACAGTGCCGAAGAATCCGATCTGCTCGAGATCGGCGGCCATCTCTCCACCCAGAACCGGCAGCGCGGCCTGGCGCAGTCGATAGCCTTCGGCCGCTGCGGACTCGTTACTCCAAGACAGTGCTTCGACGGCCAGCAAAAGAACGGCCGGCCCCGATGGGAAGAATCCCGCTTTGATCCTCATGAATCTCCTCCAGTAGTCCTTGTTGAATATCGGCAACGCGGCTCCGGAAAAGTCGCTCGGGCAGCGTGCGCTTTGTTTTTTCAATCGAGATCGACATCGATATTGATCTCGAGATTGCGATCGACGGCGCGGTGATCGAATCGGTATCGAGACTAGTCGGTCTCGCGAGTCGGACTGGGTTGCGTGTGCGGGGTACTCATCACCCGCGATGGGCAAGAGCAGGGACAGGTCGTGGCTGTGCTCTTCCACGACTTGCTGCTGCAGCAGCCAGTGCGACGTAGCGTCGTCAGGAACATGGGTTTCTCTCCGCACTTCGGGCCTTCGGTCTGGATTGCCGATGGTCACGAAGTGACGGGTAAACTCTATGGGGCCGCGGCTTATAATCGAAGATGCCTGAATCTTCGAGCTGCATAAGAAAATGAATCAGCTACTGTCGATCACCAAGCTCTCCGCGCTGAGAGATTTCCTCGAAGTGGTCGAGCGCGGCAGTTTGCGTGCGGCGGCGCGCCAGCTCGGCACGGCGCAGCCGACGATCAGCCGCAACATTCGCGAGCTCGAGCGGAAACTCGATCTGGAGCTGTTCGAACGCAGCGCGACCGGCACGCAGCTGACCGAGCTCGGCAAAGTTTTCTACGGTCGCGTCAAAGGCGTACAGGCGGAGCTGCAGCGCGCCCACGACGAACTCGAACAGTTGCGTGGAAACGGACAGGGCAGCGTTCGCGTTGCGCTGTCGTCGGTTGCGCAGATCACGCTGTTGCCCGGCGCCATGGCGGCATTTCGCAAGCGCTATCCGAAGGTGAAGCTCGAGATCATCGACGGCATGTTCGCCCGCATAGAAAGCGAGCTGCGCAACGGCGTCATCGACTGCTACGTCGGCCCCGTACCGCAGCAGATCAGCAGCGATTTTCGTGTCGAGAAACTGTTCGACAGTTCGCACGTCATCGTCGGACGAAAGAACCATCCGCTTGCACGGGCCCGGTCGTTAAGCGATCTCGCGGAGGCCGAGTGGGCGTCCATCGTCATCTCGGGCAGCGTCGGAAGCGATCTCGCGGCGCTGTTCGCCCATCATGGCTTGCCCGTGCCGCAACCGGCCGTGAAGGTGCATTCCGCGCTGTCGATGATGCTGGTCGTGTTCCAGAGCGATCTGCTCATGCTGGTGCCGCTGAGCTGGGTGCAATCGCCGCTGTGGACCGACACCCTGGTGACGATTCCGATCGACGAGATCGCGCCAGCGCCCGCGATCTGCATGGTGCGCCGCAGCGCTCTGCCGCTGACGCCCGCTGCGGAACACTTCTGCGACATGATGCGCCGAGGCGCATCGCACTTGGACTTGCCGACTGGAAAACCCGCTCCTCGCCGCTCAACGAAAAAAAGCTGAAAGCGGCAGCGCGTGTCGACATGAGGGTTCCGTCACCGCGCTCGCCATGGTGGAGGAAGCGCGCTGTGCTCCGGTGAAGGCGATCGCACGCAGGTTATGGCCCGCGATCTGCGGGTGGCGTCCAGGTTTGCTCGAGCCTCAGCGGCGTCGGGCGCAGTTTCAGCTGGGCCGCGGCCACTGCGTTGTTGAGGCCGGAGCACAACAGCTGCGTGGTGCTGGGCCGCTCCGGCACCTCGCGTGCTTTGCGCTCCAGCGGATCGTACGCGGGCAGGATGCGCGGGAATGCGGCTCCGCGTAACGCACCTCCCGGCAATGAGTCGTGCCTGAAGTGAACCGGCATGCGCTTGGCCGACGGCGCCCAGACCACATCGTCTCCGGTCCAGCGCAATGCAAGCGCGCGGCGCCGCCGGCTCCGATGACGGTTGCCGTAGCTGCCGTGCAGCGTGAGCGGATGGAACATCAGGATATCGCCCGGCACCATCTCCCAATCGAGCAGCTCGTAGAGCTCCGGGTTGGCGTTGATGTCCGGCACGTCGCTCATCTGCTCGTCGATGATCGCCGCGACGTAGTCCGGCGATATCGCCTTGAATCGTTGCGGCCAGCGATGCGAGCCTTTGACGTAGAGCAACCCACTGCTTTCACGCGTCACCGGATCGAGCGGAATCCAGAACGAGGTGATCTGCTCTCCCCGGATCGGCCAGAACGACAGATCCTGATGCCAGGGCGTCGGCGCATCGGTCCCGGGTTCTTTCACGAACATCTGGTCGTAGAAGAAGCGCACTTGTTCGGAGCCCAGCAGCTGCTGCGCCCAGTGCGCGAACGGACCGTAGTAGATGGCATCGCGAAGCTCGTCGATGCGCTTCCAGAGAAACGTATCCATCTGGTAGCCGCGCGTCTTGCGCGACATGAAGCGCCCCTGCACCGACAGCGCCGAGCGCGCGTGCTCGACGCCGCTTTCGATCAGCGCCAGCCAGTTCGGCGCGATCGCCTGCTGGACCATCAGCACGCCATCTTCGTGATAGCACCGAATCTCGGCCTCGGAGAGTCGGCGCAGCGGCGGGGTCGGATACGTCATCGTCATTCTCCGTCGAGAGCGCGTCAGAACTGGTAGCGAACGAAGGCCTGCGCGTAGTCTCGGTCGCGCATCAGGTTGGCCATGCCGGCGCCGAAGAACCAGGTGTAGCCGAGCGTGAACGACAGCGAATCGCGATAGCGCGCTTCGACGAGTGCATCGGCCTGCTTGCGTCCTTCGACGAAGTTGCCGCCAGGCCCCGGCGCGGTGCCGAGCATATCGTGGGCCCAGCTCAAGGTCGGCTTGAGGCTGATGTTGGGCAGCACGCTTTCGTAGCTGAAGATACCGATCACGCGATAGCCGGTCGAGAAGCGATCCGGAAACAGATCGCGATCCTGCTGATGCGGATTGAAGCGAATGCCGTCGGCGCCGTAGCTGCAGCTCGGATTGAGCGAGCAGGCCTGGCGACTGCCATCGGCGCCGGAGCCGTCCGCGCCGGCGCTTGCGTGATAGTAGGTTCCCGGCGCTTCGAACTGGAGCTGGGCTAGCGAAGGCAGGCCCGGCACCCAGGTCGCGCCCCATTCGCCGACGACGATGATCTGATCGGCGTTGACCCAATTGTCCGGCGACAGCACGCGCGAGACGCCGAGGTTGAACTGATAAACCGCCTCGCGCTCGTAACCGGCGATGTAGCAGTCGGCTCCACGGTGGTAATCGGCGAGCGTCATGCTCGTCGAGCACGGCGGATTGTCGCCGACCGCGCCGCCGCGATACGCCGTCACGAAGCTCGGGAACGCGCGCGCCGATCCCGGCACATGGCCGATGCCGACGTTGACGAGATCGGGATACGGCCGGTTGCCGTCGGCGTCGACGAAGTCGCTGTTGCCGTAGTCGATCGCATTGCCGTTGGCGTCGTAGCCGATGCCGACATTGAGCAGACCGGCCGAACCTGCGCAGCCGACATTGCGATCGTGGCAGCTCGTGAGCGTCGGGCCGAAGGCCGCGAACGCCAGGTCCTGCGTATCGATTTGCAGCGGCAGGTTCGGGCGGAACGCGATCTCGCCCTGTATCGAGTAGTCGCCGATCGTGGTGTTGAAGCTCGCTCCGATCAGGTGAATGTCCTCGGGATATTCGAGCTGGAAACGCGCGGTATCGAGCGGGGCCGCGCTGTCGGTCGCACCGGCGGCGGAATCGCCCGGTGACGTGAGCGCATGGACGAACGGAATGTCCGGGCAGGCCGCCAGAAACGAGAGCAGGTCGGTCGCATCGATGCCGAGCGGGTTGCCTTGCGCGCGAGCGCAGCTCGCCTGCGTGGCGTAGAAGCTCGCGATCGGCAGGCGCGAGTGATAGTTCATGAAGTAGAGCCCGACCTCGACGCCGGAGCCGATCGACTCGAAGTAATACTTGAGCGCCACGCCGAACTGTCCGCTCGTGCGTGGGCGAGCGTCGGGTACGCGGTCGATGTTCGAGGTGGTATTGCTGAGCCCGGACAACGGCGAGTCGAGCGGGCGTCCGAGCTGCTCAGGGTCTTCGGCGACGTTGCCGGTGCTGATGCTGATCGAATCGATCGCATTGCGCGTGCCGATGTCGAGATCGGAGAAATAGCTGCCCGGCGCGACGGTTTCGACGCTTTTCCATTCGAGCTGGTAGAACATCTCCAGGCTCATCCCGCTCAAGGGTTCCAGGCTCACGAAGGCCATGTTGATCGGCGTGAAGACTTCCTCGGTGCTCTTGCCGATGCGATACAGATTGTTCGCGTTGACCGGGTTGGCCTGGTTGAGGCTGTTGATGACGAGCGTGGTGCTCTCGCCCCAGCTCACCGTCTGCCGCCCGAGCTTGAAGCTCAGCTTGCGCTCGCCCGCGATCGGAAGCTGGCCGAAGACATTGAGATCGAGCAGCTGAAAATCGGTGCCGATCTGGCGCAGCGTCTCGCCGTCGGAACGGCGCTCGCGCACGTCGCCGCCGGGGCCGTAGGAAAGGCGTCCGCGCTCGCTGGGCTCCCCCCAGGGCCGGCTCGAGATCAGGCCCGTCAGCAGCGACGTCGGCTGGGTGAGCAGTGTGCCGAGCGGGTCGGGCAGCATGATCGGCGATGACGGCGTCACGCGCCCGACCTCGAGCCGGTTCTGCGAGCTGATGCGGTTCGGATGCGTTTCGGTGAAGTGCTCGTTGGTGCCGTCGTAGAAGAACAGCGCACGTGCGAACAGCCCGTAGTCGCCACGCGTGATCGTCAGGTCCGATGCGAACTTGGTGACGGCGGAGAACACCTCGCCCTTGTCGTAGTTGAGGTTGCCGTCGTCGTTGTTGATCGAGGCGGCTCCCGACGCGGCGACGAGTGTCTGCGCCGGGAACAGCTGATCCTTGAACAAGCCCTGGCAGCTCTGGTAAGCGCCGTTCGGTCCGGTGCACAGCATCGGGTCGAGATTCGACTTCCCCACCAGATTGTTCGCACGACCTTCGGTGCGAACGCCGGCGCCGAAGCTCAGCGAATTGTTCAGCACCGCCGTCGCCGTCTCGCCAGCGATCGGAATGTCGAAACTCGCCGCATCGGCCGCGCCGCTCAAGGCGAGCGCGACCAGGGCCCAGCGTGTACGGACAGCAGGCTTGCTTGCCATCGTTCTCCTCCGCTTTCTGCTTATGCCGCTCTCGAGCGCGGCTCGTGCCGTGTCAGCAAATCGATGGAGGCGCGGACCAGGCGATCGGCTTCGCTCGCGGGGCCGTCGTGCAGCACGGTGCGGTCGGGCCTCACGACCGCGCACCATCCGGTCGCGGCGGCGCGTGGCATCAGCTGGATGTCGAGACATTCGTAGGCCTCGCTTGCACTCGCACCGGTGCCGTAGGCGCGCAGCTGTAGCGAGCTGCCGCCGATTGCGGACCAGGCCTGTCGCGTGGCCGGCGCGAGATGCGCGGACGCATCGACACCGAAGCCGACCAGCACGAGCCCGCTACCGAGCGCATCGTCGCTGAGCAACACCGTGCCGTCCGATCCGCGAACCAGGCCTTGCGGAATCTGCGCTCCGCGCTTGAGCCCGCCACGCCGCCGGCCGCGTACGAACAGGCCGTCCGGAAATTCGTTCTTGGGCTTGACGCCGAGTTCGTCGAAGTGCCGGCGCAGCGCGGGCAGCAGGCGAAGTGCGGCCATGCTGCCGTGCACGAGGATCGCCATGAGCTTGTTGCGCGGCATGACGAGCTTGCCCATGAACTTGGCGAGCCGGATCATCTTCGCCGCATGCGGCCGTCGCTCGATGTCGTAGCTGTCGAGAATCGCCGGGGCCGCGCGGCCGTCGATGACGCTGGCGAGCTTCCACGCGAGATTCATCGCATCGCGCAGGCCCGCCACCAGACCCTGGCCGACGAAGGGTGGCGTGACGTGCGCCGCATCGCCGATCAGGAACACGCGGCCGCGCGAGAAGCGCTCGCAGCAGCGCGCATGGAAGCGGTACACGGCCTTGCGCTCGATGCGGATGTCGGACGTGTTCGCCCACTGCGAGAGCAGGCTCTTGATGGTGTCGTCGCGCTCCATCTGCTCGCGCGTCTCGCCGGGCCTCAGCATGAATTCCCAGCGCGTACGTCCGCCCGGCGCGACCATGTGCGGCGTCGGTCGCTGCGAGTCGCAAATGAATTCGACGTGATCGAAATCGCCGGGCACGTTGCGCGCATCGACGATCAACCAGTCTTCGGCATAGGTCTGGCCGGTGAAGCCCTGTCCGATCGCCTTGCGCACCTGCGATCCCGCGCCGTCGGCGCCGATCAGGTAGCGCGCGCGCACCGTGCGTTCGCGTCCGCCCGATTCACGCAATGCCACGGTTACGCAATCGCCTTCGTCGACGAAGCCGATCATCTCGGTCGCCAGCCACGTGCGTACGCTGGCATGCGATGCGACCAGGGCGCGCAAGGCGCGTTCGAGGTCGGGCTGGTAGAAGGTGACGAGCTTGGGGTGACCGTCGATGTCGCCGCGGGTGTTCACGCGTCCGAACAGGCCCACGTGCGGGCACAGCATGCGCACCTGCGGAATCACGATCCTGTCGAAGGCGTCGTCGGCTAGGCCGGTGGCCTGCAGAATGCGCAACGCCTCGTTGTCGAGCGCGATGGCGCGCGGCGACATCAGGATGTCGTCGGCTTTATCGATGACGAGCGTGCTCACGCCATAGCGGCCGAGCAATGCTGCGAGCGCGGCACCGACCGGCCCGTAACCGACGACGAGCACGTCGACGGATTCGATGGTGCCGTGCGTGGGGCGGGTTTGCGATGAAGTATCGAGTGTCATCGGGGTGCTCAGCTGCGGGCGACGAGGCGCAAGGCCAGCGCCGGCATCAGGCGCAGCAGCAACGGCAACACGCGCACGATGCCGGGCCGTACTTCGGCGACGCCTGCGAAGCTGCCGCGCAACGCGGCCCGGGCGACCGCATCGGCCGACAGCTTGCGCACCGATCGGTGCGCCACCGCGGGCGTATCGACGACCGGCGGCAACAGTTCCGTCACCGTGATGCCGATCGGAGCGAGTTGTCCGCGCAGCGACAGGCAGAGACTGTGCAGCGCGGCCTTGGCTGCGGAATACAGCGGGGCGCGCAAGGTGGGGGCGAGCGCGTAGCCCGAACTCACCACGAGCAGGCGGCCGCCTGCCTGAGCGCGCAGGCCCGGCAGGAATTCGGCGATCAGGTTCACCGCGCCTTCGAGATTGCCGCGCAGCTCGCCCGACAGATCGAGCATCGCCAGGTTGGCGGTGGCGAAATTGATCTCGCGCAGGCCGCCTGCATTGCTGATGAGCAGGTCGATCGAGGCCGCGCGGCTTTCGACCTGCTGGGCGAAGCGGCGAACCGCCGTGCGGTCGGCGACATCGCAAACCATCGTGAAGACACCCGGGAAATCGCGTTCGAGCGCGGCGAGCTTGGCCGCATCGCGGCCGCAGGTGCAGACCTGCCAGCCGTCGGCATGCAGGCTCGCGACGAAGGCCCGGCCGATGCCGGAGGAGCCGCCGCTGATGACCGCGGTCTTGGCGGAATGCGTGCTCATGCGGACCTCACTCGATCGTGAACGGAAACGGAAAAGCCCCGAGCACGCGTCTCGCGTCGTCGGGCGAGGCGCCCGGTTCGAGCACCAGGCGCAGCGTGAGGCCCTTGCTCTTGTCCTCGACGAGCTCGAGTTCGCGATAGGCCAGCGCGGCATCGCGCAAGGCGCTCTCGATCGCATCGCGCGTCTCGAGCTGCTTGAGCGCCGGCTTGTAGATCTTGCCGACCGCGGTCAGCGGCATTTGCCCGATCAGGCGCACCTGTTTCGGAATCGCGGCGCGCTCGGTGATCTCTCGGCCGAGGAAATCCACCAGCTCGCGCTCGCTCGTCGAGCGGCCTTCGCGCAATTGCACGTAAGCCACCGGCAGCTCGCCCGCATGCGCATCGGGTCTGCCGACCGCGGCCGCGATCTGCACGGCCGGATGACGATGCAGCGGCTCTTCGATCGTCAGCGGATCGATGTTGTGTCCGCCGCGGATGATCAGCTCTTTCTTGCGCCCGGTGAGCCAGAAATAGCCGTCGGCATCCTGGCGCGCGAGATCGCCGGTATTGAGCCAGCGCTGGCCGTCGCCGGTGTCCAGCCACAGGTTCTTGTTCTGCTCGGCGATGCGATAGCCCGCGAACACATTGGGCCCGCTGACGATCAGCACGCCCACTTCGTCGACCTGCGCGTCGCGCTGGTAGCGGCCGGAGTCGTCGAGCACCACGGCCTTCATCGGCTGGCCCGGCACGCGCAGGCCGATCGAGCCGATGCGGCGGTCGCCGAGCGGCGGGTTGACGCTGCTGACGCAGGTGGCTTCGGTCAGGCCGTAGCCTTCGAGAATCTTGATGCCGGTGTGCCGCTGGAAATTGCGGAACACTTCGACGGGCATCGGCGCGGCGCCGCACAGCCCGTACTCGAGCGAACTCAGGTCGCGCCCTTGCGTGGGCAATTGCAGCAGCGCGGTGTAGAGCGTCGGCACGCCACTGAAGAAATTGATGCGATGACGCTCGACGATTTCCCAGAAGCGTGGAATCAGTCCGGGCCCGCGATAGCCTTGCGGCGTGCCGAGAATCACGTGCGCGCCTTTCGAAAACGGCAGCAAGCCGGTGACGAGCACGCCGTTGACGTGAAACAGCGGCAGGCCGCAAAAGACCACCTTGCCGGGACCGACGCCGTCGCCGAGGAAGGCGCCGGCGCTCCAGGCGTTCGCGACTTCGTTGCGGTGACGGCGAACCGCGATCTTCGGCAGGCCGGTGGTACCGCCGGTGCAGAAGTACGAGGATTCGTCGTCGCCGTCGATGTGTCGTCCGCTGTTGAGTTCGCTGCCGTTTTCACGGCGGATGGCGCTGCCGAAATCGTGGGTCGAGATCGACGCCGGAATCGCGCCGCGCAATCCCTTGCGGCCATGCAGCCGCCACGCTTCGCGCTTCTGCAGAAGACGCGCGGCGAGCCCGCGAAGGCCGCGCACACGATCGGCGAGATTGACGAGCACCAGGTGTCGCACCGAACGCAATTGCGGCAGCACCGGTGCGAGCTTGGTCCAGACGTCGGTGTTGGGGAACGGGGCCAGCGTCACCAGCACTTTGGCGTTGGTGGCGTTGATGAGTTCGGCCAGCGCCGGGCCTTCGAGCAGCGGATTGAACGCGGCGACGATGCCGGCCGCTTGTCCGCCCCAGATCACGAAGTGCGTCTCGGGCAGGTTGGGCAGCACGAAGGCGACGACATCGTTCTTTCCGATGCCGAGGCGGTTGAAGAAGTTGGCCGTCTGCGTGATGCGCGCGAGCAACTCGCGATACGTCCAGGTCTCGGGCCGCCGATGCTCCTCGGTGGTCAGGAAGAAGCTCAGCGCGGGCGCGTCGGGGTCGATCTTGGCGCCTTCGCGGAGCATCGCGTAGGTGCTCTGCGGCAGGTCCACGGGCAAGCCGGCCTCCTCCGCGCGCTCGACGTCGCGGATCGTGGCGATTCCTGGCATGTCAGCTCTCGGTGATGATGCGGTTGCGCTGGCGGCCGAGGTCGATGGCACCATCCGCACTGCGGATGCTGGCTTCGACGATGTCGCCGGCCTTGAGGTACTGCGTGCGCTGGGCCTGCACCTTCATGAAGATCGCCCACTTTTTGGCTTCGGGCAGCAGCGCGCCGATCTTCTGCTTGGTCGGCGACGGGATCGACAGCGCGCAACCCGAGGGTGTGCCGGTGGCGAGCAGATCGCCGGCATCGAAGTCGTGCACGCCCGAGAGTTCGGTGAGCGTTTCGGCCGGGCCGTAGACGAGGTTGCGCGTGCTGTCCTGCTGGCGCAGCTCGCCGTTGACGGTGAGCTTGAGCTGCAAGTCCTTGAGCGCGCCGATGCTGCTCGCGTCGAGCAGCGTGAGGTAAGGCCCCACCGGGCCGAAGGTCCGGAACGACTTGCCCTTGTAGAACTGCATCTGCGGAATCTGCACGTCGCGCGCGGAGTAATCGTTGACGATGACGATGCCGGCGACGAATTCGTGCAGGTTCTGGTCGGTGACGCGAACACGCGCATCGATGCGGCGCCTGATCACCAGGCCCAGCTCGATTTCGTAGTCGAGAAAGCGCACGGACTGGGGCTGGATCACCTCGCTGTCCGCGGCGACGATGCAGCTCGAGGCCTTGGTGAAGATCATGTTGTAGGCCTTCGCGTCGGGGTCCATGCCCGACTCGATCATGTGCTGCCGATAGTTCGCGCCCTGGCAGACGAACTGCTGGTTGCGCGTGATCGGCGATAGCAGGCGGATCTCGCCGAGCGCGAGGCCTGTGCCATCGAGGCCGCGCAGCGATTCGATCGTGTTGGCGCGCAGGAAATCGCCGGTGGTGGCGAAATCGCCGGGCACCTCGATCACGCGGTCCTTGCGCAGCACGCCCCAGCGATGGCGGTCCTGGTATTCGTAGCGGACGATGTTCAAGCTCATGAGGCGTTCTCCGGGCGACGCAGAGGTTTCGGAATGGGGAAGCGGGCGGACGTCGGCGGGCGTCGCCCTGTCGGCTCGTGCGGAAGCGATCGCGCACCAGCCGAGGCTTGCAGCGGCGCCTTGCAGCCAGCGGCGCCGTGACAGCGAATGAAGCTCGGGTTCACGGCCGCCAGCGTCCGGCGCCATCAGCCGAACAGCCGAGCCAGCGTCATGAGCTTGGCCAGCGACAGGTCGGGGCTGCGCCGCAGGTTGCGCAACAGCGCGGCGATCGCGCTCGGCGTCATCCTGGGCTTGGTGAACGAGCGCGGCATCGGCTGCCCCCATTGCGACATCGCATCGCGCGACACCGGATGGATGCCGGTGGGCCTGTCGGCGGTGAACAGATCACCGTCGCAGTAGTGCTCGTGCTTGTCGCCCCAGGGGTCCTGCCAGTAGTCGAAGATCTGGCTGCCCAGAATGTGCCGGCCGATGCCCCAGGCGTGCTTCCAGCCGCGCTCGCGCAACACGCGCTGGCCCATGCCGACCGCATCGGTGTCGACGACCTCGTAGGCGCTGTGGCTGTAGAGCGGCATGAAGCCCTGGGCGAGCGCGAGCGTGTGGTGGTCTGCCGCTTGTTCGCCGAGGTCCAGGCGCAGGAAGCTCACGGCCGGAGAGCCATCGGGCAGTACCTGCACGTCGCTCGGAATCAGTCCGAGATGCTGCGTGTACCAGCCGCAGGTCGCCTGGTAGTCGGCGACCTCGAGCACGCAATGGCCCAGGCGAATGACTTCGGGCGGCGAAGCGGGCGGGCGCTGCGTGCCGTTGATTCGTCGTCCGTGGCCCGCGTGATTGAAATGCAGCGGCCCGCGATGCGGCTGCTCGGGCACCGGCGTCTGCGCGCACACCACTTCGACGACGAAGCCCGAGGGATCGAGCAGCGACAGGCATTCGCCGCCGCCCGGATGCTCGGCGCTGCGGATCGGCGCCGATCCGCAGGCGTCGGCGAGCGCCTCCAGATCGCGCCGATGCGCGACCGTGAAGCCCATGCCGACGAAGCGCGGACGCTCGGCGCGCTCGATCCGGTAGCAATACGGCGCGGCCGAGGTGCCGCGCAGGTACAGGCGGTCTTCGCTGCGATGCGCGACCGACAGGCCGAAATCGGTCAGGAAGGACTCGGCCGGGCCGAAGTCGGGGCGCTCGAAGATCAGGTAGGCGAGCGAGGTCGCCTTCGCCGTCGGGCTCGGATGCCGGGCGGGTTGGAGGGCTCGAAGTTCGGGCATGGATGCTCCTGGTTCACGAGGACGGCGAGGCGAAGTCCAAGGAGTCGCTTGCCGCATCGCCGCGCCGCTGGCGCCGCCATACAAGCTCCTCGTCGGGGGCGATCTGCGTCGCCTGATTGAAACTTTATGCATATTTGAATAAATCTTCAAGTATGAAAAATTGCACTACAATGAGGGCTTCACCCAGTCGGCAATCCCATGAGTCGTTCAGCCCGAACATCGCCGAGCGCCAAGCGCACCCAGAAGCGGGCCTCCGCCCCGCCGGATGCGACCGTGGGCGACGACCAGCCGCGCGAGCCCCGCGGCGCGCGCCGGCGCCGCGAGACGCGGGAGAAGCTGATCGAGGCTGCTTTCAGCCTCATGGCCGAACGCGGCCTGGATGCGGTGACGATCAACGAGATCACCGAGGCGGCGGATGTCGGCATCGGCTCGTTCTACAACCACTTCGAATCCCGCGAAGCCTTGCAGGCCGCCGTGATCGACACCGTGTTCGAAGAGTTCGCCGATCATCTCGACCGGCTCGTGGTCGCGATCGACGATCCGGCCGAGGTCATCGCGATCTCGGTGCGCCATACCGTGCTGCGCGCGCAGCACGAGCCGCTTTGGGGGCAGTTCCTCGTCAAGGAGGGCCTGTCGACGCGAGCCCTGACCCGGGGGCTCGGCGCGCGCCTCGCTCGCGACATCCAACGCGGAATCGCCAAGCGGCGTTTCAGCACGCCCGATCCGACGATGAGCCTGATCACGCTCGGTGCCGGTGTGCTCGGTGCGATCGCCGCCGTGCTCGAAACCCAGAAACCGGATTCGATGCTGCAGTCGCTGGGCCTCGACCGCGGCAGCGTGGCCGAACGCGCCGCCGCCATGCTGCTGCACGGACTCGGCCTGAGCTTCGATCAGGCGGACGTCATCGCCCGCCTGCCGTTGCCGGAAATCTAGTCTCGACTTTCATCGCCCTGTCGAGCGGCAGACTCACCAAGATGTTCGTCGTCGTACGGCGTACCTTGCCGGACCGCCTGATGGATCGCAGGATCCATCGAGGGCTAGTTTGCGGTCAGCCGCTCCGACTCGGCCCACAGCCTCGCGGCCGTGGCCGTTTCGAGGGCATGGGGCGGAATGCGGGCGAGCACGGGATAGCCGCGCGTTTCGCCGAGCTTGTCCGGGCCATAGTAGGCGCCCGCTCTCGCCTGGGCCGAAGTCGCGGCGTACAGCGTCGGCCAGGCTCCCTGTGCGGCCGGCTGGAACAGGAACCACAGGTAACGGCGCAGCATGCCGGGGGCGCTCCATGCACCGGCTCCGTTGGGCAGCAAATCGGTGCGCGAAATGCCGGGATGCGCGGCCAGGCTTTGAATGCCCCACGCGGCTTCATCGCTGCGGCGCTGCAGTTCGAACGCGAACATCAGGCAGGCCAGCTTCGATTGGCTGTAGGCCGGCATCGGTTTGTAGTCGAGTTCGGAGTTCAGATCGTCGAAATGGATCGCGCCGTTTCTCGCCGCGATGCTCGATACGTTCACCACGCGTGGCGCCATGCCCTTGCGTAGCAGCGGAAGCAGGCGGGCGGTCAACGCGAAGTGACCCAGGTAATTCGTACCGAACTGAAGCTCGAAACCATCGGCGGTCGTCAGCCGCTTCGGGGGCGTCATCACGGCGGCGTTGTTGATCAGCAGGTCGAGCTGCGCCTGCTGGCGTTGCAACCGGCTCGCGAAAATTTCGACGGACCGCAGGCTGGCCAGGTCCAGCGTTTCGAAGCGGATCGCGGCATCCGCGACGCGGCTCCGGATCTGGGCCACGGCCGCTTCGCCCTTGATCGCGTTTCGGCCCGCGATGACCACATCGACGCCAGCGCGGGCGAGTGCGAGCGCGGTCTGGAAACCAAGTCCTCCCGTTCCGGTCACAACTGCCGTGCGACCGCGTTGGGAGTGGATGTCAGCGGAAGTCCATCTCGACATGGTGATGCCCTGGAAGATCGAAGAAGAGTGGACTGGGTGCCGATGAGCGACGGTCATGACGCGCCATTGACGGCCGGGCGCTTTCTGTCATGTCCTTGCGCTCACCTCGCTTGCAGTCGACACCATCAAGCTAGAAGGAATGCCCCGTGAGCAGAATGCCCGATACCTCAATAAATTTGCCTATTCCTGCAGGCGACGATTCGCCGACGACGCACAACGGCAGCGTGCAGCTCACGCGCGACCAACCCGCGAATCACGTGTGGTCGACGCTGGTCGCGGAGGTCAAGGCCTATGTCGATGCGCAGGGTGGCGGGCAGGGCCTGTTCGAGACACCGATGGACAGCGTCAAGATCATCCGCTCGTTCCAGGAGATGATGCCGCATCGCATGGTGTACCGGCCTTCGCTGTGCATCGTGCTCCAAGGCGCGAAGCAGATACTGTTCGGCGAAGACAGCGTCGACTACGGCGCGATGCAGTGCCTGGTCGTCAGCATGGAGCTGCCGGCCAGCGGGCGAATCGCCAAGGCCAGCGCCACCGAGCCCTACATCGGCATCACCATCGATTTCGATCTCGCGATGATGCGTGACGTGATCGAGCAGATGGAGACGAAGCCCGCGCTCGATGCCACGCCGGGGCCTTGCGTGTTCGTGACGCAGGTCGACGACACCTTGGGCGAATGCATCCTGCGCCTGATCAGACTGACCCGGAGACCCGATGCGGTTCCGATTCTCCATCCGTCGGTCATGCGCGAGATTTACTACTGGCTGCTCAGCGGGGCGCATGGGGGCGAGATGCGCAAGCTGGTGATGCCGGGAACGCATATCGACCGCGTCGCAAAAGCGATCCAGCTTCTGCGTCTCGACTTCGCCCGCACGCTGCGCGTGGAGCAGCTGGCCGCGCTGGCCAGCATGAGTCCGTCATCGTTCCATCAGCATTTCAAGGCGCTCACGTCGATGACGCCGCTGCAGTTCCAGAAACAGCTGCGCCTGCTCGAAGCCAGGCGCCTGATGGCGACCGACGCGGTGAACGTGGCGGATGCCGCCTACCAGGTCGGCTACGAAAGCACCTCGCAGTTCAGTCGCGAATATTCCCGGATGTTCGGCGTGCCGCCGAAGCGAAGCATGATGAAGCTCAAGACCGCGCCCGCTTGAACCGGCTCCCGGGCGGAATCAAGGCACCACCGAATCGATCGTCAAGCTCACCGCCGCGCCGATGTCGCTACGGCCCACGCGGATCACCCCCTGAAGATCGCCGGACTCGGCCCTGGCTTGTCCATTCTTGCCGATGCGCGCGCTCACTTCCCAACGGTCGAATGACGAAAGCTTGAGAGTCGGCATCATCGCCTGGCTGTCGTCGAGCCTGACCCGCAGCGGGAAGCGCTCGATGGGTTGCCGGACCACCGCCAATGGCATCGCTGGGCCTTCGAGCGCCTTGGCGTAGACGATCAGCATGCCACCGGCGGGCAGCTTGTTGGCCAGCTCGGGTGCGAGGTTCAAATGGATGTCGAGTGCGACCGCCGATGACGGGGCGGGTGATGTCTCGCCGGTGGGCTTGACTCCGAGTGCGGTGAACTGCTGGTCGAGGATGCTGCGCAGCTCATCGGGAATTTTCTGCGAGCGCAGGCGCGTCCAGAGTTCGATCGTGCGCGGTTTGTCGCCGGCCTGTAGCGCGGCCATGCCGGCGTACCAAAGCGCTTTCGCGTGCCTGGGATCAAGCGCGAGCGCCTGGTCGAACAGCTGCTGCGGCCGGTTCCGCAATAGACGGTCACTTGCCATGCTGAGCGCTTCGCCCTCATTCACGAGTAGATCGGGATCGCGGTGATCGGTCAGTTCGTTGGCTTTGGCGTAGGCTGCGGCGGCCGCGGCGTAGCGCTGCAGGATCAGGCGCGCGCGTCCGAGCGCGGCCCAGCCGTCGACGTCATCGGGAGCTTGTCGCAGCCGCTGCTCGAGTTGGGCCAGCATGGCGTCGACGTCGGCTTTGGGCGGCGCGAGCTCGCCCGCGACCATCGCCGCGGTACGCCAGGAGCCGGCCGCTGCGTAGTAGGCGCCCGAAAACATCGCGAGCAGCAGGCCGAGCAACAGGGCTCCACGCCAGCGCAGCGGCGGCGCCGATCGCGGCGCGACCGCGACGGCGGACGCATCGTCGAGCAGACGCGTTCCGGCTTCATCGCGTAGCGCAGCCGCTGCCTCGGGCTGGATGAGGCCGGCTGCGACCTCCACTTCGATTTCCTCGAGCCGCTGGCGGTAGGCCGCGATGTTGCTGTCGCGGCGCCTGTCGGCGTCGCTCGCGCTGCGCTTCCACCACGGTCTGGCGAGTCCGAGCGCGGCGAGCACGGTGAGCGCCGCCATCGCCCAATACAGTTGATTCATGACCGTAGCGAAGCCCTGATCGGCGCAGTGCGATCTCGTCTCAGCGGGCGAGCGGCAACGGCTCCGCGCTGGCCGACTGCATCGAATCGACCGACTTGAACGGCGCGCAGGAATGCTTGCCATCCGGCGTCGTCAGCGATTTTGCGAGCTCCGGCGGCATGTAATTTTCGTCGTGCTTGGCAAGCACTTCTTCGGCCGTGAACTGGCCGTCGTCGCCGAGCTGTCCGGTGGCGACGATGCCCTGACCTTCGCGAAACAGATCCGGCAGGATGCCGTCGTAGCTCACCCTCACCTTCTGCGCGCAATCGGCGAGCGTGAAGCTCACGAGCAGGCCTTCGCCGCGCTGCAGGCTGCCCTGCTCGACCAGGCCGCCGAGCCGCAGCCGCGCGTGCTTGGGCGCGTTCTGCGCCACCAGATCGCTCGGCGTGTAGAAATACATCATGTTCTTGCGAAAGGCCGTGAAGCCGAGCACCGCCGCCAGCGCGATACCGCCGATCAGCACGCCCACCCACAGCATTCTGCTTTGACGCTTAGTCATCGTCTTTCTCGCTCTGGCCTTCGGCCAGTTGCTGGATCACGCTGCGACGCCGCAGGGCGGGCGTCACGAGGTTCCAGACCAGCACCAGCACGAACACGCCGAAGCTGCCCCAGACGTACGCGGCATAGCCGCCCATGGAGAGAAAGGAGCTAGGGCCTGTCAGCACGAATCCACTCACCGCGACGGAGGTCGCTTTGGCGCAGCGCAAGGAAGGAGGAGCACGCTGTACTGGACGTACAGGAGCGACGACTGACGCCGCGATGCGCCAAAGCGGCCCCGTCCCTTCGGGTTGTGGTCCGAGTTTCGATCATGCGGCGTTGCTCCTCAGTCGTTTGGAGCCACCAAACTCCCTCGTCGCGCCTGGCCTGATCGAAACTCGGACCACAACGCGGCGAGCGGATTCGTGCTGACAGGCCCTATACATCGAAGCTCAGCATGCGTTCACGGACCCAGGCGGTATGGCGCTCGCGCAGCAGCAATTCGTTCTGCACGCGCCGGATCACCGCCCAGGCGAAGAACGTCATGCAACCCACGCTCATCGACAGCAGCGGCCACAGCATG